>Ga0233365_1000028_pt1 | contig 131154 bp, 125 predicted proteins | sample ElkDunMinimDraft_27_FD_191535 | JGI IMG/M metagenome (GOLD analysis project Ga0233365, IMG submission 191535) | Fecal eukaryotic communites from dung pellets of Tule Elk in California, USA - Elk Dung C36 | ecosystem: Host-associated > Mammals > Digestive system > Large intestine > Fecal...
TGTAAAGGTGACGGCCGTTGGGAAACCAGCGGTCGTTTTTTTATGGTACTGCCGGGAAGTACTTTCTGCCCGATTCACACCTGATCCATCAGAATAAGTATAGCTGTAGCTATAGTTAAAGGACTGCTGGAAGGAGGTAGTGGACTGCCATCGATGGAATGCTATATGTTTACTTTGATCTAATGGCAAAGGTTTCCCTTCCGATCTTCCACTTATCGGCTGTTTAGAATCAGCACTTTGCGACACGGATTTATTCTGCGACACGGATTTATTCGCGGAGGTTTCAACAAACTCCTCTCCTAAATCTTCCTCCTCATCTTCCTCCTGCGCTCCCACACGAATGGCTCCCAGATACAGGCTGTCCGAGCGGCTGCTGCCATCGGCGGCCACAAAAGCTACATAGACGTGATAGGTAGCGATCAAACCAGAGGGCAGTTCTACCCGTTCCATCCCCTTCTTCCGCGATACACCGTAAACCTCCCCGAAGACTTCACCTCCTTCCACATTGTAAACCGCCAGCATCAGCTTATCGTTCGAAGCCGCGCCTCCGTTGGGAGTCTTTGGATTCCAGCGGACGGTAACCTCGAACACTTCCTCATCAAAATGCATCTTAAAGCCCTCACCCAAAGGCAGATCGCCCTGGCTGATCAATACCTTGGAAGGATCAATAACTTTGTTACCGCCTTCCTCGATCAACGCGTGCGCATGCAGATACGATTTGGCACCATTAAAGCCCCACATCCGCGGGTTATCGCCTTTGAAGCCGGCACGCAAGTGCTCGGTGAGCGGCCGTAACCACTTGGTGGTCATCCCGAAGTTGCCCTGGTTCTTCCGTTCATTCGGGGTATACGGCTTCCTCCGCTTGGGCCTGGACTTCAAATAAGGGATGCCCCGCCAGCTGCTGGCTACCAAATTGCCTAAACTGCCCACTAAGGGCCCGTGAATTCCATGTACATATCTTGCCATACTCATTCCTGTTTAAGTGTGAAACAATAATACCTCTAGAAAATGTCGAATGCCCTAACGGTTCTGGATCGGTTGATCGATTAAGGCTTTACAAATCTAAATACTTTGCTTAAAAAAGCAAATGAAAGCAAAATCTTTTCAAGGTCTTTTATGGGGCGTAAAACTAACCTGTAAGTGCCCAAGGGGTCTGTTTGGTCTCAGCCCGATGTAAGAAGAATGTTAGTCGCTCATAAAGGATTATCATCGATATCAAATCGCTTCTATCAGAAAAAAGTTCTCCCGCGATTAATTTCCTAGTTCCTAACATCAGTGTTTTCAAGTAACTTTACGACGCTAAAACAATGTACATTATCCTGCTCTTCATATCTCCCAATGATCTCCATCTTTAACAGAATTGACGCCACCATTGTTAGTCTAGCCAACCGGGAACAAGACCCGATCAACAAAATCCGCGTCAGGATCCTTATCTACAGCTTATTCGGGTATTTACTTTATTCCACTGTTCTTGGGACTGCTTATTTTTTTCAGCAGGAGTATCTCCACTTAATTCGGGCGTCTTTTATTTTCGTGCTTTCCGGAGCCTTATTACTCGTGGTGCGGTATATCAAAGGAGCCTGGCGGCTGATCTCTCACTTTGCACTTTGCGTAGTTACGCTGACGGTCTGGAGTAACATTCTGATTTATGTTCAGGGAATTAATACCGCGACGGTTCAGTTTATCTGGATCGCTACTGTGCTCAGTGTTTATATGCACGGTGTAAGGTGGGGATGGTTCTATTCGCTGATAAACATTTTGCCGGTATTGGCCTATACCTATGTTGAATACAGTGAGTACAATTACCTGATCAACGACCTGAAACTCTTTTATGATGCCAGGCCTGTCAGCCACTGGGTTTACCTCTTCGTGCTGACTGGCAATTTTCTGATGATCGTACTGCTTAATTATTTCTTTTTTAAAACATTTAAATCGAACATCGCCCATCTCACCCAAACGAAGAACGAGCTGAAGGAGCTTAATTCAAAATTGAACGAAACACTGCAGGATGTGAACAGGCTTTCCAATGCGCGGATGGATTTCCTATCGACCATGTCGCACGAATTAAGAACGCCATTGAACGGCGTTATCGGAATATCGAATGCCCTTATTTCACAGAACCCGAGCGAGGAGCAAAGAGAAAATTTGGGCATTCTCCGGTTTTCGGCTGAAAACCTGATGGCGCTAATCAACAATATTCTGGATTTTAACAAACTGGATTCCGATAAGGTAGCGCTTGAACACATTCCTTTCAACCTGGCAGAGCTTATTCGGAAGAATTGTGCGAGCGTAGAAATGAAAGCGAAGGAGAAGCTGCTGGAACTTCGTTTGTCTGTCGCCAAAGATATCGAAAATAAGATGGTGATCAGCGATCCGACGCGGTTGAACCAGGTGCTGATGAATTTGCTCAATAACGCCATTAAATTTACGGAAAAGGGCTTCGTTCACCTGACCGCGCAGATGGTTAAGAAAGAAGAAGGAACGATGACCGTCCATTTTTCTGTGGAGGATAGCGGAATCGGAATCGACCCCGATAAACAGGATCATATTTTCGAAGTGTTCGCTCAGGCAGCGGAAAGTACGAACCGAAATTACGGAGGAACGGGCTTAGGCCTGCCCATCGTGAAGAAAGTACTGTCGATGTTCGATTCGAAGATCCACCTGGTCAGCCAGCCGGGTTCAGGATCCCGATTTTATTTTGATATTGAATTTGAGTACCGTGATGTGGAAGCAAATGAAATCGACAAGCGTACAACGGCCAGAAAGGAACTCTCCGGCCTGAAAGTACTGGTCGCCGAAGACAATGCCATCAATATACTGGTGATCCGGAAGGCCCTGGAGCAATGGGGTATCGTTCCTGATATTGCTAAAAACGGACAAGAAGCTGTCGAGAAGCTGGGAAAAGAAAATTACGACCTGATTTTGATGGATCTTTATATGCCGGTGATGGACGGGTGCCAGGCGTCAAAAACCATCCGGCAGATGTCAGAATTAAGAAAAGCCAATGTACCCATTATTGCGCTGACGGCCAATGTAAGCGAAGATGTGATCGCCAAGGTGTTCGAGGCGGGCATGAACGATTATTTGTCGAAGCCCTTCTACCCGGACCATTTGTTCGAAAAGATTCAGAAGTTGCAAGTGGAACGAGTGGTTGAATAAAAATTTTACTTATGTTTGCCTTGCTTTTGGTTTCCAGCCGGCACTCCGGCGTGGAATTAAAAGGGAATCCGGTGTGAATCCGGAACTGTCCCGCAGCTGTAAGCTCCGTTAATGATTTTCCATTCTTATGGTCACTGTCTGAAGAGATGGGAAGACCGGAAAAATCAGGAGTAAGTCAGAAGACCTGCCTATAGCATTTATATTCATAGCTTTCGGGGACTAAAGCTTGAATGAAGATGTACTCTTATGGTTTTCCATTAGCCTGTATTTTCATTGCTCCCGTTTGCTGTGCTTTAAACACTGGCATGAGGAAACTGTACTTGATTCTTTTCTTAATTCCCCTTAGGTCCCTGGCGCAGGATCTTCCTGCGGAGCGCGATTCCATCAGCAACTATGTTCTCGATGAGGTCGAAATCCAATCCCGGAACAACCAACTGCATCGCTCACCGGTTCCCGTACAAATTCTCGGCGGCAAGACCTTGCAAAACCTGAACAGTCTCTCGGTCGCCGATGCGGTGCGTTATTTTTCCGGTGTTCAGCTGAAGGACTACGGAGGAATTGGAGGATTGAAGACGATCAATGTCCGAAGCCTTGGCTCACATCACACGGCGGTGTTCTACGACGGGATTGCCATCGGAAATGCGCAGAACGGGCAGGTAGACCTGGGTAAATTTTCGCTGAGTAATATGGAGCAGATACATCTGTACAGCGGCCAACAGCCGGATCTGCTTCAGTCGGCACGCTCTTATGCTTCTGCCAGTTCCATCTACCTCCGATCGCGGAAACCCCACTTTGCAGCCGACAAACCTTTCAATGCTTCTTTCAGCCTCAAAGGGGGCTCCTTTGGCTTAATAAACCCCGTATTGGATGCCGATTATCGCTTCAGCACGGCCGTCAGTTCACGTATCAGTATTGAACATACACGCGCGCATGGGGAATACAAATTTCGCTATACGAATGGCGTTTATGATACCACGGCAGTGCGGAACAATGCAGATATAGCTGCCTATCGGCTGGAGGCGGCTGTGTTCGGGGAGCCCGACAGCCTCAGCAACTGGACAGCGAAATATTATCACTACCAGTCGGAACGCGGACTGCCGGGAGCCATCGTGTCCAATCGCTTTGACTATTCTCAGCGGATGTGGGATAAGAATCGCTTCCTGCAATTTGAATACAACCGAAAGGCGGGCGACTTATATCGGCTGGCAGTGAAAGGAAAATACACGGCCGACGATAGCCGTTACCTCGATCCGGAATATGTGAACACCGAAGGATTTCTGGATAACCGCTATGAGCAACGCGAGATCTATTTATCGGCCGCTAATGAATTTCAGCTACTCCCATTTTGGAAGGTGAGTGTCGCGGGCGACTATATCCGGAGTACGATGGAAGCGAATTTATATCGCTTTGCTTATCCGGCACGTAACAGCACCCTCGTCGCCCTTGCTTCTGAATGGCGGTGGCCCGACCTGAACATCCAGGCGAATGTGCTTGGGAGTTTTATACAAGAATCGGCAAAGGAAGGGCCTCCTGCGGCCGACCGGTCGGAGTATACTCCCTCCCTGATGGCAAACTGGAAGCCTTTTGCAAAAAGCAATCTTCGTGTACGGGTTTTCTATAAATCAATCTTCCGCCTGCCTACTTTCAACGACCTCTACTATACCTTCATTGGCAGCCGCTTTCTGCGCCCCGAATATACACAGCAATACAACCTGGGCGTAAGCTATGCGATTCGGTTTAAAAACGACTTTTGGAAGGAACTGAGCGTGAACGGCGATCTGTATCATAACCATGTGCAGGATAAAATAGTGGCGATGCCCAGCATGAACCTGGCCGGCTGGACCATTGTCAACCTGGACAAGGTGGGCATTCAGGGATTGGACCTGAGCGTCGAGGCAAAGGCGGAACTCCGAGAACGAATGCAATTTTCTGCGCTGCTGAACTATACCTGGCAGCAGGCTCGGGACATGACTCAGGGAGCTTATAATTTTAAGCATCAAATCCCATACGTACCGCTGCATGCGGTATCCTTTACGAGCCAGGCCGGGACGGAATTCTGGGGACTGAACTACAGTTTTATTTATACTGGCGAGCGCTATAGCCAGAAGACAAATATCCCTGTCAATTACGTGGAACCCTGGTATACACACGATTTATCGGCCTGGTACGCCTTCCGTATCGAAGGCTATTCCTTGCGACTCGGCCTGGAGGTCAACAATGTGCTGAATCAATATTACGACGTCATTCTAAACTTTCCCATGCCGGGCCGGAACTATCGTTTTACCCTGAATCTTAAACTATAACGAATACCATGAAAATCGAACGTTTACACACAAATTTAGCCCTCCTATTTGTCATCTCGGCCGCGCTTTTATTCAGCTCCTGCCGAAAGGATAAAAAACCTATTGAGCCGGAAGTTGAAATCGTGACACCCGAAAAGCCGGATACGCCGCTGCGCGGAATGTATCTGCTTAATGAAGGGAATATGAATTCCAATAAGAGCTCGCTGGACTATTTCGACTTTAGCACCGGAGCGTATCGGCGGAATATCTATCATGAAGTAAACCCTGAAATTACCCTGGGACTGGGCGATGTGGGCAACGATATCGGCATTTACGGAAGTAAGCTCTATGTAGTGCTGAATAACTCCAACAAAATTGAAGTGGTTGATGTGAAGACCGCCAGGAAAATCGGGCAAATCAACATCCAAAATGTACGCTATATTACATTCGCTCAGGGAAAGGCCTATGCCAGTGCCTACCTGGGAACGATTGGCGATCCCGATGCAGCTAATGGCATAGTGGCCGAAATCGACACGGCCTCGCTGACGATTACCCGAAGGGTGGAAGTAGGTCGCCAGCCCGAAGAACTGGCTGTGGTAGATAACAAACTATATGTTGCCAACTCGGGTGGTTACAGCCCGCCAGACTATGAAAGTACGGTTTCGGTGGTCGATCTAAACAGCTTTCGTGAAGTAAAACGCATTGAAGTAGCCCCGAACCTTCACCGTTTAAAAGCTGATGCGGATGGCGACTTATATGTTTCATCCAGAGGCGATTACTATGAAAGTCCTTCCAGCGTATACGTCATTGACACGAAAACCGAAAAAGTAAAAAAGAATTTTAACATCGCGGTGAGCCAACTGGTGATTTCAGGTGATCTGGCTTATGCTTTTGGCGCAGAATTCAGCTACGAAACCGGTCGATACGTTATCTCCTATCATTTGATAGACATTAAACGTGAGGAGCTGCTGGACCGCTCGTTTATTACGGACGGAACCGCTGAAGAGATTGCAATGCCTTACGGGCTTGCTGTAAACCCAAGTACAAAGGAGGTATATATTACCGATGCGAAAGACTATGTGAGCCCGGGCACACTATACTGCTTTAGCCCCGAAGGCACCCTGAACTGGTCGGTCGCCACCGGCGATATTCCAGCCCATTTTGCTTTCGTTTATGAGTAGTTCACCATTATCCATTACTTTCCATTCCAACCAAATATTCCATTTCAACTAAATCCATCTAAATCAAATGAACAAACAACATTTACGCTCAAAGTTCTTATGGCTCCTGGCTTTCACAGGAAGTCTTTTACTTGCCTCCTGCACGAAGGATGCTGCACCCTTACTGGCACCGGAGATTCAGATGTCCGTAGAAGATCCGGAAATTATACTTGGCTTTGAGGAAACCCTTCTCCTGGAAGCTTCACCTCTTAACACTGCCGATTACCAGCAGGAATGGAAAGTAGATGGGCAGGTGCTGAGCACAGGCTCTTCTCTTGAGTTCAAATCGTCTCAGGCAGGTACCTATGAGATCCGGTATCATGCCGTCAATTCCGCCGGAATATTTGAAACAGGTTATACTGTACAGGTTAAGGCAAAGGATACTCCGGTAACCGAGGAGAGTTCCATGTATGTTACCAAATTATTTGAATTTCTACCTGCGCCGGGACAATTCATCAACAAGTCGCCGGGCGACCTGGCGGGTGCAGAGAGCATTCTCGGCCAACAGGGCTTGGTATCCCTGGGTGCATGGGGCGGTTATATAGTAGTGGGCTTTGATCATACCGTGAAGAACCGCGAAGGCGATGACATAGTCGTTTATGGCAATCCCAATCCTACCTTTTCTGAGCCTGGAATCATTTATGTGATGCAAGACGAAAACGGAAATGGCAAGCCCGACGATACCTGGTATGAGATTGCCGGAAGTGACTTCGGAAAGGAAGGTTATATCCGCGATTATGAGGTGACTTATAGCAGGCCTAACGATGCGGCAGCTGACATCCCCTGGCAAGACAATCAGGGAAATACAGGCCTGATTGCCCGCAATAGTTTCCATAATCAAAACTATTACCCGGATTGGATAAAGGAAGATGAATATACCCTCAAGGGAACCCGCCTTTCATCAGCCAATATCGATATGAGCAACCCTCGCCTGATTAGCAGCCTACCGCTGGAATTTGGCTATGCTGATAATAAGGTTGGCGGCGATACAATTGATTTGTCTGACGCCGTAGATAAGGACGGAAAGAAGATTACGCTTAGCGGAATCGATTTTATCAAAATTCAAACGGGTATTCTGGCCAATATGGGTTGGCTGGGAGAACTGTCGACCGAAGTAAGGGCCGTTGCAGACCTAAGTCTTGTTCCTTAAGAACTATCCGAACGCGACAGACGACAAACATAATCCGATCATATATCTCAATAATTAACAATTAACAATTTCATGAAATCATTTAACTTGAAACCTTCCCTTTTATTTAGCGTGCTTTTCGCTACCTTATTTTTTGCCGGCTGTCAAAAAGATTCCGACGTTCTTCCCGATACGGAACTCCCTCCGGAGGAAAAAGACGGCACCTACAGCAATGGTTTTTTCCTCGTCCATGAAGGTTGGTTCGGGAACGGAACCGGATCGGTCAGCTTCTATAATTATGAGACCGGCAAGATCACCGACAGTGTATTTCAGAAAGAAAACCCGGAAAAGGACTTTGAACCGACCAGCTCGACACTTGAATACGGCAGTATCTTTCAGGGAAAACTCTACCTGGTGAGCAAACTCAACGGACCGGTTGTGGTGACAGATGCTAAGACGATGAAGGAAGTAGGACGCATTCCGGCTCTTCAGGGATACGATTGGCGCGCATTTCTGGGCATCGATGAAAACACCGGTCTTCTCAGCAGCAACGACGGAGTACATCTGGTGAACCTGAAAACCATGGCGCCGTACGACAAGCTCTACGGAATCAGCGGCCAAACCGGCGATATGTTGAAAACCGAAAAATATGTGTTCGCCTTGTCACAACGAGAAGGCGCCATCGTGTATAACCTGCCCGATCTTTCCGTGGCCAGACGCATTAGTGGAGTAAGCCTGGGATTCGCTCAGACACCCAACAAGAAAGTCTGGTATACATCGAACGAACTATTGATCAGTCTGGATGCAACCAGTCTGGAAGCAGATACCGTCAAACTTCCTTTTAAATCGAACAACACCTGGTTCACCTGGTACGCAGCACCCCTTATCGCTTCCACCAGTGAAGACGCCGTTTTCATCCAGAACGCGCCTGCCTACGGCGGCGGAAAAGAAGTATACAAATATGTGGAGGGAAACGCCAATTCGCTCGAAAAGCCCTTTGTCACCACACCAGACCGGCAGTCCTTTTACAAAAGAAACATCGGCTACGACGGAAAGACCAACCAGCTTGTCACCACCACCGTACAAGACGGTTACGGCGCGAATTACGCTATCAACAACCTTTACTTCTACGATGGCCGCACCGGTGAACTGATGAAGCAGATTCCGTTCAATGGATATTACTTCACTGCAATGCCGGTATTTCATCAGGGGAATTAGAAAGTTTTTTATATTTCGGGAATACACTTTTAAAACCGTCTCTCATAAGGAGGCGGTTTTTTACGTCCAGCGCATGTCAAATTTGTTGTACCTTATGGTAAGCCCCCGTAAGTTATGCTTGAAACAAATTGGCACTCTGAGAATCTCGAAACAATTCGTCATCCATGTAATTATTTGACGCGTTTAAGTATATTCGTTTTTAATTAAATAGCATAAAACAGAATTTCTTCAATGGGGTTCTAATAACAGAGCCTAACGTCAAAGTATGGAAAAAAGAAATATAGTCGTCATCGGGGCGTCCGCTGGTGGTTTCGAAGCCTTAAAAACGATTGTTCAGAAACTCCCTTCCAACTTAGATGCATCCATCTTCGTCGTATGGCACATGAGCTCGGATGTGCTTGGCATACTGCCCGACGTCTTAAATAAGCTTAATACCATCAAGGCCGTAAATGCCCATGATAACGAGCCTATTCAAACCAACCGTATTTACGTCGCGCCTCCTGATCACCACCTCTTGATGGAGGAAGGACGACTAAGAGTTACACGCGGACCAAAGGAGAACCGCTTTCGCCCTGCAGTCGATCCGCTATTCCGCTCAGCTGCCTACACCTATGGAAACCGCGTGATTGGAATCGTGTTATCCGGAGCGCTGGACGATGGTACAGCAGGCCTCTGGCGGATCAAAGAAAGCGGCGGCATATCCGTTGTTCAGGATCCTTCAGATGCGCAGGTTCCCTCTATGCCCGAAAATGCACTACGTACGGTTGAAATTGATTATTGCCTTCCTGTCCATGAACTGGCAGATCTCATTGTAAAACTTTCCTCGGAAGAAGTCGGAATCAACACAACGCTTATGAAAGATGAACGGACCAAAATTGAAATCGATATTGCCGCAGAAAAAAATGCATTAGACCGCGGTTCTTTGGAATTAGGGGTCCTATCACCATTTACCTGTCCGGAATGCCATGGGGTGCTCTCCCGGATACAAGACGGGTCGCTTACGCGCTTCCGTTGTCACACCGGCCACGCGTATTCAGTCGACACCTTGATGACCTCGCTTACTGAGAGTATTGAAGACAGTCTGTACAACGCTATACGGGGTATAGACGAGAGTATTTTCCTGCTGAATCATATGGGCGATCATTATGCTGAGGACAATAAGCCAAAACTTGCAGCCATGTATTTTAAAAAAGCGAAAGAGGCGGAGCAGCGGGCCGACCAAATTCGCATGACCGTTAAAGATAACGAACAACTGAGTAAAGAAAAGCTGTTCGACGAAGCTGAGAAGGGCCAATAAAAACAGGCACCATCCATATTTTGAACAATAAAGAAATCTAACACAAATTTTGTGTGTATCAGAAATATATAAAATGAAAGATTCGGAGAATCAAGGAAAACTTACACCGACGGAACCTTTGCAAGAAAGACCTTCCGAATTTCTGATAGTGGGTATAGGCGCTTCGGCTGGCGGAATCCAGGCGCTTCAGGAATTTTTCAGGCATGTTCCTGCACGTTCCGACATGGCTTATGTCGTCATTCTTCACCTATCGCCCGATCACGACAGTCAGCTTGCCGCTGTGTTACAACACGAAACCAAAATTCCGGTATCGCAGATTGTTGAAAGAACGGCGATTGAGCCAAATCATATTTATGTCGTTCCGCCCGACCGTCATCTTACCATACAAGGAAACCATATTGCTGTCAGTCAGAACGCAAATATGGAAGACAGACGGGCGCCGGTCGACATATTTTTCCGGACCCTGGCCGACCAGCACGGACCCAGAGCAATCAGCATTATTTTATCCGGCACAGGCGCGAATGGCTCCATGGGATTGAAACGAGTTAAGGAGCGCGGTGGAGCCACTTTCGTACAAAATCCGCGACAAGCGGAACACAACGACATGCCCCGTAATGCCATTGCAACGGAACTGGTAGACGAAGTTTTAAATGTAGAAGAAATTCCCGAACGCATCATCGCCTATCGAAACAGTATCGGCAAGGTCCAGATCGTGGAAGAATCCGAAAAACGCCCGGAACTTCAGCAACAGGCCCTTCGTGAAATATTTACGCAGCTCAGGGTACGTACCGGACACGACTTTTCCAACTATAAACGCCCGACACTGTTGCGCAGGATTGAGCGCAGAATCAATGTCCATAATCTTCCGGATCTGCCGTCTTACACCAATTTCCTGCATGAGCATCCCGAAGAGGTCCATGCACTACTGAAGGATCTTCTCATATCCGTTACAAATTTCTTCAGGGACAAAAAGGCCTTCGAATACCTTGAACTGGATATTTTGCCGAAAATTTTTGCTGGTAAAACTTCGGCAGATCAGGTACGTATCTGGGTGGCAGGCTGTGCAACCGGAGAAGAGGCCTACTCAATAGCCATGATGTGTGCAGAGCACGCACTAAGCACTTTTGATGCCCCTAAAATTCAGATTTTTGCGACTGATATTGACGAAACGGCCATTTCGACAGCAAGAGAAGGGTTTTACACGGTCAATGATGCCGCAGATATCTCTCCAGACCGGCTAAGGCGCTTTTTGACCCGCGATGGCGATGGTTACCGCGTCAGAAGAGAGATCCGGGAAATGATCCTCTTTGCAAACCATAATTTTCTGAAAGATCCACCGTTTTCAAAGCTCGACCTCATTACCTGCCGCAATGTCTTGATTTATCTGAACGGAACCGCGCAGGAAAGAGTGATTGAAACTTTTCATTTTGCGTTGAGGCCCAAGAAATTTCTTTTCCTGGGAACTTCTGAGTCGGTTGACAGCGCCGGGGATCTCTTTGCAATTCATAACCGCGACCATCATGTCTTTCAGACCAGAGAAGTGACCCCTCGCAGTTATCCTGTTCCCGAATCAGTGCCGCAATTCCAGTTTTCAAAAGCAGATTTGCTGCAAAAGCCGGAGGAAAGAGAAAGCCGTTCGCAACGGATATCCTTCGGTGAACTCCATCAAAGAATGCTGGAGCAGTATGCCCCGCCTTCTGTGGTCGTGAACGAAGAATATGACATTGTGCATATGTCCGAAAAAGCCGGAAAGTATTTTGAGTTTTCCGGAGGAGAGCCAACGCAAAATTTGCTTAAGCTCGTGTTGCCGCAAATCAGACTGGAGTTACGTTCGGCGCTCTTTCAGGCCGTTCAAAATAAGACAGCCATCGAAGCGCGGAACATCAAGCTGATGCTAAATGACCAGCCTCAGGCGATCGACATTCATGTACGCCCGACATTTGAAGACGGCGACGGAGCAAAGGGCTTTATTCTGGTGATTTTCAAGCCCTCCCAGGAACCGGTTCTGGAGAGTGAAACCGTTATGATAGCCTCGGACGAGCCGGTGGCACGACAGCTTGAGGAGGAACTTATCGGGCTCAAAACGCAGCTTCGTAATTCCATAGAGCATCACGAATACCAGGCGGAAGAATTAAAAGCATCAAACGAAGAACTGCAGGCTATGAACGAGGAACTTCGTTCGGCCGCCGAAGAACTTGAAACGAGCAAGGAAGAGCTACAATCGATTAATGAAGAGCTTCGGACTGTAAACCAGGAGCTTAAAGTGAAAATAGAAGAAACGAGCGTTACCAGCAACAATCTTCAAAACCTGATCAATTCAGCCAACGTGGGAACGATCTTTTTGGATCGCACCTTCGCGATCCGGCTGTTCACCCCGGCTGTACTCGATGTTTTCAACTTAAAATCGGGCGATTACGGCCGGCCGGTGACCGATATCACCCACAAGCTTCAGTACAGCCATCTGCTGCAGGACGCTGAAACGGTACTGGAAAAGCTTACCGTTCTTGAACGGGAGGTGACCACCACCGATCATCGGTCCTTTTTGATGCGCCTTCTCCCCTATCGTACTGCCGAAGATCGTATCAATGGCGTCGTAATTACCTTCTTCGACATCACAAGGAGAAGAGAATCGGAAGAAGCCCTGCGTCAGTCGGAAGAGCGGATGCGCTTGCTGATAGAAAGTGCTAAAGACTATGCAATCTATACGGTCGATAACGAGCGGCGGGTAGTGAGCTGGAGTAGCGGAGCGCAATTAATTTTAGGCTATACAGAATCCGAGATGGTGGGAAACTCCGGGGACATTGTATTCGCACCCGAAGACCGCGAGAAGAATATACCCGAACAGGAAATCCAAAATGCGGCAAGGGAAGGAAGAGCTGAAAACGAACGTTGGCACCTGCGAAAAGATGGATCGCGCTTCTGGGGCTCAGGAACTACTCAGCCCGTACGCGACGAACAGGGAAAAATTATTGGTTTCGTAAAAATTATGCGTGACCTCACCGAACAGCGGCAATTCCAGGATGCCTTGCGCCAATCAGAGGAGGAGTATCGATTGCAGCTTGAACGGGAAGTTAAACTCAGGACAGCGGAGTTGAGCGCTAGCAAGGAGCAATACTCAACGCTGGTTGGGAACAGTCCTGATGTGATCACCCGTTGGGATAAGGAACTGAGATTAGTATTTGCCAATAAGGCTTTCGAGCGAAAGCTGGGTGTCAAAATTGAAAAGCTGCTCGACAAAACCAACACTGAAATGGGTCTTCCTGACGAATTTGTAGAACCCTACCTGGAAAGTTTACGAAAGGCGTTCGAGACAGGAAAGACCGTGGAACACTTCCATTCTTCGCCAACCCTTGAAGGAGAAGTGTATTTCTACTCCCGCCTGACCCCGGAAAGAAATGCCGAGGGTGAAATAGAAACCGTGATGGCGATAGCGCGAGATATTACCGCCATGAAAAAGGCTGAAATCGCCCTTAAAAAAAGCAGAGATCTGCTGCAATCGATCCTGGATAACAGTTTTATGGGGATGTCGGTGCTTAAACCTGTGCGCGACGACAAGGGTGTGATTACGGATTTCGAAATCCGGCTTACTAATCAGGAATTGAATAAGGAAACCGGTCGTGACGACCTGGTGGGTAAATTATATGCCGAGGAATACCCTGATATCCGGCACACGGGATTGTTTGATGCGATGCTTCGCGTCATGGAAACAGGTCAGTCGGAAGGCTTAGAATATTTTTATCCGCACAAAGATTTTAGAAAGTGGTATTCCTGTATGTTTATCAAGATGGACGATGGTTTGCTGGCGACCAATCTGAACATCAGCGAACGAAAGCAGGCCGAAGAACACGTCTTAAAATCGGAAGAGCGGCTAAGAATGTTCGTGTCTGCAAGTTCCGATCTTATCTACCAGATGAGCCCCGACTGGAAAGTGATGCATGTGCTTCAGAGCGATAATTTTCTGCGAAGGACCGAATCGCCTACCGATAAATGGATGGACTTCTATATTCCAAGGGATGAATGGCCCCGGGTGCAGTCTGCCATCGACACCGCCACTGCCGGTAAACAATTATTCGAATTGGAACATCGGGTACTGCTGGAAGACGGAAGAACGGGATGGGCCAGCTCACGGGCAGTCCCTTTCTTAAATGACAAGGGAGAGATTGTGGAGTGGTTTGGCATCGCCAGTAATATTACGGCGCGCAAAACTTTTGAAGAAGAACGCAATAAAAATTATCTATTGTTGCAGCAATCGGAACTGGTCGCGTCCACAGGCACCTGGGACTATGATTTGACAACCGGGACGCTTAGTTGGTCGGACGGGATGTATCGCCTTTTTAACCGAAAGAAAGGAACGGAAATCAGCCCGGAAATATACATTGAACATGCAGTACCTGAATGCCGGGATACAGCCGCCCGTATTGCCGATCAGATTAAAAAAGGAAACGCAGAATTCGAGGAAGCATTGACTTTGACCATCGGAAAAGCAAAGAAAGTCGTTAAGATCAAAGCCACGATGGTTAAAAGTGAGCGAGGTCATCCGGTACGGGTTTTGGGCGTCGACGTCGATACCACCGCCAGTCGCCAAACCGAAGAACGACTGCGACAGATGGAAGCGGAACAGCAACTCGAGATATTCAGGGTAACATTGCGAACACAAGAGGAAGAGCGCCGACGTATTTCTGAAAGTCTGCACAACGGTCTGGGGCAGCTTATGTATGGCATCCAGATCAGCATGAATCAGCTTCGGAGGGAGAAAGCACTCAGCGATCCGGAAAAGTACGATCAGGCCAAAAACTTCACTGAGAAGCTGGTGGCCGATGCCATCAAGGAGAGCCGCAGCATTTCGCATGAACTCATGCCGGCGACGCTGGAACAATTTGGCTTGCGTTCGGCCATTGACGATGTCTGTCAGCAACTTAACGGGAAAATACAATTTGACTTCCGTTATAAGGACGCGACTCCCCGCCTGGAGAAGTTCCTTGAACTGGCAGTATTCAGAACTGTGCAGGAGCTGATGCTTAACGTAGTGAAGCATGCTGAAGCGACCGAAGCCAGCGTCCGCGTTAACATCGAACCCGAGTCCATTCATATCTCAGTAAGCGATAACGGTCGCGGTCTGATTGACACCTATGAATCTAAATCAGGCATCGGCCTGAGCTCCATACGAAGTAAAATAAAACTGCTCAACGGGACCGTAAAAATAAAATCAGTGCCGGAAAAAGGCACCGAGGTTACCGTTCACATTCCGGTAAGCAGTCAGAAGAATTAAAGACAAAACTTATAAGTAGATAATCGCAGTCTTATGATCCGAATCATCGTCGCAGAAGACAACCAAATAGTCAGAGAAGGAATGGTCGGGCTTCTCAACGATCAAGAAGACCTGGAAACCGTTGGGCAAGCCGAAAACGGGCTTCAGGTTCTGGAGATGTTAGAAAATGGTACCGATACGGATATTATTTTATCGGACTTGAATATGCCGGTAATGGATGGAATAACACTCACTGAACGCGTGCGCTCGCTATACCCAAATATCAAAGTCGTAATGCTGACCATGCACCTACGCGCCGATTTTATTTCGCGAACACTCGAAGCTGGCGCCCACGGCTATATTTTGAAAAATGGAAATTTCGAAGCGCTCTTCGAAGGAATCCGAAAAGTATATGCAGGCGATCAGTTTGTCGCTGTGGAGACATGATAAACTTGGCAAATGGTATTTCATGGGATCTGTATTATCGCATATACGAAGTCGACCAGCGCATACGTTTGAAATAAATTCTTCCTTTCTTGTGATTTTTTGATGATTCAAGCGAATAATATAGTAAACCTATATCCAAAGTAAAGCCCGGTGTCAGAAAAAGAGAAGTTTATTGGTATTTTAAAGGAGCATAAAAGGCTTTTATATAAGATAACTTACTCTTATTGTCGAAATTCGGACGACAGAAAAGATCTAGAACAGGAAATCATCATCCAATTATGGCTGTCATTAAAAAATTATAAGCAAGAATATAAATTATCTACCTGGATATACAAGATAGCACTCAACGTGGCGATATCGTATTACAGAAGGGATGTGAAAAGGAAGGAGACGAATGTCGCTTACGATGAAACCATCTTCCAAATCGCTGTGGAGGAAAATGTAACCGAAGAGAACATACATAAAACGGAGCTCTTATATACGTTTATCAACCAACTTGATAAACTGAACAAAGCCATCATTATCCTTTATTTAGAGGACAAAAGCTATAAAGAAATATCGGAAATAATGGGTTTGACAGAAACCAACGTGGCTACAAAAATCAACCGAATTAAAGGGAAACTGAAGGAGCGTATTTCTTTATTAAACGACTAGGAACATGGAACTCGACGAACTAAAAAATCTCTGGAGCGCAGAGGATAAGGTCCTGGATAACAGACTAAAACTTAACGAAGAACATATAAGGAAAATGAATATGAAAAATATTACCGGGGAAACGAATAAGATTATTTGGATATCGATGCTAGGCAGAAATTTGGCCCTGGTTTATTGCGGTATATCCGTTTGGCTGGCTATTTCTGTCATTGAGGAAATCGAGTACAGTTTTCCGGCAATCCTTGGCGGCTTAGCAATGCTGTGGTCATTTATCTCCCACTTATCTGTAGAAAAACTAAACTATACTGATTCAATTGTACAATTACAGAAGGCCATTTGCACCTTTAGAATCCATATGGTCAAAAATGCTAAGTACGACGCTTTAGTAGTCGCATTCTGGGTTTTGACGGTCATGCCCATACATTTGAGAGTTGTCCATAACTTTTCACTGTATGATCATGCCAAAGCGCTCGTAATTTTTTGTCTGCTTGTTGGAATTGGACTTACGCTCGTCATCGCCTTGAGCCGTAGAGTTTATACAAAGCATGCTAAAAAGTTAAAAGAATCTGAGTCCTATTTGGCAGAGCTTATGGAATTTGAAACGAATAACCTACGTCAATGACACTCGAAAGGCATTCTGCATCATTTCTTGTTCTGACCTTGATATTCCTATATTGCCCGCCACCGTCTTCCATTGGCTGACGCTTGCGAAAATTTCGTCGATAGTCGCATCCATGGTTCCATTATCCAACCGAAAAAAGTCACCCACCTTTTTTGCCAGTCCCAAGTCTAAAGCATTGTCGTCCATATCGATGTTCAAGGCCAACCCATCCTTGTCTATGGACGGGTTTATTCATACGCGGGAGACAGCACCCAGCCTTTAGCCGTTAGTAAAAACCCATGGTTCCGTAGATGATCATCGGTATTAGATATGGCAATATTGAAAACCATTCTGCGCCAAAGCTGATGTAGATTACTGGCAACATTAGTTCCGTAATTTTGGAGGAACTCTGCTATGTCGAGGTAACTTGCCGGGCTATCACGAATAGTGTCTTCACTGTTTCCGGTCATCGTCATCGCGGATGCAAAATGGACACGCTCATTAAATTGCCTGTCAAAACGTTTAGTGAAAAACGTATGGTATTTACCCGTTATTTTTTGCAACCTGCATGGCGCCATTTCAACACCTGCCTGTAAAGCAAGCTGATGGGCAAGAAATTCCCAGGCAGCCTTATCGATGGTATCATTTCTGGAGGGAAACTTTGCGATCCACAACGAACCTTCTTCGTCCAAGATATTGGCTTTTGGTCTGGCTCCTCCTAAAGAAGATCCAGGTGCCATCAATATGGCCAACCATTTTTTTATATCGTTACTCCTTCGATCATCCTCAATACTATCGGCTGCGTGTTGCAATTCGCGGATGGATGACCAGGGTGGTGTAGGTGTTTCTGTACTGTCGTCTAAGAAAGCACCGTCCAGTTCGGTTTTGTAACGTAAAGCCCCCATGCGGCTTTGGTCATACACTCCGAGCAGGTAGTCAATATCATACAGGGTTGATACCCTCTCTCCTCGCTCTCTGGCGAGTTGCGATGCTCTTCTTTTCATAAGTGTTCGACCCCATGTATCAGGCATGCTATCTAAGAAAACACCAAAATTTTCTTTTTGATCAGGGAATTGTGCTCCCGAATAAAATTGGATATCCGGATCAATCAACCGCTGCTGCCCCGAACTGATCCATGCTCTATCATATTCGAAGCTAAAGGCCTTCTTTCCTTTTCCGTAATGGGCAGACAAAGTTCCCATCAGTTGAGGACCTGGCATACCCTTCCAATGAGCAAATACATATATATCGGACTTTTTCTGAGCCATCTTCGTATTAATTCAATAAGTCTAAATCTTGAAGCTTCCGGCCAAATTCGTCATCAGCACCTAACTTTAGAATATCTCCCTGTAGTCCCAACACACGCAAAACATTGAAATAGGCACCTAGTGCAACACTTGGCTCGCCTTTTTCGATCAGATATAATGTTGATCGGGCAATATCAGCACGCTCAGCAACTTGAATGGTAGTCAACTTGCGACGCTTCCTCGCTAGTTTGATGTTTTCACCCATTCGTTCCAGCAAATTGTAATGCTTCGGAAAAATCACTTGCTTTTTCTTATTCATCATAGAAGATTGTTATTTCAAACAAATATAGTATATATGATTGAAATAACAATCATTATATGAATTTTTATTTATAAACAAAGGTAAAACTTCGACAGAATCGTCCAGATCTGTAGAAAACGTGCAGATAAACTTCTAGAATACCTAACCCCCTATTTGCACCATTGGAGCACCTTCCATTATTATCCCTCCATGTGCCGTTTTATCGCCCATACGCGCCGCAGGTGCTCCGCCTACCAACACGGTGGCTGAACCACTTACGATGATATCTGTCGGACCGGTACATGCGAGCATATCTCCCACTCGGGCAGCAGGCTGCCCCGCAATCAATACGGTTGGGCAACCCGCCGGCATGACGGGCCCGCCCCGGTGAAGCACCGCTCCGGTAACCTGCGGACAGGTATGCATGTCTCCAACTCTTGCTGCTGATGGCATATCAACCTAATTTATCTGCACCATCGATCCTTTCACTATCGTAGTTCCGCTTGAGGAGATCTCCGCATGAACAATTCCTTCAACTTTGGTTTGCCCCCCTTCAATGTTTACATCAACTCCCTCAATTTTGACCATTGATGCAGCTTTCATCACAATATCTCTAATGCTATGCAGCTCAATACCACTCTGGTCCATAACGAACCTATTGCCGTGTTGATCTTCCATCCTGATTGATTTTTCATCTTCGGAAAGGATGAATTTATTTCCCGCCGGGGTTTCGATGTTAATCGTCCTTTTATCATCATCAAAAATTACCTTCAAGTCGCTTCTTGACACATAGCCTTTTTTATGATTAGTATCCGTAGCAGGCAATGGAGATGGCTTATAGCTGCTGTGACACATCCCCAAGATCACCGCGAAACGAGGATCGTCGTTTAGGAAACCCACGATTACCTCATCGCCGATTTCAGGTCTGAAGATGGTTCCCCTTGTTTGGCCGGCATCCAGGGTACTGATCCGGCTCCAGATGCCTTCATCTTCTTTATTAATAGCTGGCAACCGAACCATGATTCTATCTTCACCATCAGGGTCGCCTTCCAATCTGGTTACTACACCGATATGCAAGCCCTGAACAGCAGGCAGCAAGGCTCCGGTTTGGGGTTGTGATGAATGACAGGTCTGCCCAAACCATTCTGGATTCAATCCAAACCGAAACGTTGTTTCCCAGTTTCCTCCGACTATTTGGTGGCGTAGCCCAGTTACAAGAAGCTTATCCTGAAATTGTTCACCTATACCATTTATCACAATCGAATGCCCAGGCTTTACCATAGAGGTTCCTTCCATCGTTACGCGTCCGCGAACTTTGGCTAGTTTATGCCTGAGCATTTGAGCATCTATCCATTGCTGCAGTTCCTGCTCGGTCAGATTTTCGCTATGAAGAGGCATAGAGCGTTCTTTCTCAAAATCAACCACCTCTGCATCGAAATCAAAGATATTTGCTCCGGAATGCATTGTCATAGCCGGTTCCGCATTAAAATCTGGTTTGACGACACACATTTTTCCGTTATCAGGAAAACACAGCAGCGCGTTAGCATCTGCCCTGGAGAGAATAAAGTCCCAGTCGGTTGCATTGAATTGTACCATTTTCTGGTGGACAGGGAAAGTTGGCTCTATAGATTTCTCTAAACCGTATTCATCGATCAACTCTTCCATGATTTCGCTGTCCTTCATTTCTTTAAAGTATTTGCTTTTACAGGTTATATTCATTTTGACGGCTTCATCTTTACATTCAAGTGTTATCACCGAATCCGACTTGCTGAATTTAATTCCCTGCTTAATGACTATGCCCTTAAATAATGTATCCTCCTGAACATTATATCCCGCTTTAATTTCTATCCTGTTACCTATCTCAAAGTCCTCTTGATCAACCATTTCAAAAGATTCCTTCGCGGAATCGCCAATAAGGAAGACGATGCTCGCGGATGGGATGTAATTCATTTCCTTATTTACAACGATCGATTGTACCTGGTACGGTCTTGAAACCTCATTCCCATCCACAAACAGCTTAAATGTGCATACACTTTTCGGAGTGTCCGAGGGTATAGTTCTTTCGTCAGGCATAGTTTTCAGTTTTAAATACCGGTTTAGTTAAGCCTGTCTTTGTGACATTTTTTGACTAAAACGTAGAATAATAAATTCTGCTGGCCGAACGACAGCCATACCAATTTCTACGACCATGCGCCCTTCGAGAACATCCAAAGGAGTCATGGTTCTATGGAGGCCCACCGCGACATAAAAAGCGTGCTCGGGTTTTACACCCTGCAAAGCGCCCTGACGCCAAAGGATTATCAAAAAGTTTTCAAGCATATTTTGCACTCGCCGCCAGGTATCAAGGTCGTTCGCCTCGTATTCAAATTTTTCCGTTGCTTTCCTGCTGCTTTCTTCCACCATGTTGAAAAAACGCCTGACGGAAATATATCGCCATTCATTATCGTTACCCGCCAATGTTCTCGCTCCCCAGATCATGATTCCTTTTCCAGTGAATTCCCGAATGGCATTGATCGATTTTCCGGTGTCCACATCAATGTTCAATTTGCTCTGTTCTTTCTCTGTAAGTTGATGCGTTAGACCCGATACCAGTTGAAGGCTTATGCTAGCGGGCGCCTTCCACACACCCCTTGACCGATCAACGGCCGCGTATGCACCCACCACGGCAGCACTTGGGGGGAGTGTTACCCGTAATTTATCCAGTTCTACTTTAATTGACGCCTGTAATTCAGCATTTAATTCCGAATAAGTAGGTGTCAACCCAACTTCTGCATCAAAGACGTCTGCTTCGCCCAAGTTTCCTTTTAGGGTTATCGAGAGGTTTTCGGTTATATTGAGATCATATAAATAATTAAGGGAGGTACACAGATATGGATGGTAAGCAGCACCGTATCTAAGGAAAGGTGTTCCTATTCCACTTTGAGACCGAAGGGCATCAGGGTCGTCGCCGTGGCAGTCTATGACAACAAAGCGATTGCCAAGTTCCCCTGCCTGCAATAAGGCGTTGTTGTATACCTCGTAAGCATCAAAAGCCGTATCAAGATGTGCCGCCTGCGGCAGGACCAATAATGTAGGCTCTTCATATCGCCTGGCCATCTCCAGCCCGGCAAGCAAATTGCTTTTCGACACCCCCTGCCCCGAAGTATCGCCTACACTGATGATATAGCACGGCCCCCCACCGTTAGCAAAGTAAAGCTGCATATGATAATACATCGTTTGAATGGAGGGTGCGGGAACTAACGCATGTATCACCTGTTCCTTTATGGTAGTCGTTCCCTTTTCGTAAGATTCTTCAATGGTTACATCGAATTTTTCAAAGGGTGCGCGACCAAAGTAATTTTCGTACTCCCACAATGAAGAAATGCGCTTTGGAGTTGCTACTGTTACTTCGTTAATGACACCCGAGGAAAGCGGCTCACTATCTGTACCGGCTTTTTCCGTATAGCCGATAAAAACCGGGAGTGCTGTTTCAACCTGCGTTACCGATGGTGGAAATTTTGAAACCTCTTCAACGTAAGTACCGGGAGTTTTGTAGGTTTTCGCCATGATACATAATGATTAATGCGTAGGAATCGGTTTACTCCGACCGAAGAATTTTTACGGTTTCGTGGATCATGCTATCAGGTTCAAACTAATTCGAACGCACGCGTAAAAGATCATAAGCCTACCAAAGATTGACTTAATTTTTCAGATATCAAAGCATTTTCTTTTGTAATAGCATGAAGATCAGGGGAAATCAATGGGAGCAAAAAAAACGTCTGCTATTGCAAATACGATTAATTATATTTTACTTTGTAATTCAAAGTTCTTTTCACAATGGAAGAAAAAGATATTCAGGCGGAATTGAGTTCGATCAGAAATCTGATGGAACGTTCCACGAGGTTTATTTCATTAAGCGGCCTGGCCGGTGTGCTGGCGGGTATATATGCACTGGCTGGGACCTATATTGCCTACAGGATAATGGAAGGCTTATATATGGATGTATTCAACCCACTACTTATGCTGGCCATTGCAGTCCTCACCCTTTCGGTACTTACCGGAATTGGAATGACCGTCCGACAGGCCAGGAAAATGAAAGAGAAAGTCTGGAACCCAATCAGTCGCAAGCTCATCACCAATATGGCGCTACCTCTTTTAACCGGGGGATTATTCCTATTAATCTTGCTTTCAAAAGAGCAGTACGACCTTATTGCTGCCTCCACCCTTATCTTTTATGGTCTGTCATTGGTAGCTGCGGGTCAGTTTACATTTTCGGATGTGCGGTGGCTAGGCTTGCTGGAGATAGCTTTAGGGCTAATGGCAGCTATATTGCCGGAATATAGTTTGTGGTTATGGGGTTTTGGGTTCGGCGTTCTACATATTTTGTACGGAGCGATTATGCACTTCAAATACAAGCAGTGAAACTATTCGATCAATTTGATAAAGCTTTTGAGAACCGTTTGCGCCTGCAGATTATGAGCGTATTGGTGGCCAACGAGTTTTACGATTTCAATTCACTGAAGGAATTGTTGCAGGTTACCGATGGCAACCTTGCTTCGCATCTAAAAGCGTTGGAAAAGGAGGATTATATCACGGTTACGAAGAGTTTTATCGGGCGAAAGCCAAATACACAGTATGCTGCCTCCCCTTTGGGAAAACAGGCTTTTAAAAAACATCTGGAAGTATTGGAAAATTTAATCAAACAGCAAAAGTAATTTTTTTTACCTATCTACTTTGAAACACAAAGCACTTTCAAATAACGTTAAACCATCCATTATGAAAACATCAAACAAAAGACTTACCCTTATTCTCTGCTCGATACCGGTTCTATTGAGTATCCCGCTGATCGCGATGCAATTTACAGACGGAGGAGATTGGTCACTCTTCGATTTCGCCATCATGAGCTTGCTGCTATTAACAGTGGGACTATCATGCGAGTTTGTGCTCAGAAAGGCTAAAACCAAGCGCAGTCGTTTGCTACTGGGGTCGCTCGTACTCTTTATCTTTCTTATAATTTGGGCCGAGCTCGGCGTGGGTATCTTCGGAACTCCTTTCGCGGGAGATTAGGTATATGTTGTTCTAGCCGGAAACCATGACCTATTTTGTAGAAAAAGATTCGATCGTACGAAAGATCTGGGGCGATGCCGACACCATCCTCTTTATCTTTGCAGGGGCTTCTGCCGAATTCGCCTTAAATAAGGCAGTCGACTGGCTATACTTTACCGGGAAATTACCGAGTGACCCGCTGGGGAGGCTTTTTTCCACGGTAGAATATGCGCGGAAGATCGTTTTCTCTGAACGGGCCGAGGCCTTAAAAGCCATTGACCAGATTACGGCGATTCATCAAGGGGTTGAGAATAAAAGGGGTGCTAAAATTCCCGAGTGGGCATACCGGGATGTGCTGTTTATGCTGATCGACTACTCCATCCGGTCGCACGAACTTTTAAAAAGCGGACTAACCGAAGCAGAGAAAGAGGAAGTCTTTGCGGTTTTCAATCGGGTTGGACGGCGAATGGGCCTAGAAGATTTGCCGGCAAGTTTCCGTGAATGGGAAGTGCAGCGAGCCAGTCATCTTCAACAGAATCTTGTTCACAGTCATTTCACCGACCACCTCTATCAGCAGTATGCAAAGCACCTGGGCTATCTGCAATATCAGGTATTGATACAGGCCCAAACCTTGGTCTGCCCTAGGGCAGTAGGCGGCCTTCTTCGAACTCCGCGTATACGCTGGCTAAGTCATGTATTAATGGCCTATAAATTTCTGGGTAAAGTTCAGATTCATCATTTCCTTAGAGACATGATCCTGCCGAAAGCCTATAAACATCAAATCCAACAATTAGATGCAGCTCACCGTTGAAAGCAGGTTAAGAACCTTTGCCATTTTCGGGGTCCAGCAGGCCTTATCGTGCCTGTTTCCGGCCACGGTATTCGTATTGCTGGCCCTCTCGCACCAATTTACCTGGTTGATGCCGAGATACGACTTTATGCTGATCACCTGCCTGCTGGTACAAGTCGTTCTGTATCGCAGCGGAATTGAAAGCAAAGATGAAGTACGGGTAATTTGTGTTTTCCACTTGCTGGGACTGGCAATGGAGCTGTTTAAGGTGAACATCGGTTCATCGAGTTATCCTGAAGACGCCTATTCAAAATTTTGGGGCGTCCCCCTCTACAGCGGGTTTATGTATGCGAGTGTGGCCAGTTATCTGTGTCAGGCCTGGCGACGCTTCGATATTTGCATCGTCCACTGGCCCCATCATTGGATTGCAAGGGTTCTTGGGTTTTTGATCTATGCAAACTTCTTCACGAACCATTATGTGCAGGATGTGCGGTACTTCATCGGAATATTTATCCTTATCTTTTTTAGGAAAGCGACGGTGTGCTTCCACATCGAGAATAGAAGTTACCGAATGCCGGTGGTTCTTTCCTTCGCATTGATCGGCTTCTTTGTATGGCTGGCTGAAAATATCGCTACTCTTTTAGGCGCGTGGAAATATTCCTATCAACATTCCGTCTGGACGATGGTGAGCTATCACAAAATTAGTTCCTGGGCTTTTCTGGTGATCGTGAGCTATATTATTGTGGCGGAATTGAAGATGGTAAAAGGAGCAAAAGCCTATAAACACCAATCCATCATTTAGGTGTAACTCAGTATTGAAAACTAAATAACGACATTTTTAATTCGGAATCAGCTAGCTATCTAACCAAAACTCAATTATCATGGCAACACAAAACAAAGGACTTATCAGTCCGAAACAGAGATGGAACAGAACCCTTTCCCTTCTTACAATAGTATTAGGGACCGTGTTATTAATTTTTATGATTACGGTAGAAGACGAATTTGGAGCCTTACCGCTGTTTCTTATTTTAGGAGGGATAATATGGTTTTTAATAAACCAGCGGCAGATTAGAAAACACGTGCGCTAAAACGCCGACCTCATTTAGCAAGTTAGCCGGGTCCTGCCGGGTCGATCGTGAGTTATCAGCGGTAAAGTGATGGGCCTTTCAGTTGGTTGGGAGCTGTATTATTCCCTATCTTTATCCTGGCCATTATTTCGCCAGGCGAGCTTCGACTCATGGAAAATATTCTTCTTCAGCGCTTTCTATCAATCGACTATCTGAAGTCTGGGACTTCTGTACAGAAAAAAGCCTACCACATATTAAGGGACAATAAAGTGTTGGAGCGATTGGACAAGTATACTCCAATTCTGGCCGGCACAATTCCATTGGATATTGACGTAGAAGACAGTGACCTTGACATCATTTGTTATTTCCCGAACCCACAAGCTCAGGAAAAAGAAATTAAGGAAATGTTCTCTACGGCGACTGAATTTACATCGCGGATTTCCAGGCTGGGCGACAAGGAATGTTTAATCGCCAACTTTAGGATAGCAGGAGTCCGGGTTGAAATTTTTGGCCAGAACTTGCCAGTAGACCAACAAATGGCGGTCATGCATATGTTGATAGAATATAAAATCCTCCAGAACTATGGAGCTGATTTCAAGTCTCAAGTACGGAACCTTAAAATACAGGGAATGAAAACTGAACCAGCCTTTGCTCATCTTCTTAAAATTGAAGGTGAGCCCTATGAGGGTCTGCTGACTTATTCAATTTAGTAAACCGTAGGGAAGACGACCTTATGCTACTTTGATGTTTATTCAATTTAATGATGATAAGAAACCTATTGCCATCGGACTGGGACGATGTGAAATTGATTTATGAAAAAGGTATCGCTACAGGAAATGCAACCTTCCAGACGAGCGCACCCTCATGGGATGAGTGGGATAGCTCGCATCTTGCCGCCTGCAGGATTGTTGCCGAGGTAGCGGGAAAAGTGGTTGGTTGGGCAGCATTGAGCCCCGTTTCTTCCCGATGCGTGTATGCGGGAGTAGCCGAGGTTAGCGTCTACATCGACCCTGCATTTTCCGGAAGGGGAATCGGTCTGACGCTTTTAAATGAACTTGTCAAATTGAGCGAAGCTGAAGGTATATGGACGTTACAGGCAGGAGTTTTCCCGGAAAATATTGGAAGCCTCCGAATTCATGAAAAAGCAGGATTCAGAACGATTGGCTTCAGGGAAAAGATAGGCAAGCAACATGGCGTCTGGAGGGATACGGTACTCCTAGAAAGAAGAAGTAAAATGATTGGTTGATTTTCATCAACATTGCCAGAGCGATAAGTATTTCCCTTTCTAATGAAGAGTTGACGAAAATAAATTCTGCATTGGAAACTATCAAAATAGTAGGCGAACGCTATCCTGTGCAAATACAAGAAGCGACAGGAATAAAGTAGTAATATTAGCGAAGACTGTGTGTACTTAATAACAGAAAACCCCGCAAGTGTTAACTTACGGGGCTTCTTTTTGTACCCAGGGCCGGGATCGAACCGGCACGGTTTCCCATTGGTGTTTGAGACCAACGCGTCTACCAATTCCGCCACCTGGGCATCTTGTGGTGGGATGCAAATGTATTTATTTATCCGGCAACCACAAAATTTTATTTTAACTAATTTTTAAAGAGCCGGAGGATGTCGTTGCTGGTTGCAAAGATCATCAGGGCGACGATAATAACGAAGCCTACCAATTGGGCTTTCTCCATAAATTTATCGCTTACAGGCTTGCCCTGGATCATTTCAACGAGTAAGAACATGGTGTGTCCTCCGTCGAGTCCGGGGATGGGCAATAAATTCATCAGGGCCAGCGCCATGGATAGCAATCCTACGAGCGACCAAAACCGGATCCAGTTGACTTCGGCTCCGAACATTTTGGCAATACCTACCGGCCCGGAAAGGGCTTTTGAGGCTTGAAGTTCGCCGGTGGCTACTTTACCCAAGCCTTTGGCATTGTCTATTAAATTCCCCCAGGCAGTGGCTGCTCCTATCGGCAGCGATTCCATCAGGCTGTATTGTGCGGTTTCGACGGGCAAGTTGTGTGGAATTTGAACACCGAGGACGCCATCGGCCGGCACTTTAATAGGAACGGTGAGTTCCTGGCCTTTTCGATTTACTAATAACTCAACTTCTTTATTCTTTTGCGCTTGCAATACGGTTTGAAACTGATCGAAATAAGGGGTTGTTTGTCCGGCTACCTGAAGGATGCTATCGCCTTCCATCAACCCGGCTGCACTTGCCGCACTTCCTTCTTGCACTTCTGCAATGCTGTTGAGTCGTGTGCGGGCGGTTAAGAATTCGTTTCTGCCGCTATCGGCAACCACGTTCAGAATGTCGGCAGGAACCGGGATGGTTTCGGTTTGGCCGCCTCGCACCACGGTTAAATCTACCCCTCCCATTAATACTTTTGAGCTCAAAAGTTCCTCATAACGGACGATCTTTTCGCCATCAACGGCAGTGATGCGGTCACCGGTTTGTAAACCAATGCTCTTTCCAATGGAGCCGGGTACAATTCCCTCGGTAAGCTTATCGTTGCTTACGAAGGTTTCGCCGTAGGTGAAGGTCATCATCCAGAAGATGAAGATACCCAGGATGACATTTACAAAAATACCGGCCAGCATGACGATAAGACGCTGCCAGGCGGGCTTTGAACGGAATTCATGCGGTTGTGGAGGACCGGCCATTTGTTCGGTATCCATTGATTCATCGATCATACCGGCAATTTTAACGTAGCCTCCCAGGGGCAGCCAGCCGATTCCGTATTCGCAATCTTTATACTTAAACTTCACCAGGGAAACGCCCCAGGCATCGAAAAAGAGATAGAACTTTTCTACCTTGATACCAAACGCGCGTGCGGCAAGAAAATGCCCCAGCTCGTGAAGTACTATTAATATTGATAGGCCCAGAATTAACTGTCCGGCCATTATCAAACCTTCCATAGTTGTTATTTAAAATTTGTACTTGTTATTATTCTATTATTTTTTTCAATTGCTTCCTCTGCATACGCCCTGCTCTGCCGGTCGATTTCGAGAAAGTCAGCCAAATCGGGTGCTTCCATCCGATTGCTCCGCGTCATGGTTGCTGCAATGACATCGCTCATCTCGTTGAAGCCGATCTGATGCTTCAGAAAGGCCGCTACGACGACTTCATTGGCGGCGTTGAGCACACATGGCATGGAGCCGCCGATTTTAATGGCTTCGTATGCGAGGCCTAAATTAGGAAAAGAATTTAAATCAGGCTGAAGGAAGCTCAATTGGGAGTACTTGGAGAAGTCGAGCCTTGGATGCTCATTCTTTACGCGCTCGGGATATACCAGGGCGTATTGAATCGGGAGCTTCATATCGGGCAGGCCCATCTGTGCTTTTATGGATCCATCAGTAAATTGAACCATGGAATGGATGATGGATTGCGGATGTACCACTACTTCTATTTGGGATATATCGACATCAAATAACCAGCGGGCTTCGATTACTTCCAGGCCTTTGTTCATCAAGGAGGCAGAATCGATGGTGATCTTCTGCCCCATCGACCAGTTGGGATGTTTCAGGGCATGCTCGGCTTTGACGGTGGATAGAAAATCGCGCTCTTTTCCAAAGAAAGGGCCACCGGAAGCGGTGAGTATGATTTTTTCGATACTGAGTTCCGGCTCGCCTACCAGGCACTGGAAGATGGCGGAGTGTTCCGAATCCACGGGTAAGATGGTCGCGTTGTATTCCCTGGCGGCGCTCATAACCAGTTCGCCCGCAACCACCAGCGTTTCTTTATTCGCCAGGGCGATGGTTTTGCCCTGCTTAATGGCTGCCAGCGTGGGCTCAAGGCCTGAAAAACCCATAAGAGCCGTCAGCACGATATCAATGCTGGGTAGTTGCACAACTTCCACCAGGGCAGCGGTACCGCCATAGACCTGGATATCCGTCGAACTTAAAGCAGATTTTACCGCGGGGTAGTGTTCTTCCTTGCAGATGACCACCGCCTTCGGCTGATACTCCAGCGCTTGTTTGATCAGCAGTTCGTAATTACTGGCGGCGGTAAGCACCTCTACCCGAAAAAGATCGGGGTGTTCACTGATCACGGAAAGGGTTTGCGTTCCAATACTCCCTGTGGATCCGAGTATCGCTATATTCTTTTTTATCACAAGCAGTATTTTTCTAATTCATCGGCAATCTTCCGGTCGTTCGACAAACGGGGAAGCTTGTTTTGCCCGCCCAGCTTTCCGGCCGAACGCATATAGTTAATAAAGGCACCTTTCTGCATAGCGCGCATTTTCAGGGGCTGAAGAACCTTGCCTTCAATGAGATCGAAATAATAAGAGTTCTTCTTTTGCAATTCGCGGTCGACCGCCAGGCGGAACTTGTCCATATCGGCAGGAGCTTGTGCGAACTCTACAAACCATTCGTGGTAAGGCAGCTCGTCGCCCGAAGGCGTTACCTGCGGGGCAACGGTGAATTCCACGATTTCAAGTCCTTCTTCTCCGGCAACAGACAGCAAGGCATGCTCTACTTCTTCTCCGATAACGTGCTCGCCAAAGGCGGATATAAAGTGTTTAATCCTTCCGCTTACAATAATACGATAAGGATTTAAAGAAACAAACCGAACCGTATCGCCGATGCTGTAACCCCAAAGGCCAGCATTGGTGTTTAAGATCAGTGCATAATTCACGCCGAGCTGAACATCGGCCAATGAAATACGGGTGGGCTGTTCGTTAAAATATTCGTCGGCCGGAATAAACTCATAAAAAATACCGGAGTCGGGCAAAAGCAGCATGCCTTTTTCCGTCTGACTGTCCTGAAAGGCGATAAAGCCTTCCGATGCCGGGTATGTTTCGATGGAATCAACCCGCTTGCCGATGCTTTCTTCCAGCTTGGCACGGTAGGGCTCGTAGTTGACACCCCCGTACACAAAAAGACTAAAGTTCTTAAAGATATCTTTGATTTTCTTTCCACCTTCTTTTGCGGAAAGGCGATCAAAATACATTTGAATCCATGGCGGAATGCCTGAGATGAGCCTTAAATCGTGTTTAGACGTCTCTTCTACAATGGCGTCGACCTTGGTTTCCCAGTCCTCGATGCAGTTGGTCTCGTACGAGGGTAGCCGGTTCTTTTGCAGGTAGGCAGGAATATGGTGGGCAACAATGCCGGAAAGGCGTCCGAAATCGATGCCGTTCTTCTTTTCAAGAACGGGGCTGCCCTGAACAAAAATCATTTTTCCGTCTACAAAACCGGCATTTCCCGTTTCATGGATATAGTTTAACAGCGCATCGCGTGCTGCGCTGATCTGATCCGGTAAAGATTCTTTCGTAAGGGGGATGTATTTCACACCGGATGTAGTTCCGGAAGTCTTTGCCAGATAAGCAGGCTTGCCCGGCCAAAGAACGTCTGACTCGCCTTTTACCACACGGTCGACATAAGTTCGCAGCCCTTCATAATCTCTTACAGGAACCCGCTTTTTGAAGTCCTCATAATTTCTGATCTGCGTAAACTGATGGTCTTTACCAAAAGCAGTATGCCAGCCGGCATCCAGCAGTTGCTGAAACACCTTATCCTGGATGCTAACTGCGTTTTTGCGCCATTTGGAAATTTTCCGTGCATTAACGGCCGCATATATTTTACTCAAGGATGCTTTAATACCCATAGATTGAAATCAGATAATATTGCCCAATACGGTAGGGTCTTCATCGCCTTTATAATCGTTCATCATTTTGCGGTAGGCAATGACAAAGGCAACACTCGACAAAGGGATGATGATGAAGGAGTTTACCAGACTTAGAAACGTAGAGAGCGCATGATAGCCGCGGTAGCTGAAATAGAGATACATGGATCCAAATAACGCAAAAAAGCCGATCAGCAGTATAATCCGGACGAAATTTCCGCGGGTAGTAGCCAGACTGAGGCGTAGTGCTTTGAAAGGCTTAACTCCTTTATCCAGTATAAAAAACGGAAAGAAAAGAATCCGCAGCAAAATATACGACACCAGGATGAATGTAATGACAAATACGGTTTGCACCATGGCTTCGACCGAGATGGCCGCGTAAATCAAAGGAAAGAAAAGTACGGAAATCAGCATATATATCGCGAAAACACCGATCATCACGGTGACCGCGCAGGTAAAAAAGTATACCATTTCTTTCACCGAAGGGAAACTTTCACTTAAACGCACAGCGCCCGGTTCACGATCGAGCACCTGAAATATATGCTTGAAAAGCGTCAGTTGAATAGCGAAGTACAAAACCAAAAACAAGGCGGCCATAAAAAGGCTCAGCACAATGCTGATCGAATTCATATACATGGCCAGAATGGCCGAGGCATTGGAAATAAGGAACAACAGGAAACAAATGCCGGCAATAGCGAAATAACGCTTTACTAAAACGTCCCATGCATCGCTAATAACATCGTTAATGGCAAATGTGCTTTCTTTTAAATAGTTAATCATGAACTCACCAGGAATTATACAAATATAGGTAAATAGCGTCAATTAATAGGGTAAGCCCTTGATCAGGGCTGGGGTTCCGGACTCGGCTTTCCAATCGGACTTGGGTTCAAAATAGCTCCACAGATAGGCTGAAATCTTCCTCATAAGTGCTGCGGCCTCATTGTCGTAAGTCCAGCTTTGGTCTTCAATATCTTTTGTACCAATGTACATGACATAGTCGCCCCCCGGCGCATTCACCATCAGCAGTTCCGACCGGGAAGCATTCACCGAGCCGGTTTTCAAGGCCGTCTGAACATAGGGCGGTATCTGCGAAGCACCATTATCGGTGTAGAAACCATTGGTCATCAACCGATACATCTGGTCGCTCGCTGTTCTATCAACTAATTCACCTTTCCTCATCTTAACCAGCAGCGTGGCCATTTCGCGCGGCGTGGTCTGTCCCCAGCCGTAGACCTCCCAATCGCTTTCGCGCCCTTTGGTACGCGAATTTACGCGGGTATGCTCCAGACCTAGCTTCGCCATCAGGGCATTGATAGCTTCTCCCCCACCGGCAAGCTCCTGACTCCATAACGACGTGACATTATCGGAATACATAATCATGAGCGAAGCAAGCGTACGTACATCGGTCTGCGCACTGTCTTTGTAAAACTGCATAAGTCCTGAGCCGCCATAAGTGCGCTTGGCATCATAGGTCAGCGATTGCGTGAGCGTGATCTCTCCCTGGGCAATTTTATCGAACAAGCCAATGAGGATAGGAACCTTGACGACGCTGGCCGTTGGGAAAATGGTATCTGCGTTGACGGCAGCTTCCTTATTCGATTTCAGGTGGTAAACGTAAACCCCTACCTGACCCTTAAAATCTTTGGTGAGGTCTGTCAGCGCCTGCTGCAATTTTTTATCGGTTTTCACAGTTTGTGCCTTGCCGGGTACAATGGTCAGGACAACAAATAGCATAAGCGACAAGGATTTGAGGTAGAGTTCTTGCATAGTTTGATTATTTCAACAAAGATACAATTTGAACAATTAGATTTGCTCAATAAAAGAATACCTTTAATAGAATTTAAAGAACATTTTATGGACCTGACTGTTTTACCGTTATGAGCAAATTTTCAGAATTATTAAATGCAGACAAGCCCGTATTGGTCGACTTCTCTGCCGAATGGTGCGGTCCATGCAAGATGATGAAGCCTATCCTCGACGAACTCAAGAAAACCGTTGGCGACCGGGCCACCATCATTAAGGTGGATGTAGATAAAAATCCGGCCGTTGCGTCGGCTTACGGTATCCAGGGCGTACCTACGCTGATTATCTTCAAAAAGGGAGAACAGAAATGGAGAGAAAGCGGTGTTCGCCCCGCTCATGAGCTGGCCGTAGAGCTTTTGAAATTTGCCTGATATTATTATAAGAAATCTACCAATGAAGCGTAAAATATTTTCCAGCGCATTATGCGCGGTCGTTGTGGCAGCCCTGCTAAGCAGCTGCACCACCCGAAGAGTTGCCACTGAAACCGGCACAACACCAGACACCAGTACTGTAAGTGCGAATACCCGCAGCGGCACCGCTCCGGTATCGCGCGTCAGCGCCGTGGGCAAGGTTCAAACCGTAAATACGAAACAATTTAACCAGCTTTTGCTGCTCGATGAAGTTCAGGTAGTGGATGTACGCACCGCAGAAGAATATAAAAGCGGGCATATTGAAGATGCCGTTAATATTGATGTCAATTCGGAAAGCTTTGCCACGGAGGCCGATGTGCTGGATAAAGATAAGCCGGTATTGGTTTATTGCCGCTCGGGCAAGCGAAGTATGATGGCTGCTGAAAAGCTGAGGGAAATGGGCTTCACAAAAATTGTGAATCTGGAGGGTGGCATGCTGAGCTGGGAGGAAGCCAAAATGCCGGTAAAGGAAGGAACGGAATAGCCTCTTTTGCTTTATTTCACTCAATAGTTTTATTTTATCATTATAAGCTGTAAATTCGCACACTCAAATAATCCGGAGAGGTGTCTGAGTGGTCGAAAGAGCAAGCCTGGAAAGTTTGTATACTCGCAAGGGTATCCTGGGTTCGAATCCCAGTCTCTCCGCACAGAAACGCTCCTGATGAAAATCGGGGGCGTTTTTCATATTCTAACAATCGCCATTTTCAATATCCTTCTTAGCGTCAACTAGAAGTTTTTTGACCTGTTTAAGCTGCCGGATTTTAGCATCGACCTCATCGATCTTTTTGTTTACAACCTGCATCTTCTTTTCTAAAGAAAACTCCTCACTGAACCAGCTGTCCAGTAAAGTTTTTATTTCCGACAATGTAAAGCCTGCAGCTTTAGCTTCTTTAATGATTTCAATTTTATCGACAAGGCTTTCCTCATACTGTTTGTAATTGTTTGACTTGACCGCGTCGTCCGCTTTTCCGGCTATCAATCCATAGTTCTCGTAGTACCTCAAGGTGTGGATAGAAACACCTGTTCGCTTTGACAATTCGTTTATTAACATATTCCGGGGCTTCTATAAAAAAAACATCAAGTGTAGACTATACTCTATACTTGTGGGTTACAAACTTACATACTATCTTGGCCATTCAAAAAAAATTAAAGCACTAAGTACGAAGGCAGATCGCCAATGAAACTTATGATATTTTTCAAACGAACAATATTGGTGTTATTGAGCTTAGTATTTCTTCTCGTAATAGCAACCCTTACCTATATGCAACATCCAAAATTTGGGAAAGCTCCCACCGGAACACGACTCGAACGTATAAAACAATCGCCTAATTTCAAGGATGGAAGATTTCAAAACGAGCACTTCACACCTTATATCACCGAAGGATATTCTATGCTAAGTGTTGTTTATGACTTCGCTTTCACAAAATTTCCACGAACAGGACCGACGGAGCTAATTCCCTCCATAAAAACCGATTTAAAAACGCTGCCCATCACAGAAAATGTAATGGTGTGGTTTGGGCATTCCTCGTATTTTATCCAGTTAAACGGCAAACGATTTTTGATTGATCCTGTATTCAGTGGAAACGCCTCCCCTATTCCCCGTTCGACTAGATCTTTTAAAGGCACCGATGTCTATACGGCGGATGATATGCCCGAAATTGATTATTTACTTATTTCGCACGACCATTACGACCATCTGGATTATCAAACGGTTATGGAGTTGAAGCCAAAAATCAAGCAAATTGTATGCGGATTGGGCGTGGGTGAGCATTTTGAACGTTGGAAATTTGACTCTTCAAAAATTATTGAAAAGGACTGGAACGAAAAAGTGTTGATAGCGGATGATTTTACATTGCATACAACCCCGGCCCGACATTTTTCAGGCCGTGGGTTTACCAGAAACAATACACTGTGGACTTCTTTTGTCCTACAAGCCTCCGATTTCAAAATGTATCTCGGAGGAGATAGTGGCTACGATACCCATTTTGCCGAAATCGGTGAGGAGTTTGGTGGTTTCGACCTCGCAATCCTTGAAAATGGCCAGTACAATAAAGCCTGGCACGAAATTCATCTTTTGCCGGAAGAAGTTTTGAAAGCAAACCAGGACCTGAAGTCAAAACGGCTAATGCCTGTACATTCTTCTAAATTCAAATTGGCATTTCATCCCTGGGACGAGCCATTGACGAAAATTACCGAATTGAACAAATCTTACAATATACCTTTGGTTACACCCATTATCGGCGAAGTTGTAAACCTAGATGACTCTACACAAGCATTCAAGCAATGGTGGGTGGGGCTGAATTAGAATCTATCGAACGACAGACTGTAACTTAGCTTTTAAACTCAAAGTTGGTTTTTTACTTGATGCTTTCATCGTTGTCCCCTGCAGGGAGGTCTCTTCAAGATACATAGCAATCAGGCCCAGCGATGGATCAACCCTTATGGCTACCAATACCCCTCGATCATTCGACAGAAGAATCACTTCCTCGTTATCTCCGATATAGGTGTATCGTTCAGCCATGTAAATTCCTAATTCGGTTCCGATCGTATTAGTCATTTTGAACACGGCAATGGCAGATTGCATCATATTATTTGCGAATGTATAGCCCATGTTTTCCAAGCGGTTGCTTTCGCTTCTGTAGACTAAAACATTTTCGGTTTCTTCCAAAAGTGCATTGGTTTCCTTTGCTTTTATATCTGCCTTCGATGCACCGAATGTCAGTATTGGCTCTTTATAAATCTCATCATAAGAGGCAACGGTAACTTCGCTTTTGACCGTGTATGTGCCGTTGGTGCCTGTAATTGTAGTCGCCCCTATTCTATTGGCGTGGAAAAGTCCGTCGGTGTCAATTGTTCCTACAACTTTATCACTTGATGTCCAGGTCAACGCTGAAGGGTCGATGTTGTTGCTCCCTTGCTTGACAACGAATTGAAATTCTTTATCGAAATTGGTGACAAGGTCGGTTTCATTAATTGAATAATTGGGCTCTGCATTGTCTTTTGAACAGGCGACAAAAAACAAGGGGGCGATAAAGAAGAGTAGGAATTTTTTCATAACAGGTTTGGTTAGTTAAATCAAATATATTGTAATTTTTAAGGGTTTTTGAATTTTCGGTCGATCCAGTAAGTAATCTCTGCCTCGCCCTCTATTTCGAACTAAGCGATACCGCTTCATCATTTTCAATAATCACCAGCCAGTCGCTCCCCCTCCCTTTCGAGGGCGGCTCGATGCTTTTCGTGCCGCTGTTGGGAAAGGTTCCCAGGTCGATGCTGTATCCGTCGCGAGGATTGAACAGCCGGGCCTGAAGCTGCATGCCACTAAGTTTATCGGTTTTAAGGTCAACCTGGTTTCCGTAGGGAATATAGGCCATTAGTAAATCGTTCTCTGAGGAGATGGCGGATATCATATAGGATTCGTTTTCCGGATTATTGCCAGACAAGATACTTTGGTCGGGAACGAGCTTTTGCCACTCGTGCTCTTCAAACAGTCTTTTCATGATGCTCATTTGCACCGTACCGGGATGGTTGAGTGCTGCCTTCCAGTGGGTTCTGGCCGAGAAAATCGGTTGGCGGCCTTCTTCATAGAACTGCCAGATGTTATGATTTCCGTAGGTGTGACCGAAAGCGCCCGAGAGCATGCTCCAGTAGGCGCATTGCCGGGCGTCGAAGTCGTCCATCCATCCGTACTTCACCGGGTCGAATTGGTTAGGGTGATCTTCGTAACGCGGTTCGGCATCGAGATAGGGCTTGATAGGCTGAATGGCCCGGTTTTTCCGATTGAACTGGTAGGGTTTGGAATTCGATGTATGCCCGGTTTGCGACATATGGAAATCGATCCATGCAGCATCTTGGAAATATTCTGACGAAGTTCTTGCTCCGGTTGGATGAAAACTAATCAAATGTTTTCCGCCGTCGCCCTTTCTTAATCCGCTGGCCATAGCCTCGATAATTTCCCGGTCCTCCTCGTTTTCCAGATGTCTGTCCCCTCCCACAATCCATACAACGTCGTTGTTTCGATAGCGCCTGCCCAGAAATTCGCCAAAGACAAAGGCATTCTCGGGGGTGAAGATTTCAGGACCCACGCCCCATGCCTTGTTCCACTTGTCGCCCCAGGCAGGAAGTAAGGCCATCACAAGACCTTGCTTTTCGGCAAACTTAACAATCGCATCCACATGTTTGAAATACTCATCATTAGGCTTTGTGGGGTCGTTATCTACCAGCGGCGTATGGCCGTTGGCATTCGGCGTATTCAGTCCGTCGAGCTCGGCTAGGATAACTGCCTGGATGACGGTAAATCCCTTCGATGCCCGATCTGACAGATATTGTTCGGCATCTTTTCGGTCAAGCCGGTGAAATAGCTCCCAGGCGGTATCGCCCAACCAAAAAAAGGCTTTTCCATGGCTGGTTTGGAGATGTCGCTGATCGGGACTAACGCGCAGTTGAGCAAAGTTCTGTGCTGAGAAAAAGGTTAGCAAAGCTATTACGATGTAGTATCGTATCATCTTCAGGTGTTTTGGTTGATCTAATTTAACGATACTTTCTCTATCTTTATTGATTATTCCATAATTGATACGCGCCCTTGTCTGCTTTAGGTAATCATAGTTTCACGCTCAGCAATTCCGAACTCCAACAACTTTCGGCCGGCTTTATCGCCACGCACGGCTCGGGGCCCTCGCTTTATGTAAACGATTCGCGTCTGAACGCTGAGCCCATTAGCTTGTCGGTAAACGAGGGCCATTTTAGAATCCACAATGACGCAGTATTCTCGCCGCTGCTCAGCCTTTACCAGCAGGGAGAGATCAGCACCCTGATTTGCAATTGTAATTTTGAAGGAAAGGGATTATGCGGATACCAGGCGCTTCTATTAAAGACGTTCCTTCGAAAGGCGGAGCTGGCCGTCTTTTTTAACAGCGCTTTGCGAGACCAGCATCTGCGTTTAGAGGCTGAAAAATACGGATTGGCAGAAGAGGCTGATCTGGACGCCTTCTTTTATCCGGAGTATCGGAACGGGATGCTTGAAATTATCCCTCGCTCGAAGCATCTTTTCCCCGTAACACGCAATTCTTTACAGCAAATCCGGGAAGACCTGGGATTACAGCAAATCGGTGAGATCGAGAGCGACGACCAGCAGCAGAAACATATCATGGTGCTGAAAGAGCACAAATATTATAAAAACTTGATCATTGAACTTTACTCTGCTGGTTTTACCAAGAGTGGAAAGTTAAAAAATCCATTGGAGCCGGTCGCGGTTGACGAGCTGCTTTGGAGCGCAGAAGGCACCGAGCAGCTGAAGTTTTACTCGGGTATAGCCCGATTTCAGGAATATGCAGAAAGAGAGGCCACGAAGGCCGATCTGGATGCTTTGAAAGCCATTGTGCGGAACCCGAATGCCTTGCAGGTATTTAAGCACGACAAGCAGCTGGGCGAGAACATTTCGGCGAAGTCGGTCCGTCCAATAGTGGTAGCGCTTTTCCGGGGAGTGCCGCAACTGGAGGTGCGAAAAACCGAGGGGTTCTATGAAGTCAGAGGCTATCTCCTGTTAAATGGGCAACGCGTAGGTCTCGAAGCACTTCCGGTGCGACTGGCGTACTTTATCGAAGTGGCCGACACCTTGTATTTGATCGACAGACTGAAGGTTCTGAACCTGATTCTGACCCTGAAGCGGAAACAGAACGTGCTGCAGATACACGCGAGTCAATTCAAAGCTTTCCAACAGCAGGTATTGACGCGGCTGGAGGAGCACGTTGCGGTGGATTATACGTACCTGAAACCGGCGACGCCGAAACAGTTGAAGGACCAAGGGTTTACAGAGCCGCATGAGCGCATTTTATATTTATCGGACTTTGGTCGCTATGTCATGATCATTCCGGTGATTCGCTACGGCGAGATTGAAATACCGATCAGGACCAAGCGACTCATTTATACGGCGGATAGCTTGGGAACGGACTTCCTGGTGAAGCGCAATGACCATGCTGAAGAGGCAATGATCCGCTTGCTATTGAAGCAGCACCCTGATTTCCTCGAGCAGTTTGATAACGACCTTCATTATTTTTACCTGAACAAAAAAGAGTTTCTGGAGGAAGCCTGGTTTCTGAATAGCTTTGAGTTATGGCAGCGGGAAGGGATAACGGTACTCGGGTTCAATGAGATCGACAAGCTTAAACGAAATCCTTCGAAAGTACGCATAGACATTAAAGTTCTCAGCGGAATCGATTGGTTCAATGCGCACATTAAAGTAAGCTTCGGCAGCAACCGGGTTCATCTGAAAGAACTTCAGAAGGCCTTGAAGCGCAAAAGCAAATATGTGGCGCTGGATGACGGTACGCAGGGCATTTTACCGGAAGAGTGGATCTTGAAATTCAATGAGTTTTTTCAGGCGGGCGAACCAACAGACACGGAGACGCTGCTGATTCCCAAGGTGAATTACACGAGCGTAGAACAGCTTTTTGATGAAGAACAGCTTGACCAGGAGGTAAAGCAGGAAATTGATGCCTACCACCGCTTAATGGAAGACTTTCGGGGTATTCAGCAAGTGGAGGTACCGGCTGATTTTAAGGGTTCGCTCCGAAGCTATCAGCAGGCGGGCCTGAACTGGCTGAACTTTCTGGACGATTTTAACTTTGGGGGTATCCTGGCCGATGATATGGGACTTGGCAAAACGATCCAGGTGATTGCTTTTTTACTCAGTCAGCGGCAGAAGCGTGGTTTCAGCACAAGTTTGATTGTGCTGCCGGCAACACTGATATTCAACTGGCAGAATGAAATTGCGAAGTTTGCGCCTTCCATGAAGGTGCTTACGGTTTACGGTGCGGGCCGGCAGAGGCTGCACATCGATTATAGCGGCTATGAGCTGGTGCTAACCACGTACGGGACTTTGCTGGCCGATATTCAGCAGTTCAAGAAGTTTAGCTTTAATTACATCATTCTGGATGAGTCGCAAAACATCAAGAACCCGGAATCGCAGCGCTATAAGTCGGTCCGCCTCCTGAAGTCACGTAATAAACTAGCCCTGAGCGGTACACCCGTTGAAAATAATACCTTCGATATTTACGGGCAACTCTCCTTTGCCTGTCCGGGTCTGCTGGGCAATAAATTGCATTTTAAGAATACCTACGCAATACCGATCGACAGGTTTAAAAACAAAAAAAGCGCCCTCGCTCTGCAGAAGAAAATCAGACCCTTTATTTTGCGGCGGACCAAAGACGATGTGGCTAAGGAGCTGCCTGAAAAGACGGAGATGATCCTGTATTGCGAGATGAAAGATGAACAGCGAAATATCTATCAGGCATATGAAAAGGAATTTCGGGACTATATCTCAGCGACGACCGCGGAAGCCATCCTGAAAAGCCCGATGAATGTGCTGAGGGGGCTTACACGCTTGCGGCAGATTTGTAACTCGCCGGCATTGCTGGAGAAAGACGGCCTTGCCAGTCGCGAATCAGCTAAGATCGACATGCTGATCAAACAGATTGAAACTAAAATTCCACAGCATAAGATTCTGATATTTTCTCAGTTTGTGGGGATGCTCGACCTGATCCGGGCTGAGCTTCAGCGACGGTCGATTCGCTTTTCTTACCTGACGGGGTCGTCGGTGAACCGGGAGAAGATTGTGGAGGAGTTTCAAACCGATCGGGAAATACCGGTATTTCTGATGAGTCTGAAAGCCGGCGGCACCGGGTTGAATTTGACGGAAGCCGACTACGTCTTTCTGGTGGATCCCTGGTGGAATCCGGCGGTAGAAAACCAGGCGATTGATCGTACACACCGGATTGGCCAGACCAAGAAAGTGATTGCAGTGCGGCTGATCACCCCGAACACGCTGGAGGAAAAGATGGCGAAGATGCAGGAGTCGAAAAAAGCCCTGGCTGGCCAGCTTATAGACAGCAAAGCCTCCTTTTTACACTCGCTAAGCAAGGACGACTTGATCCGTCTGCTTTCCTAATCCCAAATTACGGGCCACCAGTAATGTACGAAAATAAAAATCAGGATAATGGCGGCGATATTCAGGAAGACTCCCGTCCGGGCCATGGCCCGGATGGTGATCTTTCCGGAGCTGAACACGATGGCATTGGGCGGCGTGGCTACCGGTAGCATAAAGGCAGAGGACGCAGCCAGTGCAGCGCCCACCAGCAGGGGTAGCGGTGGAATACTTAAAGAGGCGGCCAGGGTTACCAAAAGCGGCAATATCATGCTGGCGGTAGCGGTGTTGGAAGTGACTTCTGTGAGGAAGTTGATGCCTGCGATAACAATGAGGGCAATCCACATGGCGTGAAGGAAATCGACCGCCATAAACTGCAAAGCCAACCAGGTGGCCAGATCAGTCTGTGAAAAACCCTTTGCAATGGCCAGTCCCGCCCCAAAAATAAGCAGAATATCCCAGGGTAATTTTCTGGCCGCACGCCAGTCCATCAAGGCTCCCTTTCCGGTTCCGGAAGGCACCAGAAACATGAAGAGGGCGCCTGCAACTGCGATGATGGTATCGTCGAGTGAAGGCAGAAGGTCGTTCCAGATAAAGGTACGGGTAAGCCAGAAGAAGGCAACGGTGAGGAAGACCAGCCCCACCCGCTTCTGAGGGGTACTGATCGGCCCCAGATCTTCAAGTTCGAGCGCCGTGGCAGTTGCTTTAGAAGCGCGATAGCGGGTGAGAAAGAAGTAGGTGATCATCAGGAGAACCAGACTGAAAGGAAGCCCGAATAGCATCCACTGGAAGAAAGAAATTTCAATTTGATACGATTCACGAACGACGCCTGCCAGAATCAGGTTAGGCGGCGTACCAATCAGGGTGGCCATCCCTCCGATGGAGGCGGCGTATGCAATGCCGAGCATCAGATTGCGGGAGAAAGGTTCGCGATCTTTAAACTGCCGGATAACCGACAGGCCGATGGGAAGCATCATGATGGCGGTAGCGGTATTGGAAAGCCACATCGATAAGAGGGCGGTAGATAACATAAAACCCAGGATCATTCGCTTCTCGCCGGTTCCGACCAGGCGGATAATGCTATAGGCAATGCGTTTGTGCAGGTTCCAGTTTTCGATGGCCATGCCGAGAATAAAGCCTCCCATAAAAAGAAAGATAAGCGGATTGCCGTAGGATGTAGTGATTTGGTCGACCGTGAGGGCCCCGGAAAGCGGCATCACCACAATGGGCACCAGAGATGTCACTGCCAACTCCATGGCTTCGCTGATCCACCAGATGGCTACCCAGGTGGTGCAGGCAAGCACCGCCCTTCCCTGAGCGGAGAGGCCTTCGAAAGGTATGAGCTGGATGAGTAGAAAGGCAAGCGGCCCGGCAATGAGCGCGACGGATTTCCCCTTCATTATTCCCGGGCAAGTTCAAAGCGGGCACCGCCTTGTAACAGAATCATCTTCTGCTCGGCCGGAAGGAATTCCAGCTTTAGCTTAGCCTGCTCAAAAGTAAACACATTCGCCTCAACGGCTGTAAGCGGAAATTCGGGCTGCCCGGTACCCTGCCCCATCAGGATATTCCCCTTCTTACTGATGCTGATTTTTAGTGGAAAGCCTGGAGCGGAGTAAACGCCCAGGTAGGGGTCGAGCTCTTCCGGACGAAGGGTTAAGGCAGCTTTAAATTCAGGGAACGTGTAGGGTGTTCCGTAGACAGCCGACAACACTCCGATTATGATATCGTTAACAACCATGTCTTCTGCGTTGCTCAGATAGCTTACCGCGAGTTTGTCGTCCGGAAAGTACATGGCGGACGACTTAAATCCATCGATGGCACCGCTATGGCCCAGACCTCTCTTTTGATTAAATGGAATCTGAAAAAGCCCCAGACCTACGCCTTCCTTGAGGGTCGTCATCCTGGACAGACTGCTATCGCTTACCAGACCGCCTTCGAAAAGCTGGCTGAAGAAGCGGCTGACGTCGCTGGCTGGGGCGGCAATGCCCCCAGCCCCTATTGGGATACTGGGATCGGTTTCGCTCGACAGCATCCATGAACCGAATTTATTGTATGAAAGAGCTTCATTATTTTTCAGGTTAATTTTTGAACCGTATTGAGTGCCGGTTAGTTTAGCCGGCCTGGAGATTTTGGCTTGCAGAATATCACCATAGGGCATCCCGCTTAGCTCCTCGGCTATAAAAGAAAGCAAAACGTAATTGGTATTGGAATATTCGCTTTTTTCTCCGGGCTGAAAGACGGTAGCGTTGTTTACAAAGAGCTTGATCAGGTCTTCCTTACTTTTGGGATCGACCATCCAGCGGGTATAGTCGGGGGCGGCGGTAAAATTGAAAAGCCCGCTTTCGTGCCTTAAGAGGTGCTCTATGGTGATCTTCTCGGCATTGGGAATTTGAGGGAAAAATTGCTTGAGGCGTGTATCGAGCGTCAGCTTCCCCTGATCAACCAGCTGCATGATGATGGCAGCTGTGAAGGTTTTGGAGACAGAACCGATCCTGTATTTGGTTTTCGCATTCGCTTTGACCTGATCGCTTATGCTCGCGTAGCCAATCGTTTTCTGGTAAATTTCTTTACCGTCTTTGTACACGGATACCGAGCCCATGTTCTTATCATTTGCTTCAATATACTGAAAAAGGCTGTCGAGCAGCTTTATATTAGGTGTTTGAGCATGGCTTACCTGAACGATAAGCACGAATAGGGCGAAAAGGGATATTTTTTTCATACACCAAATTAACACAATTCGTAAACTAATTCGTATTAATCTTATTTGAATTTAAATTCCTTGAAGATCTTTTTAATTTATTTCCCAATCCAAAAAAGTTGTTTCCTGTAGGAAAAAGCATGATATATTCTCGATTCTATGGTGCTGGATTGCGTTTCTACTTCTTATGCAAAGGAAAAGCAGAAAGCCGGAAAACCCGTTTTCCGGGATAGTGCACAATCATGAAGCGATAATTTTCAGCGATACTTATCAGATTTACCCAACCTTCTTAGAAGATTACGGTCAGTCGATCCCGCAACAAAAGTTACGAAGGGTATCACCGGCAGGTTTGTATAGATCGTATGTACGATGATAAGGCTTTTGTAAACCCGTAAAAATCGCGAAGGAGGGTGTTGAAGGTCGGGGATCAAAATCCTGCCGAAAACTAATCAGACTTTAAGCCAATAAAAAAGTCGTAACCCTTATGAGTTACGACTTTCTTGTTTTTGTGATGCGGAAAGCGAGGGATTCGAACCCCCGGACCTTTGACAGTCAACGGTTTTCAAGACCGCCGCATTCGACCACTCTGCCAGCTTTCCGGAGGCAAAAGTACATACTTTCTTGAATTCTACAAATAGTAAGGCACTTTATTTTCACATTTTAACTTAAAGGCTTCATTCCTAGTTTTTTAAATTTTTATCGATCAGCGACTGAATAATTCCGTCTACCAAGCCAATGCGCGGCACAGCGATTTCCTTCATTCGCCCCCACTTCATTACATTGAGGAAGATTTTACAGGCGGGAACGATTACGTCGGCACGATCGGGCTTGAGTCCGAGCTTGTGGATGCGCTCTTCGACCGTATGGCTCTTCAGCATATCGGCAAGGCTTTTCAGTTTATCGATACTCAGCAGGTCGCCGGGCCGTTCACCCGAAAGGGAGAACAGTTTGTTGATATTGCCGCCTGAGCCAATACCCACCAGGGATTTATAATTGATGGTATTGGTTTTAATCCAGGCTTTCATTTCATCCCAGATCTCGCTTTTGTCCTGATGATCGAGAATGCGGATGGTTCCGATGTTGAACGATTGGGAAGCTGTCAACTTACTTTTTTCGAAAATGGAAAGCTCGGTACTTCCTCCACCCACATCAATGTAGAGGTAATTCTTATTTGGATCGAGCTTGTCAATGATATGGCTGGAATAAATGATTTCTGCTTCGCGGTTTCCGTCGATGATTTGCAGATCGATCCCGATCTCTCTGATGGCCTTGACCAGATCAGGCCCATTGCTGGAGTCGCGCATGGCTGAAGTTGCACAGGCCATGTAATCTTCTACCTGATAGGCGTCCATCAGGTTGCGGAAAGCCGTCATAGCCTTGATTAAAAGGCCAGCTTTATGGTCCGATATCTTGTTGTCTACAAATGCATCGCCCCCTAGTCGTATTGGAACGCGGATAAGGGTGTCTTTAACAAAAATATAGTCAGATTCTTCTTGCTGGATTTCAGCGATCAGCAGTCGGACTGCATTGGATCCGATATCTATGGCGGCGTATCTCATGAGCTTAAGTTATTTTTAAAGTATAAATAGGTTTCCAACTGGGCATGGTGCCCTTTACGATTGGACGAGGTTCTGATGTAGCGGTTTTTATCATCGGTATTTACCTCCCGCGCCTTGGTTGTATCGCTGAGCTGGAGGTGTATAATTTTCTTGATTTGTTCTTTGATTCCCGGATCAAATATGGGAAAGCTAACCTCTACCCGCTTGTCGAGATTTCGGTTCATAAAATCGGCAGAACTAAGGTAGATTTCTTCCTCGCCATCGTTGTGAAAGATCCATACCCGCGCATGTTCCAGATAGCGGTCTACAATACTGCGGAGATAGATATTTTCACTGTAACCGGCTACCTGAGGCACAAGACTGCAGATGCCCCGCACAATCAGGTCGATCCGGACGCCTTCGTTGCTTGCCTGATACATCTTCTGTATCAGCTCTTCGTCGGTCAGGGAATTCATCTTAAAAACAATGGAAGCAGAACGCCCGGCGCGTGCATGTTCTATTTCCCGGTCGATCAGCTGCAAGAGCCGGGGCCGCGTTTCCAGCGGTGAGGTGATAATGGCCTGATACCCTTCGTTGAAGTTATTTTTGGTAAGATCGGCAAAAAGTCGCTGAAGGTCGTTCACAATTTTGCGGTTCACTGTGAAGAGACTATGATCGCAGTAGATATGTGCTGTATTTTCATTGAAGTTGCCCGTTGCCAGGGTTGCGAAATAGCGGATCCCTTTCCTTTCTTTCCTTCCAACGAGACAGATCTTGGCGTGTACTTTAACGTCCGCCCGCCCGATGTACACATTTGCGCCGGCCTCGGTCAGCTTCTGGCTCCAGTCGATGTTCGCCTGTTCGTCGAACCGTGCTTTTAGTTCCAAGAAACAGTGGACTTCCTTTCCGTTGGTGACGGCATTGATGAGCGCATTGACAACACTCGAATTTTCGGCAAGGCGATAGAGCGAAATGGAGATGCTGACCACCTTCGGGTCGATAGCTGCTTCGCGAAGGAAATGGATGATATAATCGTACGACTGGTAGGGTAAACTTACCAGGTAATCCGACTTCTTCATTTGACTGAACAGGCTTTTCTGCAGATCGAAGCCGGGCACAGGTAAAGGGCTTAAAGGACGGAATTCGAGGTGCTTGCCGCCCACATTCGGGAATTTAATAAAATCTTTGAAGTTATGATAGCGGTTCCCAGGAATGAAGAATTCGTTCCCCAGGTCCATCTTTGCTTTGAGGTAGTCGAGAATTTCGGCCGGCATCTCTGCATCGTAAAGCAAACGCATGGGCTTCCCCTTTTCGCGCTTCTTAAGACTTGATGCCAGCACATCGACGAATTTATCGCTCAGATTCTGGTCCAGATCGAGTTCGGCATCGCGCGTTAATTGAATGGTATAGGCCTCGATGCTGGTGTAATTGAATATAAAGAACAGCTCGGTAAAACAGTAGCGGATAATATCGTCGAGCAGGATGATGAAGTTAAGGTTTCTTTCCGAGGGAAGAATAAGAAATCGGGACAGTACTTTAGTGGGTACTTCCAGCAGCGAGTAGCTGATCTTCTTCTTGTGTGTCAGCTTGATAAGAAAATAGATGCGGCGATCTTTCAGTTCCGGAAATGGCTTACTTATTCGGCCGGAATCGAGCATGATGGGAACGAGCTTAGGCAATACTTCTTCGATGAAGTAAGTGCGCACGAACTGGCCACGCGACACGTTTAATTGCTTCTCGTTGATGATGTAAATCCTTTCACTTGCCAGCTGCTGGATAATCTCTTCATATAGCTTATCGAATCGACGCTCGAGGTCGACAACGAGTTCTTTAATAAGTTTGAGGATTTTCTTGGGACTATAACCCAGCATTTCCTTGGCCTGCAAATTGACATTGCTGAGACGGGTCAGGGTGGCGACCCTGACCCGGTAGAATTCGTCAAGGTTGGATGAAAAAATGGCAAGAAATCTCAAGCGCTCGATCAGGGGGACCGATGTATCGGCCGCTTCCTGCAATACGCGCTCGTTGAAATGCAACCAGCTTATTTCGCGGTTAATCAGGGGTATCTTTTCGATATCTTGCGTCGTGTCCATATCCCTCCATGCTTAACAAACTTAGTTCCAGAATGGCTGCTCCAGAATCTCAAGTTGCGCAATAACCTGCTCCTCCGTGATCGGATAGGGTTGATCGTTGCGTATATGCTGAAAAACAAGCTCGAACAGGTCGGAAAAGTTGGAGCTTCTGGCAGGAACTTTTTCGGTGAGCTTCTCCTGAGATGCTGCAAAATACGTAAGCAAGCCTTCGTCTGCATCCGACTCACGGCCAAAATCAGGGTGAAGCGGACTCATACCTTCGTTTAGCTGGTCCTCCTGAACATCGGAACGCTCTTTACGGAAACTTCCCTGGGTGCCATGAAGCACATAGGCGGAGCTGCTTTCAGCAGCCAGGTAGCTGGTGGTGATATACACTTGCGGACCTTTCCCGTAGCTAAGGACAAAGCAGACATAATCTTCGACCTGCGTATTCGGCCTGTTTTTCGTACCGATTTTAAGGCTTTTTTCAGGTGTCCCGAAAAGAGAAATAATTTGATCGATGATGTGTGAGCCCAAATCGTAGGCAATACCGCTTCCCGGAAGGGGTGTTTCTTTAAACGCTTTCGGACCAATTTGCGGTCGGAAGCGGTCGAACCGAACATGCATTTCAATGACCTCACCGATCTTCTGGTTTTCGATAACTTCGCGAACGGAGTAAAAATCGCTGTTCCAGCGCCTGTTCTGATAAACCAGGATTTTCCGTCCAAGCTTTCGGGCAAGGTCGAAAAGGGTGCGTGCCTCGGCCGCTGTGGGAACAAATGGCTTTTCAACCAATACATCTTTCCCGGCTTCCAGCGCCTGTTTCGTAAACTCGAAGTGGGTATTATTGGGCGTATTGACAATTACGAGCTCGATATCCGGGTTCGCCAATAGCTCGTCGACCGAGTTGTAGGAGATTACATCCGGATAAATTTCTCTGGCAGCCTTCTTACTTCGCTCAACGACGGCCGTAAATTCGAAACGTTCGCTCGTAGCAACAAAGGGTGCATGAAACAGTTTACCCGACATTCCAAAGGACAATAAACCGGCTTTTACCGGTTTATTGTTGTCTTGTTCGCTCATCATTTATTTCAGGGAAGATTGCGTTTGCTTTAGTAATTCTTCGATATGGTGTAAGCGCTCTGAAGCATAATTCCGAATGCTCTTATTGGTATTGATGCTTGCATTTTCAAAGTGATGTAAGATCTTTTCCTGCGAGTGAATAACCTTCAGGGAAGGATTGTGAGAACCCTGCAGATCTGTTTTAGCTTGAGGCGGGTTGCGGCTCTCGAAGGTGGTTACCGGCTCAGAAGCACGGTCCTGATTTGCAGTGTCGGTCGACTGCGTCATGGTGGGCTCTTCCTGAGGACTATAACCGGCAGTGTGCTCAAATGGGTTTTCTCCAAGTTCTGGAAGTCGGACACGATTTTCATCGGCCAGCGCCTCGAGCTCGGAAGCAATGGTTTTATAGGTATTGGCAATTTCGGCCGAAGGTGCACCCAGCTCATAATTCGCGGCAGCGTACTGCTGAAAGGCGGCCTCGACATATACCTCTTTTAAAAATTTGAAAGCTTCGGTATCAGTTTCGGTCCAGTTAAGTGTGGTAATATCTTTACGTGGATTTGAACAGGAGCTTAGTAACGCAAGACCAAGAACGGATGCTGCAAATATCGATTTAAGGGGTTTCATATGTGTTATTTTAGATAAGCAGTAAAACTAATTCATTTTTGGTGATAAAGAAAGTTTATGCCAGATTTCTTCCAGCATTTACTATACCATAAATGGTGCGTGTAATTAATTTACTATAAATCTTAAACTGCGGATCGGCTTCACTCATACCCTGGAGCTTCTGAAGAGAATAATGCTGAATGACAACCAGAGGAAGGATGATCCGTTCCCGCATTGCGATGGAGTCTCGGTCGACCGGAAACTCGTCCATCAGGCGCTCTGAATTGGTAATCTTCAACAGAAAGCGTTTTGTACGGTCGTATTCTTCTTTCATTATTTTCCAGAACTCGCCGTATTTGCCGTCGTTCTCGAGATGAGAGGTGATATCAAAATTGATTTTCGACATAGCCATGGCGCAGTTATCGATAATGGTTTTGAACATACCACTACTGAGATAGAGTTTCCGGACTTCTTCCCATTTGCCTGCATGCTCGGCATGTTCAAGCGCGGAACCGACGCCAAAAAAGCCAGGTATCCCCTGTTTCAACTGGCTCCAGGCGGTCACGAAACTGATGGCGCGAAGGTCTTCCAGACGCAGTTTGGAATTTCCATTGCGTTTGACAGGGCGACTGCTGATGTTGATCTCGGAAAGAAACTTCAGCGGACTTTTTTCTTCCAGGTATTCCAGGAACAGCGGATGGTGCCGCAGGGAAAGAAACTTTTTGTGACTGGTGGTTGCCATCTCTTCAATCAGCCTTTTCTCGCCGTCATTCAGAGTGTCGCCCGGACGCGGGTTAAGCGTTGAAGCAAGGCCTGCCTGCAGAAGCTGCTCAATGTTGTAATGTGCTGTATCAAAGGAGCCATAGAGGCTACTGATGGTTTGTCCCTGGATGGTCAGTTGAATGTGGTTGTTCTCCACTTCTTCGCCCATCGAGGCATAGAATGCCTGGGTTTTACCGCCACCCCGGGCTGGAGGTCCACCGCGACCGTCGAAAAAGGTAAGATCTACTTCATATTGACGGGAGACCCGTGTAAGATCGATTTTGGCTTTGTAGATAGACCAATTGGCCATAAGATATCCTCCGTCTTTGGTACTATCGGAGAAGCCGAGCATGATGGTTTGCCCTCCCCTTTTCGACAGATGTTGCTGATAGACGGGGTGTGTATAAAGCGTTTCCATGACCTGCGGCGCCCGTTCCAGGTCGTCGACCGTTTCAAACAAAGGAACGAAGTCGATAGGCAGGTCGTCGAGTGTCCATCCACTAGCAAGGAAGAGCTCCATAAGCTGAAGAATGTCGGACGCCTGCTGGCAGTTGCTGATAATGAATCGATGGGCAGCAAGTTCGCCCCCTGCGCGCTGCATTTGCTTAATATACCGGATGGTTTCGAAAGCATCGATAACCAGCGGGTCCGAGATGTCGGCGACCTCGAGTAGCTGAGCCCTGAACTGCAAATTCTGATTTTTCACTTCCTCGGCCAGGTCTTCATAATCCGGGTTGGCGAACTGTGATGGATACAGGTTTTGCCGAAGGAACAGATGTGCCTTGCGCAAGACACTGCTGTCCTGACGGAAGTCGAGCGAAGCGAAGAAGCTGCCAAAGCTTCTTACCTTAAGAATCAGATCGTCAACGAGTCCTTCAAACAATCCGTCGTGCCTGCTTGCCAGGACTTGTTTGATTGCTTGCAGGTTTTCCAGAATTTCCGGCTTGACATCGTGTGGTTTATCAGAGGGATTGAAGCTATTTTCATAAAATATTTGTTGCAGCACATCCATGTATTGCTCGACGCCACGGAAGGTGATACGCCGCTTCAATAGGCGGAAGTCGCGGTAGTAACTGCGAAAAAGAATGGTTCGCAGCAAAGCCGATACTTCTTTTGTGCTCTGCACATTCACATTCGGATTCCCGTCCCGGTCGCCTCCAGGCCAAAAGCCCAATTGAATAATCGGTGCTTTTTCTTCCGGACTTACAAAACTGTTGGCAAGGCGTTTCTGTATGGTACTGATAACCGGATAGAAAACATTCTCCAGAAACCAGGCCAAGCTAACTGCCTCGTCGACAGGACTCGGCTTTTCTTTTTTGATAAAAGGTGTTTTTCCCAACTGCTCAAGCAGGGAAATGATATTGTCCAGATCGTTGCTCTTAATAGCCTTGGTCAGGTCGGTGATAATTCCGAGAACCGAACCCGGATAAAACTGCGTGGGATGGGCCGTCAGGACCAAACGAAGGGAAAAGTTCTTAAATTTTTCGACTATTTTCTCGTTTAATTGAGGATCTCGGGCTGCATGTTTCAACAGGGACCCCAACAGGTAGGCATCTTCTGAGCGACCACTCTTGACAAATTCCGCATCCTCAACCGCGTCAAACAATACTACTCTTCGCTCGATATACTGGATGATCCGGAATAGTAGATCTACTTCGTCCATTTCAAGCTGGTACTGGCCGTATTGTTCGAAGAAACTTTCAATAATTTCCTTTGGATTAACTTTCTTGGCTACTTCTCTCTCACAATGGGTGGTAAAAAAGGGCAGCAAGGCACCCGTGTGCTTCACTTTTTGAAAAGGTAGGGTTTGAAATAAACTGTTGTACAGTTCGAATCGTGTAAGTACCTCGTTATTGTAGGTGGTTTCTTGGTTTTCTGCTTTCATTGTAAGCGCTGTATTTGCTTTAATTTTAGTCCGGGTAAAGTTCCGAAGATAATAGTTTTATATCGAAAAGAGGGAATTGTAATTAGAATCATCGCTACATGACCGGTATATTTAGATTTATGACACAAAACCGAGATTTTCTTAAGAAATTGACAATATCCGCTCATGATAAACATTTTGAGACTCGCTTTTGTTTAAAGTTGCAATTGAATGTTATTCATATTTTTTAACTCAGTAAGATGGAGAAATTGTATACTGCGGAAGTAACCGCCACGGGAGGTCGCGAGGGCCATGTAAAATCGAGCGATGGTATGATCGATTGGGAAATGCGAAAACCCAGAGAGCTGGATGGCCAAGGCGGAGGGTATAACCCCGAGCAACTTTTTGCAGCAGCCTGGGGCTCGTGTTACCTGGGTGCTCTCGGTACCGTAGCAGCAAATGACGGTGTAGATGTTAGCGAAGCCGAAGTAACCGTGCGCGTATCGTTCAATAAGGATGGCAACGCCTTCGCGCTGTCGGCTGAACTCGACGTACATATCCCTGGCATTCATATCGAAGAGGCTCAGAAGCTTGCAGAAAAAGCAAACCGCGCCTGCCCGTATTCCAAAGCAACAAGAGGCAATATTGAGTCGACGGTAGTCGCTCTATAAAGCACAATTTTTCGGTTCAGTCGGCCTGCAAATGGTTTAACTGAGCTAAAATTTTGATAGCTTAGCTGTTTGTTGACGGAACATGGTGAACACAAAGGAAATCTTACATTTTTTCTATAGCCAGCACTTCGCAAACGGGTTAAGAGTGTCGCTTGGTGCCTTGATTCCGGCTTTGGCGGGATTCTATCTGGGCGACCTCTCGGTAGGTATAGCCATATCGCTTGGGGCACTGATATCAAGTATTCCAGATACTCCGGGGCCGATAGCCCACCGCAGGAATGCATTGCTTGCAACCCTGGTGCTTATCTTCCTGACCACTTTTCTTACGCAGTTTATTAATCACAATCCCTTTTGGTTTGCCTTTGAACTGGCAGGTCTCTGTTTTGTATTTGCGATGTTTGCGGCTTGGGGAACCCGGGCAGCGGCGGTTGGCACTTCGGCGATGCTGATGATCTTCCTTAATATGCAGGAGCCTCAGGGTGATCAAACGGCTCTGGAGTACTCTATCTTTGTAACGCTAGGGGCATTTTGGTATACGGGCTTCAGTCTCTCTCTGAGCCAATTCATGCCCTACCGGCTTGCCCAGCAGGAGCTTTCCGAGACTATACGTGAAGTGGGCGAGTTCATCCGAATCAAATCGGAATTTTACGACCTGAACTCGAACACCGAGGAATCTTTTAAGAAGCTGATTGATCAGCAGATTATTATTAACCAGCATCTCGACAGCTTGCGGGAAATATTGTTTAAAAGCAAAATGATTGTGAAAGATTCGACATCAGTTGGGCGGACCCTGATTCTAATCTTTTCAGACACCATCGACCTCTTCGAAAAAACGATGTCGACCCAGTACGACTACGGGGAGATTCGTTCCAGATTTGGCTCGACCGCAGCCTTTAACGAGATTCGCTTTATTTTGATCCGCCTGGGAAATGAACTTGATAATTTTGGATACGCTCTTGCTGCCAATCGTCGGCCAAAGCCGCTGTTTAACTTGCAGAAAGAGCTTGAGGACTTAAGGCGACTTATTGCGCAGACCAGTGAGGAAAGCAACGAGACCACCTTCGTGTTGAAAAAAATCCTGATCAACGTACGCGATATGTCGCAACGGGTGCAGACGCTATATCACTATTTCAACAAGGGGGAAATAGATCACGACCGCAACATTGGGGATATCAGTAAATTTATCAGTCATGATGTATTTGACTTCAAGAGTTTCCGGAATAACCTGAGCTTGAAATCAGATATTTTCAGGCATTCGCTTCGCTTGTGCATTGTTCTTCTGATTGGTTTTGTGTTATCCAAAGCCCTTAATTTCGGTGAGCACACGAACTGGATACTTCTCACAATACTGGTGATTCTTAAGCCAGGTTGGAGCCTCACAAAAGAGCGAAATTTCCAGCGCCTTGTGGGCACGATCATCGGTGGTGGTGTGGGGATTTTACTGCTCATATGGGTCCATGATCCGGCTGCCCGGTTTGTACTTTTGCTGGTTTTTATGGTACTTACCTACAGTCTTATTCGCATCAATTACATCATCAGTGTGATGTTTATGACGCCGTACCTGATCATTGCTTTCAGCTTTATGGGCGAGGATTCTATGGCGATTGCACAGGAGCGAATTGTAGCGACGTTGATCGGTTGTGGCCTGGCATTCGTTTCGAGCTATGTTATTTTCCCCAGCTGGGAAGGGTATCATATTCATAAAAATATGCATCGGCTTCTGATTGCCAACTACCATTATTTTGTTAAGGTGCTTGAAACGATTGTTCATCGAAATTTAACCGAAACTGATTATAAGCTGGCCAGGAAGGACGTTTACGTTGCCACAGCAAACATGGCAGCTGCTTTCCAGCGGATGATTACTGAACCGAAAAGCAAACAGAAGAACGCAAAGGGTTTACATAAGTTCATTGTCTTCAATCATCTCTTCACTTCTCATACGGCGGATCTTATTAACTCGGTCAGGATGATACCGAACGAAGAGATAGCCGGTGAACCCGTCAGGAACTTTCGCAAAATTCAGGTCAAACTGGAAAGATTGATCAAGAATTTCAGGTCCGAAGGTGAAGAGGATGCATTTGAACCAACGGGTGTAAAAGTTCCTGAAATGCTGCTAAGCGACATCAGGAAGAATGACGAAACAAAATTTATTAACGGTCAGGCGCTGGAACTACGGAAGGTAAGCAACGACCTTTATCGAAGCGCTGAGATGGTTTTAGGTTATCAGCTGCAGCGGCCCGATTAGAACAGATTTCCGATCTTGTCGGTTAGTCGGGTAATATCCGTTTTTAATCCTCCATGGGCGTGAACAACATAGAATTGCTGCCCCTGCATCTTAGTGAAGTTTTGTATTAGTCCGCTTTCCAGAAATAAGTAAAAGCTCCCCAACTTATAATGAGCACCAATGCCGCCGCGGAGTCCGCCTGTTAAGTAGACTTTATTTTCGATGGTTCCGCTCCCTTCAGCTAAATCGGTCATGAGGCGGGGTTCGTGAACCAGCTGTGCGTGCGGACCGGCAAATGCATACAGACGCAAAGAACCAAGAAATTGATTCAGACCCGGCATCAACGAAACTCCGATAATGCTGGACGATCCGTTTTGTATACTGGAGTTGTAATCCGGATCCCTGACCGTTTGGTCGTAACCAAAGTTCATGAAATCGACCAGGGGGTAAAGAAAAATACGTTCATCTCTCAACGGGATGTTGAATCCGACCGCATTTGAGATCCGGGGTGACAATACGGTATTGATATCGCCCACGGGAAACCCGAAACCAAGTCCCGAAGACACGAATACTTTTCGCTTGAGGGAATCTGCTTGAGCGCTGGCAAACTGACACGAAAACACGGTGGCAAGCAGTAAAAGGAATATGCGCATAGGTTTTTTATAATCAACAGGCCGTGTTGCAGATTGTTTGTCAGAGATATTGTTTACTTTGAGGGCCCTGGTTGAAGATCAAATCGACGATGCTGAGATCGGGCAGAAATCCATGCTTATCTTCAAAAACCTGAAAATAGGGCGTCTGAGCAGGCGTTTGGCTATTTTTCGGCGAAAAAGCATCGCGAAGATCGTTGAGCTCAGCGGGAACCCTTTGATAGCTTTCCGTTACGCCGTAAGAAGGTTGGAGCTTAAGAATTTTGAGGCAGAGTTCTAACAAGGCCAGGTTATGATCGATCAAAAACTCTCTCTTACTTTCAAAAAACGGAGCAAAATCATCTTCGTAATATTCGAAGAACGAAGAATTCCGATAACACGTTTGAAGGCTGCGCCAATGAAGCCGCTGCCAATCTGCCTCGTAACTGATACGGACGTCACGGATAGGCGTATGTTGCCTGGCTCCTTTTTTAACAGGGATGGTTAGGTCCAGTTTGCCGTTGGGCGAATAGATGCTCATCCGGTTTCGGTAGGTTTGTTTTGGAAAATGTTCGAACCGTTCCAGTTCGACGCGACCGGCAGGATGCTGTTTGAGTTGTCGGAAATAGGATATGGGTCCAAGGTATAGAACAGGTAAAAGAACTCCTTTTTGCATATATTCGCAATTATAATAAATAAGATGCGAAAATAAAGATAAATACAGGATATTTGTCTCGTCAGAAAATTCATGAGTATTCAATCGAAAATCCTTTCAGGCTTTATTTACCTTTTCTCGATTCTTCCTTTCTGGGTTTTGTACCGATTGTCTGACCTGATCTACCTGGTTTTATATTACGTGATTCGTTATCGGAGGTCGGTTGTAAAATTGAACCTGGACAATTCCTTTCCTGCAAAAACGGATCATGAGCGTTTGGATATTGAAAAGAGATTTTATCGCTTCCTTGCGGATCTGTTTGTTGAAAATCTAAAGATGCGGAGCATGTCGGCCGCTCAGTCGCGCAAACGTTTGCTGCTGATAAATCGTGAAATCCCACTCGGGTATCTGGAAAAGGGGCAACCATTGATTATGGTCACAGGCCACTATGCTAATTGGGAATGGGGAATTCATTCTCTCTCGCTGATGACCGACAAACCAGCGCTTATTGTTTATAAGCCTCTTAACGATAAAATATTTGAAAGCGTCTACAATAGCATGCGAAGTCGCTTCGGAGCAACCATGGTACCGATGCAGCAGACGCTCCGGAAGATTATGGAATATCGAAATGTTCCGCATACCAGCGTATTCCTAGCTGATCAGACGCCAAACCGACTGGCGTCCAACTACTTTATTCCATTTTTAAATCAACCAACGGCTGCTTTTAAGGGGATCGAGAAGATTGCACAGAAACTCGATTTCCCGATAGTTTTTTGCCATATCGATCGGATTAAAAGGGGTTACTATAGGGCTGATTTTACTTTGCTGTGTGAACATCCCAGATCGACGGAGGAAAATGAAATTACGCTGCTGCATAACCGTTTTCTAGAGAAAATTATCGAAAAAAAGCCGGAGCTTTGGCTATGGTCGCACAAACGATGGAAGTATAAACCCCATGATGAATCCTAAAGTCGCAATCGTAATCCTGAACTGGAACGGTAAATTTTACCTGGAAAGTTTTCTTCCCTCGGTGTACAACAGCAGCTACCCAAACATCGAATTTGTCATCGGCGATAACGCATCGACTGACGATTCGGTCGCTTTTATCCGGGAAACCTATCCTCTTATTAAAGTGATTGAGAATGACCAAAACTATGGTTTTGCTGAAGGTTATAACCGCATTCTGAAACAGGTCGAGGCCGACTATTTTATCTTGCTAAATTCGGACGTAGAGGTGAAAACGGATTGGATTGAGCCTGTGATTGCGGCTATGGAGAGCGATCAGAAAATTGCTGTCGCCCAGCCCAAACTGCTCTCGTGGACCAACCGAAAGAGCTTTGAACATGCGGGCGCGGCGGGTGGTTTTATTGACAGTCACGGTTATCCATTTTGTCGGGGACGCCTGTTTGATACGGTAGAAATGGACCAGGGACAATACAACGATTCAGGTGAAATTTTCTGGGCCTCAGGTGCAGCCTTTTTTATTCGGGCGAGGCTTTGGCGGGAAAGTGGTGGTTTTGACCGGGATTTCTTTGCGCATATGGAAGAAATTGACCTGTGCTGGCGATTGAAACGAATGGGTTACAAAATTTGGTATTGCGCCGGTTCGGAAGTATACCACATTGGGGGTGGAACGCTTGACAAAAGCAATCCAAGAAAAACCTATCTCAACTTTCGAAACAATCTGTATATGGTACAGAAGAATGCAAGAAGGCCCATATGGACGGTCTTTAAGCGCTTTTGGCTAGACTTTGCAGCCCTATTGCAGTTCGCTTTCTCGGGCAAGTTTGAGGATGCCAAGGCGATAAGCAAGGCGCATGTTGATTTTTTAACGAATTATCGAAAAACGCAAAAGAAACGAACGGAGGTTGCCGCTGGCTTTGAGGTCGGACAGGTTTATCCGCGCTTGCTGGTTTGGGATTACTTCATCTTGAGGAAACGGCACTTTTCAGCGCTGGGTATTGAAAAACTGAAGGGCTAGCGCATAACTTTGCAATCCAAAGCCGCAAATGCTTCCAAGGCAATTCTTAGCCATCAGCGACCGATGCCGGATTTCTTCGCGAGCGTGAATATTGGATATATGCACTTCAATGACGGGCCGCGGAATCGCTTTGATGGCGTCGGCAATCGCAAGCGAGGTATGGGTGAACGCTCCTGCATTTAGGAGGATTCCATCGACCGTGAAGCCACGCTCATGAAGCTTATCGATCAGCGCACCTTCGTGGTTGCTCTGAAAATATTCGAGTTGTATATTGGGGAAAGATACTTTTAACGTTTCCAGGTATTGTTCAAACGACTCTGAACCGTAGATATCCGGCTCACGTTTCCCTAAAAGATTCAGATTTGGTCCGTTGATGATTAATATTTCCATTCTCGTTGCTGTTAACCAAAGGTAACAAAGCTTTCCTTTTATCTTAATTCATTTATGGTCTTTTTTTAAGATATTCGTTTAAAAAATAAAGGTGTTGAAGAAAACTGGACCAATAGGCATATTCGACTCGGGGTATGGAGGATTGACCGTATTTCGCGAGATTGTAAAAGAACTGCCCGATTACGACTACATTTATCTGGGCGACAATGCCCGTGTGCCTTACGGGACCCGCTCCTTTGAAACAGTACACCAGTACACATGGCAATGTGTGCAGGCACTCTTTGAGCAGGGATGCTCGCTGGTTATTTTAGCTTGTAACACGGCATCGGCAAAAGCACTGAGGACCATACAAATGGATGATTTACCTTCCACACATCCCGATAAAAAGGTTTTGGGAGTAATTCGCCCGACTACCGAGAATATAGGGAGGTACACCCAGACCGGGCATGTGGGCATACTTGCAACTCCCGGGACTGTGAAATCCGATTCTTATAAGATTGAAATTGAACGCTTTTTTCCGGAGATCAGGGTTTATCAGGAAGCTTGTCCCATCTGGGTGCCTCTTGTGGAAAACAACGAGACCGATAACCTTGGCGCAGAGTACTTTGTTGAAAAGAATATATCCAATTTACTCAAACAGTCGCCTGAAATCGACACCCTGGTGCTGGCTTGTACGCATTACCCCTTACTTTTTCCGCTAATCCGGAAATTCACACCGCCCTCTATCCAAATTTTGCAGCAGGGATCTCTGGTGGCTAAAAGTCTTCGCGATTACCTAAACAGGCATCCGGAGGTTGACCAAAAAATTGAGAAGCAGGGAGAAATTCTTTTCTTCACAACAGAAAATCCGGAATCGTTTGATGAAAAAGGGGGCTTGTTCTTTGGAAAAGCAGTAAACTCAAAGCAGCTGATTCTATAGTGCTTATTGCAACAACAATACTTTCCAGGCGGAACTTACATCGCCCCGGTCGAGTAATTCGGCTGCCTTGCGGTGCAAGTGAATTTGGCGGGTAGAAGGATCTCCGATAAAGGCATTGAGAATCTCTTGTATGTCCGGCTCATAGCGAATCTCGTCAGACTCCATTTCTTCTGGCAAGTGCTCGACATTTGCCAGAAGGCCGAGGTGATTACCCGTTAGTACCGGAGAATTCCGGATGCTAAGGGGGAGCTGATCGACTCCTATCCCAATGTTCTTAACCGGCTTTTTAACCTTAAATAAATTATCTTTGGTGATACGACAATACCAGTCGCCACCCAGGCGAGCCACCAAATCGAGTTTAGCCTGGTCAACGCGGCCATCATCGTCGATTTGCTCATCATGAATGTGCATCAACAGAATGTCTGCCAATATCAGGTTGCCTGCTCCTGGTGTATCGGCAATTGGAATAATTTGTCTGACCTTACACTCGAGTTGTACGGGCGCCTCGGCAACGCGAGGCGGAACTACAAGCACCGATGCAAGTGGTGTCAGGCCTGATTTTTCAAACTCATTTATGCCCTTTGGGTATTCAGTGCTGGCGAGCGACTGCTGCTGGACCATATTGTAGTTGACGATGTTAATGACCAGTTCTGTGGTTTCCAGCAAGTTTTCGAGTGTATGTTTAGAGCTATTATCCTGCATACGCCGGAGCGGCGAAAAAAGACAAACCGGGGGATGCTGGCTAACGATGTTGAAATAGCTGAAGGGACTCAGGTTGATATTTCCTTCGATGTCGGCGGTGCTTACAAAGCAGATTGGCCGGGGCGCAATAGCGAATTTCAAGATAGCATCAAAGTGGGGGAAGTCGGGTTTTAAGGTTCTAATTTTCATTCCGAACTAAATTTTCAGCGTAAAAAAAAGGTGTATCCGATCGGAATACACCTTTTTTATGGATAGATTATGTAACTACAACTTTCTCACATTCACAGCTTGTAAGCCTTTACGGCCCTCGGTGACTTCGAATTCAACTGAATCCCCATCTTTCAGTACATCGATTCCGCCGATCACATCTTTAAAATGAACGAAAATATCTTCGCCATCTTCCTGAACAATAAATCCAAATCCTTTTTGGGTGTTAAACCATTTTACTTTTCCGGTTTTCATTAATATAAATTTATAACTGTTATTATTACAAGCCTAAACCGAAATATAAATAAAACAGTCTCGGATTGCGGGTTAATTACATCATAAAGATATAAAAATCGGAGAATAAAACGAATGTTTACACTTTTTTATAATTTACTGTTCACATCGATGCAGTTCAGCTCTTCGAAAGCTTGGCTAAGCCGCTTAACGAATGACTCCTCTCCTTTTCTCAACCATACTCTTGGGTCGTAGAATTTCTTGTTGGGAGCGTCAGCATCTTTTGAGTTACCAATTTGCGCTTGAAGAGAATCTTCGTTTGTTCGATAGTATTCGCGTATTCCATCCCAAAATGCCCACTGCATATCGGTATCGATATTCATTTTAATAGCGCCGTAAGATAAAGCTTCCTTGATTTCGGCAGGAGATGAACCCGACCCACCGTGAAAAACAAAGTTCACGGGCTTGTCGGCCGTAATATTGAACTTTTCGCGGATGTAATCCTGAGAATTTTGTAAGATCACCGGTTGTAGCTTCACATTTCCCGGTTTATAAACACCGTGTACGTTCCCGAATGCGGCTGCTACCGTAAATTTGTCTGAAATGGCGCTGAGCTTTTCGAAAGCGTAGGCAACTTCTTCAGGCTGCGTGTATAATTTAGAACTGTCTACATCGGAATTATCAACCCCATCTTCTTCTCCCCCGGTTACACCGAGTTCGATTTCAATGGTCATTCCCATAGCTTTCATACGCTCCAGATAACGCGCGGAAATTTCAATATTCTCTTCGATAGGTTCTTCAGAAAGATCAAGCATATGCGATGAGAAGAGTGGTTTCCCATGAGCCTTAAAAAACTCTTCACCGTGATCCAACAAACCATCAATCCAAGGAAGTAGTTTTTTCGCCGCATGATCGGTGTGCAATATAACCGCAACACCATAATGCTCGGCCAATAAATGAACGTGCTTTGCTGCAGACACTGCTCCCAATACGCATGCTTTCAGGTTGGTATTGTCTAAGGTTTTGCCCGCGTAAAATTGAGCGCCACCATTCGATAATTGTATGATCACCGGGGAATTTACTGACTTTGCTGTTTCCATAACAGCATTGATAGAGTTGGTTCCGATTACGTTTACTGCAGGAAGTGCAAACTGATGTTTTTTGGCAATTTCAAATAACTCCTGTACCGCATCTCCGTGCAATACACCTTTATAATCTCTTAAGCTCATTAAAATAAATTGTAATATTCAATTAAAAATTTCTCGAATTTAATAAAAAATATTGTATCTGAGCGAGAGTTTTCCAACAATCGGCCTCATACATTATTAAGCTTGTTATATTAAAAAAGGTGATGTATATTTTTTTTCGTTTATTTGCATAAAATTGGAAGAGAGAATGGCTTGGTTCAAACGAAATAAAGTTGGTATTAACACAGCAACAGAAAACAAAAAGGAAGCTCCTGATGGTTTATGGAAGAAATGCCCCTCCTGTAAAAAACCCCTTTTGAATTCGGAGCAGATAGAAAATCAATACGTTTGTCAATATTGCAACTATCATCTCAGAATTGGCTCTCAAGAGTACTTCTCAATACTCTTCGACAACAATGATTTTACAGAACTATTCGCGAACCTCACCTCGGGCGATCCACTCGAATTTGAAGACACTAAAAAGTACACGGAGCGCCTGGAGGAAAGCTATCGAAAAACAGGACTAAAAGACGCCATTCGCTGCGGTCATGGGAAAATGGAAGGACAGGCAGTCGTGATTGCCTGTATGGATTTTGCTTTCATCGGCGGGTCGATGGGCTCCGTTGTAGGTGAGAAAATTGCCCGCTCTATAGATTATTGCATAGAAAACAGTGTCCCTTTTATTCTAATTTCCAAGTCGGGCGGAGCGCGCATGATGGAGGCAGCATTCTCTTTGATGCAAATGGCTAAAACGTCGGCTAAACTGGCGCTGTTGAGCCGTGCGAAAATACCTTACGTTTCTTATCTGACAGACCCCACTACCGGTGGTGTAACGGCATCGTACGCGATGCTTGGCGATATCAACATCTCTGAGCCTAAAGCGCTGATCGGATTTGCCGGCCCACGGGTTATCAAGGAGACTATTAAAAAGGATCTTCCTGCAGGATTTCAGACTGCAGAGTTCGTTCTTGAACACGGATTCCTTGACTTTATCGCGAACAGAAGAGACATGAAAAAGAAAATCGCATCCTTCTTACGCATGGTAAGCTAGGATACGATTTCCGAATTAGACTAAAGAATTGAATTTCGTTAAACGGTCTTTGGGTTAGCACCGGTTATCGGTTCGCCGTGCGACCTGCCGTGCTTTTCATCTCTTATTTTTTTGTGCGGATTGGAGATTACATTCTCTTGCGATGATCCGTCCGCAGAGTTGATATCCTCCCGTCCCTCCGGAGTGGATGTGTCAGGTGTATCAACCGTTTTATCTGTTGCAGTCTTGCGTTGATTTTCTAAGTCTTTATCATTATTTGAAAGTGCCATAGTTCCTCCTTTTTATCGTTTGTGATTGTATAGTATGATAACAAGGGGGAGAAACAATTGTTTGCCTAAGATGGTAAACAGAGCATTATCATGCGGTCTCGTTAGCGAATATCTCCTGGAGCTTAGCGACGACCGTATCGACTTCCTCTTTCGTATTGTACTTACTAAATGAAAACCGCACAGATGGTCTTGCGGCGCTTGCCCCAATCGCGGTCAACACGTGAGAACCAATATTTGAGCCGGAACTGCAGGCACTCCCTCCCGAAGCTGAGATGCCGGCGATATCCAGATTGAAGAGAAGCATATCTGCCATATCCATCTCAGGGAAACATACATTCAGGACAGTATAAAGACTCTTTTCCGGAGCGGTTTCTCCATTAATCTTGACGCCGGGCAGATCCTTGGAGAGCCGCTCCATCATGTACAATTTCAGGCCCTGGATATGCGTCTGATGTTGATCCATCTCTTCATAGGCTATTTCCAACGCCTTTGCCAGACCGACAATTCCGTAAACATTTTCTGTTCCACCTCGCATATTTCGCTCCTGAGCGCCCCCATATAGGAGAGGTTTGATTTTCACGTTGTGATTGATGTATAAAAATCCGACTCCTTTGGGCCCATGAAGCTTATGCGCAGCGCAGGTGAGAAAATCGATATGCACTTTAGTGAGATCGTGGACATAGTGGCCCATTGTCTGCACGGTGTCGCAATGAAAGAGGGCATTGTATTGCTGGCATAGCTCAGATACGCGCTCAATATCTAAAAGCGTTCCGATTTCATTATTGGCATGCATCAGAGAGACAAGAGTGCGTGGCGAGGTCTTGAGAAGTTCTTCTAACTGAGCAAGATCCACATTGCCTTTGCTGTCGACTGCAAGTAAGGAGAGCTTTACCTGCCCGGATTTTTCCATTTCCTCAAGCGTATGTAATACGGCATGATGCTCAAGCGGTGAACTGATAGCGTGAGTAATCCCATTGTCGATAATTCCTTTACGAATAGCCATATTGTCGGCTTCGGTACCACCGGAGGTAAAAAAGATTTCGGCGGGAGAAACTTTCAATAATTGTGCAACCGTTTTTCGGGATTTCTCAATGAGCGTTCGAACTTCCCGACCGTGGGCATGTATGGAAGATGGATTGCCGTAATGCTCCTGCATTACGCTGGTCATAACCCGGAAAACTTCCGGATCGATTGCAGTGGTAGCTGCATTATCAAAATAAATACGCATGTACAAAGTTATGAATTTATCAAAGCGCTTACATCATCCATGATCTTTTCTGCGAGTGCTTTTGCATTTTCAGGACTGGCCGCTTCCGAATAGATACGAATGATGGGCTCCGTGTTCGATTTTCTGAGGTGCACCCATTCATTTGCAAAATCTATCTTTAAACCATCTATCGTGCTATAGTCTTCATTTTTGTATTTTTCCTCAACCTTACGTAAAATCATGTCGATATCCATGCCCTCACTGAGTGTGATCTTATTTTTTGACATATGGTATTCAGGATAAGAGGCGCGCAGCTCAGAAATGCTGATTTTCTTTTTTGCCAGGTGTGTGAGAAACAAGGCGATTCCTGCCAACGCGTCGCGACCATAGTGTGTCTCCGGATAAATAACCCCGCCATTACCCTCGCCGCCGATAATGGCCTTGACTTCTTTCATTTTGTTTACAACGTTCACTTCTCCCACGGCGGCAGCGAAGTATTGTCCTCCGTGCTTCAGGGTGACATCACGCAATGCTCGGGTTGAGGATAGGTTCGAAACTGTATTGCCGCCCGGCTGATTTTCCAGGATGAAGTCGGCAACAGCGACTAAGGTATATTCTTCACCAAACATTTCACCGTTCTCCATAACAAAGCAGAGTCGGTCAACATCGGGATCCACAGCAATTCCGAGATCGGCACCTTTTTCTACGACCAGGGCCGACAGTTCGGTCAGGTTCTCGGCAAGGGGTTCAGGGTTATGCGGGAAATCACCGTCCGGCTCACAAAAGATTGGGAAAACCGTTTCTACGCCCAGAGCCTTCAGTAAGGCAGGAACGTAAATTCCTCCAGTCGAATTAACCGCGTCGAGCGCGATTTTGAAGTTGGCATTCCGGATGGCTTCTACGTCGACCAGCGAAAGGGAAAGAACTTCATCCACATGTTTTTGTACGTAGGTATCGTCCATTACCACCTTTCCAAGCTCATACACGCCTGAGAAGTCAAAATTCATTTCTTCGGCAATTTCAAGTACTTTTTTTCCCTGATCGTCGTTAATGAATTCGCCTTTGTGATCAAGAAGTTTTAAGGCGTTCCACTCAGCAGGATTGTGACTGGCTGTAAGGATTATCCCGCCACCGGCTTTTTCCATAGGTACAGCAAGCTCTACGGTCGGTGTGGTCGACAGTCCCAGGTCTATGACATTTATGCCAATACTCTGCAGCGTGCCTACTACCAGATTTCTTACCATTTCGCCGGAAATCCGTGCGTCCCTTCCTATTACTATCGTGTTATTTCCTGTGTTCTGTTGAATGAGCTTTCCGAAAGCGGCTGTAAACTTCACAACGTCGATCGGACTAAGTCCTTCGCTGATTCTTCCGCCAATAGTACCCCGGATTCCGGAGATAGATTTTATTAGAGCCATGTATGTTAGATTTTAGGCGTAAAAGTAAGCATATCTTATACTTGACACAATTAAAATGAGGCATTTCTGGCCTCCCCCTAATTTCGCGATCACATGTCTTGCATTTTCTTATCTTTGCGGCTTGATCAAACCGAATCCATGGAAAAAAAGTGGTACGAGAACTGGTTTAATACTCCATACTATCACATTCTATACAAAAATCGCGATAACCAGGAAGCGGCTACATTTATAGACAATCTTTTCGAGCATTTTCATCCCGAGCCTCATGCCACTCTGCTTGACATCGCCTGCGGACGCGGAAGACATGCTAAATACATGAGTGACAAGGGTTTTGCAACGACTGGCATCGACCTCTCGGAATCCAGCATCGCTTACGCACGAAAGTTTGAGAATGAACGTCTTCAGTTCGTAGTCCAGGATATGCGTAAACAATATTGCAGCAATTGCTTTGATTACGCTTTCAACCTTTTCACCAGTTTCGGCTACTTTCAAACGGAAGAAGAACATGTTCAGGCTCTCAGAGTGTTCCATGATGCGTTGAAACCCAACGGAATTCTTGTACTCGACTTCTTTAATACTGAAAAAGTACTGAAGGAACTCGTCCCCGTTGAGGCAAAAAGAGAAAGCGGTATTACCTTCCGGATAAAGAAGCGCCTGGAAAATAAAAAGATCATCAAAACAATTGAGTTCGACGACCAGGGAAAAGAACATCGTTTCGTGGAAGAAGTCTTCGCTTTTACGCTTCAGGATTTTCGTGAAATGCTGGAAATGTGTAATTTCACCATCGTAGAAAAATTCGGTGACTACCAATTTTCCGGATTTCATCAACAGACATCACCCAGACTAATCTTAATTTGTAAGAAATTATGTTTGAATACCTAATTGAACTTGACAAAAGCCTCTTTCTGGGGATAAATCAGGGCTTATCAAACCCCTTCTTCGATTTTCTGATGCCCGTATTACGGAACCCCTATACCTGGGCACCACTTTACCTGTTTATTCTCATATTTTCCATTAAAAATTACCGTAAGCGAGGATTCATCCTGGTACTTTTTTTCCTTATGTCTTTCGGGCTGGGGGATTTCTTTTCGGCTTCTGTAATTAAACCCGGTGTGATGCGTGTACGACCTTGCAATGATATGCAATTCAAGGAACAGGTTAAGGTTCGGGTACGATGCGGAAGCGGATACAGCATGCCTTCTTCCCACGCAACGAATCACTTTGCGATGGGCGTCTTTCTCCTGATGGTGTTCCGCCGAAAATGGAAGCCAATTGTTTGGCTTGCCCTCGCCTGGGCCATTTCGATTAGCTTCGCTCAGATCTATGTCGGCGTACATTATCCCGGTGATATTTTAGTCGGGTCCATACTTGGAATTCTGATCGGCCTGTTTACATCAAGCCTATTTCTCTTCTTCCAGCCAGACAAGCCCAAAGAAATCCAATGATTGTAAGTGTATTATTCTTTTCTTCACTGCTGGGAGGTCTGTCCGTCTTTTTCGTTAAACGCGATAACTCAAAGCTTTTGAAATTGTTGCTCGCTTTTAGCGGATCATACCTGTTTGCCATAACGATTCTTCACCTGATCCCCGACGTTTATCATACAAACGACGAGTCTATCGGGCTCTTTATACTGGGCGGATTTCTTTTCCAATTGCTTTTAGAACAGTTTTCTGAGGGTGTTGAACACGGACACCTTCACCAGGATTCAAGCCATCAAGATGGCAGTTCACATGCCTTTCCCATAAGCGTTATGTTAAGCCTTTGTCTGCATGCTTTTTTGGAAGGTATGCCCCTGGCTGGCGATCACGAGAACCACCTGCTGTTCGGAATTTCCCTCCACCATATTCCGGCTGCTTTCGCGCTGGCATCGTTACTGATGACGTCACACTTTAATGCCCGCCATATCGTTTTTTCGTTGATTATATTTTCACTTATGTCGCCGCTGGGGTACATGTTTAGCTACGGCATAAAAGTAAACGAACTGGGAGACATCAATCAGTACTTTGATCGGATTATGGCTATCGTGATCGGCATTTTTCTGCACATCTCAACCACCATTCTTTTCGAGTCGTCGAACAAGGATCATCAGTACAATCGCAAAAAACTGCTTGCTGTGCTACTGGGCGTGCTGGTTTCACTGGCAAACTTTCTTTTTCACTAACCTTCCTTCTGCTCCTTGTCCCCGCTCTGATACACGGCATCATTCGATAATTGTCATTTTACCGGTGAAACTCAAGTTTTCGTATGCTTGTTCCGAATCAAGATATGAAATCTCGGGAGTTTTAGTTCAGGATCCTGACGGTAAGTTCATGTTCGTAATGCATCTTTAAATCCTTGCCATCGCCGTGAAGTGTCCAGATTTCGCGCGGCTTCACGTTCCCGATATAATTAAGGATATCCTGCCAGTCGACATGATCGGAAATGTACAGCGAAATATCATTGCGCTGCTGCAAATACTCCCATCCGGAAGCAAAGGCCTTAACCAGATTTTTTGCACGAAAATAGCTATTGAATGTAAGCGGCGGCACGAGATAGATAAAGCCCTTGTCGTTCCTTTTCATGATTTTCCGGTCGTAAGGTTGATATCGCAGATGCTTAACACCATACTGTTCATAAATTCTGTGAATAGGCAGAATGGAATAGTGCAGAAGCACCGTCTTTTCCGGGCAATGCGTATTGATCAGATCGGTGAGACGCTGGGCTTTGCCAAGGCCATATGTTCCCAGAAGAATATTATAAGGAGTTCCACTTAACTTTCTGATCTCTTCGACCGGGTCAGGATGAGTAACCGACGGCCGGGCAAAAGTACTTTCCGTTATGAGGACGTCGGCCTGCGTATACTGCAAGGGTTCACAGGTCGGGTCGTGCTGCATTTTATAGTCACCCGTATACAAATAACGAATTCCGCGGTATAGCATCAGAATCTGGGCGGACCCGAGTATATGGCCTGCGGAAATAAAAACGACCTCCACGTCCTTTTGTTTAAAAGAGCCTTGATAGTCAATAAGCGTAAACGCGGTCGCAGCCTTTTTCCCATAGCGGCTTCGCATAATCGTTTCAGTAGGTGGGGTACAATAAACCCTGCCACTACCGGGACGCGCATGGTCGCCGTGAGCATGAGATATCAGAGCTGAGGCCACCGGCAATAATGGGTCGATATAAAAGTCGCCATACCGACAGTACAAGCCAGCCTCCGTAAAAATTAAGAAGTCAGTCAGGATCTCATTCATCAGCAGAAGCCATTTCTAAAAATTGTCGGTGCAACTTTAATACTTGCGGAAGAAGTGCCTGCGTTCCATTGTTGTCGATAACAAAATCGGCCAGTTGTTTCTTTTCTTCTTCGGGCATCTGCTTACTCATCCGGTAACGGACACTTTCCTCATCGACAGCATCACGCTGCATAACCCGGGCTATCCTTACAGGCTCATCAGCCGTCACCAGTATAGTGAAATCACAATCGCGATGAGAGCCGCTCTCGAAGAGAATAGCCGCTTCCTTTACGATATAGGCAGCGTCCTGAAGTGCAGCCCAATCAATAAATGCCTGTATGGCTGCCGGATGTACCAAGGCATTCAGCTTCGCTAAAGCTTCCGCATCGTTAAATACTTTCCCTGCCAGATACTTTCGGTCAAGCTCACCGTTTGGCAAATAAGCTTCTTTGCCGAATGTTTCTTTGATTTGCGAGATAAGTTCAGGATCTGTATTCATTATCTGCTTTGCAGTATTGTCGGCGTCAAACACGGGTGCGCCGCATGATGCGAATATCCGGCACACCGTGGTTTTTCCGGTACCTATTCCTCCGGTAATTCCAATTTTCAGCATACAGTAGAGGTTAGGGGGTTATTATGAAATCAACATTTTCGGGCGTGACTTTTACAATCGTGCAGAAATCAGGAAAGCGGGTGAGGATAACGGGTAGTGCCTTCACCTTATTTTGCTCCCAGTTAGCCAGATCGACAATCGCTTCAAAAGAGCTTTCCCCAATGTTGGCGTAATTCTCAAGCGACACCAGTACGGTTACCCTCACTTTAGAGGGAATTAACCGTACGGAGGTAAAATCCTCTGAATTTTCCACCTTCAGGGGGATTTCAAGTACCTTTTCAGTCACTTCTCCAACAGGAACTTTAACCTCCACAACCGTAGGGTATACGTTGATGTTAGCCCGTTCTTTTTTTTGCAAGAACAGACGACTGCTAAAGCCAGCGCTCAGGTTTTTTCTTCGCAGGGTATCGGTTTCCCATTCCTCAATACGTACCAGATCCTCCAGAGGCCCGGTCACCGTCACATAAGCCGGATTGATAACAATACTGTCGATAATATTGTACTGCTGCTGAAAGTCCAGGTCAGCAGCGAGCTTTACCGGAACTTTTTTAACGGTTTGTTTTGAAAAATCGAAGTAAAGGGTATCAGGCGAAACGGACACAACACGTTGTGTCCCGGAAAACTGGCGGTTGATAAAACCCAGCTGGCTGGTGAACACAATCCAGTCACGCGACTTTAACGGACTTAAATCAATGTCAATTTCTTGCGACTGAAGCGTGATTCTCGAAAACAGCACCTGCCAACCCGAACCCTCTACCTGAAGGTCGACCGTATCTGACTGTAGAGGATGGAATGCGCGATTTTCCGGCGCGTTTACGTAACGGACGGCGGCGGGTACGCGGTAAATGTATTTACTCGACATCGCAAATAAACCCCACGAAAGTACAGAGATCACCACACATATCGTAAATATGCGGATCTTCTGCTTTTGAAGTTTGGTGAGATTGAGCGATGCCATGAAATCAAATGAGTTAAAACACTAAACGCTTAACAGATTGCCATTCCCATACAGCCATCCGTTAAGCGTTTGCGTGAAGTATTTGTGATTACTGTGCGTTTGCTACTTTAGAAGCATCAAGAGATACCGCGCTTTTATCAAAACGAATTTTAACTCCATTCCCGACATCAAGAAGAAGTGATGTGTCGTTCACCTCCATAATACGGCCATGAATACCTGCGGTAGTAACTACCTTATCGTTTACTTTTAGAGCTTCAATATACTTTTTATGTTCTTTCGATTTTTTCATCTGCGGGCGAATCATGAAAAAATAAAAGACCACAATAATAAGAATCATTGGCAAAAAGCCCATTATTCCGTTTCCTGCAGCAGCTTGTAATAAAACTGTTCCTGTTGTCATAGTGATTGTTGTTTATTGTTTTTGTTTTACTTCACCTTTCAAATGAAAGATGGTTTGATTCGGATTGGCATTCGAAATCATGGTAATTACCTTGTGCTGCATTCCTGGCTGATTGCTTGTGTTAAACACCACTTCGATTTGCGAGCGCTCCCCCGGTTTAATCGGCTGCTTCGGGTAATCAGGAGTCGTGCATCCGCATGAAGCCTGAACCGAACTGATTATCAGCGGCGTCTGACCAGCATTAGTGAACTCGAATACATGTTTCACTTTATCCCCTTCATTGGCCTGACCAAAGTCGTATGTATCTTCTTCAACTGCAACCACCGCTGCATTTTCGTTCATTTCAACGGATTGCTCCCCGCTTTCTGTTACAGATGATTCAGCACTTGCCGCATCCTGTTCTCTTTCGCTTGCCTGGCCGCCGCACGAAACAATAAGCAGCGCCACTGGAACCAATAATAGTAAGTTTTTCATTGCTTTTTTATTACAAATATAAATTTTATTCATTTAACCCGCGACCATGTTTCCGAATTCTTCCAGATGTCTTCAATTCCGACAACACCTTATCTAAAATCCCGTTAATAAAGGTATTGCTTTTAGGAGTACTGAATACCTTGGAAATCTCGATGTATTCATTGATGGTAACTTTCACCGGGATAGAAGAAAAATTAATCAGCTCGCATATCGCAAGGCGCATGATAAGAGTATCCATCAGGGCAATACGGTCGGCCTCCCAATTTTTGGTCTTCCCACTGATAAAGGACTGATATTCATCTGCGTGGCCAATAGTAAGCACAAGCAAATCAAGAATAAACTCCTTGTCTTCATCCCAGTTCGGACTGAGTTCCGCGAGTTTATTCTGATGGGGATCCTCGCTGCTGAAATTCTTAAACGTTTTTGCTACCAGCGCCTGAAGCACTTCTTTATCTAACTGCCAGTTAATGAATTTCTCCTCAAAAACCTGCTCTACTGCCGGCAGCTGCAGAATGATTTTCTTGAAAATAAACTTGATGATATCTTTTTCAGCCGCGATGGAATGATCCTCCTGGATGAGATAATTTTTATACTCTTCCGTTGATTTCAGGTTCTGAAAGATCTCACGGCTGATTTCCGGATCGAACGACCAGGATACGTGATACTTTTTGGTATGATCGATAAATCGGCCATTCAGGCGCAAAGAGGCTATGAAAGGGTTGTTTTGAAGGCGTAGGTTCGTGTTGAGATCGTTTTCCGAAGGAAGAAATTTCCGCGCCCTACCTTCCGCATCGATGGCAGTATAGTCAGCCACTTCAATTAACAGGTTTAATAACCAGATATACATTTCATAAACCTGGTCAACGCTCTTCAAAAGCGATTTTTCAAATTTTGCAACCTGCTTCTCGTCGGATTGATTGTAGGCATAGAGTGTTTGCAACACTTTTACACGGAGGTGTCTTCGATTTAACATGAATAAAGAACGATTTTTTTGATGGAAAAATTAACCTATTTGAATTTGAAATTGTTGATGTTTTTAATAGCTCTGATGCGCTCTTCGGCAATTTTATTTGCGGCCAGGTGTGTCGATATTTTGTCTTTTTTGGACTTCTGAATGACCGAACGGGTCGCCTCATAAACGTTCTCCGCCAACTCGAGAGAACGCGAAGGGGCATAACCGGCCAGTTCTGAATAACAACTGATAAGCCCTCCTGCATTAATAAGGTAGTCTGGTGCAAACAGGATGTCCCGTTCGAACAGCATTTTGCCGTGTGTATCCTCGTTCTCGAGCTGGTTATTAGCCGAGCCTGCAATAAATTTACATTTCAAGCGAGGAATGGTACTGTCATTCAAAGTACCCCCTAACGCACAGGGCGCATACACGTCGATGTCCATATCGTAAATACTCGAGTGCTGGACTATTTCAGCACCGTATTTATTCGCCACGGCAATCATTCGGTCGGCGATGATATCACTTACATACACCTTTGCATTTTCCTTTCTGAGAAGCGCTACCAATCCCTCCCCTACCTGCCCGGTACCCTGAACCAAGACGGTTCGCCCAGCCAGACTATCGTTTCCGAACAGCTCTTTAATTCCCGCCTTGATTCCGTGATAAACACTTTTGATGGTAAAAGGAGAGGAATCGCCACTTCCCCCTACAGAAGCCGGGAGACCTGCCACAAAGGGGGTTTCCATTTTAATGACCTCCATATCGTAAGGGTTGGTCCCGATATCAAGTGAGGTAATATAGTTGCCATTCAGCTCATTCACAAACTGCCCGAAACGACGGAGCAACACCTCGGTTTTTTGTGTCCGGCTATCTCCGATAATAACTGCGTTCCCGCCGCCCAGATTCACTCCGGTAATGGCAGCCTTGTAAGTCATTGCTCTGGATAAACGCAGGGAATCTTTAATCGCCTCTTCTTCGCTTTTGTAGGTCAGCATACGCGTTCCACCAATAGCGGGCCCGAGTGTAGTATTATGAATGGTGATAATTGCTTTTAGCCCGGCCTCCTCGTCGTTGCAGAAAACAACCTTCTGATGACCGAACTCGCCTAATAACTTAAAAATGTTGTTGTTTATTGAATTATCCTTATCCATTTTCTCCTTAGGGTCGCAATTAGGCCAAAAGTAAGAATTTTAAAATTAATTTACCTAAGAATCGGCTTAATCCTCTTGCAGATTGCTTAAGATTAATTTATATTTTTGTTCATCTATGAAGTATCTTCTCTTCCTGAATAAGTATTTTTACAAGTATCGTTGGAAACTGATTCCGGGGGTCTTCTTCGTTATAGCTTCGAATTACTTCGGTATTCTGCCCGCGCAAGTCATTCGTATTGCCTTCGATCTGGTAAAAGAAAATATCAGCTTATATCAGTTGTTCGATGGTTTCGAACGACAAGAGGAAATGTATCAGGTATTCGGATCCAGCCTGTTTCTGTTCGGTGCCCTGGTGCTCATACTGGCAATTATCCGCGGCCTCTTTCTATTCTTAATGCGGCAAACGATCATCCTTACCTCCAGGCACATCGAGTACGATCTTAAAAACGAGATTTATGCTCACTATCAGACGCTCGATATGGCATTCTATCGCCGAAATAATACGGGCGACCTCATGAATCGGGTCACCGAAGATGTAAGTCGCGTTCGAGGATACCTGGGCCCTGCTATTATGTACTCTATCAACACCATTGTCCTCACCCTGATGGTTGTAGTTGCGATGCTCAATGTAAACAAGACGCTCACCTTCTATGCGCTCTTACCTATACCCTTTCTGGCAATTGTCATCCTGCTAATCAACAAACTAATCAATCAGCGAAGCGAACGGATTCAGGAAAAGCTATCTTCGCTCTCCAGCTTTGTACAGGAAACCTTTTCAGGAATCCGGGTAATCAAAAGTTATAATCGCGAGGAGCGAAAGATGAGGGATTTCCTTAAAGAGGGAGAAAGTTATAAAGATGCGTCTATCTCACTGGTTAAGGCGCAAGCCATATTCTTTCCCCTGATCCTGCTCCTTGTCGGACTCAGCACCATACTGACAGTATATATCGGCGGTCAGGAAGTAATCAAAGGAACCATATCGTCCGGAAACATTGCAGAATTCATCGTCTATGTTAACCAGCTCACTTTCCCGGCAATGTCGCTGGCCTGGGTAAACTCGCTGATTCAGCGCGCCGCTGCTTCGCAAAAGCGAATCAATGAATTTCTCGAAACCAGACCAGATATCGCAAACCAGAACGGTATCGATGCAGTATTAAACGGGAATATTGTTTTTGACCACGTTTCCTTCACCTACCCTGAAACAGGTATTCAGGCGCTGAAAGATGTATCCTTTGAAGTAAATGCAGGCGAAACACTAGCGATCTTAGGAAGAACGGGGTCAGGAAAATCAACCTTAGCGGCATTGATCATGCGGATGTATGACGTAGATGCAGGGGCACTCCTCATTGACGGGAAACCCGTATCTCATTATCACCTTTACCGTTACCGGGAGCAGATCGGATACGTCCCTCAGCAAGTGTTTCTCTTTTCCGACACCATCGCCCGGAATATTGCATTCAGTCTTGACAAGGAAGATAGTGATCGGATTGAGGAGGCTGCGAAACATGCGGCCGTGTACGACAAGATTATCCGGTTTGAGAAAGGTTTCCAAACAGAAATTGGCGAGCGGGGCCTGACGCTATCCGGGGGCCAGAAACAACGCCTCTCTATTGCCCGGGCACTCATCAAAAATCCAAAGATCCTGATTTTTGATGACTCTCTCTCAGCTGTTGACACGCGTACAGAGGAAGAAATTTTGAATCAGCTAAAGAAAATCATGCGGAATAAGACCAGCATCCTGATATCTCACCGGGTATCAACCGTGAAAAACGCAGACAAAATAATGCTGATGGAGGCCGGAGAAATCATTGAACAGGGCACACACGACTCGCTGCTGAATTTACAAGGCCATTACTTCGAGCTTTATGAAAAGCAGAAACTGGATGAGGAGCAGATGCACTCCTAATTCCTTTTGAAGAATTCGTTGATCAGATCAGGCTGTAAAAACGCTTGAATTTGACTCCGCTTTGTCTGTTGGACTAGCGGAAACGCGTTTGAGTCCGGTCCATCAGACTCATCTGGTCTTTCATCGTTTTGATCTGCTCGGCAAGAAGTTTATTTGTATCCGCGCGTTTAGCATCCTGGAGGAAACGCGTAGCTTCACGTTTATTTCGCTTAGCCATTGCTATACCTGCAAGGCTCAGGTATGCCATAGCCGTATTGTGGCTCATACCGAGTCCCAGGGAAAGTGCTTTCTTAAAATGCTTTTCCGATTTTAACGGTGCTGTTCTCGATTCAATCAAACCAATTAGTAAAAAGTAATATCCGTGCTGACCTTTAAACAGTTGGCGTTCATAATTCCGGATATTACCCAGCCACTGGGCGGCCCGTTCCATGTTCTCCTTGCGCAAATAGAATTGAGCGATGAGCATATTCTCATTATAAAAGAAGGTAACGACTACCAAAATAGTAAGCAGAACTAACAAGATTCCCCATCCCCAATGTCCAAAAACAAACAAGGCAACAGCCGATCCAAGCAGGGCAAAAGCGATCACTAATCGAATTATATTAGGCATTGTAATTATTTTTTACGAGTTTTAATGCTGCAAATATCCATTTAATTCGGCGTTTAAACAACCCATGTGCAGAATAAAACAAAGGGATATGGATAATCTATGGAAATTCTGTTAAACGAAGATTGGAAGGAAGTACTTGACGGCGAGTTGCAACAACCCTATATGCAGGATCTGTTTCGCTTTCTCCAGCGCGAAGAACTCCAGCACAAGGTCTTCCCCCCTTCCTCACTCATCTTCGAAGCCTTCAATCAGACCCCCTTTTCTAAAGTAAAAATTGTCATTCTCGGGCAAGATCCGTATCATCAACTCGGGCAATCGCACGGGCTGGCTTTTTCAGTACCGCACGGCACCCGGGTGCCGCCCTCACTGCGAAATATTTTCAAAGCGCTTGCAAACGACTTCCCCAAATTTAGAACACCCAATCATGGAAACCTGACGTACTGGGCAAAGCAGGGCGTACTTCTATTGAATACCACGCTGACTGTCCGCCAGGGTCAGGCTGGATCGCACCACAAGAAAGGTTGGGAGCGGTTGACCGACCATATTATCAGGCGACTTTCCGAGAAGCGTACGGGAATTGTTTTTATGCTATGGGGTAAGCCCGCTCAGCAAAAAGAAGTACTGATCGACCTTACGAAACATTGTATTCTCAAAACGGTCCATCCTTCGCCGCTTTCTGCCTTCCGGGGCTTCCTGACGGCCAACCATTTCCTCAAAGCGAATGAATACCTGATAAGCATCGGCAAAGAGCCGGTCGACTGGCAGATTCCTAGTATTCCATCGGAACAATAGGTTCTTTCTTACTGGTCGACATAATCATCATCGTGTGAAAAGTTTTTACAAAGGGGATTTTGCTTATCTTCTCCATAATCAAATTCTCATAAGCCTTGATATCTTTCACATAAACCTTCAGTATGAAATCGCACTGACCCGTTACGTGATGGCATTCCGTGACTTCCTTAATTCCCCGGATACACTCAACGAATTCAGGGATGGCATTATGGGTGTGAAAATCCAATGAAATCTGAATAAAAGATTTAATCCCCAAACCTAATAATTCTTCATCGACCAATGCGTGATAACTTTTGATAAAGCCAGAATTTTCGAGTTTGCGAACCCGTTCCAGAGTCGGCGCGGGCGAAAGCCCGATATTGGACGAAAGCTGGAGATTGGTAATCCTGCCGTTTTCCTGCAGCAGTCGTAAAATTTGCAGATCAATCTTATCTGGAACGTAGGCCATATTCTAGGATTAAGAAGTAAAGCTACACAAAACCAAATAATATTCTGAAAAAAAGCAATGAATTCTAATTTTAAGAATTCATGGCAATCGCATACATCTTCATCTGTTTCACCATGGCTAACAAACCGTTGGCCCGGGTAGGAGAAAGATGATCCTTCAAACCAATCTGATCAATAAAGTAAAGTTCCGCATTGGCAATTTCCGCAGCAGTATGTCCCGATAATACTTTGACCATCAAGCTTACAAGCCCCTTAGTAATGATAGCGTCGCTATCGGCCGTAAAATGTACCTTACCCTCCTGCTGATCGGCACGAAGCCAAACCTGCGACTGGCATCCTTTAATCAGGTACTCAGGCTTTTTAAAGGCTTCATCAATTAAAGGAAGCTCCTTTCCCAGCTGAATGATATACTCATACTTGGCCATCCAATCGTCGAAGAAGGAAAAATCTTCGATCAGCTCGTCCTGTATTTCGTTTATAGTTGTTGGTGTCATAATATAAATATCCCGGTATTTAAGAAAGCATACGTGCTGCACGTTTAACGCCTTCAACAAGCACATCGATATCTTCTTTGGAATTGTATAGTCCGATCGAAGCACGTACCGTCCCCGGTATTCCGAAGCGCTTCATCAACGGCTGGGTACAGTGATGGCCCGTTCGGACGGCAATCCCCAGTTTATCGAGAATCACGCCAATATCATAAGGATGAATGTCGCCCACCAGAAAGGAAATGACCGACGATTTATTCGCAGCAGTACCAATAATGCGCAGGCCTTCAACTTCCAGCAGTTCGCTCGTAGCATACTCCAGCAACTCCGTCTCGTATTGGGCAATCCTCTCCAGGCCAATCGAGCTCAGGTAGTCGATTGCAAAAGCCAGCGAAACGCCAGCTTCAATATTAGGGGTGCCTGCCTCAAATTTGAAGGGAAGATCTGCGTAGGTGGTGTTTTCAAAACTCACATCCCTGATCATATCACCGCCTCCCTGGTAAGGAGGCATGGCACGAAGCCATTTTTCTTTTCCGTATAGTACGCCTATACCTGTCGGACCGTACATCTTGTGGCCCGAAAATGCAAGAAAATCAACGTCGAGTGCCTGAACATCCACGCCAATATGCTGAATGGCCTGCGCTGCATCCAGCAACACAGGTATATCCTGCAGATGCGCCAGACGAATGATATCTTTAACGGGATTAATCGTACCAAGCGTATTGGAAACATAGGTAATCGATACCAATCTCACCCTTTCGTTAAGCATCGCCGCATAAGCATCCATATCCAGTTCACCGGCATCATTGATCGGAACAACCTTTAAGGAAGCACCTTTACGTTCACACAGCATTTGCCAGGGAACAATATTCGAATGATGTTCCATGGCCGATATGATAATCTCATCTCCCTGCTTAACAAAAGCATCCCCGTAGCAACTCGCTACCAGATTGATGGAATCGGTTGTTCCTTTGGTCAGGATGACCTCAAACTCCTCTTTGGAATTGATAAACGACTGCAACTTCCGACGCGTAACTTCATAAGCGTCCGTCGCAAGCTGACTCAAAAAGTGAACGCCACGATGAATATTACTGTTCTGCGATGTATAATAATGATTTATCGCGTCGATAACCACCTGAGGCTTTTGCGTTGAGGCACCGTTATCGAGATAAACCAAAGGCTTATCGTTGACGTAACGCTTCAGGATAGGAAAATCATTCCTGATTGTATGAATATCGTAATGTGTCAAGTTTTATAGCTTAGTCATGCTTCAAGCCCAGTTCCACCAGGTTATTAACATGATTTTTTACATTCTCGTTTTTGAACCGTTCAGTTACATCAAACGCAAAAGCATGTACCAGAAGCGTACGGGCCTGGTCTTCGCCAATACCCCGTGCCTGAAGATAAAACTTAGCATCTTCATTGAACTGACCGATGGTACATCCATGACTGCATTTTACATCGTCGGCAAAAATTTCAAGCTGCGGTTTGGTGTTGATGGTTGCTCCACCCCCTAACAGCATATTGTTATTCTGCTGAAATGCGTTCGTCTTCTGCGCATCCAGTCGCACAAAAATCTTTCCGTTAAACACCGCCGTCGAGTTATCCTGAAGAATATTTTTATACCATTCGTAACTCTCGCCATGGGGTTTCATGTGATCCACTATCGTATGGTTATCTACCAGTTGCTCCCCGGCCAGCAGGGTAATTCCGTAAAGGTGACTCTCCACATTCGGGTCATCCATTCTGACATTGATGGTGTTCCGTACAAAAGAAGGCCCCGGGAACGTGCAGTTGTAATTATTATACAAGCTGTACTTAGCCTGAACTACTTCTGTATGGTTGTTGAAATAACTTTGCTGATCGGCTTCCTGTAAATAATAATGCTCTAATTTTGCATTTTCCGCCACTACAATTTCAGTAACCGTATTCGCCAGCGTCTTGGCAGAATCTTCCTCAGTCAAGAATGTTTCAATCACTTCCGCTTCAGCATTTTTCTCCAAAACGATCAGATTCCGCGTTTGATAGAACGTCTGCGAATCTGCAGCAGCGATATTAACGATATGAATGGATTTCTCCAGAACCATATTCGCTTTTATTTCAAGATAGAAGCCATCGGCTGCCAAAGCGGTGTTTAACCATACAAACGGATTTTCAGCCTTATCAGCATACTGCCCGAAATGCGCTTCAAAAGCATCATTCTTAACCGCTTCCGAAAGAGAGCAAAGTGTTATGCCGGGAACATCGATCTGGTCCGACAAATCCTTTCTGTATACACCATTGACGGTTACAATGCGATAGGCTTCAACGCCATGTATCAGACCCGCTTCTGCGTTGACTTCCCTTCCAGGAAGATGTGCCGATAGCTGATAGCTATCGTTCAATACAGGCTGCAGGTTGGTGAATCTCCACTCTTCTGCCTTTGCGGTTGGAAATCCGGTACTCTTAAATTTCTCAAAAGCATCCGTACGCCTGCTTCTAAGAACTTCACTTTCGCTGAAAGACCCCTCGAAGGAATCAACCAGCTGTTGATATAATGAACTGGAAACTTTTGTAATCATGTTTTTTTTATATTGCGTTCTGAGCGTCAACGCTCTCCTTAAGCCAATCGTATCCTTTTTCCTCTAACTCCAGAGCAAGCTCTTTCGTTCCCGAGCGCACGATACGTCCATTATAAAGAACGTGAACAAAATCCGGAACAATATATTCCAGCAAACGTTGGTAGTGAGTTATCATTACGAAGGCATTGTTGGCCGATCTTAATTGATTGACGCCATGAGCAACAATGCGCAATGCATCGATATCCAGGCCTGAATCCGTTTCGTCAAGGATGGCGAGTTTGGGCTCCAACATGGCCAGTTGAAAAATCTCATTCCGTTTTTTTTCACCACCAGAAAAACCTTCGTTTAACGACCGGTTGGTCAATTTAGCATCGAACTCAACCAACTCCTGCCGTTCCTTCACCAACTTCAAAAATTCCTTGGCGCTAAGCGCGGGCAACCCTTTATAGGCCCGTATTTCGCTCAAAGCTGTTTTCAGGAAATTAATGTTCGAAACCCCGGGAATCTCAATCGGATACTGAAAGGCTAAAAACAGACCTTCTCTGGCGCGGTCTTCCGGCGACATATCCAGGAGGTCTTTACCATCGAAAATAGCTTCTCCGCCAGTCACCTCAAACTCCGGGCGACCCGCCAAAACGGAAGCCAGAGTACTTTTACCAGAGCCGTTCGGCCCCATAATGGCGTGTACTTCACCAGGATTAACCTGAAGATTAAGACCTTTTAATATTTGTTTGTCTTCAATGGATGCTTGAAGGTTACTTATACGTAGCATTATTCTGAATTAGTTTTTAAAAAATATGTTCTTATACAAAGGATTAACCCACACTTCCCTCAAGAGAGATGGCCAGCAATTTCTGTGCTTCAACAGCAAATTCCATCGGAAGCTGGTTCAGTACCTCTTTGGCATAACCATTCACGATGAGGCCCACCGCCTGTTCTGAATCAATTCCTCGTTGGTTCAGGTAAAATACCTGATCTTCCCCGATCTTCGAAGTGGTTGCCTCATGTTCAAGCATGGCCGACTCATTCTTCGATTCAATATAAGGGAAGGTATGCGCTCCGCAACGATCGCCAATCAGCATCGAATCGCATTGCGTGAAGTTACGTGCGTTATGTGCATTCTTCCCGATCCTTACCAGACCACGGTAGCTGTTATGACTCACCCCTGCCGAGATTCCTTTTGAAATAATCCGGCTGCGAGTATTCTTTCCTAAATGAATCATCTTCGTACCCGTATCCGCTACCTGATGATTCCGGGTCAGTGCAACAGAATAAAATTCTCCTACAGAATCGTCACCTTTTAAAATAACCGAGGGATATTTCCAGGTAATGGCTGAACCGGTCTCCACCTGCGTCCACGAAATTTTACTCCGGTCGCCCCGGCAAATTCCGCGCTTGGTTACGAAGTTGTAGATACCGCCGTTGCCATCTTTGTCGCCAGGGTACCAGTTTTGAACCGTAGAATATTTGATCTCTGCATCTTCCATGGCAATCAATTCAACCACAGCAGCATGCATCTGGTTTTCATCCCGCATCGGAGCCGTACAACCCTCCAGATAACTTACATAGGAACGATCATCGGCAATAATCAATGTCCGTTCAAACTGACCGGTGTTGGCTGCGTTGATCCGAAAGTAAGTCGACAACTCCATCGGACAGCGCACCCCTTTAGGAATATATACAAATGAACCGTCAGAAAACACGGCAGCATTTAATGCCGCATAAAGATTGTCGGTAGAAGGCACGACAGTACCCAAATACTTCTTAACCAATTCAGGATGCTCTTGTACTGCTTCTCCAAAGGAACTGAAAATCACTCCCTTTTCCTTCAGTTTTGCCTGGAAGGTCGTTTTTACCGAAACAGAATCAAATACTGCATCGACAGCGACCACGCCGGCCAAAACCTTTTGTTCGTCAAGCGGAATACCCAGTTTTTTAAACGTTTCTAAAAGATCGGGATCTACCTCGTCCAGACTAGCTAACTGAGGCTTAGGTTTCGGAGCCGCCCAATAAGACATATCCTGAAAATCAACCTCCGGATGCCGGAAGTTCTGCCAGGTTGGGATAGCCAGCGTAACAAAATGCCGGTAGGCTTTTAAGCGCCATTCCAACAGCCATTCAGGCTCATTTTTTTTAGCCGATATTAAACGTACGGTTTCTTCGGTTAAGCCTTTCGGGGCTATATCCATTTCAATATCTGTTGTGAAACCGTATTTATATTCTTCGGTAGTTAATTCTTCTAATAATTGTTTTTCAGAGCTCATTTTATAGAAATTTGAGAAATCATTCTCGAATTGACAATGGAGTGCTAGAATCGTTATCGTCTGACAACCCTACAAAGGTACCATTTGCGAGGCAAATAATACCTTTAGCGCCTCAATTTTACTAAATTTTGATAATTAGAATAATTCTTAATTACAAATATACGGCTATTAAATGATATGCGCTTTTATTAATTCCTGCTCCATGTCTTGCTGAAGCCTGAGCGCTTCCTGACGGGCTTTTTCTGCAAAATCACTGCCGTTTGACGCATAGATGATCGATCGCGTGGCATTCACCAACAGACCGCAATCTGAATTCATCCCATAGCAGCATACATCCTCCAGACTTCCTCCCTGAGCGCCTACACCAGGCACAAGTAAAAAATGGTCAGGAGCATATTTCCGGATATTTGTAAATGCTTCTCCACGAGTAGCGCCCACAACATACATCAGGTTCTCCGGAGTCCCCCAGCTGTTTGTCTGCTGGATTACCTTTTCAAATAACTGAACCCCTTCTTTGTCGCTAAAATTCTGGAAGTCGGCACTCCCGTCATTAGAGGTAAGGGCCAACACGATCGCCCATTTATCTGCAAAACCTATAAAGGGTTCAACCGAATCCCTCCCCATATAAGGGGCCACCGTAATCGAGTCGAAACCCAAGCCGGAAGAAGCCTCGTCAAAAAAGGCCCGGGCATACATGGAAGCCGTATTACCAATATCTCCACGCTTGGCGTCGGCAATACTAAAGCAGTTTCGGGGTAAAATCTCCCAGGTTTTTTGCAAACTCTCCCATCCTTTCAGACCCCTGCTTTCGTAAAATGCAATATTCGGTTTGTAAGCCACACACAAGTCCTCCGTCGCTTCGATAATTCGTTTATTGAACTCAAAAACCGGGTCCGGGTAATCCAGCAAAAAAGAGGGAATTTTTGTGATATCGGTATCGAGTCCGACGCAAAGAAAAGAACGTTTGGATTTGATCTCTTGGATCAGTTGGGATCGTGTCATGGAAATACAGAAATGAAAATCAGGTCACAAAACTATTAAAATGTAAGGTTTAAGACGATTTTTTTAATTTTATTTTTGATTTCCCGATTCTTATGCATAGAATTGTGCCGTAATCTCAAAATTACTCAAAGTCGAGCATAATCAAAAATTATCTTAGCGCTTAAACAACAACTACATTCAATGCAGATCTATACCTAATTGGGTAGACTCTGATAAAAAATTGCATAATCCTATTTATTTATAATAATTACTTGATGGATATTAATGAATTGAACGCCAAGCTTGTGTCTGAGCTACGTGAAATTGCCAAGCTAATTGGTATTACTGACGTTGAGAAAATGCGCAAGCAGGATCTTATCAAAAAAATTGTCGCCAGTGAGGATGAATCGGCTTCAAACAATAGAGAAGAACAAGCATCCCCCACTGCAACCCCAGAAAACAAACAAAACCCATCAGATAAAGACGCAGGAACACAAACAGAAGACGTGGCCGAGAAACCTCGTAAACGCACCCGCCTTCCCAAGTCTCCTCAGCCCGTGAGCGATAATCGCTCTTTCGATAACCGCACTGCCGGTAAACCAAACCTCTTTCAGGACCTTCCCGAAAAATCGGAAAACGAAACCAGAGAAGAAGCAAACAGAACCAGGCGCCCGCGAACCGAAAAAACCGAGCGGATCGAACGCCCGGAGCGAAGCGAACGAACTGAAAGAAGCGAACGAACCGAAGGGGCCGATCGCAGTGAACGGAAAGTTGGAAATGCACCGAATACAAAAGCTGACTCACCTGCAGCGCCGTCCGCAGCCGCTGTTTCCAATCTTGACTTCGACAATGTCATTGCCAACGAAGGCGTTCTGGAAATCATGCCCGACGGATACGGATTCCTGCGCTCGTCCGACTATAATTATCTCTCCTCACCGGATGATATTTACGTTTCGCAATCGCAAATTAAGTTATTCGGCTTAAAAACCGGAGATACCGTCCGCGGAAGCATCAGGCCACCAAAAGAAGGAGAGAAATATTTTCCATTGGTGCGTGTTGAAGCCATCAACGGACAGAACCCTGCCGAAATCAGGGATCGCGTACCGTTCGACTACCTCACTCCCCTTTTCCCGACCGAGCGATTTAAACTCTATAATGGACCAGGGAATTTTTCTACGCGGATCATCGATCTCTTTACTCCCATAGGAAAAGGACAGCGGGGCTTGATCGTTGCGCAACCCAAAACGGGAAAAACCATGCTGCTCAAAGACGTAGCCAATGCCATTGCCAAGAACCATCCGGAAGCATACCTCATCATTCTTTTGATCGACGAACGTCCGGAAGAAGTGACCGATATGGCCCGCAGCGTACGAGCTGAAGTGGTAGCATCCACCTTTGATGAGCCAGCCGAGCGTCACGTGAAGATCGCCAATATTGTATTGGAAAAAGCAAAACGCATGGTTGAATGTGGCCACGATGTCGTAATTCTTCTCGATTCCATCACCCGCCTTGCCCGCGCCTATAACACGGTAGCGCCAGCGTCTGGAAAAATCCTTTCCGGTGGTGTTGATGCAAACGCCCTTCATAAGCCGAAACGCTTCTTTGGAGCCGCCCGAAACATTGAAAACGGTGGTTCATTAACCATTTTGGCAACAGCATTGATCGATACCGGATCGAAGATGGATGAAGTCATCTTTGAAGAATTTAAGGGAACCGGTAATATGGAACTTCAACTGGATCGTAAGCTGTCTAACAAACGTGTTTTTCCGGCCATCGATCTTACGGCCTCCAGCACCCGTCGCGACGATTTGCTGCTCGACAAGGACACCCTTCAGCGTATCTGGGTATTACGCAATCACCTGGCGGATATGAACTCAAGCGAATCCATGGAATTCCTCTTGCAACAAATGCGCGGAACGCAAAGCAACGAAGAGTTCCTGATCAGCATGAACCGTTAAATCCACACTTATCATGGTTAAACATCTTCCTAATGCAATTACCTGTCTTAACTTATTCAGTGGTTGCATTGGGGTTGTCTTTGCCTTCGAAAACAACCTGCGGTATGCCGGCTATGCAATCCTGATATCTGCTTTTCTCGATTTTTTCGATGGGATGGCTGCCAGGCTTTTAAATATCAGCTCGCCTATGGGAAAACAACTGGATTCGCTGGCCGATATGGTGAGCTTCGGACTGCTCCCTGCAGTCATGATGTTCCAGTTGATCAGTAGCTCGACCGGCTCGTACAACCCAGTTTCCTGGCTGCCCTATATCGCCTTTATGCTAGCCATATTTTCTGCTCTCCGGTTAGCCAAGTTTAATGTAGACGTGAGGCAGGGCGACCGCTTTATAGGATTACCCACGCCTTCCGGGGCGCTCGTTGTGATGGCCATCCCCTATATCATTGAAAACGGCGGGTTTTTTGGAAATTTATTCGACAACCGACTTACCCTGATCGCCCTGACACTGATCGTAAGTCTCTTGCTGGTAGCCGAACTCCCTTTGCTTGCCCTCAAATTCAAAAGCTTTGATTTTCGCTCGAACCGTTACCGCTACCTCTTGCTGATTATTGGTGTGGCCCTCTTTGCGATGTTTAACTTTGCATCCATTCCTTTAATCATACTTATTTATATACTTTTGTCTATCATTCAAAATAAATTAACAACATGAAGTTCATCGCAGAAATTAATGTAATGCCTTTAAAGGAAATCCTTGATCCTCAAGGAAAAGCGGTTACAGGAAGTATGAAAAACCTGGGTCTGTCCAATATCCAGAATATACGGATCGGCAAGCATATTACGCTTGAGGTAGAAGCAGAGGATGAAGCTTCAGCCCGTCAGTCGGTTGAACAGGCCTGCGAAAAATTACTGGCAAACCTGATTATGGAAAGCTACGACTATAGTCTTTCGGCTATCTAGTTACCTTCAAAACCGTCAGTGGGTCCTTCAGTTCCGACAACAGCTCCCTGACGGTTTTGTGGAATACCGGATGAATTAAATCAGCCGCGATCTCGTTCAGGGGTATCAGGGTAAACTTTCGCTGGGCAAGGAACGGATGCGGGATGATCAGGTCCGGTTCATCGATACATTCCTCCCCATAAAATAAAATATCGATATCGATCAATCTGGAACCCCACTTCTCCATTCGGGCACGACCCATCCGCTTCTCAATTTCCTGAACCGTTTCCAACAGCTCTCGGGCCGTTAACTCCGTGTCGACAGCTACCACTTGGTTCAGATAAGCGGGCACATCTTCCTTTCCCCAGGCCTCCGTCTCGTAAAGGGAAGAACGACTTATCACCGTTCCAACATCCCGTTCTATGTTCTGTAATGCATTTGATACCTGAGCAAATCGATCGCCCAAATTCCCTCCCAGCAATAAATAAGCTAATGTCATAGGGCAAATTTATGGATTTTACGCCGCGCATTGACGTTTAGTCGACTTTGATTCCTTTTATTTTGTAACACATGACACCTTACACCATCTAAACTAAACAAACTTAATTACGCTCAATGAAATCATTCTTCAAATATGTTCTAGCAACTGTCGTCGGAGTCATCCTCTCCGGCTTCGTCATGCTTCTGATTGTGTTCGGAATTCTGGGTGCCATGATGAGCTCTATCGGCAGTCAGGAAGAAGTCGTCGTAGCCGAAAATTCGGTCTTACACATATCCCTTAACTATCCCATTGGCGAACGTACCAACAAAAACAATTTCTCCGCCTTCAATTTTTCCAACCTGTTTGAAGAGCAATTAGGTTTGGATGACATCCTGGCTCGTATCGAGTACGCCAAAACGGACGACCGGATTAAAGGGATATATCTCGACCTGAGCACCGTGGGCGCCAGTTTTGCCAGCATGGAAGAAATCCGCAATGCCCTGATTGATTTCAAGGAATCAAAAAAGTTTATTGTCGCCTACAGCGAATATTACTCACAGGGATCGTATTACCTCGCCTCGGTGGCCGATAAAATTTATCTCAATCCTGAAGGACTGCTGGAATTTACGGGACTTGCGAGCCAGTCGGTTTTCTTCAAAGGTACACTCGATAAATTGGGAATCGAAGCTCAGATTATCAAGGTGGGAACCTACAAAAGCGCTGTAGAGCCTTTTATCCTCGATAAAATGAGCGCTGCCAATCGCGAGCAGGTCAGCTCTTACCTCAATTCCATATACGACCACTACCTTGAAGGTATCTCGGAAAGCCGGAAAATTCCGGTCGATTCCCTTCGTCAGATTGCAAACGCGCTACAGATTCAGGAAGCTCAGGATGCCGTGGATCTCCGTATGATTGATGCAATCAAATACAAAGATGAGATTATTGCAGAGTTAAAGCAACGTCTTGAAGTCAAGGAAAAACGCAAGATTCAATCCGTCTCGCTTAGCAAGTACAACGTTAAGCCGGCGAACAGCACCTCAAAAGATCGTGTGGCCATTGTTTATGCCGTTGGCGAAATTGTTTCCGGTGAGGGAACCAGCGAGCAGATAGGTTCCGAGAAGATATCCCGAGCCATCCGTACGGTCAGAGAAGATGATAAAGTAAAGGCGGTGGTTTTACGCGTTAATTCACCCGGCGGAAGCGCTCTGGCCTCCGATGTCATCTGGCGTGAAGTACTGCTTACGAAAAAAGTGAAACCTATGATCGTGTCTATGGGTGACATGGCCGCTTCCGGAGGTTATTACATTGCCGCTCCGGCCGATTCTATTTTTGCACAACCCAATACCATTACCGGATCGATCGGGGTGTTCGGCATTATCCCGAATTTTCAGAAGTTCTTCAACGATAAGTTAGGGATTACCTTCGATGTAGTGAAAACCGGGGAATTCGCCGATCTGGGATCTCTCGACCGACCATTAACTCCGCAAGAAGAAGCGGTATTCCAACAAAGTGTGAACAAAATGTATTATTCATTCACCCAGAAAGTGGCCGACGGACGTAAAAAGGAAAGAAGCTATATCGATAGCATTGGGCAGGGACGGGTGTGGACCGGCGAGCAAGCCCTTGAACTCGGGCTGGTGGATCGCCTGGGTGGAATCGAAGACGCCATTGCTTCGGCAGCGAAGAAGGCTGGCATTGAAGATTATAAACTGGTAAGCTACCCGGCTATCGACGATCCTTTCAAAAGCCTCCTGGGTTCAAGTGGCGAAAAAATAAGCATTTGGTTTACCAAAAAAGAACTGGGAGCCGCCTATCCGGTTTACCAACAAGTGAAAGAAACCATGCAGCAAAGTGGCATTCAGGCACGCATTCCGCATACTATCCATATAAAATAACATACCATGACGAATAAAGTTATTGCCCGGGAGTTTAAACGCTACGCACAGTTGATGGAGTTTCACGGGCAAAATACTTTTAAAATCAAGGCAGTGAATTCGTCTGCCGAAATTATCGCTAAACTGCCCTTCGATGCAGCCGGTAAAAGTCTGGAAGAACTAAGTGCTATTCCCGGGATTGGGAAAAGCTCAGCCGTCAAAATTCAGGAAATTATCCGGAAAGGCACCTTTACGGAGCTTGCCGATCTGGAAGCCCAGACCTCTGCGGGTGTTCTTGAGCTGCTGAAAATCAAAGGACTTGGGCCGAAAAAAATCGCCCTGATATGGAATGAGCTCGGAATTGATACGATTCCCGAACTCTGGTATGCATGCAAAGAGAATAAAATTGCGAATCTGAAAGGCTTTGGCGCCAAAACACAGACCGACCTTCAAAACCTGCTCGAATTTACCATCGAAAATCAGGGCAAACATCGCTTTGCAGATATTGAACCGGTGGCAGAAGAAATTCTGGCGCTTGCCCTAAACCATTTCAAGGGGCCGGTATCGTTCACGGGAAGCTATCGGCGGCTGAACTACCTGATCGAAGAAATAGAGCTGTTGATTGCTGACAGCAGCGAGGCTGTAAAAGAATGGGCCGCTACAAGTGGCGTCTTCACGCCGACAGAGGAGGAAGCCCTGGTCTATCAGCACGAAAGTGGACTGCGCGTGGTGTTTCATTCATGTAACCCGCAGGATTTTTATGCGCGGCTCTTCAGCACGACCGGCTCAGAAGGGCACGTAGAGGCAGTGAAAGCATACCTGGGCGGCGAAATACCTCCCCTGGAAAGCGAAGCACAGATTTATGAAAAAGCTACGCTTCCCTATATCGAGCCTGAAATGAGAGAGGGATTGGACGAAGTGGAACTGGCCTCAGCCGGCGCTCTTCCGGCGCTGATCAGCATGCGCGATTTCAAAGGCAGTATTCACAACCACAGTACCTGGAGCGATGGCGCGCATTCGGTGGAAGAAATGGCGCTTTACTGCCGCGATGTTCTCAAACTTGAATACTTCGGAATCTCCGATCACTCGCAATCGGCCTTTTATGCCGGCGGACTGACGGTGGACCGCCTCAGGGCGCAATGGCAGGAAATCGATGCACTGAAGCAGAAACTCGCCCCGTTCAAGATTTTTACCGGCATCGAATCGGATATTCTTTCCAACGGTGCGCTCGACTACCCCGACGAAATCCTATCGCAATTCGACTTTGTAGTTGCATCCATCCACTCCCAGCTAAATATGGATGAGAAAAAGGCAACGCAACGCCTTATCAAGGCCATCGAAAACCCTTACACCACCTTCTTAGGGCACCCCACCGGCCGCAAACTTTTGGTCCGCAGGGGCTACCCGGTCGACCACCGGAAAATCATCGATGCCTGCGCAGCCAATGGAGTTATTATTGAAATCAACGCCAACCCGAACCGGCTTGATATCGACTGGACCTGGATATCCTATTGCCTGGAAAAAGGCGTGATGCTGTCGGTCAATCCCGATGCCCATCATACGGCCGAACTGGAGTACCTGAAATATGGACTAAACGTTGCCCGGAAGGGAGGACTGCCGGCTGCAAGCTGCTTCAATTGCCTGGACGGCGCACAGGTGAGCGACTATTTCGCTCAGAGGAAACTCGGAATTAATCGCTAAATTTGGCGGATGATTAGTGAATTAGCCAACCGGATATTTGTTCAAGCCATCGAGGATTATCACCGGCATGATCAGATTGATCATCCAATAGAAAACCCCTATCCTTCCCAACAACTCGAGCATCTGCTTTATCGCAAATGCTGGATTGATACCATGCAATGGCATATGGAAGACGTAGTTCGTAACCCAGAAATCGTTCCTCAGGAAGCCCTGATGTGGAAGCGCCGCATCGACCAGTCCAATCAGGACCGAACCGATATGGTAGAATATATCGACAGCTATTTTCTCGATAAGTACGCATCCGTACAACCAAGCGAGTCGGCACGGGTAAACACAGAAAGTCCCGCCTGGGCGATCGATCGCCTCTCCATTCTCGCACTGAAGATTTACCATATGCAGCAGGAATCTGTTAGGGAGAGCAGCGACGCAGCGCATCGCGAAACCTGTCTGCGAAAGCTTCATGTGCTTGAAGAGCAACGCGCCGACCTTTCAACCAGCATCGATCAGCTTCTGCTCGATATCGAAGCGGGAGAGAAGAAAATGAAAGTATACAAGCAGATGAAAATGTATAATGACCCCTCCCTGAATCCGGTCTTATACGCCTCCCATAAGTAATATGACCCGATTACTCGTGTTTCGCTTTTCGGCCATGGGCGATGTCGCGATGACCGTGCCTGTCATCCGCGAGCTTTTGGCGGAGCACCCGGATCTCGAAGTCATATTCGTTAGCCGGAAGGCTTTCAAGCCCTTTTTTGAAGGCGTGACACGATTGCAATTTCATGTGCTTGAACCAGAAGGGCGCCACCAGGGTCTACCGGGGCTTTACCGCCTCTACCGGGAACTACGGGGCTATCAGCCTACTGCTATAGCCAATCTGCATAATAACCTTCGCAGCAATATTCTTTCTTCCTTTTTCCGTTTATTCGGCCGAGTACCGGTAGCCACGCTCGATAAGCGCCGGCAGGAAAAGAAAGCTCTGACCCGTAAAACTGAAAAGGTCATGAAACCCATTCGGAGCACTCACGAACGATACGCCGATGTCTTTCGTTTACTTGGCTTCCCTTTTCAACTCAGTCACCAGCTTAGCAGACAGTCCAGGCCGCTACCCGCCAAGGTAAAGCATATCTTCAGCGACCCGCAAACACACTTCTTTATCGGAATTGCACCCTTCGCCAAACACCGCGAAAAAATCTACCCCTTCGAGAAAATGGAAGAGCTGATTCAAAAACTCAGCACCTACCCCCTTCGGATTTTCCTCTTTGGGGGAGGACCGCAGGAAGCAGCCATTGCCGGGCGGTGGACCGGCTACCCGGGGGTCTGCAGCGTCATCAATGAACTTAGTCTTGCGGAGGAGCTGGACTTGATCAGCAACCTCGATCTGATGATCAGTATGGATTCTTCCGGCATGCATATGGCTTCGCTGGTCGGCACACCCGTTGTATCCATCTGGGGAGGCACCCATCCCTACGCAGGCTTTCTCGGATACGGACAAGCCTATGATGATTGTATGCAGGTAGAATTAAGTTGCCGTCCCAGTTCGATATACGGAAACAAAGTTTGCGAGCGAGGCGACCTTGCCTGTCTCCACCGCATCGATTCAGGCATGATAGTTGAACATGTCTGGGAAAAATTAAACGATGCAAAAAGACCTCTTCCTGATACGACACGCTGAATCAAGTCATCCCCGGGGTGTCGACGACTTCGACCGGCCGCTGAATGAACGCGGCTTCGCAGAAGCAGAAAGCGCAGGAAAAAGGTTGGTAAAATACGGGACGCCACCACAACTTCTTATTAGCAGTGCCGCCAAACGGGCTTTCAATACCGCCCTTATTTTTTCCGATCAGCTGGGTATTCCGGGGCATCAGGTTCAGCCCGAAAATATGATCTATGAAGCCCGTGTTTCTTCCCTGCTAAGCATTGTCAATCACCTTCCTGAAGATTACAACTGCGTAGCGCTTTTCGGTCATAATCCTGGAATCTCGGAATTTGCGGGCTACCTGAGCGACGAGTATCCCGACCATATCCCTACCGCAGGCATCATCCACCTTCGTTTCGACAGTACCTGGAAGTCGGTCAGCACCGGATCCGGACAAATACAATGGAAATCATTTTGAAGTTCGGTGCGTACTGCGGAAAACCTTCCCCGGCATCGTAATCACCAATCCCTTCATCTCCAGTTCAAGCAAATGAATGGCAAGTTTACTCTGCGGCAGCCCCGAAAGTGCGGCAATGTCATCGATTCCCAGCTGCTCATGATCGACGAGCAGGTCGTGTAAGAGCTTATCATTTCCTGCCAGGGCAAGCGGAACAGGCTCTGTCGCCTCCTCCCACGGTTGCCAGTCCATTAAATAGGCCAGGTCTTTTGCACTGGTGATCAGATTTGCGCGGTGACTTTTAATCAGCAGATTACATCCGGAAGAAAAAGGCAGATGCACGTTTCCCGGAAAAGCACATACATCGCGGTTATAATTGTTGGCTATTTCAGCAGTTATCAGCGCCCCTCCCCGCACTGCCGCTTCTACTACGACCGTCACATCGGCCATCCCGGCAATGATCCGGTTCCGCTGCGGAAAATTCGTTCGCTCCGGCGTTGTGCCAGACGGAAATTCCGACAATAAGCCTCCGTTTTGAAGCATCGTGACCGCCAGATTCCGATTCTGCGCCGGGTAAATTTGGTCGAGCCCATGCCCCATCACGCCGATGGTGGGAAGTCCCTGCTGTACGGACGATTTATGAGCGAACGTATCAATACCATAGGCCATGCCGCTTACCACTGTCACGCCATAAGCCACCAGCTCTTCCACCAGTCGCTCGCATAATCCACGGCCGTAGCCGGTGGCATGCCGGGTGCCTACAACGCTCACCATGCGGGAAGCGTTTAAATCCGCCTTGCCACGATAATAAAGCACTGCCGGAGCATCGTAGCACTCCTTCAAGCGGTAAGGGTAATCGTCGTCATCCCTACACAGAATACGGATTTGATGCTTTTTAGCAAAAGCAATTTCCTCTTCCGCGCGTTCATATGCTTTGGCTTTTCCTTCCAGAATCTGAGCGGCTATTTTCTTGCCTATTCCATTTACTTCCTGGAGCATCCCGGCCGATGAATCAATCACCGCCCGGGCAGATCCAAAATGCCGGATCAGGTTTCTTTGTGTAATGTCTCCCACACCGGGGATAAAAGTCAGTGCAAGTTCATCAACTAAAGAATGCATAAATCAGCTAATGGGTATATGTAGGATATATTTGGTTTCGAAAAAATCTTCTTTGAAAAAATCCGCAACCGAGATCAATTCTGGCTTCAGGCCCGATTCGCGTATCTCGGCCGACAGATCACCGCCCTTCAGGTACAGTATACCGTTCGGTATGGAATTCACCGACACCTTGCTTATTTTGTTTCTTACCCAGGGATAAAAGTCCTTTAACTGGGTTACTGCACGCGAGACGACAAAATTAAACGAGCCACTTACTTCTTCCGCACGCTTATGTTCTCCACGTACATTGGTCAGCCGAATTGCTTTGGCAACTTCGTTTACCACCTTAATTTTTTTGCCAATGGAATCGACCAGTAAAAACTCGGTCTCGGGGAACAATATCGCCAGCGGAATACCGGGAAAACCGCCACCAGTACCCACATCGAGTACCCGTTCACCCGGCTTAAACTGCACGTAGCGCGCAATGGCCAACGAATGCAAAACATGTTTCAGATACAAACTGTCAATATCTTTTCGTGATATCACGTTGATTTGAGCATTCCATTCCCTGTAACATGTCTCCAGAGCCTCAAATTGCGTCTTTTGCGTGTCGCTAAGGTTGGGGAAATAATTAAATATCAATTCTGCTGCTTTTTCCAAGTCGAGTGCAATTTTACTTCCAGCGAGTCTCCTTGCGGAAGAGTGAAAGAAGTCCGTTAAAACAAGTGTAAAAATAGAAAATTATCTCCAGCAAGGGTAACCAGGCCAATAAATCTAAAACTTGTAGCTTTTTCATCGCCGGCCGGAAAATCAGCAACTGCAAAAGCAGGCGCAACACGTAGGCCCCTGCCAGATACATCCAAAACTCGGGATACAGAAAGCCGCAAACCACCAGCGAAAGGTAGAAAATAACCGCGCTGGCCATCTGCATACTCAACATCCATTTATGCCTGGTTTTATAGGCAGACGAAGCGCCGTGGTGCCTCCGCTTCTGCCGCGCATAGGCCCGGTAGGTAGTTTTGGGCTCACTCCATACCTGTGCCTCCGGATGGATGCAGATGCTGGTGTTCCTTCCACGCGCGTTCTGATTCACGAGCAAATCGTCGTCGCCCGACAAAATATGCATATGCGATGCGAAACCCTTGCCACGGAAAAACAGTTCTCTGGAATAGGCCAGGTTGCGGCCTACCCCCATATACGCGTTCCTGCCCAACGCATGGGAAAGGTAGCTGATGGCAGTGTGAAAGGTCTCAAAACGGATAAAAGTATTCAGAAAGCCCTGAAGGCGTGTATACGGTGAGTAGCCGAGCACAATTTCCACACCCGGTCGAAAGGCATGCGCCATATGCCGCAGCCATTGATCCGACTGTGGCCGGCAATCTGCATCAGTGAACACCATCAGGTTATGCTTTGCAGCCTTAATTCCCATGGTCACTGCAAACTTTTTACCGTGCTGAAAGCGGTCATCTTCTTTTAGCGTCACCACATGGAGATGCGGATAACGCTCCTGCAATTCCTTCAAAACCCATTGGCTGTCGTCGCGCGAACAGTCGTTCACCAGCACCACCTCAAAGTCAGGGTAGTCCTGCGTCAAAATCGACTCCAGGTTCAAGCGAAGGTTCTCCTCCTCATTGCGGGCACAAATTACTACCGACAGGCCCGGAATCTCTGTGGTCACCTCCGGTAGATCCAATACCTTGTAGCGTGCTGTGCGCAGGTAAACCACCAGCAAAAACCACAATTGAATGATCAGCGCCAGCCCACCCACTGCCAGTGGAATGTAATCTTGATATTGCTCCAAAACAGATTCGTTAAAATGAACTCCAAAGATAAACATGTGCCGACAAATACCCCCTAAGTATCGGCATTAATGAGCAAAGCCTTTTAAATTTTGCTATTTTTGCAGCTTGATTATAGAAGAAGTTCAATGAAGTTTACCCTCAAAGTTAAGGATCCCCAATCAAAAGCCCGTTTAGGAGAAATTGAAACCGACCATGGCAACATTCAAACCCCGATTTTCATGCCGGTGGGAACTGCCGGATCGGTAAAGGCGGTCCACCAGCCCGAACTTCGGAACGATATCAAGGCACAAATTATACTGGGAAATACGTACCACCTCTATCTTCGTCCCGGACTCGATATTATCCAGAAGGCCGGAGGTTTACATAAGTTCAACGGATGGGATAAACCCCTCCTTACCGACAGCGGCGGCTACCAGGTTTACTCACTCTCTGAAGTGCGAAAAATCCGCGAAGAAGGCGTCACCTTTCAGTCGCATATCGACGGATCGCGCCACCTCTTTACGCCCGAGCGCGTTATGGACATACAGCGTATTATAGGAGCCGACATCATCATGGCCTTCGACGAATGTACACCTTATCCGTGCGACTATACCTACGCGCGGAAATCGCTCGATATGACCCACCGCTGGCTTAAACGCTGCTGCGATCGTTTCGACAGCACAGAGCCGCTTTACGGCTACAGCCAGACGCTCTTCCCCATTGTCCAGGGATCCGTTTACAAAGATCTCCGCGAGAAATCGGCCGAAAAAATCGCCTCTTTTAACCGCGAAGGAAATGCCATTGGCGGACTTTCCGTGGGCGAACCGGCCGAAGAAATGTATGGAATGACCGAAGTGGTATGCAATATTTTACCGGAAGACAAACCGCGCTATCTGATGGGTGTGGGTACGCCTATCAACCTGCTGGAGAACATTGCTCTGGGCATCGACATGTTCGACTGCGTGATGCCGACCCGGAATGCGCGTAATGGAATGCTTTTCACCAAAGAAGGCGTTATCAACATTAAAAATAAGAAGTGGGCAGATGATTTTTCACCGATCGACGCCAGCAGCGATCTGTATGCCGATCAGATCTATTCAAAAGCATATTTAAGGCACCTTATCCATTCCAAGGAAATTTTAGGAGCGCAAATTGCCAGTCTACATAATTTACATTTCTATCTTTGGTTAATGGAGCAGGCCCGCGAGCATATTGCTGCCGGTACCTTTTACGACTGGAAAAATAAAATGGTTAAAATACTGGATCAAAAACTCTAAATCCGATGAAGCTGAGCATCATCGACCGGTACATCATCCGAAAATACCTCGGAACCTTTATATTCACCATGGCCATCTTCACGGTGGTCATGGTCATCTTTGATGTATCGGAGCGACTGGACGATTTTCTGGAGCACAAGGCTCCGCTCTCGAAAATCATCTTCGAGTACTACGCCGGCTTTATTCCCTTTTATTTAAATTTCCTTTCACCGCTGATCAACTTCATTGCCGTTATATTCTTCACCGCGAAAATGGCCGATCAAACCGAGATTGTTCCCATTCTGAGCGGCGGTATGAGTTTCAATCGCTTTCTGAGGCCCTACATGATCTCTGCGGGCTTGATCTTCCTGGTCACCTTTGCCTTTAATCTGTATATCATCCCCAAGACCAATAAGCTGAAGATTGGCTTTGAGAATGTGTATGTCAAGCCGAAGGACAGCAACACGAAGAGTTCCACCCATATGCAGATCGATAAGAACAGCTTCGTCTATATTGAAAGCTTCGATAACGATCAGAAAGTAGGCTACAAATTCATTTTGGAGATATTCGAGGGCCAGGAGCTTAAAAGTAAACTTATTGCTGATAAAATATCCTGGGACTCGCTTAAGAACAACTGGACGATTCATAACTATACCATCCGAAATATCGATAGTCTGAAGGAAGAAATGATTCGTGGAGCGGCCAAAGACACCACGCTCGATATGTCGCCCAACGATTTCCAGGTATACGATAATATCTTCGATGCCATGGACCTCGATGAGCTCAATGCACGTATCGAGAAGGAGAAAATGCGTGGCACCGGCTACATGGTAAACCTGGAGCTTGAGAAATACAAACGCTTCGTATATCCCTTCTCAGCCTTCGTGCTTACGCTGATGGGCGTAGCCCTCTCCTCCCGGAAAGTACGGGGTGGTATAGGTCTCAGTTTGGGTGTCGGAATAGGGCTCAGCTTTACCTATATTCTCTTCATTCAATTTGCCAATATGTTCTCCTTAAAAGGCGGACTGGAACCCCTTATTGCCGTCCTTATTCCTAATACACTTTTCGGGATTCTGGCGGTCTATCTTCTGATCAAAGCACCAAAATAATCACCATGTTCAAAGGTATTTCCAGGAACACCTGGCTGCTACATATTACCGTCCTCATCTGGGGCTTTACCGGTATCCTGGGGGTCTTGATCCAGACCTCCGCACTGCATCTGGTTTGGTACCGCGTGCTGATTGCATCCCTCTCCCTGATGGCCTATTTTTGGTTCAAAAAGAAGTCGTATCGCGTCACGCCGAAACAGCTCATGCAGTACCTCTTTACAGGCGGTTTGGTGGGCCTCCACTGGGTCCTTTTCTTTGGCTCCATTAAGGTTTCTACCGTGTCGGTAACGCTCGTTTGCCTGTCCTCAGTAACGCTCTTTACGGCCTTCCTCGAACCCTTAATCAAGCGTCAGAAAATCGCCGGTATCGACATCATCACAGGCCTGATTATCATCCTGGGCATTTACCTGATTTTCCGCTTTGAAACCGAGTATATGCTGGGTATTATCCTGGGTATTTCAGCCGCTTTGCTGGCCTCCTTTTTTGCCATTATCAACTCCAATTTAGTAAGTAAAGGAAGCGCTCCGGTTATCAGCTTCTACGAGATGCTTGGAGCCTTTTTATGGATCTCGCTCTATATGCTTATCACCGGACAATTTGACCAAGGACTTTCACTCAATATATCTGATTTAACCTATCTTATTCTGCTTGGGACCGTGTGTACAGCTACCGCCTATGTACTCGCCGTACAGGTAATGAAAGAGCTCAGCGCCTTCACAGTCGCTCTGGCCACCAACCTCGAGCCCATCTACGGAATCATGCTGGCATGGCTTTTTTTCGGCACCGAAGAAAAAATGAGCCTCGGATTTTACGCCGGTGCGGTGATCGTTTTAGGCACAGTTTTGATCTATCCCTACGTAAAAACAGCCTATCAAAAGCGAAAACTTCGGGCTAAAATATCCTGAGTCTGCTTACTCCCTAAAAGCTCCGCGAAGCTCTGAATTATTCTCGTTCGTCGTCTGGAAGCTGCCACGATTCATCAAAGATCAGCGGATTACATTCGCCCACACAAGACCCTATTATCTCAAGGGCGAGGCTGAATATTGCGCTTCCCTCCGACATCTGAGACGCTCGATTTACTCATGGGGCGAGCCTCTACGAACTCAATAGAAGCTCTCAGAGCGATTTAAATTTCAAACCATACCCAGACATGGACATCAGCAAAATCGGGTCTTATACGCGATTTTTACCTAAAAAATAAAATAGCACTTTTCACGGATTTTAACATTTCGATCGCTCTGAAAATACATGAAATCGGATTTCTGTAAAAGGAGGATTCGCGACGCGACTCAAAAAAACAGATTTTCAAAGAAGTGAAATTCCCAAACATAGTGTAGCTTAGTTCCAGTTTTTGAAACAGCACTACTTGCAGATGGCGGGATCGTATTGAAGCCAATTCCTGTGCATTTTCAAAAAATAAAACGTCCGATATAGACAAAATCTATAGAATATAACATACTATAAATCAATGATAAATCATTATAATATCAAGTTTAAATTAAGACTTTTGAAATCGAAACAAATTAAAAACACTAAAAATATTAGCAGACAACATACATCACTTGAAATAGATACATTTTACATGCTATTTATCAGCGCTTTATGCGTAAGCATCTCTCTATTCACTTCAGTACCTGTACTCGGGCAGCTAATCAACGACGAACAGGCACCCCCTAGTGTAAATTGGCAGCATATCGAAACGCCCGACTTCAACCTACTCTATCCCGAATCGCTATACAACGACGCACAAAGGGTCGCAAATTTCTTAAGGAATCAGATTTCAGCGGTGGCAGACCAATATGGTATAAAACCAAGAAAAATCGATATCATCCTACAGAACGCAAATACGGAAGGAAATGGCTATGTACAGCTTGCCCCGCGAAAGTCTGAGTTTTTCGTCACCCCTTCGCAGGATGCCGAACCGGGCGAATGGCTACAAAGCCTGGCTCTTCATGAGTACCGGCACGTGGTTCAAATCGACAAGCTAACCGGCAACATCCGTTTCCCTTTGGAGGAACTCGGCTTTGCCTTTTTTGGAGTCGCCCTGCCGGGCTGGTTCTACGAAGGCGACGCGGTCCTGACCGAGACGCTTATGACGAAAGGAGGGCGTGGAAGGATACCCTCGTTTGACCGGATCCTTCGGGCGAATCTGCTTGAGGGGAATCGCTTCTCTTATCAAAAAAATTATTTTGGGTCGTTTAAGGACCGCACTCCCGGTCACTACGAACTCGGCTACTTTATGACAACGAAAATGTACCGTGACTTCGGACCAGCCGTCGCGGATCACCTGTTGAGTCGCATTGCATCCAACCCGCTCCGCCCCTATAATTTTTCCCGGTCACTGAAGAAAATCACCGGCTTCAACACGCGTGACTGGCACGAAGAGACATCGGAAGAATTGACCAAAATATGGAAAGCCTGGGAGTCGGCACCGGCCGCCTCAGCCTATGAAAGAATTACAGTCGAACCTTCCCGATTTCCTCAGCAATTTGCGCATCCGCAACCCGACGCAGAAGGCCGGACGCTCGCCCTCTGGATGCGTCCGCAGGGCACCCCGTCCATCGTCCGCATCGAGGGCTCCGGGAGCATCACCGAACTGATCAAAACCGGCCGCCAGTCGACGCCACATTTTGCGCATTCGGCAGGGATCCTTACCTGGGACGAAGTGCAGGCAGACCCCCGATTTAAACTGCGAAATTTCTCGGTCGTGCACCGCTACGATCTTGACAAAAAAGAGCATCGCCAGCTCACCCGGAAGAGCCGATTTTTCGGTCCGGTTTTAAGCGCCGACGGACAGCGAATTGCGGTCGTAGAAATCGACCTCAGTAACCGGAAATCGCTGGTCGTTCTCGATGCACTCAACGGTACAGAGTTATTCCGGATCCCCTCCCCCGGCAACGATATGCTGGCCTCTTTATCGCCGCAATTTGAAGGAAAAATCCTGGCTGTAAACCGTAACACTGAAGGTGCCGGGATCGTGGAATTTGATCTGGAAAAAGGGACGGCTCGTCAGGTGCTTTCCCCGCTGCAACAAGAGCTGGAATCGCCTCAATACAGCGGGCCCGATATCGTGTTCAAAGCGCACTTTACCGGCGTCGACAATCTCTACCTTTTGAAGCAGAACACCGGCGAGATCCGCGAGCTCAGTCGCGTTCGCTACGGTGCCTACGATCCCTTCGTCGACCGCAATAGCAGGAAGGTCTATTTTATGAATGATGAAGGAAGAGATCTGGATGTCTACATGCTGCGTTTAGATGAGCATGAATTCCCCCCGATCCAGGAGAATGGTGGCAAAAAAATGCCCTATTTTGAGCCGCTCAGAGGAATGATTCCGCAGGCGCCGGCAACTGATAGCCTGGAACCAACAAAATTCCCTGAAAAGCCTTATAATCGCTTCAGGCACTTGCTCAACTTTCATAGTCTTTCAGTAAACAATGGTGACTTCTCCACACTCGATGATTATAAGCCCGGTCTCTTTCTGCTGTCGAACAATCTGATGAATACCCTGGCCGCCCGGGCGGGCATCACCTATGATTACGACATCCACGCATGGAACTACCACGCGGCACTCGAGTATAAGCGCTATTTTCCGATATTTTCGCTGGCATACGACAACCTCGAACGCTTCAGCAATATCCGTCACCCTCGGAATAACCAATGGTACGGAGTACGCTGGCGGGAACATGAGACACGCTTCCAGGTGGATTTACCTGCCTCTTTCAATCGGCTCGACTGGAACTATAGTTTGAATCTTCGGCTGGCGACCTCCTACACCCGGCGGTACGGGATCGAAGAGGCTGCCATTGCACCCTATATGATCCGGGAAATCAAACTTCCCATGACCTACCAGATACGGATGGGCAGAAATGCGCGCTTCAGTGGCCACGACCTGGCCCCGCGCTGGGGACAAAATCTTTCGGTCACCATGCGCCACCTTCCCTTCTCCGGTGCCGAAGGGGTACGACTGGGACTTCAATCGGTTTTTTATTTCCCTGGCTTGCTCGCCAACCATTCTACCCAGCTGCGGTATAATGTGCAGCACCGGGAAGGTCTTTACCGGAACGATAATGTTATCCCCATGGTGAGTGGGTACGACCAGCTAAGCCCCACGCGGCCAAAAAATACTTTTTTTGTGAACTACCAGCTACCACTGGCATATCCGGATATCGAAATTGGCCCTCTGGCCTATGTCAAACGCCTGAAGGCAAACCTGGGCGCCGATTTTGAAGACATTGCCATTGACCGTAATTTTAATCCACGAACCTACTCGCTCGAACTTTCGGCCGACCTCAACATTCTTCGCTTCCTGCTTCCCGAAGTTGAAATCGGCGTCAAAACCATTTATGTAAACGAGCAGCGGCCTGAGCGCTTCCTATTTCAATACAGCCTCCAATATTCGTATTAAATACGAACCTTATTTCGAATAGTTGTATTTTAGCTTTAAAATTGACAACCATGAAGCCTAAAACCATCATCATCGTCCTGGTCACCGTACTGGTTACCATTGTTCTGATGAACAACCAGGACGCGGCCACCTTCTGGATTTTTGGGGATGTCCAGCTTTCCAAACTTGGCGTGCTGCTTGTATTTTTTGCGCTGGGATTTATCCTGGGCTTTATGGCACGGGGAAAAAGGAAACGACTGGAGCAGGAATTTACCATCGAAAAAGTGCAGCCCAACTCCTATCTGGACGAGGAGGACCGACCGGCAAGCGATGATCCGTATGCCGACGAAAATTATATACGCTAACGATATCGAATCGCCTGAGGTTGCGACTCCGCTAAAAACCGACTAAACAAAACCAGCGATCTGGAACGACTAGCGCAGATCCAAACCGCTGAGGGGAACAACTATTATCCTTTTGCTTTAAAAAATTCGTGCATAAATAGCAGCTGATAGCGAATGGAGTTCACCCAGTAGTCCCAGTTATGCGCTCCGGGCCGAACGGTATAGGTATGGGGAATGTTGCGGTAGGTCAGCTCCTGGTGCAAGGCCTCGTTCACCTCGTAGAAGAAGTCGCCACGGCCCACATCAATCAGCAGCTCGAGCGAGCCCGGTGACAATAAATTCAGCATATTGATCACCGTGTGCGAATTCCAGTTTGCCTCATGCTCTGCGTAGCTTCCTAATCGCTTAGCCATTCCCCAGTTCAGCGGGAATGGCCGAATGTCTACCCCTCCTGCCATGCTGCCTGCGGCTCCAAAAACATCCTGATGCTTCAAAGCCAGGTACAGCGCACCATGACCACCCATGCTCAGGCCCGTAATGGCACGTCCTTCGCGCCTTTTGTCGGTTTTGAACTTCGCATCTACCCAGTCCACCAGCTCACCTGCCACAAAGCTTTCATAGCGATAACTCGGGTCGACCGGACTGTCCCAGTACCAACTATCGATGCCGCCGTCGGGGCACACAATGATCATGGAATATGTGTCGGCCAACTCTTTTATCTCGGGAGCGTTGTTTACCCAATTGCCATAATTACCTCCGTGTCCGTGAAGCAGATACACCACCGGATAAACACGGTTTTCGCTGTACGTATCCGGAACAATGGTCACCGTTTTAATATTTTTATTCATGGCCTTGCTAAAAACCGACGCTGTGTCAACTTTCGCAGCAAAGGCAACTCCTGTAAGAAGAAGAAAAAACAGACTGAGAACTAAGGAACGCTTTATCATAAGGTTATTTTTTGGTTATACGTTTATTGTAAAGTGGATTATCTACTCCTTGCCTTCTACATGCAGCATAATCAGCGTATTGTGCGGAATTCCTAAGGTAGAACCCGGCGTGATCTCCATCATATTCTCAAGATACACATCGATGATACCCTGCAACACACGCTTGCGCGACTCTTCGAATTCAGGACTGGTCACAAATTTACCCACCGTCATTTTTCCATCTTTATCTACAAAAACAGAAAAAGAGTGATAAAAAGGCTTGTAGGCTTTATTGATAACAATATCGAATTCCGGATAGAGGTATTTATAAGCTTTGCTCTTGCCGAGCGACTCACTTTCGCTGTATTCATGCCGCTTTACCATAAGGCTCGGATGAATGCTGGTCAGCTCCACACCATTACGGGCTGAAATAATGCTGTCCAGATTTAGCGGATTCCGGTTCGTACGTTCTACACGCGCGCGAATAAACGCCGTATCGGCCGGAGTCGGCTTCCTCAACTCCTCTACCGTTGTCTTTAACACCTCCCGTATATGGCGGTCCGAATAAAACTTCATGTATACGTTCGATCGCGCCTCCTTCACCCGCAACCCCTGCACCGCGAGTCGCTGAAAAAGCAGACTATCTTTGTCAAGCGACTTCACCCGAAACCATTCCGTCCCGAAATGGAATATAGAATCGTGATCGTAATAAATCGGGAAACGCACCATCGAATCCACTTCATAGCTATAGATAGACACCGTGTCGTTATTGATAAAGTTAATATGCCACACGGGCTCCTGCTGGAAACCGATGGTGTCGAACGAAAGCCCGTTATCGAACGACCGCCGTACCTCGTAATAGTCCACCCCGATCTGGTCGTCGAAAGGCGGTCGTTTACCATCCCGGTTGCCCTTGGCGGGCATGGTGCAGGCGCTGTAAAAAAGAACGGAAAAAAGAAAGAATAGTATACCTAGTTGCTTGATATTTCGATGCATAGAAAGCAAATATATCTAATTCGCCAATTATTTGGTAACAGATATAATAATATATTACCTTCGTGTAAATCCTCAATCTATGATCAGTCAAGTCATTTTTGCCCTTTTATTTATCGGCGCTGTGGTGCTTTTTTCGATCAATGCCCGTAAAATATACCGCAATATAAAATTAGGAAGAAAGGAAGACCGGAGCGACCGGCCCGCGGAGCGGCTTAAAACGATGGCACTCGTAGCCCTTGGGCAGAAAAAAATGTTCAAGCGCCCTATTCCCGCCCTGCTGCATCTGTTCGTCTATTTAGGGTTTGTCATCATCAATATCGAAATGCTGGAAATCGTCATCGACGGACTTTTCGGAACCCATCGTGTTTTTAGCGGGCTCGGCACTTTCTACAATTTTCTGATTGCCTCGTTCGAATGGCTGGCCCTTTCGGTGCTCGTCGGCTGTCTGATCTTCCTTGCCCGCCGTAATATAATCCGCGTCCGCCGGTTCTTCGGCGTGGAAATGACCACCTGGCCACGCACCGATGCGAACCTGATCCTGATCATGGAAGTACTGCTGATGAGCGCATTTTTACTGATGAATGCGGCCGATTACAAACTGCAGCAAGCAGGTGCCGACCATTACAACCAGGCCGGAAGCTTCCCGGTGAGCTCGCTTCTGCTCAACGTGCTGCCCGAGAACATCGATAGCCTGATCCTCATTGAACGTGCCGCCTGGTGGTTTCACATCATCGGTGTACTCGCCTTTCTAAACTACCTGGTTGTATCCAAGCATCTTCACATTTTGCTGGCCTTCCCGAACACCTATTTCTCTAAGCTTGTACCAAAAGGTAAATTTCCGCTGATGGAAAGCGTAACCACCGAAGTTAAGGCCATGATGGATCCATCCTTTACTCCTCCGCCTCCGTCGGACGAACCCGTTCGCTTCGGGTCCAGGGATGCCACCGATTTAAGCTGGAAGAGCCTGCTCGATGCTTATACCTGCACCGAATGCGGACGCTGCACCTCGGCCTGCCCAGCCAACATGACCGGGAAATTATTATCGCCCCGTAAAATTGTGATGGATACGCGCGACCGCATCACCGAAATCGGCAAAAACATCGATCAAAACGGTGAATTTAAACCCGACGAGAAAACCTTGCTCGATGATTATATCACACGCGAAGAAATCTGGGCATGCACTACCTGCAACGCCTGCGTAGAAGCCTGTCCGGTTAATATTGACCCGCTAAAAATCATTATGGAGTTGCGCCAGTACGCTGTGATGGAAGAATCGCAGGCACCTGCACCCATCAATGCCATGCTGGCAAACGTCGAAAACAACGGCGCCCCCTGGAAATATTCAGCAGCCGACCGTGCAAACTGGCGTCAACAATAATTAACATCCTTAAAAACGAAATCACCATGATCGATATACAGGTTCCAACCATGGCCGAACTCACCGCTAAAGGTGAAACCCCCGACGTTCTTTTCTGGGTAGGCTGTATGGGAAGTTACGACGAAAGAGCGCAACAAATAACCAAGAACATCTGCAAGATACTTCAGCATGTGGGCCTAAAATACGCCATCCTTGGCGAAGAAGAAAGCTGCACAGGTGATCCGGCCAAGCGCGCCGGCAACGAATTTCTTTTTCAGATGCAAGCCATGGCCAACATCCAGGTGCTCGATGCGTATGAGGTTAAGAAAATTGTCACCGCCTGTCCGCACTGCTTCAATACCATTAAGAATGAATACCCGGAACTGGGCGGGCATTACAACATTGTTCACCATACCGAACTTATTCAGGACTTGATCGATCAGGGCAAGCTTAAAGCCGAAGGAGGCGAATCGTTCAAAGGAAAACGCATCACCTACCACGACCCCTGCTACCTGGGCCGCGCAAACGATGTATATGAAGCTCCGCGAAAAGCCCTCGAAGCACTCGATGCCGATTTAACGGAAATGAGACGGTGTAAAAGCAACGGTCTTTGCTGCGGTGCCGGTGGAGCCCAAATGTTTAAGGAACCCGAGCCCGGAAGGAAAGACATCAATGTGGAACGTGTGGAGGAAGTAATGGAAACCAAAGCCGAAGTGGTGGCTTCTTCATGCCCTTTCTGCATGACCATGCTCCGCGATGGCGTAAAACACTTTAATAAAGAGCAGGAAATCGATGTGCTCGATATAGCTGAAATCACTGCACGTGCCAATGGCTTATAAGCCTGCACGTGCAATCATTTGATAACGGAAAGCCCGGGCTTGAATTCATTAAAGCCCGTTTTTGCTTAATCCAAAATGGTAATTTCTACCCGACGGTTCTTCTGACGGCCTTCTTTGGTCTTGTTGGAATCAACCGGCTTTTCCAATCCGTAGCCATGCGTGGATATACGGCTGGCACTCACCCCTGAATTCACCAGGAATTCCTTCACCGAGTTTGCTCTTTTTTCAGAAAGCCATTTATTATATTCCGCCGTACCCGTTGCATCCGTGTGCCCGTCTACCTGAATATCCGAAGAAGGGTGACTTTTCACCGTTTCAACAAATTGCAGCAAGTCGCTTTTCGCCTGTTCGGTCAGATACGACGAGTTGGTAGGGAAAAGAACGTCCGACTGGAACGTCATCATCAATCCCCGATCGGTTTTGGTCATATTATCATTCCGGTTTTCTATTCCGGCAGCCTTTCCATTATAGGAGATCACAGCCCCATCCTTCACCTGCATTTTCTTGGCAGTGCAGGAAAACAGGAAAACCGAACTGGTTAAACAAAGAGCGAATACGGTAGATCTTTTCATTTCAATAGGGAGTTTGTTTTATGTCTTAATATTTAAGCTAATATATCAATGGAAATCCATATAATAAAAAAGCTCCGGCAAAAATACCGAAGCTTTTTCTTATTGATGATGAATTAAATCTAAATCACTGCAGATTAATTCGTTAATTTATTCCGAAGGTTCTCGTCGATTGCCGCAAGGAAATCTTCGGTATTCAGGTACTGACTGCTGTCAACCTTGTTTCCATGAATACAAACCGCCAGATCCTTGGTCATTTTACCACTCTCAACGGTTTCAATACAAACCTGCTCAAGCGTATTGGCAAAATCAATCAGCTCCTGATTATCGTCTAACTTACCGCGGAAAGCCAAACCTCTTGTCCATGCAAAGATCGAAGCAATCGGGTTGGTCGAGGTTGCATTTCCTTTCTGATGCTCGCGGTAGTGACGGGTTACCGTACCGTGTGCAGCCTCAGCCTCCATCGTTTTACCATCCGGAGTAATCAAAGTAGATGTCATCAGTCCAAGAGAACCAAATCCTTGTGCTACCGTATCCGACTGAACGTCGCCATCGTAGTTCTTACAAGCCCACACGAAGTTACCGTTCCATTTCAATGCCGAAGCCACCATATCATCGATCAGACGGTGCTCGTATACAATTCCGGCCTCATCGAAAGAAGTCTTGAATTCGTTTTCATAAACTTCCTGGAAAATATCTTTAAAACGACCGTCGTATTTCTTCAAAATAGTATTTTTCGTCGAAAGGTATAATGGCCATTTTTTGCTCAAAGCCTGGTTAAAGCAAGCCCGTGCAAAACCGTAGATACTCTCGTCGGTATTATACATCGCCAGCGCTACACCATCACCTTTGAAGTTATACACTTCAAATTCCTGAACGGTTCCATCTTCACCTTCAAATTTCACGGTAAGTTTACCCTTTCCTTTGGTGACGAAATCCGTTGCACGGTACTGATCGCCGAAAGCATGACGTCCGATACAAATCGGGGCAGTCCAGTTAGGCACCAGGCGGGGAATATTCTTGATCACAATCGGCTCACGGAAAACCGTTCCATCCAGGATATTACGGATCGTACCGTTTGGAGAGCGCCACATTTGTTTTAAACCAAATTCTTCCACGCGGGCTTCATCAGGCGTGATGGTTGCACATTTAATACCCACACCATATTCCTTAATGGCATTCGCCGCATCAATCGTTACCTGATCGTCGGTGGCATCTCTATGCTCCATCCCTAAATCATAATACTTAATATCAAGATCTAAGTACGATAAGATAAGTTTGTCTTTGATGAATTTCCAGATGATGCGGGTCATTTCATCACCATCAAGCTCCACTACCGGATTTGCTACTTTAATTTTTTGTATCGACATCTTTTAAAATTGACTTGTTTCTAAAAGTACCAAATATACAATTTTTAAATAATTCTGACGCCTTGACTCCTCTTAAACCTCAAATTGTCTGAATTCTTACATTGCCGTTATCCGCTTTATACCGGAACGTCCTTCCTGAAAATAAGTTCCCTTTTTTTTCTGATTTAAACCCTAACTTACTGGCACAAACAACTGTTCCCAAAACCATAAACCTTAAATTCCATGAAAACGAATTGTACAAGAACTGCAGCGAGATATGGATTTACCTTACTTCTTGCCATTCTCTTCATAAGCTGCAATAACTATAATCGCTATATCAAAGCACATGAATTAATGAACGTAGACTTCGAACGAACTTATCGCGACTATGCCCTATGCAAATGCCTTGAGTATGGCTACGATAATCCTGCAATTTTCAGCGAAGACATCAGTAAAGGGGTGTATATGGATATTACCCTGCATACCCTAGCCTTCAACGGAACCGATAAAAAGCTGGATTCCCTTGCCAGATCGACAGCTGACTCCATTCAGCCTTCTCAAATTCTCGATTATGAAGGAAGAAAGGCGGTAATGCTCCACTGCATTAGATTTTATAATTCAGAACTATTGAAAAAGAATGTAAAACAGATTATTGCCGTAAACGCAAAACGCTGGGATCCAAGGGAAGCCTTTTGACCTAAACAAAACCGATCACACCGTGTTAAACTCAAAAAGATAAATATTATGGCAAATCAAAAAGACACATACGATAACGTTCCGGAAGAGAACCCTTTTAACGAAGGCAAGGAAGATGCTGCTCAGGAGCTCAAATACAACGAAGAGGAAAACAGTACGGAACTCGATGTCGAAGGTGAAGATGATGAATACATGCACGAAAACCCCTATGACACGGCCGGCACCAATGGGGACGACTTCGATTCTGATTGGGACGAAGCAAATCTGGAAGTAGGCGATGAATACGAAGAGCTCAGCGAAGAAGAAACGGTTGAGAAATTAGGCATGCACATCGATAGCGGTAAAATTGTAGAGCTCGACCCGCTCGACGAAAAATTGGCGGAGACCCCCGAAGACGATCGTACGGACCTCGACGAGGAAGGTTATCCGAAGAAAGACCCGGAAGAGTAAGCTCAATTTTCAGAAATAAAGTTATGCAAACGGAGCGTATCGATCAGTAGGATTGGATACGCTTCGTCGTTATTCGCCCTCAGTAAGTCGAGTATCTGCGCTTTTATATCGCCCAGCGCGCCCACGTCAGCGGGAACAGTACCCTCCTTTTGAAACTTCCCATACCAGCGGTTACCCTCAAACTCCACTTCATCGGAGGCCGGATCAATCCGCAACCCACTTTCCTCTTCACTGCAGAAAATATTGTTCACCAATCGTACTTTCCCCGGAAGTCCGCCCCATGAATCGGCAAGTACCATCGTCCGGTCCGCCTCCGAAAGCTCCTTCACCCCCAAATAAATAATATTATCGTGCACCAGCACACTGTCGACCGGCCCGGCCAGATGAATTGCCGGGGAAAACATTTGCCCGTTCCGCGCCTTTCGCGTCCGGATCCCATCGTTCACACTGATATTGAATCGCACGGTCGTCCCCGAATTGCCCTGATTATAGGGATAGCTCTCCGAACCATTGTCGCAGATCAGCAAAAATCCACCGTCATTATCGTGACTGTAATTGTACTGAATCAGCGTATTCCGGCTGTTATAATCCGAATCGAAGCCCTGTCCGTCCCAATGCGCGCGATGCCCGCTCACCTCATTAAACTGAATCACCGTGTTGTCGCAGCTCCAGGGCCATATTCCCGCCGCCGCTTCCCCAACCGGCAGCAAATCCGTTCCCTTTTGCATCACGTTGTATTCAATCAAAGCCCCGTCGTAGCCAATGGGCACAATGCCATCCCCCGGCACCTCTTCAATCAAATTCCCCCGGATAATCAGCCCCTTCCCCGGATGCCAGTTATCCCGCCTATAATATTCCGACGAAAAAATGATGCCGTTACGCTCACAGCGACGTATTGTATTGTTTAGAATCTTTAAATCGTGAAAAACAGAAATCTTTTTCTTTCCCTTGTTAATAACCAGAATACCCGCGCCCCCGCCTTCAGCCTTCACCAGGCTCCCGTTCACATCCCGAATATCCAGTCCCGACAGCAGCATACCCCGCGCCTCCCCAAAATTCTCAATCTCCAGTCGCACCCCACTCCTCCTCGCCAGTCGCTCCCTGCCCTGATTCACAACCTCCAAGTCCTTTAACTGTACATAAGCCGCATTATAGACATAAATCGCCGCCATGGACGAATCGAGCCCCTCGATACGCGCCTTTTCGCCCTCCCCATAGGAAGAAATAATAAGCGGATACATTGCCGATCCACTAGCCGTAACCTTCAGGTGCCCCTGAAACACCGAACCCCGCTTCAACAGAATCCGATCGCCCGCCCCGAATTTCCCCGGCTCAATAACCGGCAGCGATTTCTTCGGCCGCGACTCGCTTAAGCCGGAGTTGCGATCGTCGCCCTTTCCGGAGTCGAAGTAATAGGTCTTGCCCCGCTGCGCGGCATCCGCTGACGAAAGTACTCCCAGCATCCATAAAACAGTAATCCATAAAAACTTACTCATCTCTCAAACTATCTACAGGATTAGCAATGGCAGCCCTTACCGCTTGAAAACTTACAGTTGCCAGCGCAATGACGATTGCCAGCACCCCAGCCAGAACGAACATCCACCATTGAAGTGAAATCCGGTAAGCAAAATCATCCAGCCAATGATTCATGGCCCACCAGGCAATCGGTGATGCTACAAGGAAAGCAACTACGAGAAGCTTAACAAAGTCGTTCGAAAGCATTCGCATAATGCTTCCGACAGTAGCGCCCAGCACCTTCCGCACACCTATCTCTTTCCTCCTTACCCTTGCCGTATACGTTGCCAAAGCAAATAAACCCAGACAAGAAATAAATATGGCAATACCTGCGAATAAATTAAATAGAACGCCCGCACGCTGATCTGATTCATACTGCGTTTCAAACTGTTTATCAACAAAGTTATAGGCAAAGGGCACATCACCCGCGTATTTTTTATACTGTTTTTCAACCGTGGCGATGGCTTGTTGCGCATCCGCTGCTGTGGTACGCACATGTAAGATATTCCCCTTCCACCAGGTAAAAAAAAGCAAAGGTGAGATTTCTTTTTTAAGCGATTGAAAGTTGAAATCCTTCACCACGCCTATAATGGTTCCTTTTCTTTCGTGAAAGCTGATTTCCTGACCTACATAGGGAGCATTTAAACCCATTTTCGTGACGGCCGTTTCGTTAAGTATATAATGAGCGCTATCTGCAGGTGTTCCAGAAAAATTTTCGCCTTCCAGGAATTGCATTTTCATGGTCGGGATAAAATCCTTGTCGATAACGGATTGGGAGATAATCATCTGATTGTTTTCCGGTTTTCCAGGCCATCCAATATCTCCGGTAGAAGAATTGATATCTGATATATTGTAAACGTCAGACAGCGATACATTCAGTATGCCGGATTCCTTACTTAACTCATTTTTTACTGCATCAATATGCTCGGCCACCCGATCGGGCAAAGGAACGGTAAACACATAGTTCTTGTCGTATCCGATATTTTTACTCCTTATATAATTCATCTGCTTACTGATAACAAGCGTACTGATGATCAATGCAATGGAAATTGCAAACTGAAAAACAACTAATATTTTTCTGAACCCATCGGTTCCTACGGTCGAGCTGATTTTTCCTTTTAATGCCTGAATAGGGCGAAAAGAAGATACTAATATGGCCGGATAAATACTTGCTGTTAGCATGGTTCCGACAATTGCCAAAGCAATTACTTTCCAGATACTGCTGTCGAATGAAAAAGAAAGCTGTTTGCCCGATATACTATTGTAAAGAGGCATTGCCAAATAGATCAAGGCAGTTGCGAAAATCGTCGCTACGCAAAACAATAAAAACGTTTCGCTTATAAACTGAAAGAAAAGCTGACTTCTATTTGCGCCTACAATTTTACGAATGCTCACTTCTTTGGCCCGGATTAACGAACGGGCGGTAGAAAGGTTTATATAATTAATACCCGCTATTAGCAGTAATAAAACGGCAACCAACATAAATAGCCTTACCATCTTTAAGTTTGCATCATTTCCGTCGGCGCTTACCAGATGAAGACTTTCCAGGCTTTGTAAGCGAAACTCAGCATCACCTCCTTTTTTGGCCTGAAAAAATAGCGAGCTAAACGCCTCCCCTATTTTTTCGGGCGTTGCATTTACCTGAAGTTTTACGAACGTTTCAAAACCAAAATTTCCCATATCTTCGTCAATGGTTTTCCAGTCGCCGTTCCCTCCGTTTGCGGTAAACTGATGTGCATAAAAGCCCATCGGGAAAATGGCATCATACTGCAAAGAGGAATTCTCAGGAAAATCTTCTACTATTCCAGACACCGTAAAGTTATCCTTACGAAATGCCAGCACCTGGCCCATGGCTGCATCAGCACTACCAAAAAGCTTTTCAGCAGTGGTTTGTGTAAGGACAACGGAGTTGTTATTTGGAAAAAGCCCGGCTACATTGCCCTCTTCCAATACAAAATCAAACATGGAAAAGAAAGTGCTATCTACAAAAGCGACTTCATTTCCGTCAAAAATTTTTGTCCTGCTAACGTTTGATAGCACCTGATCCGATTGTGAGTTTATTCTCGCTGTCGATTCTACCTGCGGAATGGACTTGGAAATAACCGCCAAGGGCCCCGGAACCCATTGCCACGTAATGGCTTCCCCATTCGCGTTAAAGTGAGTACTTAACTTGTAGATCTGCTTATAGTGACGATGAAATTTATCGTAGCTCTGCTCACTTTGTACCCAAAGCAATAACATAATACCCGTTGCCAGTCCCACAGCCAGACCGCTAACATTGATCAGGCTATAAAACTTATTTCCCTTTAAGTTTCGCCATGCCGTTTTAAAATAATTCTTGATCATACCTTATTTATTACTCAACAGTTAACATAGCAATCGCTAAAGATAAAGCTCCTGCCAAACAAGATAAAAAGAATCTTCAGCAATTACACCAAGATTGTAAACCATTGACAATCTTATTGATGCAATCAAGTCGTGTGACTTAACTGTCCGGTTCCGAACATTTTTTGTTCATATCTGGGCACCTTCGATCCCAGTGGTTAACTCATAGGAGGGTGGGTATCTAAGCAGGGAAGTTTCTTATTCATAAGGTTTTTCTTGGGGGGGGGGGGCAATAAGTCTACGATCAAAGGTTTAATTTCCTTTTCCCGCTGAGTATAAATTCGGATTAAATCGTGCTACAGGCTTGAGCAGGAAATAGCTCTTAATTAGTTCAGGGTTTTTAACGCACAATTGGATGTGTAGTCTCTCAGTAATGAAAGAACCCGGAAACGCAGGCTCACCCTCCGGAAAAGCGCAGCGAACGCTTCTACATTGTCCAAAAAATCAATTAACAGACTCCCTATCAAACGGGTAAATACGTAAACCTCTTCAACTCTTCTTCCGAAGCAACCGCATGAACCTTCCCGTTTTCAAGGATATAAAGCTTATCTGAAATATCGATAATGTTCTGATAAAGATGGTCGGTTATCAGAAAACCTTTGGTCGCTTTCTTAGACGTAATCAAAGCCTGGATGGATTCCACATGCACGGGCATGATATGGGAAAAGGGTTCATCCAGCATAGAAAACTTGGAGGCCGAATGAACAACGAGGTACACTTTCAACAGGCGGCGGAAGCCACCCGACTGCTGACCGAACCGGACGTTCTCCTTGCCTTTAAATTCCGGGAAGACCTGCATGAAGTCGGCAAAGGACTGACCGAAGTAGCCGAACACTTCTGCAACGCGATAGCTGCCCGGAACGAAATTAAACTGCGGGAGGAAGGTCATCAAATCGCGGTGCCTATGCAAATCGAGCACACTGTGGTCGTCAATGCGGATTGAACGGCTTCCGCCCTTCATCGTCCCGTATATCAGGTTCATCAGGCACGATTTTCCCTGGCCGTTTCGTCCCAGCAAGCCGCACACGGCACCCGTATCGCATTTCAGGTACACATCACTTAATATCTGCCGCAGGCCAAAGGACAGCTGTATGCCGTCTGCTTCAAAACAATGCTTCATCGTATTTTCAGGGCAAGGAAAATGAACAGAATAAACAACAGGGCCTCACATAGCATCGTTGCGCTCCACAAACTCCTTCTGCTGATCCCTAAATTGTCGTAAAAATAGAAATCCCGCTTTTTATAATCACGTATATAATAAACGATCAGGCCCAGTGTAATCACCCGAAACCAAAACAAATAAAACAGCGAGCCAACGCCCAGCTCCATCAGCAAGTACGCGCATGTCAGTGAAATAAGCAGCGAAGCGAAAAAGAAATTCTTATAAAAACCGGCAATCAGTTTGAGTCGGCTACTGAGTGGCATCATGCTTAGGCTGATAAAGGTTTATGAGGTAAACTTAGCGATTTCGGGTTGGATATTATGTTTACTTTTACTTTATTTGAAAAAACCACCCTGTTATGAACGTCACGGAATTCCTGAATACCTACGCCCATCACCCACATTACAAATCGCCCACCGGACCGCAACTGCATGCCAAAAGCTGGCAGACGGAAGCCCCGCTGCGCATGTTGCTGAACAACCTCGACGCCGAAGTGGCGGAAGACCCCGAACGGCTTATTGTGTATGGAGGGAACGGACAGGCCGCACGAAATCAGGAATCACTGCGGAAAATTATCGAAATACTCCTGGAGCTTGATGAAGATCATTCCCTGCTGGTGCAGTCGGGAAAACCAGTGGGTATTGTTCGTTCGCACCCGGCCGCGCCCCGCGTATTGATCGCCAATAGCAACCTGGTGCCGCATTGGGCTACCTGGGATCATTTCAATGAGTTGCGCGCGAAGGATCTAATGATGTACGGCCAAATGACCGCGGGAAGTTGGATTTATATCGGCTCTCAGGGGATTTTGCAGGGTACTTATGAGACTTTTATGGCCTGTGGACAAAAGGAATTTGCAGGCGAGCTATCCGGAAAATTAATCGTAACGGCAGGATTGGGAGGCATGGGCGGCGCCCAGCCCTTGGCAGCTACTATGGCCGGGGCCGTTCTGCTCGGTGCCGATATAGATCCGGAGCGGATCAGGAAGCGACTGGAAACGAAGTATATTGATAGGATGACCGACTCCTATGAGGAGGCGATTGCCTGGGTAAAAGAAGCCATTGAAAAGAAAACTGCCTTGTCGGTCGGACTCGTCAGCGATGCAGGCGATCTGCTTGAGCGCCTATTAAGCGACAACTTGACTCCCGATATCCTCACCGATCAGACCTCAGCACACGATCCCCTAAACGGCTACATCCCAAACGGCTATACGCTTCAGGAAGCCGCAGCACTTCGCCAGCAAGATCCGGAATCCTATCAGCGAAAATCCATTGCCAGCATGGCACGCCATGTTAGCCTGATGCTCCAGCTGCAAAGTAAAGGCGCTATCACCTTCGACTATGGTAATAATCTGCGCGAATACGCCTTTCAGGGAGGGGAAAAAAATGCCTTTAACTTCCCCGGCTTTACACCCGCCTATATCCGGCCGCTCTTCTGCGAAGGCAAAGGACCCTTCCGCTGGGCGGCGCTATCCGGCGATCCGGAAGATATCCGGGTGACCGACCAGGCGCTGATCGAAGCCTTTCCTGAAAACACGGGCCTCGTCAACTGGCTGAAAATGGCTCAGGAGAAAGTGGCCTTCCAGGGCCTGCCCTGCCGCATCTGCTGGCTCGGTATGGGCGAGCGTGAAAAAGCAGGATTAATTTTTAATGACCTGGTAAAAAGTGGTAAAGTGAAAGCTCCCATTGTAATTGGCCGCGATCACCTCGATTGCGGATCGGTAGCCTCCCCCAACCGTGAAACCGAAGGCATGCCCGACGGTTCAGATGCCGTATCTGACTGGCCATTATTGAACCTCATGAGCAATACGGCGGGCGGAGCTACCTGGGTGTCCTTTCATCATGGCGGAGGTGTGGGCATCGGCTATTCGCAGCATGCCGGCATGGTAGTACTGGCTGACGGAACAAACCGTGCCGCCGATTGTCTTAGCAGAGTGTTATACAACGACCCTGCTATGGGCGTTTTCCGCCATAACGATGCAGGATACGACAAAGCCGCTGAATGGGCGGAAAAATTTGACTTAAAGATCTGGTAATGAAGATCGTTGGCCCCTTTGCGCAAATCCTAACCCTCAACCACCTTCCTTTGAAGGGAAAGCTAAGCGATCAGCAGCTGGAGATTATCGCCGACGGGGGTGTGCTGATCGACGACCAAGGACTGGTCCTGGAAGTCGGCTCCTTTGAAAAGCTTCATCAAAAGCTTCCACATGTAGAAACGGAGCTTATTCCTAACGCAGCAGTACTCATCCCGGGCTTTATCGACTGCCACACCCATATCGCCTTCAGCGGGAGTCGCGCGGCCGATTACGCCATGCGGGTAGCTGGAAAAACCTACCTTGAAATCGCCCATGCCGGCGGAGGCATCTGGGACACCGTAACCCAAACCCGAAAAGCCTCCCCACAAGATCTGGTCGACAACATTGTCAAGCGTGCCGAGCGGCATATGCGAGCCGGCGTCACCACCCTCGAAGCTAAAAGCGGGTATGGACTCAGCATCGAAAGCGAAATCCGCATCCTTCGGGCCATCAAACAGGCTAACGCGCAAAGCCAGGCCGATCTGATCAGCACGTGCCTGGCTGCCCATATGAAACCGAGAGACTTTGAGGGCGATGCAGGTCAGTATCTTCAACATTTGATAGAAGAGCTCTTTCCGAAACTTCGCGAAGAGGAGCTTAGCCAGCGCATCGATATCTTTATCGAAGAATCGGCATTCGGAGTAGAAGAAAGCGAATATTATCTGCAAAAAGCGCAGAAAGCAGGCTTCCGGATCACCGTACATGCCGATCAGTTCAGTACCGGCGGATCTGTTGTGGCAATAAAATTCAACGCCCTTTCGGCCGACCACCTGGAAGCATCCACAGAACACGAAATAAACCTGCTCGCCAAATCCGATACCGTGTCGGTAGCCCTCCCCGGCGCCTCTGTCGGTCTCGGAATGCAATTTACACCCGCCCGCAAGCTGCTCGATGCCGGTGCCTGTGTGGCCATTGCGAGTGACTGGAATCCCGGCTCAGCGCCCATGGGTAATCTGCTCAGTCAGGCCTGCATTCTCGGAGCCTACGAAAAACTTAGTCTGGCCGAAACCCTGGCCGGCCTCACCGTGCGCGCCGCCAAAGCACTGGCACTCGACGACCGCGGCAGCCTGCAAACCGGCAAACTGGCCGATATGCAAGCCTATCCCTGCTCCGACTATCGGGAAATCTTCTACCAGCAGGGCGAACTAAAACCCCATGCCGTATGGAAAAACGGAAAACGCATATGAAGATCGATACGAACTACTACCAGGCACCGCAACCAGAGCGCTGGACCGGACGCAACGATGGAAACGAAGAAAATCAACAACGCTGGCACCAGATAGTCCAGTTCCTCGACCTCCACCAAGCCATCCCGCCAGTGGCGCCCAACAGCATCGCCTTCCTGGGCTTTGCCAGCGACGAAGGCGTCAAGCGCAATGAGGGACGTCCGGGTGCTATTCATGGACCCCATGCAATACGGTCGGCCTGCAACAATTTTCCAGGCGTACGCAGCATTCCCCTCTTCGATGCCGGCGATATCCTCTGCTATGACAATAACCTCGAAGAAGCCCAGCAACAACTCGCCATCGCCGTGCAGCAGTTGCTACAAGCCGGCATCTTCCCCATCCTCCTGGGCGGAGGGCATGAAATCACCTTTGGCCATTATTTCGGCCATAAGCAGCAAAACCCTTCGGAAACCATCGGAATCATCAATTTCGACGCCCATTTCGACCTTCGCAAGCCCGGCACCAACGGGATCAGTTCCGGCACCGGCTTCTGGCAAATCGCCCTGGAATGCGAGCGCACTCAATCGCCCTTCCACTACCTAGCCCTCGGCATTCAAGCGTCTTCCAACACGCAAGAATTGTTTGAGCGCGCAAAAGAACTAGGCGTCAGCTACGTGCCCGACAGCCAGCTCAACCCAATCCATTTGGAAGAAGCAGCACAAAAGCTACAGCACTTCTGCCAGCAAGTCGACCACCTCGCCCTCACCATCGATATGGACGTCTTCTCGGCCGCCTACGCCCCCGGCGTCAGTGCCATCAATCCCAAAGGCCTAAGCCCGGATTACATCTTCGACCACCTGCTCAACACCATTCTGCTATCCGGAAAAGTCAGATCCATCGACATCGCCGAAGTAAACCCCGCATACGACGTCGATGGCCGAACTGCACGACTGGCAGCAAGGTTGATTTTTGAGATGGTGAGCCGGCTCGCTCGTTCCCTGTAGACTATACCTCTTTGGGTATAATCTTATCCCTATTTGAGATTTTATACCCGAACTGGCGTAATTCTCAAATACTCGTACATTTATACCAGAAAGGGTATAGCTATGGACTCACTACGATTATTTGTAAAGCAGAAGCGCAAAGAATTAAAACTGACACAGGAAGATGTAGCCTTAAGTGCTGGAGTAGGCTTGCGTTTTGTGCGCGATCTGGAACAAGGAAAGAAAACACTTCGAGTCGATAAAATAAATGATGTGCTTGCCCTATTCGGGAAAGAAGTAGGCGTTATTGATAAACCCCGGGATAGTGGCAAGACGAAAAGAAACTTTACACTTCTTTACTCATCTCTCAAACTATCCACCGGATTCACAACAGCCGCTTTAATGGCTTGCGAACTTACCGTTACCAGCGCTATTACCAGCGCTACTATACCTGCCAGCGCAAACATCCACCATTGTATCTCAACGCGGTAGGCAAAGTCTTCAAGCCATTTATTCATTGCCCACCAAGCGATAGGCGAGGCGATAAGAATAGCGATCAGAACGAGCTTAACAAAGTCAGTAGAGAGTAAACGTACGATTCCGGAGATGGATGCACCGAGTACTTTACGAATGCCAATTTCTTTGGTTCGCTGGAACGCCGTTAGTGTCGCCAAACCAAATAAACCCAAACAGCTGATGATAATACAAACGGTTGTAGCAAGCGTAATGAGTTTAGCGGTTTTCTTCTCACTTTCGTAAAGATTTCCGATCGTTTCGTCGTAAAACTGGAATTCAAAAGGTGTGTTTGGATAGATCGTTTTCCATTCTGTTTCCACCAAACTGATGGCTTCCCTCCATTGGCCGGGATTCGAAGCCGAAAGCTTGATATTGATTGAATTCAACTGATCCTTTGAAATCCCGATCAAGACAGGTTCGATTTTCGATTTAAAACTGTGTTGATGAAAATCTGCCACGACCCCTGCAATCGGGTAGGATCCGTTCTCAGCGTCCACTAGAAGCTGGCCAACAGCCTCCTGTGGCGTATTAAAGCCAAAGGCCTTTGTCAAAGTCTCATTGACGATGTATTCGCGCACAGAATCCGATAAAACCGCATTCCTGCCGGCAATTAATTTAAATTTGTAGAAGTCGAGGTACTCTTCATCTCCATACTTAAAATTAACAGAAACTAGATTTCAAAATAAGACAGGATCGACTAAAACCTAACCTTAAACGAAACCGCAGGTAAAACTGGAAACATCGATACCGCTTTCAATGTTGGATGCCTTAATCCAGACTCTCCGACAAAGGATTTACCCATGTAATAAAAACTGGCATTCGCACGGTTGTAGACATTATAGAGCCCCAAGTTAAGCTCAGAATCCATATCCCATAATTGCAGCTTCCGGGTTAAACCGACGTCTAGCTTATGAAAGGATTTCATGCGGTGGCTATTACGTTCACCATAGCTGTAAAGATAGGAAACCGCGGCTGCATGATTACCCTCTAGCGTGGGGGCTGAACTTTCAAATACCGATTCCGGAACATTGATAGGTCGCCCGGTACTGAACATCCAGGTAGCCGACAAACTCCATGCATCGTTGATTTTCCAATTAGCTACAGCATTAAAGACATGGGTCCTATCCTCTGCCGCTCTAAATTCTCTGCCGCCGTTTAAACCATCGAACTGATGGGTTGCTCTGATCCAGGAATAGCTAAGCCAACCGCTGAGCCTTCCTTCCTTTTTCTCCAGCATAAAATCGGCACCGATTGCCTTGCCCTTCCCCATCACTAACATATCCTGAATATTCTCTGTCTTGAATACCGTGTTGGCTGCATTATGTAATATCACGCTGCGGGTGTCGTAACCGTCTTTCAGGGAGATAATATTCTCCATCTTCTTCAAATAACCGTCCGCCGAAAGGGTATAGCGGCTATTGCCTATCTTCAAATCTTTGCTAAAGCCTGCCGAGAAGATATCCGCCACTTGGGGTTTTATATACTCATCGGACGGATACATGATATCTAAGGGTAAACCCAATCCAGGATTAACCAGGCGTTGCGTTGGCTGACTCATTTTCGCATAAGCGGCCTTCAACGAAAGCGTATTACCCACCTGCTGCGATATCGAAGCGCGCGGCTCTAATGAGTTATATGCCTTCGGTCGTGAATGAAACTGATTAGCCCGAACGCCTAAAACTACTCGCCCGCTTCCATACGTCAGATTCACTTCTGCAAAGCCACTTACTTCGCCAATAGTCGCATTTGGCAGGCTGTACACCGAAAAGGGTTGGTGGTTATCATGGCCGGAGAAATACGCGGGCTGCAAACGGTGTTGTGTATAACTTGAACCTGCCCGAAGGTCCAGGAAATCCAAGGGTCGATATTGAAACTGATAGGTAGCCGCCAAATCTTTGATCTGCGATGTAAATTCGTGGCGATAAGGCCCGTAGGTCAAATCAGGCCGGTCTTCTAATATCCGACTTCTATACAGGTTATACTGCAACCCCACTTCCTGGTTGAATTTTCCTGTAGTGAAGTTTCTCCACTGAATTGCCATCGTTCTTTGTTTCTTCCCGAAGGCATCTTCCCGTTTCACATCGCCCGGAGTCATTAAACGCACGGCATCCCCTTCCTGATAGGCGCTCAACTTCAGACTGCTCTTTTCGCTGTAGCGATAGGTCCAGACAGCGTTCAAATCATAGAAGTTGAAATGTTCTGATTGCCCCGAACGGTCGAGCGACTGCAACAGGTCAATAAAGGTGCGGCGGCCGGCCAATAGCAGTGACGACTTCCCTTCGATCAGCGGGATTTCCAGCATACCCTTAGCAGACGTGATGCCCAGCTCGACAGAACCACTAAGGCTGTCCATACTCGCCGTTTTCGTTAGCACATCAGTCACCGACGAAATCTTACCACCATAAGCCGCCGGAAATGCACCGGTATAAATAGACGCATTTTTAACGATTAATGGATTGAACGAGGAATACATTCCGAAAAGATGGGTTGAATTATACAATGGCACATTATCCAGCATAATCAGATTTTGGTCGCTGCTCCCGCCCCGAACATTCATTTCTGTACTCCCCTCCGACCCAGCCGCAACTCCCGGCATTAGCTGCATGGAACGCATCACGTCCTTCTCTCCTAAAACAGCAGGCAAATCTTCAATCATAGCTCCGTCGATTGTATTATGTCCACTGACTGCATTGGATACTTTACGGGACGCGATTGCAAAAATATCAACATCATCCAGAGCCAGACCGCCATACGGCGTCTCCATCACCACATCCAACACGGTATCTGTCAGCAGGGAAATTTCAATTACCTGCTTCAGATAACCCGGTGCAGACACCTCAAATTGGTATGTATTTTCAGGCAGAGAAAAGAAAAACTTCCCCTGGTTATTGCTAGCATAGTTAATGTTAGTTTTCGGAACGAAGACTTTCGCCGAAAGCAATGGCTTTCCCCTGTTATTGCTGATGGTTCCTTGTATGACCCGGCTGGGCCTTACGGATTGAGCAGCGGTGACAGAAACGTAGAATGTTAAGATCAGAAAGGCCAATAAGTGTTTCATAAAGTATTCTATTTATCCTTATGAAAAGTCCGGCTCTCAATGAGGTAACTACCAAAAACACCTAGCCCATTTTGTACATTGCTGCCCTGAGGTATGACGCCCTTAAATCCGGAGATGATGTCAGCGAATTCAGCGTTGTCAAAGTAATTAAGAACCTCATTGGTAAGCTCCGACACTCTGCTAAACTCGCCATAATGCTTGTCGCGCGTAATCAGCGCCACGTCTGTTACCAAGTTATTATAAAAGTAAATATCACGTTTAACCACATAGCCATCGTTCGTGGGCCTAATGCCCTCGTTCTCATACTGCAGAATCTTCGCTTCATCGTAAGAATAAATAAGCGCTACACCATAACTTACGCCACTCGCACCCTCATTCACCGAAGCCCAGGATCCGTTCAACTCATACGTAAGTCCGCCGTACGACTCATCGAAGAAGCCATTCACCGAAACACTCCGCCACACAGCTTTTTCAGCGGGAACGGTTGTGATTGCAGTAACCGTCTCGAGCGAGGGCGCCCTAACCTTAAGATGATACGTCTGCCCGGGTCGTATCGGAAAACCTGTTTGAGAAAGCTTAAAAAGCCCCGGTTGTGTGGCAACGGGTTCCAACTGCCTCTCCAGCCCCTCATTGTTGCGAATAGTAACAGCCGCATCAGCAACGTGGAAGTCGGCCGCCTTATATTCTGCGCTACCAAAAGGCTGCGTTTTGCCCACACGGATTAAAACAGAATTCCCCGGAGTCAGAAATCCGAACACAACCAGCTTCTGCTGATCCGATCCGGACTTAAGCGGGATGATATCCTCGCGAACGCAAGAAATACTGAGTAAAGATATAACTAGAAGAAAAATGCCCCGGAGAAATTTCATTTTTGTCGAATAATAACTTGAATTATAATTGAAATCGAATATAAGAAGACCATTATAAGTCGGCTAATAATTAACTTATTTTAACAAGTAATCGAGTTAGAGCAAGTAAGAAAAATCAAACGGATTAAGATAACCTTCCCGTAATTCTTCTAGATTTTATTGCCAATTTGAAAAATATTATTTTTCTTTATAAAAATCACTAACCAACTGATTTTATATCTACTTAAACATTGATCAACCATAATATAATTAGCAACCCGCCACTGCTTGTTTTTATAAAGCAAGCAATAAATTAGAAAATGAAAAGACTCGTATTTTTTGTTTATACCGTAATAAGTTCCGACGAACGGAATAAGCATGGAAGTAAGGAGCCGGTTTATTCAACTTTATTCCTAATTTCATTTTTTCAGCTATTCTTTCTCCTGCCTATTATACTGTTAACAAATGAGCTCTTTCAAATCGAAAGTCTCCAGACAGTTCTATCTTTCCCCAAGGGCCTGAGATATCTGGTAATTTTTGGGGCAATTTGCTTAATTGGGTCAGTAAATTACTATTTCTTTGCACGTAATAACGGGATGGAGACGCTAGCCGAAAAGTATGCGGATCGGAAAGACGCGTATCTTAAGCGAAAGTGGCTTCTTATGGTTTTTGCCATGTTGCTTGGAATTATAGTAATCGGAGCGTTAACAATCATGCGGGTAATGCTAAAGAAGATTTGAATGGTTTGGAAGCAGACGAATTTCAAAATCCTTATTTAAACAAGCTATTGAAAAACTCAATCTAAACCTAGATGAATTGAGCCGTGAGCTCGAAATTTTAGACATCGATTACCTGAAAGGTCTCGAGGGGGGGGGGCAGGGCGTTGCGTTTGTGTTAGGCAGTATTCTATTTGTTGGGAACTAGCAGAATAAATTATTAATATGGAGAAAATTGTATTTTTCATTTACAATCTAATAAAATCGGACGACCGGTATACTGCTGAAAGTAAGCAGCCAATATATTCTACATTATTCTTAATTTCATTTTTAGAACTAGTCATGCTCATGCCAACTATACTGTTAGCAAACGAGCTCTTTCAAATTGTAAGTCTCCAGAAATTTTTGTCATTCCCCAGAGCGCTGAGATACCTGTTGATCTTCGGAGTCATTTGTCTAATCGGATCAGTAAATTACTACTTTTTTGCGCGTGATAAAGGGATGGAAAGGCTTGCAGAAAAGTATGCAGATAGAAAAGACGAATATCTTCGCCGTAAATGGTTTCTTTATTTATTTGTAGCAATTCTTGTGATCGTAGTATTAGGTGCTTTATGGATAATTCGGATAACGTTAAAGTAGATTTAAGTGGTTTGGAAGCTGATGTTTTCATATTCCAGATGTTAATATTTAAACAACCTTATGAAAAAACTCAATTTAAATCTAGACGAATTGAGCCGTGAGCTCGAAATTTTAGACATCGATTACCTGAAAGGTATCAAAGGTGGATACGGTACTCCCTATAATTCAATACAATTATAGCCAGAATAAATCTATGGAACCTATAAAGGGTGTGTTTCCGAACGCCAGGACTCTCCTGGTTCCCGGCTTATGATCTAGGAATGACAACTACATGGCATCATTCGAACCGTAATGGCGTTGGAGTGCCCCGCCCTACTAAATTTACATTAGAGTACAGTGAAAACGCAATGGTTGGTGAGCTGAATATTAACCGCTAAAAAGAGATCTCCCGCCCATACTCAATTACAGGGAATTGGAGGTAGTTACGTCCTTTAAAGGTAGTCTTTACTTCCTTACGGAGCCGCTTATCTATCAGGGCCAATTCTTTGGGGGTGATGGACGTATACCGGAAGAGATTGTAAGAAGGTATGTCAACAACATTTCCATCCTGTCCAAAGACATAATAAATAATGAATTTTTCACGGTTGTTCTTTAAAGCTTCCAGCTTATCTTTCAGCACCTCGTAAATAATAGTTCTGTCCAAAACTGTATCTACTTTCATATCGCCTTTTCGGATAGGTAAAGGTGGAGCCGAGGTATTGGGCCGAGGATAACCTTTCTTATACTGCGGAAGTCTTGATATTACGATCATATTATTAGGATCTATATTAGAATAGGCTACTTCAAAGGTTTTATTGCCCGTGGTCAGTTTTCCCTCAGTGAACTTCTCCTGTGCCATCGCGGCCGAAAATAGCATACTACTCACCGACATGGCCAGTGCTAATCTTACGATATATTTCACATGAATTTTATTTTCTATCAAGATGCAAAAAAACATCAATTTCAACAATTGATTGTAATTCATCGCAAATTTTCTTCACAGCTGATTGGACAGTTGCTCTGTTTATTCCAAAAGCATCAATATGTCTAAACACATGACATAAACTACAGTCGCTTCTGAAATTGTTATTATAAGCTCTAGCGTCGGCTAAGACCAGTAAGTGATTTTTTCACGACCTTAGTGGAGCACCTTAATGAAAATTGGTGGGGTATCCTGTTAATAACTAACATATGCTATTCCTGAACAACTAGATTTCTAAATTCATCAACTAGCCTAATATCAGGGTTACTGTTCAGTTTTGTAAATTTTTTTTCGTCAATACGAGCACTAAACCTAAAGAAATCCCCAACAAATCGATCATCGTGTGTTTTTAGTTGATTCTCGAGCCAATAAGGACTGTTATTTAGCTTAGAAATACTTTCTCTGATATTGTTTATGCTAGTCTGAATTTGCCGATCTAGTTCCCATATTCCCATAGGATAATTGTACCGAAATAAGCTAATCGACCCTTCATGTTTTCCCCCTACCATTATACATTTAATATTCGACACGGAATAAGTATTCACGCTAAAATGCTCCACCAGAGACAAAATTTCCGGCGAAGAGTCAATATCAAAATAAAATGTATCTATAAGCGCTTGAAAGTTTTTTTGTTCAAAAAGATCATAGAGCGAATCTGTTTCAAAGACAGTAGGATCGAACAATTGATGATCAAGCAAGTGTCCTCTACTCTCTCCTGTATTACTGCATGAGCTAATCATAAGCAACATATATAACAAAATATTATTTTTCATTTGAATGTATTATAAAACTACCGCTGAGCTCTATTTTTCTAATTGTTCTTCTCTTTTTTTATTTTCTTCTATTCTTGTATTTAGCTCTTCTTGAGAAAAATTCACGACCTTCCCTCTTGTTCAACCGGCTCTTCATGTTTCCGTTCACATCGGGGGTATAGATGGTCGTGCCGGCTAAGTGTGCTGCAAGGTGGCATCAGTGCTGCCATCGACCACCTTGGTCAGCCGGTTGCCCGTTAGGTATGAGCGACGGCGATAGTCCTCGCTGAATTGTCTCGGTTATTCGGAAGTTAGCACCCGAATAGCATAAAACGACACTCCCCTTGAACCATTCCAGCGTCCTTATTCCGGCTCCCCAGAGTTATACTTCTCGGGCCTTATTATTATCCTGGCAAAATCCTTATTCGATGACTCATCGAGTTTCGACAAATCCTTATATCCAGGCGGCACCCCAATTTTTTCGAGTTCTTCAAAAATTCTCAAGCGCTCACTCTCGATGTAGTTGTAATAACCAGAATAATTCCTCAATAAATAAATCAAACTATCACTTACGATGACCTGCTTATTATCAAGCGTCGTGCAATTGAAGACATTAATACACAATCGTCTAGTAACCTTACCGGGCCCACTAATATTGCACTGCATAAACATGTCACATGTGAGCGATTCTCCCGATACATTTTCCGCATCGTTTACATATTTTACGATCCGTTGATAGTCTGAACTTTTAATTGTTATATCTCCTAAACTGTCCGCCTCATCAATACTGAATTCTTTTGAACAGGACAGATTCGCATCCGGACGACCTTTAAAATAATAGACTTCTATATACTCATCAGGTATTCTTTCCCTATTTGAACTCGTACAAGAATAAGCACAAAAAAGAAACAAGGAAATCGAAAGAAAAATAAACACTATTCGTATATGATGCATATTGATTTCTATTATTTATTCAACACTAGCTCTGCAATATTTTCAGCTTCGTTAGGTTCACTCAGCGGTATCGATAGTATCGAGAGAAACTCCATAAACCAAGATTTCGCCAACTTCCTTTGACCAAACCAAACTATTCAGCGATAATCGACTGAACGTAGTAACCTATCCTTATCATCTGCAACTTCTTTCATAAATTCAAAAAGAACCTCGTATCTACGTACTTGCCAGAAATCTTAGATACTGTCTTACAGCTTATCTGCGCCTTGATTGTTGTAATGATCACGCTTGATTTAAATATTTTGAAAATGACAATATGTTACTTAGAATATGTAATAGAATACCTCTCCGGCCTTATTATTATTCTGGCAAATATCTTATTTGATGCCTTATTGAGTCCGATAAATCCTTGTATCCCCGAGGCACTCCAAGTGCCTTGAGTTCATTGAAGATGTCTAGATCCTCACTTTCAAAGTAATTGTAGTATCCGGAATAATTTCTCAATAAATAAATCAAGCTATCATTAACTACCACCTGTTTATTATCGAGCGTAGTGCAATTGAAAAAATTTATACATAATCGTCGTGGGGGATACATTACTTAAGTTATTTCAACTCATATCGAGTAAACTCTAATGACTCTAAATCATCCACAGTAGTAAGTATATTGTATCTGTCTGGTACATAAAGTTTGTTTTCAAATACTATGCATGGACTAGGAACTCCTTGGTCAATTTTGTAATAAATATTTTCTTTAATATTTATTAATTTTTCGTAAGCCACCCATGGTCCTACCCATGTTTTTATTGTTTCTAACCTATATTTCTTTTCCTTTCCTTCTGGTAATTCTAATAACATGGTTGGCATGTCATTTTGAACTTCTGTTGGTTTTTTAAGATATTGAGTAATTTCGACTGGTAAGTCTTTAAACTTTACTTTATCACTTTTTAGTGTATTTATATTTTGTCCGTTACAACTACTAAAAAGTATAATAATAATTAAAAAATTCCAATATTTCATTAGTCTTTGGTTTTATCTATCCAATCTTTAGTTCTATTATGAGAATTATGAAAATCCCCTGTTACACCTTGAGGCTTGTCAACACTTATATTTTTAGCGTTGTCAAAAGTTCTACCCGCTTCTCCTAATTCACCTGAACCTTTTTGTTGACCAATTCTATGCCCTGTACGTGATTCCATGCTGAAGCAGATTTATAGTTATTTCTTAAAGCAAAATCGAATATTTCGTTTAGTGCACCAATTCCAATTGAAAATGCACCAATTCCTAAAATTGATATTTTTTAAAGAAAATCATTCCCTCTCCCCGTCATAGCCGTCACCCCACTTCCGTTCTTACCTACAAAATAGGCAGTAAACTCCCCGCTATTACCGTTAATTGTTGTTTCCCGTCCCGCTGCTGTCCGATAATATCGACCCCGAACTGTCACATATCCACCTGGTGCTGACGTCGCAACCTGCGTGGAATTCGCAGCGTTGAAGCGTGAGGCAACCTCTTAATAGCTTCCCGCCCATCCACCCGGGACGCTCCCGCTTGAACTTCCTGTAAAGACCGCCCCATCCTTTTCTTTCATTCTTATAGAAGTTGGTTAGTTGTTAAAATAACCTTGAAAGTTTAAATATAAAGACAAATTCAAAATCACAAACGATAAAACAAATAGAACCAGCCCTAAATGTGCCTGCTTTTTCTTACTGAGTTCGTCTAGTTTTTGATAAACGCTTACGATTTTTTTATTATCTATCTCTTTTATCGTCCAACGTTTTAGGAAACCATAAAAGATTGTATGCGCTAATAGTAGAAAGAATATTAGTAATAGATAGACATTAAATTTAAACGGAAGAGTTGACAAAAAGAAAACCGAAACCGCTATTGCAATAAAAAACAACACATTTCCAAATAAGAAAGCTGCCCCATCTGCATATAATTCACTTTTCCTACCGGCAAACCAAGCCGACAAAGCGTAGCACTTCAATAACATCTCAAATAGTTTAATGGTCCCATATACCTGAATTTCTGCCTACGTTCCTGTCAAGTGCACCACCGAAATCGAAGACGTAGTCGCCTATGCCGTAAAGGGCGATCCCTGTTAACACGGCTGGCGCGGCAAAGAAAGTCGCAGCACCTACCCCTACCATAAGACTTGTATTTACAATTGTGTGAGCATCCCACGTTCCCGTGCCATACTCGTACACTTGTACACCTATTCCTAAAGCAGTCCCAGCAGGCCCTAGTTTGGCGTCACTTGGGTGGGTATTTGGCATGATAAGTCCGAAAGCGTAGAAGCTATTTTCTTGACGCACAACCGCTGCTCCGTTTTGTTCTTCAAAGCTGACACGAACGTTCCCCTGATAGTCTGTCAACATATACTCCGGCTTCAGAGCACTTCCTGTGTTACGAACCCTTCCTTCAGCCATACCGAAATAGGATAAGGTGCCATCAAGGTAAACATAGCCGTCCACATAGTCCAAAGTTTGTTGAACGATTCCGTTATTGTACTGCTTTACACGAAGTATATCTCCTCCGGATCCATAAGTATACGTAATATAACGCCCGGCCTGCCCGGTGACTGTTATTTTATCCGTAAGGCCAAGAGAGTTATTGGTAAGGCTAATCCCTTTCTTGGGATCGGTGATTTGATTTCCCACCTGCATCATAGCTAGTGGCAACGTTAACGAACATTTGTAAATAGTTTATTGGTATAATTTAAAACAAATACTTTCAAATGCATTCGGTACGGAACCTATTTTTTATTTACTACAATTTTTGTTTGACAACTTCTGCTCATTTCTCAGATAGCGTGACCATCCAGTGGAGAATTCATGACAATGATTTTTCAAATAATAAGACTGAACTAACAAACTCAATAACGACACCCTGCTTATATCAAAAGCCCTGGAACTGTCGAAGTTATCGTAGAACCGTATAGGGATTTACGGACAACGATGCCGATTAATCTATCTCCAGCTAAAAGTTCTTGTATTCATGGTTTTAACGAGCCCACCGCTTTTTACTACATCCTATCATGATTTTACTACAACAGGTTACAGGCATTACTACACGAAAGGCCTGTAGCCTGCTGTACCTTTGTGTCAGCAAACAGGGAGAAAAAAACAACAAACCCTGAGCTGATTAAAAAGAAACAAAAACATTGGAAAAATAAAATTATGAAAAAACTTATCCTAACCACCGCCATTCTTCTGACTGCTTTCGCAGGTGCCTTCGCACAATCTTCGGCCGATGCCAACCTAAGCGTCACCATCAACCCTATTCAGACCATTCAGGTAAATAACGCCAACGTCAATCTGAACTACTCCACCACCGATCATTATAAAAATGGGGTAACGGCTGACCGTCCCAACCACCTGACCGTTTACAGCACCGGAGCTTTTCAGGTAAAAGTAAAAGCATCCGATCTGAAAGCTACAGGAACCAACACCGAAACCATTGCGGCATCCGGAATTACCGTAACTACTGCCAACGGAAGCTTAAACCCTTTGGCGAACTTAACGACCAAGGGAGCTGTAGCCCTTCCAACAACGGAAGCTGCTACCATCTTCACCAGTACGCAGGGCGGTGTGGACCGCAACGTCAACGTAACCTACAAAGGTGCCGGCG
>Ga0233365_1000030_pt1 | contig 121672 bp, 100 predicted proteins | sample ElkDunMinimDraft_27_FD_191535 | JGI IMG/M metagenome (GOLD analysis project Ga0233365, IMG submission 191535) | Fecal eukaryotic communites from dung pellets of Tule Elk in California, USA - Elk Dung C36 | ecosystem: Host-associated > Mammals > Digestive system > Large intestine > Fecal...
TAATACCTTATTTCTTTATCCAAAAACGCAACTGCCTGGAAGTTTGATCAATAAATTTATAAATCAACCGTTAAATTGGTCATAGAAATCATCAAAAGTTGCAAGACTCCCTACATCCAGTGAAAAACGCTCTGTCTTCTTAGAACAAAAAAATAGCAAGTCTGAATTTCATGCTAGCAAAAGACAAAAACAAAAGGGAAGCCATTAATACCTAGTTGCAATTATTGATAAATTCTAATTTTTACATATATAAACAAAAAATATTCTTTATATTTATCTATATTTCGAATATTATATACCACATCATGATAATAAAAGAATTAAAAACACTTGGAATAAGTGAAAACAACTTAGGGAGCTCCACAGGAAGTAAATGGTTCGCAAGCGGAGCGATAATTGAATCATTTTCCCCCACTAACGGGCAATTGATCGCAAAAGTTCACACTACTACAGAACAAGAATACGAAAAAGTACTAGAAGAAGCGCAAAAAGCAAAACTTATATGGCGAGATATCCCTGCTCCGAAACGAGGCGAAATTATTCGCCAACTTGGCAATAAATTACGCGAATTAAAAACAACATTAGGCACTCTCGTATCCTACGAAATGGGGAAATCCTTACAAGAAGGTATGGGTGAGGTACAAGAGATGATTGATATATGTGATTTTGCCGTTGGATTATCCAGACAACTATATGGAAACACCATCCATTCAGAACGCCCCGGCCATCGAATGTATGATCAATACCACCCACTAGGCACCATTGGCATAATAACAGCATTCAATTTCCCCGTAGCTGTATGGTCCTGGAATACAGCCTTAGCATTGGTCTGCGGGAATGTAGTGGTATGGAAACCAAGTGAGAAAACACCGCTATGTGCAATAGCCTGTCAAAAGATCCTGGCTACCATATTAAAAGAGAACGAACTTCCAGAAGGAATCTCTTCCATCATAATTGGTGATTCAACGGTTGGTAAATGGCTCTCCCAAGATGAACGAATCCCCTTGGTATCGGCAACAGGTTCCACGAGAATGGGTAAACAAGTAGCACAAACAGTAGCAGCAAGACTTGGAAAAACCCTGCTTGAACTAGGGGGCAACAACGCAATAATTATAACTCCAAGTGCGGAATTAAAAATGACAATAATTGGAGCCGTATTTGGAGCCGTAGGAACTGCCGGACAACGCTGCACCAGTACACGTCGTTTAATTGTACATCAAAGCGTCTATGAAAAAGTAAAAGAAAACTTGATTGAAGCTTATAAACAAATAAAAATAGGTGATCCATTAGACAGCAATAATCACATGGGTCCATTAATCGATAAAGATGCAGTTAAAATGTATATCACGGCTATCGAACAAATAAAAGCACAGGGTGGAAAGTTCCTAAACGAAGCAAAAATTTTACAGGGGGACGCCTATGAGAGCGGATGCTATGTAACACCCGTAGTCGCTGAGGTGGAAAATCATTTTGAAATTGTTCAACAAGAAACCTTTGCTCCTATTTTATATTTAATAAAATATGATGGGGAACTAGACCAAGCAATCCATTTACAAAATAATGTAAAACAGGGTTTATCCTCTGCTATCATGACCAACAACCTTCGTGAAGCCGAATTATTTTTAAGTCAGAATGGATCTGATTGCGGAATTGCAAATGTAAATATAGGAACCTCTGGAGCGGAAATCGGGGGTGCATTTGGCGGAGAAAAAGACACCGGCGGTGGTCGTGAATCAGGTTCAGATGCATGGAAAGTCTACATGCGAAGACAAACAAACACGATAAATTATACAACTAGTTTACCTTTATCACAAGGGATTAAATTCAATTTATAAATTAAAAAAAATGAGAGAAACACATAAAAGATTAGCCAAACACATTCTGGCAGATGGGTTACCAGTTGTAATTGATTTAGAGAATTCACATGGATCATATATTAAAGATGTAGACGGCAATGAATACCTAGATATGTTTAGCATGTTCGCCTCTTCCCCTGTTGGATACAACCATCCATATCTACTAAAAAATGCCGATCAATTAACAAAGGTGGCCATAAACAAGCTAGCTTTATCCGATATCTATCCAAAGGAGTACGCAGATTTTCTAGACACGTTTGAACGCGTAGCCATTCCAAAAGAATTAAGTTATTGTTTTTTTATTGATGGCGGTGGTCTTGCGGTAGAAAATGCTTTAAAGGCAGCATTCGACTGGAAAACTAGACTAAACCAACAACGGGGGATTGATCAAATTGCTTCCCAAGTCATTCATTTTAAACAGGCATTTCATGGAAGAACTGGCTACACTTTGTCTTTGACCAACACACAGGATCCTAGAAAACATATGTATTTCCCAAAATTCGATTGGCCGCGAATTAGCAATCCCACGCTCCACTTTCCAGTAACAGCAGAATCGGAACAACAAACGGTAGCCTTAGAACAACAAGCAATTCTAGAAATTGAACAGGCCCTATCAGCGCATCCAAATGACATCGCCTGCCTGATCATTGAACCGATTCAAGCGGAAGGCGGAGATAACCACTTTCGAAAAGAATTTTTCCAAAAATTAAGGGAGATATGTGACCAACACGATATACTACTTATTTTCGACGAAGTCCAAACTGGTATTGCTATGTCAGGAAAAATGTGGTGTTTCGAACATGACGATGTACGACCAGACATCATTTCCTTTGGCAAAAAAACCCAAGTGTGTGGTATTTTGGCAAATCGCGAAAAATTCGACCAAGTTGAGCAGCATGTATTTAAAGAATCTAGCCGGATTAATTCAACCTTTGGCGGGAATTTGGTAGATATGATTCGCTTCAAATTAATATTGGAAATTATTGAGCAAGAAAATTTGATTAAAAATGCCGAAGTCCTTGGCCACTACCTTTTACAAAAATTGGAAGAACTTGCACAAAAACACAATACGATAAGCAATATAAGAGGGAAAGGTCTTTTAGTAGCCTTTGACTTACCAAGTCAAACAGACCGGGATGAATTAGTAAAGAAAACACTTAGCGCAAAAATGCTCATATTAGGGTGTGGTGAAAAAAGTATACGATTCCGTCCACACCTTACTGTCAACGAAGAGGATATAAATAAAGCTACTGGTATTCTTGATCAGGTGTTATCTAATTAGACTATTTACTTTATAAACAGATTTTAATTAAACTGGGTGCGGAATTGAGCTGTAATCCAGTTTAATTAAAAAATTTCAGAAATATTACGTTTTTAAAAGCAAATCATCGATATAAATAACAATACGATCCTGTCGATTTCAGTCAATTTTGTACCTTTGTTAATTATGTCGGATATTATTCAATTGCTTCCAGAATCAGTTGCAAACCAGATTGCCGCAGGTGAGGTTGTTCAAAGACCTTCCTCCGCCGTCAAGGAGCTAATGGAAAACGCTATAGATGCTGGAGCTGATCATATAAAACTCATCGTTAAAGATGCAGGAAAATCATTAATACAAGTAATTGACAATGGTTGTGGCATGAGTACCACAGATGCCAAGCTATGTTTTGAACGCCATGCAACCTCAAAAATTAGAAAAGCAGAAGATCTTTTTGCTATTCGTACTATGGGCTTCCGAGGGGAGGCGATGGCATCCATTGCGGCGATTGCACATGTTGAGCTAAAAACTAGAAGAATAGAAGATGAGTTAGGCACCATTATAACAATAGAAGGTTCGCAAATAATCCAACAATATCCCGACCAAACTCCCGCTGGCACCAACATACTGATTAAAAATCTTTTTTATAATATACCCGCACGCCGAAACTTTTTAAAAAGCAATGCCGTTGAGTTAAGACATATTATAGATGAGTTTCAACGTATTGCCCTGGCAAACCCACATTTGTTTTTTTCTTTTCACAGTGATGGAAATGAGCTTTTCCATTTGCCAAAAGAATCGTTGAAGCATAGAATTATGCATCTATTTGGAAACTATTATAATCAGCGATTAGTTCCAGTTGAAGAAACCACCACCATAATTAATATAAATGGTTATATAGGAAAACCGGAATTTGCCAAAAAAACACGTGGCGAACAATTTTTCTTTGTTAACAACCGGTACATTAAGGACCCCTATTTAAATCATGCGGTACTAAATGCTTACGAGGAGATTCTACCTGCTGACACTTTTCCTTTATATGTCTTATTTATTGAAATTGATCCTGCAAAAATTGATATCAATGTTCATCCAACAAAGACAGAAATTAAATACGAAGATGAAAAATCGATATATGCGATTTTACGTTCTGCAATTAAACGTAGTTTAGGCCGATTCAACATAACTCCAACTTTAGATTTTGAGCAGGAAGTGGGTTTTAATAAATTGATTACCCCAAAACCATTAGAAGAAATTCAGGCACCTCGTATAAATTTCAATCCCAACTTCAATCCATTTGATACGGATGAATCAAAAAAAGCAGGAAATAACTTCGCTTCGTCGACTAGTGGATTTGAGCGAAATCCATCTATTGCAAGTAATTGGGATTCACTTTATCAAATCACTGAAGCAGCAGAGGATACGCAGTTAAATTTACATCAGGAGCCAGACAAGGAATCTTCTATCATTCAACCTGCTGACCAACCCAAAAAACAGTTCTTCCAATTGCATAACCGGTACATTGTTTCTCAAATTCATTCAGGTTTTATGTTGATAGACCAGCAGACGGCACATGAACGTATATTATTTGAACAATTTCAACATCAATTAGCACATAATCAAGGTGCATCACAACAAAGTTTATTTCCGCAAACCATTGAACTTTCACGCGCCGACTTTGTATTAATAGATGATATGCTTCCAGAAATCCAATCGTTAGGCTTCCAATTACGTCCTTTTGGAAAAACAACGTATATTGTTGATGGAATACCGGCAGATTTAGAAAACATCAATGAGAATCAAATTATAGAGAAATTATTAGAAGATTTTAAAAACCAAAGTGATTTAAAATTAAATAAAAGGGAAAAATTAGCAAAAAGTCTAGCAAAAAATGCGTCAATTAAACATGGAAGCTACTTAGATAATGATGCGATAGCAGATTTAATAGATCGCTTATTTGCCTGTCAAGCACCTAATATATCGCTTAGTGGTAAACCAATTATTATAACTTACACCTTACAAGAACTTGCTGAAAAGTTCGCCAAAAACATATAAAGAAAAAATATTTATGAATAATATATTAGGGAATTTACCACCGGTTGTCAAAAACTTATTGATTATTAACGTCATATGTTTCATTGGATCAATGATTTTCCAATATGCGAACCGATTTTTTGGCGTTTTTTACCCAGACTCTCCGTTTTTCCAAGTGTGGCAAGTTATTACCTACATGTTCATGCATGGTGGGTTTTCACACATCTTCTTCAATATGTTCGCCTTGGTTATGTTTGGTGCGATTATCGAACGTGTTTTAGGCCCAAAAAAGTTTTTGAACTTTTATATCATTTGTGGGTTAGGTGCTTTGGTGCTACAGTACGGTGTTCAGGCTTTCGAAGTATACCAAATCACAGGCTCTATTCAGGCATCTCAATATTTAGATTTTAATATGCGGGCAGGCACTGTTGCAACAAACCTACAAATTAGTGAGACACAATTTGAAACCCTAAGATCAATTTATGGCACACCATTGGTAGGTGCATCTGGAGCGATATACGGATTACTACTTGCATTTGGTTATCTTTTCCCTAACATGGAAATGATGTTAATATTTTTACCAGTGCCAATTAAAGCAAAATATTTTATTCCTGTTCTAATAGTAATTGAAATCGTTTTAGGATTTTCGAGTAGTGGATCATCGATTGCCCATTTGGCACATGTGGGAGGAGCACTATTTGGCTTTATATTATTAAAGGTCTGGGGAATTAAACGAACAAATTTCTATTAGCAGATGATGAGAAAGGAAAGCGGGATACAAACATTTATACGGACAACTTTTAAAAATGGTTCTCCTATCCCCTATCTATTGGCCATTCAAATTTTCCTTTTTGTAGTCGTTCACATTTGTGACTTACTAGTGGATTTAAGTGTTATACAATTCCCATTGTATGACTGGTTGATTAGTAATTTAAGTTTACCAAGTACATTCGCGCAATTTATTGAGCAGCCTTGGTCTATCATCACCTACAGTTTTTTATATGTTGGGCTATTTAATATAGTTTTTGACTGTCTATGGCTTTATTGGATGGGTAATATATTTTTAAATTTGCTCAATACCAGACAGTTTTTAGTCTTATATCTCGGTTCGATAATTATCGGAGGGCTAATTTATCTTACAATTGGCGAAACTGGAATTTTCTCTACTGGGCCAATCACCTCATTGTACTCAAATTCCCTTGGTTTAGCAGCTTTAATCGCTAGCCTATTGTTGTTAACACCAAAAACAGAGATAAGATTATTATTATTTGGGCGGGTAAAGTTACAAACCTTGGCATATATATATATGGCCTTAGAATTCTTATTTTATGTATTTGCTAACCGACCAGCCGCAATAACCTACTTACTTTCTATCGGATTGGGCTTGGTTTTTATGCAGCAACTGAAAGCAGGAAATGATATAAGCCGGTTTTTCAAAAAAACAAGAAAAAGTAAACTTAAAGTTGTACAGACATTAACGAAAAGTCCGAGCTACCGCAGCCTCAAAAGTGACTTACCGAATCAGCAGGTGATCGATGAAATATTGGATAAAATTTCTCAAAGCGGCTATGAAAGCTTAACTTCACGAGAAAAAGAAATCCTTTTTAAGGAGAGTAGAGAAGAGCAAGAATAATGATAATCAAAAAAAAGAATCTAGGCTTTTTTAGTAGAACAATCATGCTAGCTAATTTTCTGGCAATACTAGGACTCTTTTTGAGCTATTCAGCTTCTGTTATCAATCCTAAGTCTTTTTGGCCAATATCTTTTATGGGGCTTGGGTATCTCCCCATTCTATTAATCAACTTAGGGTTTATAGTCTATTGGATTTTACGAAAGCCGAAGTATTCACTATTCTCGATATTAGCCATATTGCTAGGGTGGAATTTAATGACACAACATATTACCTTCAGTTCTGTTAACGAAGTTGGTCCTGATTCAAGTCTTCGTGTTATGACATATAATGCTCATTTACTTGCGCCAATCGGCAATGAAAACAAATCCGTTAATGAGGAATTCGTTGATATAATTAACCAAGCAGCACCTGACGTTTTATGCATTCAGGAATTTAATAGCACGATAAAAGGATCAAAGAAATTCTCTGAGGTAATCAAAAAGAAAGCAAATTTTGAAAACTTTTATTTTGCTCCCTCGCAGCAAAATGATTATAATGCATACGGTCAAATTATCTTTTCAAAATATCCCATTATCAATTCGGGATTAATCAAGAAGAACCAGTATGGCATTAACCGAATTATTTATGTAGATATCGTCAAAAAACAAGATACGGTACGGATCTATAATGTTCATTTAAGGTCCTTTGCTCTTCAAAATCAGGACAAGGAATTTATTCAAAACCCCAGTAACTATACTGGTCAAGAAGAAACAAAGACAAAACGTGTCGGGCGAAAATTAAAAGGGGCTTTTGAACAAAGAAGTAACCAGGCTGAATCGTTATTCGCGCATATGGAAGAAACACATTACCCTAAAATCATTATGGGTGACTTTAATGATACACCTATGTCATATAGCACAAATCTAATTGGAAAAAATATGAAAAATGCGTTCCAAGAAAAAGGAAATGGATGGGGAGTAACCCATTTCGAAATGTTACCAATTCTACAAATCGATTACATTTTTTGTGATAAAGTTTTTTCCGTTGAAAATTATCAAGTAATTAAAAACAAATTTTCTGACCATTACCCCGTTTGGGCGGATTTGACTTTCTAACACCGAAGAATTACGGTTATTGTTCAATACCTAATTGTAATAATGCCTGTTGTACAAAACTATCATTTCGATTCTTGACCTTAAAGTAAGCTTCTTTACCAAAATAGTATCGCCCTAAAAGTGCTTCTATATCACTTTGAATAAGGTCGTGAAGATCGTTTTGCTTTTGATTTGATAGATTGATGCCCTTGGTTCTTAAAAAACTAATGAATCCATTGTACTCCGAGCTAGGGAGTTCATACCCTTGTAGAAAATTCTCAATTGAATAGGCTGGTAATTTCTCAATGAACCTGCTGTACACATATTGCTCGATCAAATTAGATTGCACCAAATCCCGATACAATAAGCTGACCTCATTAGAATCAATAGGAATTATTATATCGGGTTCAATCCCCCCCCCTTCATAGAGTTTTTTTCCGAGCGCTGTTTCAAATGATTTAATATGAGAAAAGGTTGTATCCATAGACCATAAACCATTATACATATTCGGGAAGTCAATCATGTTTGACCAATTGGGTTTATATTTCCGCTGTATACTCCGTCCAAGTGGTGTATAATATTTTGCAATACTTAGATTAATGGTTGATCCGTCTGAGAAATCAAAAAGTTCTTGAACGGTCGCCTTTCCATAAGTTCTTCGGCCGATTAGCATCCCCCTGTCCCAATCCTGCACAGCACCTGCTACAACTTCGCTCGCTGAGGCAGTTTTTTCATTAACCAATAAAATTAATTGTCCCTCAGCATACCTCCCATCTCCATCAGACAGATAATCTTCTCTTAACTCATGTGCCCCTTGGGTAAAAACTATTAGGCGTTTATCAGCAAATAATTCACCAGCTAAACGAATCGCGATATGAAAATATCCCCCACCATTATTACGCAAATCTAAAACTAGATTCTTTGCCCCCTGCTTTTTAAGTTCGATGATCGCGGCCTTAAATTCATCGGCAGTTTTTAAGCCAAATCTCCGTATTCTAATAAAGCCAACAGTAGGTTCCACCATATAAGCCACATCTAGGGAACTAACATTAATTTGATCTCTCACAGCTTTCAAAACAATAGGAGCATCACTACCCTCACGCTCTACCACCATTTCGACAGCTGTTCCCCTTTTACCACGCATTAAACCTTCCACTTCCTCTTTAGAGACAAACTGTCCTGCAACGTGTTTATTTCCAATCCGCAGTATCCGGTCACCCACTTTAAAACCACCATTATCAGCTGGTCCATTAGTAATTAGACCTACAATCAACAATGTATCATTTAGATTGAAGTATTCCATCCCTATTCCTTCAAAGGTGCCTTCTAATATCTCCGTCTGTGTTAGGGATTCATTAGGCATAAGGAAGGTAGAATAAGGATCTAAGTGAGAGATTACATGATTAATTGCTCCATTTTGAACAGAGTCAATATTTAAACTATCGACATAGCGACTGGAGATAAGGTCGACAACGTGTTGGATTTTATAAGTATTGTCCGACAGACCAATAGGAATTAAAGAACTATTTGTGTTGAATCCTTGCTGGTCAGCATAATTTTGACCAAGAATCAACCCCAATAATAAGGTTGCGCCGTAAGTGGCTGCTACAAATATATTCCGTTTTCTTCCGTTTTGCATTTAAGGTCTGGTCCACAAATTTACATTCTTAATTGCTATAATAAAACAAATATAGTACATTAATTTACAAACAATTCACAGTCCAAAAAACAGCTTTAATATGAATTTTTAATCATTTTTCAATATTTTTACAAACAAATGCATAAAATAGAACCTTATTACAACTGGCGGGATTACTATGTGGCATCAGAAGATGAAAATAGCCCATTTTTTGATACGGTATATAACGAATTTGAATTTGATAAACAGATTTACAATTTCTTGCTGCACCCTCAATGGGACTCTTTTGGTTCGCAAACATTGTACCTTAAGGTGCTATTTGTCGATTACGAAATAGGATATACCGTCATTGAATTTATTGGTGAATGGAACGACGCGATTTATAATGATATTATGGATTTAAAAAGAGAGCTTATAGATTTAATGATCGACCAAGGTATCAGCAAATTCATTCTGATTGGTGAAAATATCCTAAATTTTCATGCTTCGGATGATTCCTATTACGAAGAATGGTTTCAGGATATCGAAGATGGATGGATTGCAGGTTTGAATTTCCATGAGCATGTCATCAAAGAATTTGTAGATAATCAGATAGATTACTATATCAATTTTGGTGTTTATTTAAACAATTTACCTTGGCGAACATTGAAACCAAAACAACTTTTCCATCACATCGAAGAACATATACAACATCGCTTAAGGTGATTCTTTAGCGAGGGGATTAAGCCTAGTTTAATTTAGCTTAATTCTCTTATTTTCCGTAGATTTGGCTTTCAAAACTTTGTAATTATGTCATTCAGAATAGAAAAAGACACTATGGGTGAGGTTCAGGTGCCCGCAGATAAATATTGGGGCGCTCAAACTGAACGATCTAGAAACAATTTCAAAATAGGATCAGCAGCGTCCATGCCGAAAGAAATTATAGACGGATTCGCTTATCTTAAGAAGGCTGCCGCCTACGCAAACCACGAATTGGGTGTTTTATCGATTGAGAAGAGAAACGCTATTGCGGAGGTTTGCCAAGAGATATTAGATGGAAAATTAGCAGATCAATTTCCATTGGTTATTTGGCAAACGGGTTCAGGTACCCAATCCAACATGAATGTTAATGAAGTAGTAGCCAATCGTGCACAAGTTCTTGCCGGTGGAGAAATTGGACAGGGTGAGCCTGTTCTTAAAGCTAATGATGATGTCAATAAATCTCAATCTTCAAATGACACCTTCCCTACAGGTATGCATATTGCCGCTTACAAAGCAGTGGTGGAAATCACCATACCAGGCGTAGAGAAATTACGTGACACACTTCAGAAAAAATCTGAAGAGTTCATGAATGTTGTTAAAATAGGACGTACTCATTTAATGGATGCAACACCCCTAACTTTAGGACAGGAAATTTCTGGTTATGTTGCTCAATTAAATTACGGATTAAGAGCCGTCAAAAACACATTAGCTCATCTATCGGAAGTAGCCTTAGGAGGTACTGCGGTAGGAACTGGGTTAAATACACCCGCAGGCTATGATGTTACTGTTGCAAAATATATTGCTGAATTCACCGGTTTACCTTTTATAACGGCAGAAAATAAATTTGAAGCTTTGGCGGCACATGATGCTATTGTTGAATCCCATGGTGCGCTAAAACAGTTAGCAGTTTCATTAAATAAAATTGCCAATGATATCCGTATGTTAGCATCTGGACCACGTTCGGGAATAGGTGAAATTATCATTCCAGAAAATGAACCGGGGTCTTCCATAATGCCAGGAAAGGTGAATCCTACTCAATGTGAAGCATTAACGATGGTTGCGGCACAGGTTATGGGTAATGATGTTGCTATTACGATAGGTGGCACACAAGGACATTACGAATTAAATGTATTTAAGCCATTAATGGCCGCAAACTTTTTGCAATCCGCTCGACTTATCGGTGATGCCTGTATTTCTTTTGAAGAACATTGCGCCAACGGCATAGAACCAAATTACGATCGCATCGAGGAATTAGTAAATAATTCATTAATGTTAGTGACGGCTTTAAATACTAAAATTGGTTATTATAAAGCAGCTGAAATAGCACAAACAGCTCATAAAAACAAATCAACATTAAAAGAAACGGCAATTGCATTAGGCTATGTGACGGCAGAGCAATTTGATGAATGGGTAAAACCGGAAGAAATGGTAGGCAGTTTAAAATATTCCAATTGAATTTAAGACAAAGCAGCTTTTCAACCAAAAATATAGTCCTTTCAATTTTGATAGGTATACTTTTTATTTTTGGAAGTTGTCAACGGCATTCAGACATGCAGGATGAAGGAGCTGATTTCCTGCAAGGCACATGGATTCAGGATAGTATTACTGGAAAACAAGAGATGTTGAATTACACGGTTCATGAATTTAAAGTAACGTGCGATTCTATATACGCAACTTTCCAAGTGCACGCAAAGACCAAAACTATTGCAGACAGTTGCTACGGTGATGGCAATTGGACGGAATATGCCAAAGCAGTTTACTCCATTCGTGGCGATAGCATGATCGTCGAGGGCGTTTACACAAAGCCCAATGGGAAACAAAAAATTTCAGGCTGCTATAGACATGGTCCTTATACGCCTCGATTTATGATTACACGTAAAGACGATCAACATATTATTCTGGAAAATAAATTTGAAGGAAGACCCATTACACTAAAGAAAACCTCAACTATTAGCTGCGTACCTAAAAAACGCTGGGAGTTATAATATTTTCCAAATTATAAAAAAAACCAGTAAGTTGATGAACTTACTGGTTTTTTTATTGAATATATTGTTCTTAATTTATCAATTTCGCATCATCCGAGGATTTTAAAATATGATGTTTTAATTCATTTTCCGCTTGTTTTAATTCCTGTTCCGCAATTTGACGTTTTTCGCGCCCTTCCTTCTGTATTCGTAAAACCTCCTCTATGGTGGATATGATGTCCGTATTTGCTTTTTTAATCGTATCCATATCAATGATCCCTCTTTCGGTCTCTTTGGCAACATTAATCGTTGATTCCTTCAACATTTCAGAATTCTTTTTTAATAATTCGTTAGTTGCATCAGTTATTGCTTTCTGAGCCTCAAGCGCGCTTTGCGCATGTGCAATACCCAAGGTTAAAACCATCTGGTTTTTCCACAATGGTAAGGTATTAACAATCGAAGATTGAATTTTCTCCATTAAGGAACTACTATTACTTTGAATCATTCGGATTTGAGGAGCAGTTTGCAAAACAACCATACGGGTTAATTTTAGATCATGTAATTTACGTTCGAAACGAACCACATGCTGTTCCATATCCTTATATTCCTGAATTTTATGTTGATCACCATTAGCTTGTGCTTCCTCCTTTAAGGCAGGCAAAGTAATAGTCAATGCTTCCTTTAACTTCTCTTCTCCAGCTTGGATATGTAATGAAAGGTCCTTAAAATATTGCTGATTTTGAACAAATAGCTTATCGAAAATATTTACATCCTTGGCTAAACTCTTATAATGGCCTTCAAGCTTCAGCTCGATACTGTGTATATTTTTTTCAACCGAGGCATACTCTGTCCTCATCCTTCCAATTTTTTTCTTGATTGTATCAAAAAACGGAATCAAAGGTTTTTTATTTACTTTCTCATCAAAATCTTTGATCTCGGATCGTAAACCCACTAAAACATCTTCAGCACCACCTAAATCTTTTGTTCTGACTTGTTTTAAAATTTCATTAGAGAAATTGCTAACATTACTTTGAGACCCCACACCGAACTGGATGATATCCATGGTGGAGGTTAAATTAATTTTTTCCTTATATTGTTGGATAAGTGCCTTTTCTTCAGCGCTAAACTCCACATTCACCTGATCATTTTGGTTTGAGTTTTGCTTATCATCTAAATTCGTCAAATCTAAATTTGCCATAATATCTTATTCATTTAAGAGGTTTCTACTTTTTAAGGATTGAAGATAAACATCAGACTCCGCCGAAATATCTAACAAACCCAATTTAAATTGATTGGTCACTTCTTTCTCAATCGCAATCGAAGCTTTACGAATAACGTCCTGAAGCTTTACTTTCGATTCACTTGTAATACTATTATTTAAGTTTGTGTTTTCAAGTTCATCATACTGCATAAGCACATTCACAATCGTGGAATGTCTTACCAGAAACTTTTCCGCTTCTCGCTTATCTTTCTTTTCTAATAATTGAAATAACCGAATAATTTGATCAATATCATTTTGTATATTCTTATTGTCTATTTCCTTACGCCAATGGATTAATCTTTCTACAAAAAATTGAGGCGTATCAATGCTGGGTGCCGAAAGTTCAATCCGTCTTTGCGAGCTGATACTCGATATCCAGTACAGATCTCGAACTTGGCCAAGCTCAAGTCTCTGAAGGTAGGGTTTTGCTTGGTTTAACAACAGGCCATTCCCAACAATATAGCTTAAGACAGATCCAACCAAAGTTAACAACATAGCCTGCGATAGTGCACCAAAGAAAAACACAAATGATACAAATAAACCGAGTTCCACAAGTAAAAGCAACCACGCGGTAAGGTACCAAGAACGGACCTTACTCCGTCTAGCCTGACTCATCATTACTAGGGAATGCGCATGTATAGGAATAGGAATAAACAATAAGATGGACAAAAATGTCCATATCAATTGTTTGATTTCCCAAGTTCTACTTTTTTTCGTTGCCCAACCCATATATTAATTTAAACTTTTTATAAAAATACATCAAATTCCTAATTCATTAGGTAAGCTGATGACTAGAATTAGGTGATTACCCTATTATTTCCCGTGATTACCCTCAAATCGTCGGTGAAAACTCTTTGACCAATCTAAAGTACGATTTAGCGGCCATATCGGTAAATTCCCATCGTAATTTTTTTGTAAAGCTTCGTTTGGGCTAAAATAATTGGTTAAACATCGTAATAGTACCCCATGCAGATAAAAAGAAAAGGTTGACTCTTTTATGAGTCAACCTTTTCTTTTTATCTTAATTATCTTATTTTTAAAACGGTAAATCGTCATCCTCTGCATTATTTGTAGAAATATCTACTGGTGGCATATCTGCATATCCTGGAGCAGGAGCTGATGCTGAAGTTGTCGCCACTTTTGTAACCCGCCACGCAACTAAAGAATTAAAATAAGTTGTCATTCCTTCCTTGTTAGTCCAAGGTCTCCCACGAAGATTGAATGACACCTCCACTTCATCACCTACCGCAAGACTATCAAAAATATTAACACGATCTTGTGTTGCTTCAAAACGAATATATTCGACAAATTGTGGGTTTTCTGCATAAGCTACAATTAAATCTCTTTTTTTAAAAGATTCTGTCACCTGCTGAGTTGCACCAACCTCATGTACTTTTCCTCTAATTTCCATATCTTAACTATTAAACCGTAAAATTAAACATTTTTTGCTAAGAGATTAAGTAACTTTGTAGAAATATGGCAGAAGTTTTCAACACCCAGAGCAAGGTCATCTTAACTTGCAACAGACGCTTATCTCCTTATTTGGAGCAAGAGGTTCGTGAATTAGGATACAACATCGTACGTACTTTCAACACAGGCTTAGAACTAAAAGCTTCTGTGAATGAGTGCATAAAATTAAACCTCAACTTACGTATTGCAAGTCAAGTTTTATACCAAGTAAAATCCTTTAAGGCAAATGATGCCAATGATCTTTACAAAAATTTACTAGGGATATCCTGGGAAGATATCATCCCTATCGACGGTTATTTCTCTGTAACATCGCATGTGCATAATGAAAGTATTACGACTCCTTTATTTGCAAATGTCAAAGTAAAAGATGCAATTGTAGACCGAATTAAAGATAAAAAAGGACTACGTCCTAACTCAGGTCCTGATTTAAATAAATGTGTTATTCATTTACATTGGATGGATGACCGCGCTGAAATTTTTATAGATACCTCTGGAGAAACACTAGCTAAGCACGGCTACCGTAAGCACCCTGGGAAAGCACCCATGTTAGAAGCTTTAGCTAGCGCAACGATATTAGCTACACAATGGGACGGAAAAACACCCTTTGTGAACCCGATGTGTGGTTCAGGTACGCTAGCAATTGAAGCTGCTTTAATGGCTCAAAACAGAAGACCTGGCTTACAGCGTATGAATTACTCTTTTATGCATTTCATTGGGTATGACGAAGAGGTGTTTTTTGAACAAAGAAGGGTATTGAAAGAGAGTACGGATAAAACAAATCTTCCTCGAATTATCGCATCAGATATTTCACAAGAAGCCATTGATATTTCCCAACAAAACGCACGCACTGCAGGCGTGGAACATTTAATCGAATTTGAGGTCTGTGATTTTGAAAAGACTACTTTACCAGAGGGCAACGGTGTCATCATGTTTAATCCAGAATATGGGGAAAGATTAGGTATGCACAGCAAATTAGAATTAACCTACGGTCGCATGGGCGACTTTTTGAAAAAAGAATGCAAAGGTTACACGGGCTACATTTTCACCGGAAACCCAGATTTAGCCAAAAAAATTGGCTTGAAGGCCTCCAGAAGATTTGAGTTCTTCAATGGAAAATTAGACTGTAGATTATTGCAATTCGAATTATATGAAGGAAGAAAAGACTAATAACCAACAAATAATAATACAAAAAACCGCCGATTTTGTAAAAGAACAACTTAAAGGCGCTGAATCGGGGCACGATTGGTGGCATATTGAACGCGTTTGGAATAATTGCAAAGCAATACTGAAAACAGAAAAAGCTGATAGATTAGTGTGCGAACTCACCGCCCTACTGCATGATATTGCCGATAGTAAATTCCATGCAGGCGATGAGCAAATCGGACCTAAAGTCGCTGGCGATTTCCTTCAAACATTAGCAGTAGATCTAGCAACAATCGAACATGTTCAACAAATTATCCTAAATATGTCCTTTAAGGCCAGTTTAGGCGAAGTAACGTTTCATTCGAAGGAATTAGAAATTGTTCAAGATGCGGATCGCTTAGATGCCATTGGCGCCATTGGAATTGCTCGTGCCTTTAATTATGGGGGATTCAAAAACAGAGAGATCCACAATCCTAGCTGTGCCTATATTTCCAACCAAACTAAAGAAGAGTACAAAAATTCTGATGGGCCAACAATCAACCATTTCTATGAGAAACTTTTGTTACTCAAAGACAAGATGAATACAGAATCGGCCAAGCAAATAGCCGCAAAAAGACATGTGTATATGGAAGGTTTTTTGCAACAATTTTATAGGGAATGGGATGGCAAATCGTAGTCTTAATGATTAGTTAATATAAATTGATTAAATTCGTTGAACTTGTTTTAATAGACATGCAACGAAATTACATCCGAAACCTTTTTCTTACGACGGTCCTATCCGTTTTATGTTTTCCATCTTCAGTATTTGCCCAGCATACGGATTCCTTATTGGTCGTACAAACTCCGTGGAATTCCAAAACAATACAAAAAGGCATCGTTTGGCATCAAGCCCATTTTTCAAATTTATTTAACAGTGTCCAAGAAATAAATTGGGTTGAAATAGATTTAAAGAAAAATCGCGGAAAAGTTCACCTTGCAGCTGATTCGACACGACTAAAAACAACATCGACTTTCGCTCTAGAAAATAACGCTGTCGTGGCCATCAATGGTGGTTTCTTTGACATGAAAAACGGGGGTTCTGTGGATTATATTAAGGTAAATAATCAAATTATCAATCACACAAAGTCTCCATCACGACGTGCTAATGCAGTGCTGAGCATTCATAAGAGAAAAATAAGTATTCAACAATCAAATCTGCATAACACAGAAGAATCGAATGCAGCCAATATTTTGCTCTCAGGCCCACTTCTTATCGAAAAAGACAGTATAATCCGTCTTCGCGATGATCCATTTAACAGCAATCGACACCCACGGACAGCCATCGCTTTAACTAAAAAAAACAAATTAATTTTACTTGTAGTTGATGGTCGAAACAAGATGGCTCAAGGCATGAATTTGGAAGAGCTTGCCAAAGTGCTGAAATGGATTGGTGCAAAAGATGCCATGAATTTAGATGGCGGCGGAAGCAGTACGCTGTATATTCAAGGAATGACAGCAAACAATATTGTAAACTATCCAACAGACAATAAAAAGTTTGACCACGACGGTCAACGTAAAGTTGCAAACATAATTTATATAAACTAATTTATTACTCCATCCATGAAAAAAACAATATTATTAATCACCATGACCTCGTTATTTCATATAGGCTTATTTGCGCAAACAGAAATTATTGCTCACCGCGGCGCATGGAAAAACACAAAATTACCTCAAAATTCCATTGCGTCCTTGGATGCAGCGGTCGAACAAAATTTATGGGGAAGTGAATTCGATGTTCATTTAACCAAAGATGATGTTCTTGTGGTAAACCATGATCATGATTTCTACGGGCTAGAAATAGAAGAGCATACTTTAGCAGAACTAAGGACGAAAAAACACCCAAATGGGGAGGTTATTCCAACAGCTGAAGAATACCTAGTCCATGGCTTGAAACAGAAAGGCACCAAATTAATTTATGAATTAAAGGCGAGTAAAATTAGTAAAGAAAGAACACTAAAAAGTACGGAGCTATCTTTAGCTTTAGTAAAAAAGCTTAAAGCCACTAAAATGGTGGAATTCATTGCCTTTGATTGGGATGCTTGTTTAAAATTCAGAGAACTAGATAAAAAAATAAAAATTCATTATCTCAATGGTGATAAGACAGCAGCTGAGGTAAAGGCCGCAAACTTGACAGGCGTGGATTATCATTTCAAAATTTACAAAAAGAATCCTGACTGGATTAAAGAATTTAAAGCCCTTAAATTAAAAACAAATGTTTGGACCGTCAATACACAGGAAGATATGGACTACTTTCTACAACAAGAGGTAGACTTTATCACCACCGATGAGCCTGAACTATTAAAAACGACCATTCAGAAATAAAATGAAAAAAGTAACCATAACCCTTGCTATCCTTATCTGTAGTTTACTTGGCTTTTCTCAACAACTTAATGTGGCGACATTTAATATTCGCATGAAAACACAGTCAGATACAGGAAATCTTTGGGAGAACAGAAAAAAGCCAGTAACCGACCTGATTAAATACCATGAATTTGAAATATTTGGCGTTCAAGAAGCCTTCAAAGAGCAGTTGACCGACTTATCACAAGGACTACCAGATTTCAAATATGTGGGAGTTGGCAGAGATGACGGCGCTGAAAAAGGAGAACATTCCGCTATTTTTTACAATACCAAGCGTTTTAAACAACTAGAAAGCGGAACCTTCTGGTTATCAGATACCGATACTGAGAAACCAAATAAAGGTTGGGATGCGGCACTACCAAGAATTTGCACCTGGGGAATCTTCATTGACAATAGTAATGGAAAAAAATTCATCTTTATGAATACCCACTTCGATCATATAGGAAAGATCGCCAGAAAAGAAAGCGCAAAATTAATCCTTGCAAAAGCAAAAGAATTTGCAAAAGATCTGCCGTTGATTCTAACAGGTGATTTCAATATTACGGAAACCGATGAAGCCTATTTTACCTTGGCAAAAAGTGATGTGGTACACGATGTTCATGGTTTAGCTGAAATTGTTTATGAACCAAACTCTACATTTAATTCATTTGGACGTGGTATAAAAGAATCCGGACGCATTGATCATATTTTCATCACCAAACCATTCGGTGTAAAAAAATATGGTATTTTAACTGACACCTATATGGGTAAATATCCATCAGATCATTTTCCAGTAGTAACCCAATTATACTGGCCAAAGTAATATAACACCCAGCCATCTTAGCGCATGTACAAGGTGGCTGGGTTTCCCCTTCAATTAAAGCATATCCATCGTTCTTTACTTTTTTCTAGGAGAATGTATCCTTGGAAATCCTCATTTCTTCCCATTATATCATAAGTAAACAGTAATTTTGAACTATGAAGACTAGAATCATCATCTTAATAGCGTCAGCTACGCTGGTATTTAGTAGTTGTGATACACTTAACCAAGGTAGTTTTAACCTTCCTTCACAATCCAATGGCTCATCAAGTGGAAATAACAAAACCACACCGCCAAATAGTGGAAATATTACCGAAAAAGAAGCGATGACAGGTGTCAAAGAAGCATTGAATACCGGACTTCAAAATAGCATACAAACACTTGCTAAAAAAGATGGATTTTTAGGCGATGCGGCAGTAAAAATATTGATGCCTCAAGAAGCAAAAAAAGTAGAATCTGCTTTACGGGCAGTGGGCATGGGTAGTTTGTGTGATCAATTTATAAACAGCATGAATAGGGCAGCTGAGTCGGCTGTCAAAGAAGCTTCGACAGTTTTCTTACACTCCTTATCGAACTTGACGGTCAAAGATGCATTCAACATCCTACTAAGTGGACAACAAAATGCAGCAACAAACTACTTTAAATCAAACACCTCCCAAGAACTTACCACCAAGTTCACACCTATTATCCAGGGGGCCATGGGGCAAAACAAGGTTACTACGTATTGGAATCAACTGACCTCAGCATACAATAAATTACCATTAAGCAATAAAATTGAAAATGATTTAACGGCTTATGTTACCCAAAAATCCATAGACGGTTTGTTTATAAAAGTTGCAGACCAAGAATTAAAAATTAGAAAAAACTTACAAGGCTCAAGAAATACAAATACACTTCAAAAAGTATTTGGTTGGGCTGACAAACAATAACCCATCGATTAATAAATTGACAAAACGACCAAACAAAATGATTTTAGCCTTGCTGTATTTAGCTATATCAGCAGCAAAATCGTAGATTTGTATCTATGGAAATTAATGATATAAAAGATTTTCAAGTCGCTGAAAATTTCATAAAATATGTTCAGATTGATACTCAATCTGACGAACAATCACAAAGCGTACCCTCGACTGAGAAGCAAAAAGACTTAAGTAAGCTTTTAGTCGAAGAACTTCGACAAATCGGTATAACAGACGCTCATGTAGATGCGCTGGGATACGTATATGCAACAATTCCATCCAACTCGGAGAAAACAGTGCCTGTCATCTGTTTTTGCTCGCATGTGGATACTTCCCCTGATTCCTCAGGCACGGATGTAATACCAATCATTCACCATAATTATCAGGGCGAGGATATAGTACTTCCACAGGATCCAAACATCATTATTAAACAAGCAGAGCATCCAGATCTCTCAGAACAACATGGTAATGATATCATTACTGCAAGTGGCAGAACACTTCTTGGAGCAGACGATAAGGCAGGTGTTGCTGAAATAATGGACGCTGCTAGAATCCTAATGGAAAATCCAAGCATTAAACATGGTGTAATTAAAATTTTATTCACCCCTGATGAAGAAATCGGAAGAGGTGTTGACCATGTGGATTTAGTGAAATTACAAGCTGATTATGCCTATACCATGGATGGCGAAAAGGCTGGGACGTTAGAAGATGAAACTTTTTCAGCTGATGGGGTACTGATTAAAATACAAGGCATTTCAATTCATCCAGGCTATGCCAAAAATAAAATGGTCAGTGCGCTCAAAATAGCCGCAGCAATTATAGAAAACCTGCCTAAGGACAGACTTTCACCCGAATCAACACATGCAAAAGAAGGCTTTGTACACCCAACCAACATCACAGGTGCAGTTGAGGAAGCTACCTTAAATTTCATTGTTAGGGATCATGATACGGCTTTATTGGCACAACATGAGGCCGAATTAAAAGAGATCGTACAACAGACCGTCGCGCAATACCCAGGAGCAACTTTTGATTTTGAAATCACCGAACAATACCGCAACATGAAAGAAGTATTGGATAAACACCCACGTGGTGTAGATATTGCCATGATGGGGATTGAGCGAGCAGGAATGAAAGTAATAAAACGCAGTATCCGAGGCGGTACAGATGGATCAAGATTATCGTTTATGGGGCTTCCCTGCCCGAATATATTTGCCGGCGGTCATGCATTTCATGGCAAGCAAGAATGGGTCTCCATTCAAGACATGCAAAAAGCTGTACTGAGTATTTTACACATATCCGCCCTTTGGGAGGAATTAAGCTAAATAATTTAGAAATAGAGTAAGGCAACTTACCGAACAAAAAATTAAGTTTATGCAAAACGATGTATTAAAAACAATTCATTTTCGAAGATCTGTCTTTCAAGCCAATTTTACGGATAAAGAAGTTAGTAAAGAAGATCTTTATACCATATTACAAGCCGCAGATGCTGCACCAACCCATAAGAGGACTCAACCATGGCGATTTGTAATATTCCGGAAGGATGGGCTTCAGCGTTTAGGTAAAGAGCTTGGCGCTATTTACAAGAGAACAACGCCACAAGATAAATATAACGAGATGATGGAAGAAAACATGGAAAAAAAAGCAACCATGTCCAACGCTGCTATGGCCATCATTGTTAATTATTCATACGAACTTCCTGAATGGGAAGAATTAGCTGCGACAGCCTGTGCTGTACAAAACATGTGGTTAGCAGCAGCTTCTCTGGGAATAGGTGGGTATTGGGCAACGCCTGGCTTAATCAATCATTTAGGATCATTTCTCGATCTAAAAGAAAATCAGAAATGCATAGGTATTTTCTATTTAGGGCATCACGAATCAGAAGATCGAGAACCTTTTAGAAGCCCAATAGAAGAAAAAATCAGCTGGGAAGAATAAAAAATAAAATCCAGAAGTTAGACCTTCTGGATTTTGTTTTTTATTCTTATTCATTCCGAAATAAGCAATCTAATTCTTCGCTTAATTGACCTCAATTTCAATTACACCTTTTTTTCCAGTCCATTGCACTTTTTGAAGAATAAAGCTCTTAATACTATTATCGATCGATTCATTGGTTGAATGTTGAATGGTCACTTGCTTTGCTAATCCTTGAACGACAATAAATTCGACCTGAATTTTTCCTGTCCCTGACAAATCACGAAGTTCAGAATTAAGTTCTTCATTAAATTCTTTCCAACCTTGGGTAGGTATCGCGTCAGAATTGTCCAAACTACGCGTTTCGATCCGCATATTTTCTTCCATCAGAATTACATCGTTCGTTTTCTGAAAATTTGACTTTCCAAAGTGATTAAAAAAGATAAGCGAACAAACGACCATAAAAAGTACCGCAGCAGTTAATCCAATCCCTAAACGTTGCCAAGTAAAAAATCGCAAATTCTTTTCATCATTTCTGCCCACGATCCTTCGCGCTAATCGTTGTTGTAATATGCTTATTTTTTTTGTATCAACCCCGTTTTGTAGTTTATATCCTTCCAGAGCGTCTTGTAAAAAGGGATCATTTAAAGCTTCATTTTCCAGCTCATACATCTCCTTCTGACTCATTAGACCCATCACGTAATTATGAATTCTTGTTAATTGATAATTATTTTCCATTTGTTTTCTCCATACAGATTTTTAGATTCCTTCTGCCATTCTGAATATTGCTTTTCACTTTATTAGTATCGAGTCCGATCTGCTCGGCAATATCCTTATAACACATTTTTTCTAAATAAAACATGCGAATACACCGTTGCTGATCGTCATTTAAGCCTGCTATGCAATTTTCTAGGCTTTCAAAATCACGTTCTTGCCACTGCGAAGGATCCTGCATATTAAGCTGCTTTTCTGATTCATATAGATGATCTTCAATAGCAACCTTTTGCATTTGTTTAGCTTTACGTAATTGCATTAAACAATAATTACGAGCGTAAACATGTAGCCAACTCTTAAAATTGCTGACCTCGTGAATCCTCAATTTGTCGATAAGCTCATCAAAAATCTCCATCACCGCATCTTGGCTTTGATCAGCATCCTGAAGATATTTATAACAAACCCCGTATAATAAAGACATATATGGAGAATACAGTTTGCCTAAGGCCGACAAGTCACCCTTTTTCTTATAATACTGTAACAACTCCTTTTCATCCATGTTTTTATCGTTCCTATATAAGGATGATTCAAGATAAGAAATTCCATAAGACAAAAAACCAATTCAATAAAATAAAGAATTGGTTTATGTAAAAAATCCGTACTATTTGAACAATTTAATTAATCAAAAAGCACATAAGCAACAGCTAAGGTTACGAAAATATTAAACGTTTGCGCAATTAAAAAAGCGTACAGTGGCTTTTTATTGGCATGGGAAAATAGATCTTTAAAATTAGTTTCTAAACCAATCGAAGTAAAAGCAAGTGCAAACCACAAGCCTTGTATACTTTTTAGACTGCTTTTAATTTCTTGGTGAACGTCTGTTGGAATTACAAAAGAAAACATGAGCGAGACGAATACAAAACCAACAACAAATTTTGGAAAACGGTCCCAAATTAATTTTAGCGTCGGTTTATCTTTTTTCGTTTCATCATCGACAGATTTAGAATAGGTCCAATAGATACTGATAAAAAAGGCAGCTATACCAAGCAAGACGTTCTGTGAAAATTTAACAATAGTACTAATTTTTAGTGCTTCCTCACCGACGATGGAACCTGAGGCAACAACCGCGCCCGTGGTGTCAATACTACCACCTAACCAAGCTCCGGTCACCTGTTGCGATAGATGAAGCCACTCTGCAATATAAGGCATAATGATCATCATGGGAACAGCGGTGATTAATACCAGTGAAATCACATAAGAAAGTTTTTTATTATCACCCTTAATAGCACCCGAGGTGGCGATCGCAGCAGAAACCCCACATATAGACACAGCGCTGGATAACATCAAAGCCATCTCTTTATCAATCTTCAATTTCCGACATAACCAAAACGCAAAATACCATACAGAAATGACCACAACTAGTGCTTGAATTAATCCCAATGAGCCAGCCTTAAGGATATCGCCAAAAATAACCGCGCTCCCTAATAATACCAGACCAATTTTCACATATAATTCCGTGCTTAAAGCTTCTTTAAACCAGGCAGGTAGCATAAAGAAGTTGCTGATGGCAAGGCCAATCGCTAAGCTAAAGATGACAGCTTCCAGATTAAATTCCTGAATAGTTGCATTACCCGCTAACACTAAGGCCAATACAGTCAATATAAAAATCAAAGGAAATACAATTAGCAACGCTTTTAACTCCTTTTTCAACAACAAAGCACCTGCAATTGCAATTGCATATACGAGCAAAAATTGCTCTATAATAACCGTAAAATTAGAAACAGAAAAGATAGTAGTCTTGAGTTCTTGTAGAGTAGACCAATCAAAACTAGGTTTAGGAACTATTATCCCAAATAATGCTAATCCAATAATAAGAAAGCCTAAAATGACAACGACCCAGTCTTCTGACAGGTCAATTTTTTTTGTAAACATATAAGGTTTAAATTGATGTATTTATTAAATTTTTAAACGAGGGCTTAATATATGGAAAAATAAATTTAAAGTCATTTTTTTGTAAAAATAAAGTCGTCACAGGAACCGTTTCAAGCATTAAACTTGCATCAACACCTTTAAAGTACGCACCAATTTTCGCGACGAACTTCGGTAAAGGTAAGCCCCAAGATCGACCCGCTGCATCTCGTAAAGCACGCATAAATTCCGTATTTGTAACTGGATTAGGACTACAGGCGTGATAAACGGATTCTCTTTGGGGCTGATCAATGATCCAACTAACTAGATTCACAAAATCGGTATGGTGTATCCAACTTACGAATTGATTGCCCGAACCGACATGACCTGCCAAGCCATATTTGGCCAAGGGGTAAAGTTCTGAAAAAATTCCAGCCTCAGGACTTAACACAGGGCTTATGCGTAAAACCACTTTATGCGTAAGTAAGCACGTAGTATCCCAGAAAGCGCTCTCCCACTTTTGAGATAGATTGCCCAAAAAATCAGAGCTATACGCATGACTACGTTCATCCTGAAGTCCCTTTGCCCCATTGAATATAGAAACTCCAGAGAAGTTAATCCAAAGTTTGGGTGCATGCTGCACGGTATTTATTGCCTGGGCAAGCAATTTAGTCGGTATGATTCTGGAATTATATAAGATTTCCTTATTCTTAGCCGTAAACCGACATTGAATAGATTGACCACATAAATTAATTAACACATCTACTCCATCCAAGGCATTAACCCATTCCCCTAAATGAAGGGCATCCCAGAGCACAACTTTTACGCTGGGATTTACCGCAAGATTACCATGCCTACTCAAAAGAGTCACATCATCCCCATTTTGAACAAAATGGGCAATTAATAGTTTTCCCAAATTGCCGGAACCACCAGCTAAAACAATCTTTGCCATATAATTTCACTAAGTTAAAACAAATTATATCGAATTATATCCCTGCATTTGAACTGTATCCATATTCTTACCAGAAGAATAATTTGGAAAAACGAATAAAAAAAAGTTCCAGGAAAACCCGGAACTTTCACATAATCAACCATAAAATATTAAAAACAATATTTATTTTCTTCAATTAGTTTTTTAGCAATTTCTTGCCGAGCAGCTTTAACATTAAAAGGTTGCGCTTTTGTGAAACGACGTAAGCCCATCAACATCATGCTTAATTCATCTCCTTCAGCAAAAGAATACAATGCTTCTTTACCTGCAACATGTACTTTATCAATAGCACCATAAAGGTATAGCTTAGCCATCTGTTTAGCAGCATCCGCATGTTCTCCTGGTTGGGTTTTTTCAAGCTTTTCTGCGCGAAGTAAGACCGATTCGGCCACATACACATAGCCAATGATGTCCGCAATATTCATTAATATTTCTTGTTCCTTAGACAAAGACATCATTAATTTCTGTACCGCAGCACCAGCAATCATAAGGCCTGCCTTTTTTAAGTTCGCCAATACTTTCTTTTCTGCTGCAAATGGACTGCTATCAGGTTCAGCAAAATCAGGTATAGACATTAATTCAGAGGCAACCGTTTGAGCGGGTCCCATTAAGTCCAGTTCTCCCTTCATTGCTCTCTTCAACAACATATCTACAATCAACAAGCGATTGACTTCATTTGTACCTTCAAAAATACGATTGATCCTTGCATCTCGGTAAGCTCTTTCCATAGGTGCTTCCGCTGAATACCCCATTCCTCCAAAGATTTGAACACCCTCATCCACCGTATAATCTAACATTTCAGAGCACCAAACCTTAATAATAGCGCATTCAATAGCGAAAAGTTCAACTGATTTTAGTTTAGCTTTAGACTCATCCATTCCACTTGAAACCAAAGCTTCATAAGCATCATCTATGTTTTGCCCGGCGCGATATGCGGCCGATTCAGTGGCAAATAAACGAGTAGCCATTTCTGCCAGCTTATACCGTATAGCGCCAAATTTAGAAATAGGCAAGTTAAATTGGATCCGCTCATTGGCATATTTAATGGCGGTCGATAAAACAGTCCTGGAAGAGCCAATAGTTGCAGCTCCTAATTTTATCCGTCCAATATTCAGTATATTCACCGCAATCTTAAAACCATTTTCACGATCGGATAACATATTTTCTATAGGAACAGGACAATCATTAAAGAAAACTTGCCGCGTTGAAGAACCCTTGATACCCAATTTATGTTCCTCCGGGTTCATGGTAATTCCACCGAAGTCCTTCTCCACTATGAAAGCTGTTAAATTTTTATCATCCTGAATTTTAGCAAAAACGATAAATACATCCGCAAATCCCCCATTGGTGATCCACATTTTTTGACCATTAAGTAAATAATGCGTACCCTGTTCATTTAATTTGGCAGATGTGCGGCCTGAATTCGCATCGGATCCTGAATTGGGTTCAGTTAGACAATATGCAGCTTTCCATTCTCCTGAAGTTAATTTTGGGATATATTTGCTTTTTTGTTCCTGATTACCATAGTACAAAATTGGTAAAGTTCCAATGCCTGTATGCGCAGATAAAGCAACAGCAAAGGAATAACCACCGCCCACAGCATCAGTCACCAACATAGATGTATTAAAATTCTTACCAAAACCCCCATATTGTTCTGGAATAGAAACGCCTAACATACCTAACTCTCCAGCTTTATTCATAAGGTCTTCCATCAGTCCCTCTTGCTGATTATCGATAGATTCTAAATTATTAAGCACATGTGCTTCCAAAAAATCTAAACAGGTTTGGCGAATCATCCTTGCCTCTTCATCGAATTCCTCAGGGATGAACACCTCGTTATAGGGTGTTTCTTTAATCACAAATTCCCCACCTTTTATTACGCTATGCTTTATTGTTTCACTCATGATATATTTTTGATTAATCCAAAGTCGATACCTCGGTTCCCAATCGAATTGTTGAACCAGGAAACCTCCTCGGGTTACTTTTATAATAGTTCAAAGATTCCAGCAGCTCCCTGCCCAGTTCCGACACACATAGTCACCATGCCATATTTTTTATTCCTCCTTTTTAATTCCCCTAGAAGCTGGACTGTCAGTTTTGCCCCAGTGCAACCAAGCGGATGCCCCATGGCAATCGCCCCGCCGTTCACATTCACTTTTTCTTGATCAAGGCCAAGTTCACGGATAACAGCCAAAGATTGCGAAGCAAAGGCTTCATTCAGCTCAAATAGATCAATATCTTCTTTGTTCAATCCAGCCATTGTTAAAGCTTTAGGAATAGCTTTCATTGGCCCAATTCCCATGACCCGTGGTGGTACCCCCGCCACTGCGTAACTCAATAATTTTGCAATAGGCTTTAAATTCAATTCTTTCATTTTCCTTTCAGACATCACCAACACAAAGGCTGCTCCATCAGATGTCTGCGAAGAGTTTCCTGCCGTTACTGATCCTTTCGCATCAAAAACGGGTCTCAATTTCCCTAGTGCTTCTAGAGAAGTATCGGCACGTGGCCCCTCATCCGTATCAACCACATATTCACGCGTCGCAATTTTACCCTTCTCCAAATAGTTTTCTTTGACCGTGATGGGAACAATCCCATCCTTAAAGCGACCTTCTTTGATCGCTTCAACAGCGCGGCGATTAGATTCTAAAGCAAATTTATCTTGATCCTCTCTAGATATCTTAAAATCATTTGCTACTGCCTCAGCTGTTAGTCCCATACCCCAATACCAATCGGGATTAGTTTTCGCTACACGGGGATTGGGAACAATCTTCCAACCACCAAAAGGCATTCCCGACATTACCTCAACCCCACCAGCAATTATAACCTCAGCCATGCCGGTTTTAATTTTTGCGACCGCAGTGGCGATGGTTTCAAGACCAGAGGAGCAATATCGGTTAACCGTTACCCCTGGCACCTTGTCTGTCTCCAAACCCATCAACGAAATCAATCGTCCTATATTTAACCCCTGCTCAGCCTCAGGCATCGCATTACCAACAATCACATCATCAATTTCTTCCTTATTCAGATTAGGCACTGATGCCACTAAATGTTTAATGACACTTGAGGCCAAATCATCCGCACGCATAAAGCGAAAACCACCACGCGGGGCTTTGCCAACTGCTGTACGATAACCTGCTACAATATATGCTTCCATGTGCTTTTTTTTATCCTTAATTTTTATTTAAAATAAATGCCATTACCAGGCTGATACTTCGCCCTTACGTTAGCACTATATGTTGCAAAAAAACAACAACTTTTTAATCGTCTATATTTTAGTAAAAACAGTAATACCAAGCCTTTGTAAGTCAACAAAATAAACGTGGTGGTCCTTTCTTTTACTCAGTTTCACTTAATTCCTTAACGCCTTTCCTTTGGTCAGCATATGTTGAATACGTTCCAATGTTTTACGCTCGGCACACAATTCCAAGAATGCTTTTCTTTCCAGATCCAACAAATATTGCTCATCCACTTCGGTCGGTTGTGATAAATCACCTCCACTCATCACATAGCCCAGCTTCTCTGATATTTTTTTATCATGTTCCGAGATATAATTCCCAGCGTGCATGGAGGAAGCACCGATGTATACAATCCCAAGCGCCTGGTTTCCTAAAACTTTAATATCATTCCGAGGGACAGGTTGTATATAACCAGCCTGATCAAGCGCCAATGCCTTAGCTTTCGCATCGGCAAGTAACCTTTTTCTGTTCATGGTAATTCCAAACTTACCTTGCTGTAAATAGCCTAATTCAAATGCTTCATAACCCGAAGTAGACACTTTAGCTTGGCCAATGGTCAAAAATCGATCTTTAAAGTAATTCTGAACAATTTGATCAGGTTTGTACTCATCAGATGCCCTCAACGCAAATTCTTTGGAGCCTCCCCCGCCGGGTATAACACCAACCCCGAATTCAACCAAACCCATATAAGTTTCAGCATGAAGTTGTACAAAATCTGCGTGCATCGAAAATTCACATCCACCACCTAGCGTAAGTTGAAAAGGAGCGGCTACGACCGGTATTGAAGAATAGCGTAAACGCATAGAAGTATTTTGAAACATGCGCACTGCCATATCTAATTCTTCATAATCCTGTTCTACTGCCAACATAAATATCATACCTATATTAGCCCCAGCAGAGAAATTCTTACCATCATTGGAAATTACCAACCCTCTATATTCTTTTTCAGCCAGATCAATAGCTTTGTTCAAACCAGCAATCACTTCCGAGCCTATGGTATTCATTTTCGTATGAAATTCACAATTAATGATTCCATCCCCTAAATCAATGATCGAAACACCATCATTTTTCCAAATCGTATGTTGCTGACGAATAAGATCTAAAACAATAAAATCTTCCGTTCCAGGAATAGGTTGGTAGGCTTTTGAAGCGATATCGTAATAATAGCGCCGGCCATTTTCCACTTTGTAAAAACTTTCAAACCCGGCATCCAACATCTCATGCACCCAAGTCGCAACCTCGCCGCTATGTCCCGGGAGACGTTTCTCTTCCGCTTTGATTTTCGCTAATGTTTCTCGCACACCCAAGGCATCCCAAACCTCAAAAGGCCCTATTTCCCAGCCAAAGCCAGCACGCATCGCATCATCAATTCGGAAAAAGTCATCTGTAATTTCTGGAACTCGTTTAGAAACATATTCGAATAACGGATAGTGCATAGCACGAAATAACTCCGCTGCTTTATCCGTCCCACGTTCATACACCTTCATTCTTTCGCGAATATCATCCACACCTTTAGTCTCCTCCAAGGTGGATGATTTTACTTTTTCCTGTTTGGCATAATCCATGGTTTGTAAATCAAGCGATAGAATTTCGGAATTACCCTGATCATCCTTAATCTTTTGATAAAAACCTTTTTTTGATTTTTCACCTAACCATTTATTTTCCACCATCTTGGTGATAAAATCTGGCAATTGAAAAACACCTTTGGCCTCATCCTGTGGAGCATTTTCCACTAACCCCTTTGCCACATTGACTAACGTATCCAGCCCCACAACATCGGCGGTTCGAAAGGTAGCTGATTTAGGATGTCCCATTGCCGGTCCAGTGAATTTATCCACTTGTTCAACAGTAAGTCCTAAGGGTTTTACCAGATGGGTCAAGGCCAGCATTGAATAAACGCCAATTCTATTTCCAATAAAAGCCGGGGTATCCTTACATTTAACAACGGTCTTACCCAACATCTTATCGCCAAAAAGCACTAGAAAATCAATCACTTCTTTGTTTGTCGATGGGCCCGGTATGATTTCCAGTAATTCTAAATACCGCGGTGGATTAAAAAAATGGGTTCCACAAAAATGGGTTTTAAAATCGTCAGATCTTCCCTCACTCATTAGATGAATCGGAATACCCGAGGTATTTGACGTAATTAAAGTACCAGGTTTACGGTGTTTTTCTACTTGATCGAAAACTGTTTTCTTAATATCAAGACGTTCAACAACTACCTCAATCACCCAATCAACATCACTAATTTTCTGCATATCATCATCAAAATTTCCAGTAGAAATTCGATGAGCAAATGAGTTGCTATATAAAGGTGCTGGATTAGATTTGATAGCCGTCTGCAAGGAATGATTAACAATACGGTTGCGAACAACAGCATTCGTTAAAGCGAGTCCTTTAGTCTGCTCCTCAGGTAAGAGTTCCTTCGGAGCAATATCCAAAAGTAAAACTTCGACACCTATATTAGCAAAGTGGCATGCAATACGAGATCCCATAACGCCAGACCCCAATACAGCTACTTTTTTAATATTTCTATTCATATCATGTATATTTTCTAAAACTAATTATGGTTCAATTTGGATCTCAGGCTTGTAATCACCAGCCAATTCATTGATTTTAACTAACATCTTACTCAATAAATCTCTTTCTTTCTCTGAAAAGAAAGCATTTAGGTATTCATTGAATTCACGAACAACATCTTTCGCTATTTTTCGTTTCTCTTTTCCTAAGTCTGTTAGGTAAACTTTCACAGAACGTTTATCCGTATTGCTTGTCTCTCTGTAAATAAACCCTAAACTTTCTAAATTGTTCAGCACCCTAGAAAGAGAAGTTGTTTTCACCCCTGTTAGATTAGCTATTTGAGAAACAGGAGTTCCCTCAGCATGAATATTAATCAAGATATAACCAGCAGCTTGCGTAAAGCCGTGCTGTGAGGCAATAAGGTTATATTTATTAGCAACAGTCTGCCAAGCTGTCTTCAAAAAATAATCAATGGTATTATTTTGACTCATATTTGGTTACTTATTTATTATGCAAGCATAACAAATTTAATAGAATGATTTGACAATTCAAACACTTTTATACTTTTTTATTTAAAGAAGGATGATCGTAATCATGATGCATAAATACTTAACTTAAAAATAACATGTTAGTAAATTTAAAAACTGATATACAACAACTTAACTAACAAAATATAGTCCTTTAAAACAGAAAACAAACATCACTATTATAAATCCGTTAACTTTGTATCAAACATCAATCACATGGCAATAGTAAACATCCCTCGGCTTGATTTAACGCACTTCACACAGGGCGATTCGACACAACGTCAGGACTTTGTTAAAAATTTAGGCAAAGCATTTAACGAAACAGGTTTCGTTACCATCACTGGTCACGGTTTGTCACCGGAATTAATTGAAGAACTCTACAAAGTAGTAAAAAGCTTTTTCGATCAACCCGCTGAAGTAAAGAAACAATATGAGTTTCCTGAACTTGCAGGTCAACGCGGTTACACGCCAAAAGGACGTGAGAAGGCCAAAGATTCCACTACACCGGATCTAAAAGAGTTTTGGCAACGAGGACAAACAATAACCGATGAGGAATATAGTAAAGCAGACTTCCCTGATAATCCGAAAGTAACAGAGTTGCCGGCCTTTAACAACGTTACCGCTGAAATTTATGAAAAATTAGAGCAAGCAGGTCGACAGCTTTTAAAAGCCATAGCAAATTACCTTGGATTAGCTGAAGATTACTTCGAAGCTTATGTGCACAATGGAAACTCCATATTGCGCGCCATCCATTATTTTCCTATTGAGCAGCCCGAAAACTTATCACCCGATGCGGTACGAGCGGGCGCCCATGAAGACATCAACCTGATTACCCTACTTATCGGGGCTAGCGCAGATGGCTTAGAGGTATTAACCAAAGATGGAAGTTGGTTCCCCATTCGTGCTAAAGGTGAAGATATCGTCGTAAATGTTGGTGATATGCTCCAAAGGTTAACCAATAACAAATTAAAATCAACCACGCATCGCGTTGTCAATCCACCGATAGCGTTAATGAAAACTTCTAGATACTCGGTCCCTTTCTTTTTGCATCCAAAGGCAAGCATGAGTTTAGCCTCGTTAGCAACCTGTATAGATGACCAACATCCAAAGGCTTATCAGGATTATACCGCGGGCGAATATTTGGATGAACGTTTACGAGAAATAGGATTAAAAATGTAAAACAAAAATAGGCTGCATTCTTTTACAAGTGCAGCCTATTTTATCTTAATAGAAAAGTGATTTTTAATACCCTGGGTTCTGTTGTGCCCTTAAAGTTGGGTTAGCATCAACCTCCGTAGCAGGCAAAGGCCATACAAATCTAAAATTTGAGTAAGGCACCGCCGCTTGCGACGGTTCTAAAATCGTTTTACCGTCATAAACTGATGATGAGAGTTGCGCAGGCAATACTTTTGCCGGAATTCCAGCAGTATTATATTCCGTACCCGCTAGACGATGAATATCCCCCCAACGTTTACCTTCAGCAAAAAATTCAATTCGTCGCTCATTGTAGATAGCAAGCTTTAGATCAGCTGGCATTTTAGTACCAAATGAATGACTAGCACCCACTGAACGATCACGCACCGCATTTAATAAACGTAAAGCCTGGACGTTATTTCCGGTGTACGCATAGGCTTCCGCTACATTTAATAAAACCTCTGAATAGCGCAAAATTGGATTCCAATCGTCGTTATTTCCGTAATTTCTATATTTATACGCATAGACAAAAGGTCTACTTCCCGTAGCCTGTTTATAAGTTAACTCCGTCTTACGCTTATCATCAGCTAACCAAAAGCTAGCATTATATAAATTAGGGCTCATCCCAATTAAATCACGGCCATTTAAAGAAGAAGGACCGTACATACCAGTAATTGCGCCATTCACCCCGGCATTCGAATTAACACTCTGACTAATGGAAAAAATAGACTCGGTATTGTTTTTATAATTTAAAAAAGGAACAGTAACATCCGCTGTCAGTGCATAGGAATTGATTGGTGAGGTGAAACTACCCGAATTAGCATTAGTACCTAACTTGGTCCCTTCGGCAATTGCTCCTGCATAATCTTGCATAAATAATTTTACGCGAGTCTTCAAACCGATTGTCGCCCCTTTTGTTGCTCTGGAGATGGTCAGATCAGTAGCTGAATGTGCTGCTGGAAGCAACTCCTCCGCCTGATCGAGATCAAGAATCACTTTCTGATAAGCATCCGCTACATTACCACGATCCAAGGTTAAACCTTCTTCTACCGACTCTGGGGTAGTATAAGCAATAGTACTATACGGGATGCCTAAATTAGTCGTGGGATTATCGCGATAAGGTCGGCTAAAATGAACTAATAATTCATGATGTGCAAGCGCTCTTAAAAATAAAGCCTCTCCAATATACGGATCTCCGACATCAGCTGTTATAATTCCTGCTTCAACAGCACCAGTAACACCTTGAATAATCACATTAGCTTGGTTAATTAAACCATATAATTGCTCCCAATGATTCTTATTATTCGCAGATGTTGTGGTATAGGTGTTTTGATAAGTAATTTGATAGAAGGACTGTAAATTGATCATATCTTCTCCGCGCATATCACCTTGTTCCGTATTGGCTCCACCAAACGGGTAACCACGTCCCGCCCCCCCCTTCATAGAAACCAACTGCCGCCATGCGATACATGCCATTCACCGTTAATTCGATATTTTTAGGTGTGGTAAACGCCGTAGTCTCCGATAAAGAGGCTAGCGGATCCAATTCCGTATATTCTTTTTGACAGCTTGTGCTAGCTAGCGCAAGTACAATAAGACTTGCACTTAAAAATTTAGTATATTTTGATTGAATGAATTTCATAATTGAATCTTTTAAAAATTAACATTTAGACCGAATGTAAATGTCCTTGGCACAGGGTTGGAATAAAAATCCAAAGATGACTGTACATTGGACGTAAAGCTATTGGCAACTTCTGGGTCTATACCTGAATATTTCGTAAATACGTAAGCATTTTCTAGGCTAGCGAAAATCCGCAAATCTTTTAAATAAATAGACGACAACCAAGCAGAGTTTTCAAAAGTATAGCCAACACCGATCGTTTTTACGCGTAAGAAATTACCATTTTCTAAAAACCTACTGTTTAAAGCGCCAACTAAATTGGTGGTATTACCTTCGCCATAAAATACTTTGGGTACATCGGTGTTTTGTCCTGGAGTCGTCCAGCGATCCAATAATTCAGTACCTGCATTGGCAAAATTCTGACCATTTAACGCTTCTTGTCTTGTGCGGTTATACACCTTATTACCACCAGAGAAAGAGAAATTCAACGTCATATCCAATCCTTTATACATAAAAGTATTGTTAAAACCACCATACCAAGTCGGTAGCGATCCACCAAGAATACGTTTATCAGCAGCACCAAGCGAAGATTCTTCACTTACATCAGTTGGATTTGCCGCATCATATACAGCGTAATAAGAACCTACTTCATCTACCACTGCCTGAACAGCACTACCGTCTTCTTTCTCATAAATTGCAAATCCATTCTCCGAGTTAACACCAAGATATTGATAACCAAAGAATTCTCCTATAGTCTCGTTTTCACGTAAAATGTGGTACGGATAAGTAATATCATTACCATCAACCAAGGTCAATACTTTATTCTTTAAAAAGGTGGCGTTCAAATTGGTATTCCACCTGAAATTATCGTTTTGAATGACATTTCCACCTAAGGTAAATTCAAACCCTTGGTTATACATGGTTCCCGTATTCATTGAGATAGTGTTATTAGGTACCCCCAAAACTGGTGGAGTCGGTACAGCTAATATCATATTATCAATATTGTTCCTGAAATAATCAGCGACGAAAGTAATACGATCATTTAAGAAGGCGAGGTCAACCCCAATGTTGATTTTTTTACTGGTTTCAAATTTTAGCTTATCATTACCCGTCTGTGAGTAATAGATACCAGAATAATCTCCATAAATACCACCACTAAAGATACCTGCATATGGGTAATTTCCAATTTCCGTATTACCAACGGTCGCGTAACCTCCCCTAATTTTAAACTGGCTAATTACATTACTCGTAAAAAATTCTTCTTTTGCTACATCCCATCCAAGCGACAACCCTGGAAGCGTGGCGCCTTGTTTGCCATGCGGTAAGGAAGAAATCTTATCATGACGAAGGGAAGCAGAAAGGAAATAACGATCTAATAGTGTATAATTTGCACGGGCAAAATAAGATTGATGAGATCTTTCAGAAGCTCCACCACCGATCAACTGGCTATTAAGGGATCCAGAAATGATATTTTCATTCTGCGCAAAATACTCTGAAGATAAATCATAACCATGTGCAAAGAAGTTTCTGCTTTTAGATTTTTGCGCCTCTATACCAGCTACGACATTCAACTTGCTTTGTCCAAACTCAACATTGTAGGTGAAATAATTTTGCCAGTTATACCTAAACGATGGAAGATAATATTGGTATATACGGCCATTTACTGAACGACCGTCCCCATGTTCTGGGTTCCAATACAAATAATCTTCACCAGCCACATATTGAGCACCATATTGAGATCTAAAATTCAATCCCTTCATTAGTTCAATTTGAGCATAGGCCGTTCCATTAAAATGTAACCCTGTGGTTTTATAAATGTTGCGTCTGGTGGTAAGAGCAACGTTGGTATAGCTACCATCAATACCTGCTAAGTTAGCACCTTCACCTAAAGAAGCGCCATCATCCGAAATATTATATGATCCGTCAGGCCATTGTACTGGCACGTTTGGAAATGCAAATAATGCCGAGGCAACGTTTCCTGAAAGCGCATTTGTACCCTCGTTGAAACCGCGGTCATCCACATAAGATACCATCGTATTTAAACCAATAGTAACTTTATCATTCAACGTTTTTTGATCAATTTTCCCGCGGATATTGTATTTACGCTGGCTATTTCCATAAGAAACACCTTGTAAATCAGCAACTCCTGTTGAAAAATAAAAATTTGTTTTATCTGTAGCACCACTTAAAGATAAGGAGTGATTTTGCTGAAAGGCATTCTTTCTGAAAGCAACATCCTGCCAATCCGTTACATAGTTTTGGCCAGTTTCCGGATTAACGGTGGGGAAAGCAACTGGGTCTTCACCTACATTGGCTAATTTTTCATTCGAAATCTCGATAAACTGATCAGCATTTAATAAATCATACCTGTTAGATGGATTTGCAAAAGCAAACCAATTATTATAGTTCACTGTCGTTGCCCCTTGTTTACCAGATTTGGTTGTGATTAAAATAACACCACCCATTGCACGTGATCCATAAATCGCCGTTGCGGCACCATCTTTTAAGACTTCCACACTTGCGATATCATTTTGATTTAAACTCGACAATGGGTTGTTATAGAACACACCACTCTGATCACCAGTAATATAAGGAATACCATCAATAACATATAATGGATCTGAAGAACTTGAAATCGAGCTAATACCACGAATTCTAATTTTTGCCGGTTGCCCCAAAATACCAGAAGTATTGGATGCTTGAACCCCTGCAGCTAAACCCTGCATCGAGCGATCTAGGGAAGCTGAAGAATTGTCTTTAAATTTATCTCCACTTATGGAAGTAATGGAACCGGTTATTTCTCTTTTAGATTGCGTACCATAACCAACTACGACTAATTCATCTAATGTGTTTTCAGAAGTGGATAAGGTTACGTCCACCACGGCGCGTGAACCAACAGCAACCTGAGATGTTTCAAATCCAATGTAAGAAAAAACGAGTGTGGTGTTGTTGTCCTCGACTTGAATGGTATAATCACCACTTCCATTCGTCTGAGTTGCCGAATTTGTCCCTAAGATTTTCACAGAGACACCGCCTAATGGATTTCCTTCAGAAGCGGTTACGGTTCCGGACACCTGCCGGCTTTGTGCGTATGCGCCACTAATAAATAGTGAGCACAGCATGAGAATACTGAGTAATTTTTGTTTCATATTTGTTTGTTTAGTTAATAATTCTGGCCAATTTCTTAATGCATAAGATAAATTAACAAGGATTTTGTAAGAAAGATTTTAGGAATCTCCCTTGCAAGGGTAAATATGTTAATAATAATTGTTTTTGCAAAATTAATTATGAAGTAAAAAAAATAAATATCAATTACGATATTTATACTCTTAGTTTTTTTGGCAAGGACTGCATAACTAACTCATAGCTCTGATCTATATGTAAGAATAATTTTTCATCAGAGAGCTCACGATTGGCATAAACCGTATTCCAATGCTTCTTATTCATATGATAACCGGGTTTCACCGTATGCTCAAACTTTTCTCTGAGTTCCATTGCATAGGTAGGATCACATTTAACATTGAAGCATAAATCCTCCGGTTGATCTAAACCAACTAACAAAAAGATTTTGCCATAAACTTTGAAAACTACTGTATCAGGCCCAAAGGGCATTTCTTCCTGACACATCGGTTTGTTTATACAAAATTCCCTGAGATCTTCAATGTTCATATCAAAAATGATTAATGGTTGTCATGTACGATCCTTGAAGTTAGGAAATAATAACTATTATTTCAAAAAAGTACCGCACTAGTTCAACGGCAAAAAATTATCAGTCACCAAAAAAGGAAGCCATCTTAAAAAAGATAGCTTCCCGATAAAACAATAAAAAATAATTTACTTACACTGATAATAAACTAATTAATTCCTGTTGAATCGCAGCTCCTTTATCCTCATTATACCACCGTTGGACAAATTCTTTGATTTCCTCCATTGATTTATTCTCATCGCGCATCGATTCAAATATCTGCTGAAGCGCTTGAGGTCTTGGGCCCCAAACAATCTTATCGCGACCAACTTCGTTTCGAATAATTAATTTAGGAATTGATTTTCCTCCATTTGTTAGGTATTCCTCAATTAAGAACGGTTCGGTATCTCGCAGTTGTATATCCAAATCAATTAAAGGATTGTCTTTGACAATTGTATAAATTTGAGGTACTGAGTGCCCCGCATCCCCACACCAAGGTTCGGTGATTACAATCCAATGTTGCGGATCTTTGATGTCCTGAATACAGGTTTTCATTTCATTAGATGGTTCGAATTTTTTTAACCACCGGTTTGACCTAGACCAATTCAGTCTGGTGTAATTTAAATAATCAGCATCATTCGCGTATGCAGGATGATTTTCTGGGTTCTCAATTATATCCTGGAAATATCGCAGGTATTCATCAAAAGTCATATTGAATTAATTTTTACAAAAATAGCTTTTATTATTATAAATATAAATAAATGACATAATGTCACAGGTCTATGACAAATAAAGACCTATTTTACTAAATTATGAATCTTACCCCCTTAAAAAACTCTTTGGCATAAGCGTTGTTAAATAGAAATAGAGTGATTAATTAAAAAAGAAAACACAACAAACATGTCAAAAATTATAGGAATCGACTTAGGAACTACCAACTCATGTGTAGCCGTAATGGAAGGTAATGAGCCGGTAGTAATTGCAAATAATGAAGGTAAACGTACAACACCTTCTATCGTTGCATTTGTAGATGGTGGGGAGCGCAAAGTTGGAGACCCTGCAAAACGCCAAGCTATTACTAATCCTCAAAAAACTGTTTATTCAATTAAACGTTTTATGGGGGTTAATTACCAAGAGGCTAGTCAAGAAACTGGACAAGTGCCTTATAAGGTTGTAAAAGGTGATAATAATACGCCCCGTGTAGAAATTGATGACCGTAAATATACACCTCAAGAGATCTCTGCAATGATTCTTCAAAAAATGAAGAAAACAGCGGAAGATTACTTGGGCCAAGAAGTTTCACGTGCGGTAATTACTGTACCAGCCTATTTTAATGATGCGCAACGTCAAGCAACCAAAGAAGCTGGCGAAATTGCTGGATTAAAAGTGGAACGTATTATAAACGAACCAACAGCAGCAGCTTTAGCATACGGTTTAGACAAAGCCGATAAGGATATGAAGATCGTCGTATTTGACTGTGGTGGTGGTACGCATGACGTTTCAGTATTGGAATTAGGTGATGGTGTTTTTGAAGTAAAATCCACTGATGGGGATACCCACTTAGGTGGTGATGACTTTGATAATGCGATTATCAACTGGTTAGCGAGCCAATTTGCAGAAGAAAATAATGGTTTCGACTTGAAAAAAGATCCAATGGCATTACAGCGTTTGAAAGAAGCTGCTGAAAAAGCAAAGATCGAATTATCAAGCACCACTTCGACTGAAATCAACTTGCCATACATCACAGCGGATGCTACTGGCCCAAAACACTTAGTACGTAATTTATCACGCGCAAAATTTGAAGACCTAGTAAGTTCATTAATTGCTCGTACGATTGAACCATGTCGTACTGCCCTTAAAAACGCAGGTTATACGACTGCTGATATTGATGAAATCATTTTAGTAGGTGGTTCAACACGTATCCCTGCAATCCAAGACGCTGTTAAGAAATTCTTTGCAAAAGATCCTTCTAAAGGAGTAAATCCTGACGAAGTAGTAGCTTTAGGAGCTGCTATTCAGGGTGGTGTCTTAACTGGTGAAGTAAAAGATGTGTTATTATTAGATGTAACTCCACTTTCTCTTGGTATTGAAACTATGGGTGGTGTGATGAGCAAATTAATTGAGGCAAACACAACGATTCCAACACGTAAATCAGAGGTTTACTCAACCGCATCAGACAACCAACCTTCGGTAGAAATCCATGTGTTACAAGGAGAGCGTCCAATGGCTGCTCAGAACCGTACTTTAGGTCGTTTCCAATTAACCGATATTCCACCAGCACCTCGTGGAATTCCGCAAATTGAAGTTGTATTTGATATTGATGCCAATGGTATAATTAAAGTATCAGCGGTTGACAAAGCAACAAACAAAGAGCAAAACATTCGTATCGAGGCTTCCTCAGGCTTATCTGAAGAAGAAGTTAAGAAAATGAAAGAAGAAGCTGAAGCAAACGCAGAGGCAGACAAAAAAATAAAAGAAGAAGTAGAAAAATTAAATGCTGCTGACGCGCTTATATTCTCAACAGAAAAACAATTAAAAGAATATGGCGATAAAATTTCAGCTGACAAAAAAGCACCAATCGAATCTGGTTTAGAGAAATTAAAAACAGCACATGCTGCTAAAAATTTCGCCGATATCGATACAGCTTCAGCGGAATTACAAAACGCATGGAATGCAGCTTCAGAAGAAATGTATGCAGCATCAGGTCAAGGCGCTGACGCACAGAATCCGCAAGGTGATGGTACGCAGGCAAACGATTCATCATCCGATAACAAATCATCTGGTGATGACGTGCAAGACGTAGATTTTGAAGAAGTAAAATAATCCACTTCTTCTGTATAAAAAAGCTCGACCCCATTCTAGGAGTCGAGCTTTTTTATTTAAAGCAGGCTATTACAAAAAAAGCAGCTCTTTTATATCACTAATAATACTAAAATAGTTTTTCAGCGTAAGCACCTTGAGCAACCAAATCAGCTATACTTTGTTGAACAATAGGCTTGTCCTCCACATACGTAACACCAAACCATTTAGCATTTGTTGGGATAACCGTAAAATTCGCCATATTTGCTCTCACCATATAATCAGGAATAGAAGGAATAAAAAATTCTGATTTCGGATTATCACCATTATTTTCAACAAACGTAGGAAACATCTCCAGCGCCACTTCAAATATTTTGGGTGTAAAACCCCAGAAATTCATCGAAACACGTGCATCAGCTGCTAAATTATATTGCACGCCGTCTTCTTCATAAACAATTTTCTTTTCCCCATCATGATCGGTTTTATCATAAAAAATATTAGTTCTTTCAGTAACTGAGGCCATATGACCATGCTCATCTACTTCACAAACACCTCTTGAAACATATCCATAATCCGACATGGTATTTCCGACAGCAAAGCCAACTAAAGCCATGTGAGAATCATCTATCTCAGTCGTAAGAAATTTTGCCATCTTCTCAAAAGCATCCAGCCCATAAAAATCATCTGCATTGATAACGCAGAAAGGACCATCTACCTCATCCTTTGCACTCAATACGGCATGAGCTGTACCCCATGGTTTCACACGCTCAATATCCTTTTCAATGCCGAACTTTCTTAAATTAAAATCTTGAAAAGCATAAGCAACATCAATTTTTCCTTGAAGTTTTACATCGAATTTTTCACGCATTACGGCTTCAAATTCTTCACGAATTATAAAAACTACTTTTCCAAATCCAGCACGAATTGCATCATAAATAGAATAATCAATAATTGATTCGCCATGCGGACCAAATCCATCAACTTGTTTTAAAGATCCGTATCGACTAGCCATCCCTGCTGCTAAAACAACCAAAGTAGGTTTTTCCATAATTTTCATTTTATAAGTAATATTCTTGTTTCTACAAATATAGTATTTTCTTATTACCTCTTTTTAAAGATAGAATTAAGGATTCCGTTAGCAATCTTTCCCAGGAGTTTGGATCCCTCTCTCGCCAAGGTCCTACTTGCTTGCGTTTTCGCCGCCTCTAGCGGTGTTTGCCTAGAGGAAGTAGATCTTTTGCTAGTGCTACGCTCCTCTTCCTTTTGCGCCACCTTTTGCGCTTCAACACGTTCGTTCTCCTGCTGTTTCTCTTCCAACACCTCTGCTGCCGATCTTCGTTCGATCCGTTCATTATACTTGGCGAAAAATTCAGAAGAACTCACCAACTTTTGGTACAAATCTTCCGGGGCTGGTCCCATCACTGCCCGTGCTGGTACCAAGTGTGTAGCCACCACTTCTGTGGGAATCCCCTTATCATTTAAAACAGTTACCAAGGCTTGACCTATCCCTAACGAAGTCAATACTTTGTCAATCTCATAAAACTCAGAAGTAGGATAAGTTTTAACGGTTTTACGCAAGTTTTCAGCATCATTTGGTGTAAAAGCCCGTAAGGCATGCTGAACGCGATTACCCAGTTGACCTAAAACAGATTCCGGAATGTCACTAGCCGCTTGGGTACAAAAAAACACCCCCACACCTTTTGAACGAATCAAACGGACTATTTGTTCAATCTGAGATAAAAAGGCTTTTGAAGCTCCATTAAAAAGTAAATGCGCCTCATCAAAAAAGAAAACCAGTTTGGGTTGATCCAAATCACCCACTTCAGGTAATTTTTTAAAAAGCTGCGCTAACAAACTGAGTAGAAATGTCGAAAACAATAATGGTTGATCTTGAATATCAGCTATATTTAACAAGGTAATGACACCTTTACCGTCCACTTTACCAAAAAGATCCTCAATATCAAATTCCTTTTCCCCAAATATATGATCAAGCCCCTGTTGCTCAATGCTGACGATTTTTCTTAATATCGTACTTGCACTAGCTGAACTAATCTTTCCGTAATCCTCCTTAATTTCCAAAGCACCCTGACCTTGAGAAAGGTAGCTAAGTAATTTTTTCAAATCCGCAAAATCAACAATGGGAAGTTGATGATCATCAGCATATTTAAAAATAGCACTCAATACGCCAGATTGGGTATCATTTAAGTCTAGAATTCGCGATAAAAGTACAGGACCAAAATCGGCTACCGTGACCCGCATTGGAGCCCCTAATTTTCCACTTAAAGAGAATAATTCAATCGGAAATGATGCCGAAACAAAAGGAATACCCACAGCGTTTCCACGCTCAGTTAAAGCATCATTAATTTCGCCAGGTTGAGCTAAACCGGATAAATCCCCTTTTACATCCAGCATAAAAACTGGAACACCTGCATCGGAAAGCTGTTCAGCGGTCAATTGCAAAGTACGCGTCTTACCCGTCCCGGTAGCACCAGCAATTAGGCCATGGCGATTCATCATCTTTAAAGCCAACTTAACTTGCGCTTGAGTTATGATTTCGCCGTTTAGTATTCCAGAACCCAACTGAATAAAAGCCCCTTTAGGATTGTATGAAGAGGTAACTTTGGTGATAAATGTATCCTGCATATTTGTTTCAAATTAGTAACATAACCCTAAAGTACTCATAAAGTAGGTATATTACAATATGGCTAGCTATCCTTTGCATTACAATGCAACGTAAAACAACCAGAAAAACATCTAATTGTATTTTTTTCGTAATTTAATTCGTAAAAAGAGATTTTTTTAAAATTAAATTTTAATTTTGTACTGTTTATGATTAGGGACACTCGTTTATTTACAAAGTCATATAAAATATTAGCGGCAAAGCTGTGTTTCTTCATCTTTTTTACAAAGATGTTGATTTCCATTACACCTATGTTTGTTGATATTTTGGACAATGGAACTGTGTTACAAGTTGTCATGCAATTGGAAATAGAAACGACCTCAAAAAACCCGAATAGTAATAATGAGGACCTACATGAAACAGGCATCAAAATTTTTAAACCAGATGCAATAGATTATATTGCATACAACCCCACCATTGAAAATAACGGAAGAGCAAAACACTACCTCAAGAATGAAAAAAGCATTTGTTTTTTTCATGCCTCCGTTCCCACGCCGCCTCCAAACAGTTAATTCAATTTATGCACAAATCATCTTCTTCTGAGCTCAATCACTGATCTCTTAACGGGTGTACTGAGTTTTAATTGAATCAAAAATTTTAAACATAAACTTTATGTTTGGTATACGTACGTCTGCTTTTCTGAAACTATCGAAGAGGGACTTAAAATATGATTTCCCAGCTAGTATCGTCGTCTTTTTAGTGGCTCTACCCTTATGTTTGGGAATCGCAATGGCATCCGGAGCCCCACTATTTGCCGGAATTTTGACCGGAATTATAGGCGGTCTAGTTGTTGCCTCGATTTCAAAATCACCATTAAGTGTAAGTGGTCCTGCTGCAGGTCTAACCGTCATTGTATTAGGTGCTATCGAAAAACTTGGCGCTTATGAAACCTTTATATTGGCCGTATTTATTGCTGGAATTATTCAGTTGCTCTTAGGTATCATCAAAGCAGGAATGATCGGTAATTATTTTCCTTCATCTGTTATCCTAGGCATGTTGGCAGCTATTGGTTTAACTATCATTTTAAAACAAATTCCACTGGCATTTGGCTTATCCGATACAGATAGCCTTAATTTAAGTCAATCTGAAAATTTTGGAGCTATCGGAAATTTAATTTTGTCCCAGGTCAACTGGGGGGCAGCGTTAATCTGTTTGCTGTCCTTGGCAATTTTAATCTACTGGCCAAATTTGAAGAACCTCAATAAAATCCCAGCACCATTAGTGGTTGTATTACTGGGGGTAGGGCTTGGGTATGCTTTTCAAGGTACAAATTTCGCTTTAGCTGCAAATCACTATGTATCCATCCCTGTGGTGTCCTCCTTTGCGGAATTTACAGGATTATTTATTTTCCCCGATTTCACGCAAATATTTAACAAAGAGGTCTGGGTTATCGCCTTTACCATTGCCATTATAGCCAGTTTGGAAACCCTGCTGAGTATTGAAGCAATTGATAAGCTTGACCCTTTAAAAAGAAATTCACCGACAAACAGGGAATTAATTGCCCAAGGTGTAGGTAACATGAGCAGTGGATTATTAGGCGGACTGCCGTTGACCTCCGTTATTGTCAGATCTTCTGCCAATGCTGGCGCAGGCGGTCGAACCAGACAATCGGCTATGTTACATGGCTTGTGGTTGTTAGTGGCCTTGTTAGCTATTCCCAGTATCATTAACTTAATTCCACTGGCCGGATTAGCAGCAATATTATTTCACACAGGATATAAACTTGCCAAACCAGCCATGTTTAAAAAGATGTTTAATAAAGGCTTAGATCAATTTGTGCCCTTTACAACAACGGTTGTCGCTGTTGTCTTGACAGACTTATTAACAGGGGTTGGAATCGGTATCTTGGTGGCTACTTTTTACATTTTGAAAGCGAATATGCGCAATGCTTATCATATTAACATCAACCAAGATAAAACGGGAGAATCTGATACCGCTGTATTCACCTTAGCTGAAGAAGTATCTTTTTTAAATAAGGCGCCAATTCAACACAAGCTTTACAACCTACCGAAATCGGTAAAATCAGTGCGGATCGATGGGCACAAAAGTAAATTTATCGACAAAGATGTTATCGACGTCATTAAGGCTTATGAACAGAATGCCCTGAGTAAAGGGATTTCAATCGAGCTGAACGAGGTGAATTATAAAAGTCGATCGCAAAGAAAAAAGCGGAAACAAAAGGAAGTAGTCTAAAAATTAAAAAAAAATTCTGAAACTTGTATAAACTACCACGAGGTTATACATACAAAACACAATAAAATGGGTATTAAAGAACTAGAAAAAGGATTCAATAACATCGTTGAAGGTAATAAATCATGGATGGATTTCGTTGCACAGGATACCTCTGGAAGATTTGAGCAATTAGCTCAGGGACAACAACCAGAAATACTGTGGATCGGATGCGCCGATAGTCGTGTCCCAGCCAATGAAATCACAGGCATGAAACCAGGCGAAGTTTTCGTCCACCGGAATATCGCCAATATGTGTGTCCACTCAGATATGAGTATGCTAGCTGTGCTGGATTACGCCGTAAATGTCATAAAAGTAAAACAAATCATTGTCGCTGGTCATTATGGATGTGGCGGTGTTGCCGCTTCTTTAAGCAGTCAGCAATTTGGAATCATTGACAATTGGTTGTGTCATATTAAGGATGTTTATCGTCTTCATTCAGCGGAAATTGATTCGATAACAAATGAAGAAGATCGGAAAAACAGATTGGTCGAATTGAATGTCAAAGAACAGGTATTCAACTTGACGACAACCTCAATAGTTCAAAATGCTTGGAAAAATGGCGCAGATTTAGCTGTCCATGGAATGGTCATTAATATAGGAACAGGCGAGCTTTTGAATTTAGACTGTACTTTTACAAGCAATGAAGCATTGGGTAAAGTATTTGCATTCAAATAGAAAGCAATTTAGTCTTCTAAGAATAAACACTTCATTTTTCAATGAAGTGTTTATTATATTAGGAATAATGCTATTTCACAAATTGACCGGACACACCGATGGTTTTTGCAAAAGCACTTGTATAGGTATCTAACATCACTGCAAATTCAGCTCTACTTACCGGCTTTTCTGGATCAAAAGTTCCTACAAATTTTAAGCGATTTCGCCATTCTTTTTCTACCTGTTTATCAACCTCCGTTCCCTTTAAAGAGATATACCGAATTAAGCTTAATAAATCCTTCCATAAAAGTACATCATCCCTACTATTATCCAAAAACCAGAGTTGACTACGTGTATAAATATCATTTAGCACCGTTTGTAATTCATGAAATCGAACAGGGGTTTCTTTTATAAACTGGCAAGCATGGCTATCATCAAAAGAAAACACACCTGTTAAATAAAACTTTTGGATTGAAGCAAAATGCGGATCATTCACACCTATATTTCGATAGGGATTCATGCGCATACCAAAAGCCAGCAATTCAGCTTGTAACTTGCGAATATCAATGGTCGCGGTATTGGACTTAAAAAAAGCACAATAAGCAGCCGTCGCCCCAATAATTTGTCCAAAAGCAGCTCGAAACCCGAGCGATTCAACAGATGCAGGAAGGTTTCTTACCAAGCCCGCATCGAATAAATTATTATTTTCATCTGCCAAAATATTGCGCAATGACACGACATAAACCTCCTTATTTAATTCAGCAGCTCCTAAGGTAGTCCTTGATAAAGCGAGCGAGGTTTGCTGGGGGGTCAGAAAGCTGTTTGCGGAAGTATCTTCTTTAACGGTTTTATGCTGACTCGAAAGATCGCCTTGGGCACTAGCATCCACCAAACTTATCACATCAATTTTTTGCTTGTTAGATAGGGTAACCTCCCATTTTTTCTTTTTACGTTGAGCGCTAGTAATCTTCTGTCCTTTTATTAGCGAAAGATTGGGATTATCGCGCATCATTTGTTCCACCGCATTTAACGCTAAGCGAGGATTAAAATCCTGCTTGACAATAGTAGCAAGAGAATCACTACTACTTTTAGACATAGCCATGCGCATTAGTAGGTTCATCCAGACCCCCCCATCCATTTGATGATTATTAGGGATTTGCAACGTTTTGGTGGTGATTTCCGTTAAAAACTCATCGCCTTCCAGCACCCATACGGTTGGGACATTCGATTTGGCAGATTGAATGGCCGCTGTAAATGCTGTTATATCTGAACCATAAACCAACATCTGTGGGTTTTGTTTTTTCTGTGCCCAGCCAAATAAGGGAATCAAGACCGTAAGAACAACAAGAAGTTTAAATTTCATGAAATATTTTAATTTAAATCGAAAATACAAAAAATTGAGCTAAGTATTCGCTATTCGCACATTCATTATATCGTTGAAATAACTAACTTTGCTACATGTTAGAAGAAGAAAAATCATTGAATTTTATCGAAGAGATCATTGAAGAAGATCTTCAAGAGGGAAAGAATGACGGTCGTGTACTGACTCGTTTCCCCCCAGAGCCAAACGGCTATCTTCATATTGGGCACGCCAAATCTATCTGTTTAAACTTTTCTTTAGCACAGCGGTATCACGGAAAAACCAATTTACGATTTGACGACACAAACCCTGTTACAGAAGATACAGAATACGTAGAGAGCATCAAAGAAGATATTCAATGGTTAGGTTTTCAATGGGCACAAGAGCTTTATACTTCTGACTACTTTGATCATTTATATCAGTATGCACTACATTTAATTGACAAAGGCCTCGCCTATGTCGATGATAGCACCGCCGAGGAAATTGCCATTGCGAAGGGTACACCCACCGAACCAGGCGTACCAACAGCTAATCGATCCCGTAGCAAAGAAGAGAACCTTCAACTATTTCAACAAATGAAAGAAGGTAAGTTTAAGGATGGGGAAAAAGTATTACGTGCTAAAATAGACTTGGCCAGTTCAAACATGCACATGCGTGATCCCCTGTTATATCGAATAAAACATGCACATCATCACCGCACCGGAGATAAATGGTGCATTTACCCGATGTACGATTTTGCCCATGGCCAATCGGATGCGATTGAAAAAATCACCCATTCTGTTTGTACGTTGGAGTTTATTCCTCACCGTCCATTATATGATTGGTTAATCGATAAATTAGAAATATTCCCATCGAAGCAATATGAGTTCGCTCGCTTGAATTTGACATATACCCTAATGAGTAAACGCAAATTACTTCAAGTGGTTAATGAGAAATTTGTGGATGGTTGGGACGATCCTAGAATGCCGACCATAGCGGGACTACGTCGCCGGGGATATACGCCAGCAAGTATTCGTAATTTCTGTGAAAGAATTGGAATTCAGAAACGCGAAAATATGATTGATGTCAGTCTATTGGAATTCTGTATTCGCGAGGATTTAAACAAAACAGCGTGGCGCAGAATGGCAGTACTTGACCCTATAAAATTAGTTATCACGAATTACCCACAAGGACAAGTTGAGGAGCTCCACGGGGAGAACAATCCTGAGGTAGAAGGAGGCGATGGATCTAGATTATTACCTTTTTCCAATGAACTTTGGATAGAACGTGATGATTTTATGGAAGATGCTCCAAAAAAATTCTTCCGTTTAGGTCCTGGATTATCTGTCAGACTAAAACATGGTTATATAGTAACTTGTGAGAGTTTCAAAAAGGATGAAAACGGAAAAGTTACAGAAGTTCACTGTAGTTATGCTCCAAACTCAAAATCAGGAGAAGATACCTCCGGTATAAAAGTAAAGGGAACTATTCACTGGGTTTCTGTAGGACATGCTAAAAAGGCAGAAATAAGACTTTACGACCGTCTTTTCCAAACAGAAAATCCTGCTGCTGCAGCAGACTTTAGAGAGGTTATTAATCCAGAGAGCTTACAAATTATTCAACAAGCCTACATAGAAGAGGATTTGGCGAATGCTGCCTTAGGAACCGGTTATCAATTCATCCGCTTAGGATATTATACCTTAGATAAAAATTCAGGCACGGATAAATTAATCTTCAATAGAACCGTAACCCTAAAAGACTCCTGGGCAAAGGAAGTAAAAAAAGGATAAAAAAACAGCACGTGTGATCACCTCGATTACCTGTTAACCCTGTACCTAAGTAACAATAAAAGGTCTCAAAAAACACACTGCCTCCATAGTATCTATGGAGGCAGTATATTTAAACGAAGAAATAGGCGAACGTTATACTTGCTTATGGCACCAAAAAACAGTTCAGCGATCCATTTCACGAAGCATGTTTACATCCAGGCCTGATTATATTTTTTTTCCAAATCTTTCGCTTTAGCCAATAACTTTTGATCTCCAACAGCAGCAAATATCCGTGAATATCTTTCCAGTGCTGCTAAACCCAATTGCATTTGCGTTATATCGAAACCATGGTTAACCCGAGCGGTTATGGCTAATTGCTGGCCAAGCTGCTCATCAATAGCGAGCAAGTTTTTAGTGCCAAAAGACTTTGCCTTCGCTACTTCTTTGACCTTATATAAAGTATCCACCACTGCCGCATTTGTATACGAATGACGCATAGAAGTCACCTGCTTCGGCTGGAATTCATACGCTCTTAAAGCGATATCCTTTGCCATGTCAGTTTTACCTTGACTCATTAAACTTGCCATCCCCTTTTCATAAACTTCTGGTAAAATCCAACCTTGGTAATAAAAATTAGAATCCACATCAAAGTAGGGAAGCGAACTGATTGGTGACCACTGGAAGCGCTCCATCACATTGGAATATATTTGATCCCCATTTACGAGTGATTGGTGATCATCGGGCTGACCCGCCTCTATTGGCATTAATTTATAAACCAAACCCTCACTAGCTAAATATTTATCCATCCCCATAAAAATGGAATTAGGACTCACCGATGAAAAATAAATAGGCCGTTCCCAGTCATTATTGACTAGAATAGACATCAAGCTTAATTCAGCCCGTGAAACATAATTTTGTTTATATTCCCATTGCATGAAATCTGGAATATTAGTTTCCCAATTCTTAGGTACCACTCCATGCGCAACTACGGCATCCTTATCAATTTTTAATTGCATTTTACGAGTAGGAAGTACATTTTCAAAATTCCCATCACGCATTTGAATCTTGTTGCTATTATCATCAGACAACATCACATCCAGCAGTCGATCGAGATCAGTATGCCCCTCAATACCCATATCCATAACCATTATGCCATCCCGTACCCCCTTTTTGACCTGATCATATGAAAAACCTAACGGGAGCTTTTTCGCTTGATTAATTTCGGTCATTGCCTGCTTAACATACCAATCCGATTGCAGATAACCGTAATTTATAACCCTGACATCCGTACGAATTCCTTCTACTTCCTGTAAATACCACAATGGAAAAGAATCGTTATCTGCGTATGTAAATAAAATAGCATTGGCCTCACAAGAATTCAAGGTGTTTATAGCCATCTCCCTTGTCAACATGCGACCCGAACGGTCATGATCAGTCCAATTTTCTTTTAACATCCATATAGGCCCCGCCAATAAACAAAGCAACGCAACCCCAATAGTTAGTAACCTAGGATTAAGCTTTGTTAAGCTCTTTATAAAATGAGTCAAACCAATTAAGCCTAAGCCAATCCATATCGCAAAAGCATAAAAACTACCAACATAGGCATAATCTCGTTCTCTGGGCTGCAAAGGAGTTTGGTTCAAATAAATAACAATAGCAATACCTGTAAAAAAGAATAATAATCCGACCACTAGCGTATCGCGTTTACTACGCTTAGCCTGCCAAATTAAACCAATCAACCCCAGCACTAACGGTATAAAGAAATACGTCTTACGGCTAGGGTTATTTTTTAAAAAGGAGTCTTCAGCATCAAGACCTGGAAGTCGCCATGAATCCAAAGCACTAAATCCAGAAATCCAGTTACCGCTGGAATATTCCCCCTGTGATGGGTTATTATCTTGCCGACCGGCAAAGTTCCACAAAAAGTACCGGGCATACATATGACCCAACTGATAGTTAATGAAAAAATCCAATTGGTCGATGAATGTTGGACTCTCGCCATCTTTTAATCCTAGATATTGTTGATAAAACTGGCTATGCTTATCACTATAAAGGCGAGGAAAAAGCACCTCTTTATTATAAACATATTGACCGTTTGTCTTAACTTTTTCATAGTTTGCAGCCTCTTTTCGATAGGTACTAGCTGATTCAACACCCACCACTTCGGCATTAAAATTAGGGCCTTTTATTAAAGGCTCTGTTTGATACTGTTCCCGACTTAAATAGCCTAAAAAAGAAAATGCATGGCTAGGTTCGTAATTATTTAACGAAATACTTGTTTGGGATCTGATAACTAACATCGCATAGGATCCAAAACCTAAATAAATAAAGCCAACACATAGTAAAGCAATATTTAACAAGGGTTTATTTTGTTTGATCGAATAGCGAATACCAGTTATTAAACAAAGAACCAATAAAAAGATAAATACCAGAATACCTGATCCAAAAGGTAAATGGAGATTATTCACAAAGAATAGGTCAAAATAAGCCGCAATTTTAACCGAATACTGAATTATTCCCCAAAGAATAAAAGCCAATATCAAAACGCCATAAGCAAAAGATTTACTGATCCCTTTAAAGGAAACGGTCCTTACTTTTCTAAAATAAATTAAGATGGCTAATGCCGGTATGGTTAATAAATTAAGCAAATGGACACCGATAGATAAACCAATTACATATGCAATTAGCAATAACCAACGATTAGCATCGGGTTGGTCTGCACGAATATCCCATTTACATGCTAACCAGAAAACGATGGCCGTACTTAATGATGACATCGCATAAACTTCAGTCTCTACCGCAGAGTACCAAAAGGTGTCAGAAAAACCAAAAGCTAGTGCACCTAGCAGCCCAGCAGAAAAAATCTGCAGTGAATCCAAAGTAGTAGGATTATTATCTTTACTCATTAGTTTTCGAGCTAAAGCTGTAATGGTCCAAAAAAGAAAAGTAATGGTTAAGCCACTACATACTCCTGATCCAATATTCATCCATAAGGCGATTTTGGTTGGATCGCCGAAGGCAAAATTGGAAAACAAATTCTGAACTAAAAGAAAAAAAGGGGCGCCTGGTTGATGCACTATTTCAAGTTTATATGCTGAGGCAATAAATTCTCCTGTGTCCCACCAACTGGTTGATTTCTCAGCTGTCAAAACAAAAACTAGTAAGGCAATTGCTCCACAGAGCCAACCTAGCAAATTATTGATTTTAGCGTAGTTCATAATTACGTAATTAATTAGTATAATAAAGATAATTAAGAATATAATAGGAAGCAGGCCCTTAACACATTTTAACAACGGCAAAATAAGATAACACCCTATCATGAAGTGTTAATACCTAAAAAAGCGTCAAACATAAAAAGCCTCACAACGTCGTGTGAGGTTAGTAGCATTTTAATGAAAGGCAATAATATTTATAATAGCATTAGACAAGTTTCTGAACAACTTTTTTTGTAGGGCCGGGATTACTCATGGTATAGAAATGTAAAACTGGAGCACCAAACTCAATCAACTCTTTACACTGCTGCACTAGCCATTCTTCTCCTACCTGACGAACATCTGCATTGTTCTTACAAGCAGAAACTGCGTCACTTAAGTCCTCGGGAATATCCAGGTGAAAAATACGAGGTAAAGTAATTAATTGGTTCTTTGTTGTCAGGGGTTTAAGGCCAGGAATAATAGGAATATGAATATCATTCTCCCTACATTTAATTACAAATTCTTTGTATTTCTCGACATTAAAAAACATCTGGGTAACAATGAATTCAGCGCCCATTTCAACTTTTTTCTTTAACCATTTAAAATCCGTGTTAAAATTAGGTGCCTCAAAATGTTTCTCAGGATAACCAGCCACGCCAATACAGAAATTCGTTTTCTCTGAAATCGTAATATCTTCATGGAGATATTGACCTTGGTTCATGTCCACCACTTGCTCCAATAAATCGGTCGCATAGGCGTGACCACCTACGGTAGGAATAAAATCAGCATCCCCTTTTCTGGCATCTCCGCGCAGGACCAATACATTATCAATACCCAAGAAATTCAGATCAATCAGGGCATTTTCCGTTTCTTCTTTTGTAAAACCGCCACAAATTAAATGCGGCACAGCATCTACCTTATACTTGCTCATAATGGCAGCACAGATGGCGACAGTTCCTGGGCGTTTACGGTAGGAAACCCGTTCTAACAGACCATTAGCATGTTGTTTATAGAGGTAATCTTCCCGATGATAAGTCACATCAATAAAAGGGGGCTTAAACTCCATAAGTTCATCCATGGATCTAAAAATACTTTGAATCCCCTGCCCTTTAGCCGGTGGTAACAATTCAAACGAATATAAGGGTTTCCCTTTTGCGTTATTAATGTGATCTACAATTTTCATAAAAAAAAATTAGGGCTTAGAGAGAACACATCAGGTCGTTGTTCTTAAGCTTATCTTTCCCTTACGGGGTAGAATGTAGCACCTTGAACGGAGTCAGGTTGCTAAGGCTTCAGCGGGTCTAGTCCCTCTGCCTTTCTCTATAAGCGAATGCTAATATCGTTAAACTAACCTTAATCTCAAAATGAAATACCAAAAAAGGTCACAATAACACGTAATCTTCAAATTAATATTGATAATAGAACTAAGGCAAATCTAAATACATATCAATCAAACCCTCAGGTAAATCAATCACTATTAATTTCTCTTCCCGATCAATCCCTTTAATTAGGTCTTCATTCAGGGGAAATAAGGCCTCTTGTTCGTTAATCTGTACGGTGGCTATAAACTGCTGGGGCATTTCTTGGACATGGGTAATTTCGCCTAGCTCGCCGAATTTTTCATCAATAGCTAGATAACCAATCAAGTCTGTGTAGCGAAAATCTTCAGGATCACGTACAGGCATCTTATCCTTTGACAGATAGACCTGTTTACGGATTAACGGTTGCGCTTTATCAATATGATCAATATCTTCAAAATTAATATAGGCTGTATGATTATTATGGAATTTAACCTCATCCACAAAATAAGGAACTAATTTTTTATTTATTTCCACAAAAACAATAGCTAGGTCGAGCGCTGTGTAATCATCAAATTCGAAAAAAAGCTGGAGCTCTCCTTTTAGTCCACGGGTTTTACTGATATAACCAATATAAAAACATTCTTCTATAGTCATCTTTACTAAATATGCGACAAAAATAATCAATTCAAATCTTTGCCTGAGGATTGAATTACCTAAAAAACAAAAAAAAAGCCGATTCACAAGGAACCGGCAGTTTTGAATACTTTATGAAAGGAAATTATCCTTCAGTTTCTTCTGTGTTTTCAGCAGGAGTTTCTTCGGTAGCCTCTTCAGCCACTTCTTCTTCAGCTACTGGAGCATTTTTGGCTGCAATTGCCGCTGCTCTGTCTTCTTTTTTCTTCGCTTCAGCTACTAAAGCCGCTTTTTTAACTTCGTCTTTAGATTTAGCTAAACCGGATTTTTTACCTTCGATTTCAGCTTCTTTGCTTTGAGACCAAGTTGTGAAAAGCTCTTCAGCTTTCGCGTCATCAAAAGCACCTTTTTTCACACCACCTTGCAAATGTTTTTTGTATAAAACACCTTTGTAAGAAAGAATAGCGCGAGCTGTGTCAGTAGGTTGAGCACCTTTGTTCATCCAATCTAATGCTTTATCGAAATTTAAAACGATTGTTGCTGGATTGGTATTTGGATTATAAGATCCAATACGTTCGATGAATTTTCCATCACGTGGAGCACGTGCATCTGCTACTACTACATGGTAAAAAGGTTTTCCTTTTTTACCGTGTCTCTGCAATCTGATTTTAGTTGCCATGTTTTTTTATTGTTTATGTATTCAACATATCCCCCGAGCTTCGTGCAAGAGGGGACGCAAAGATACAAAGTATTCTGAGAACTAAAAAGTTAAATAGTAAATTGATAGCAAAGAATTATCACAACAAAAATGTTGACCAGCACCGGGCGTACTTCTAGGGAATCAGCAGTAGTCTAGTCCTTAAATTTAATAAAAAGTTTTAGAATTGAAATGATAATAGCGATATTACCCTTTAATAATTCCCTACACCATTATGCATAAAATTGCCCCTTTAAAAATAGTAAAGGCATCAGCCGGTTCAGGTAAAACCTTCAATTTGACGGTCCATTATCTTTCATTACTATTGACTAAACCTGGGAATTATAGAGAAATACTTGCCGTGACCTTCACCAATAAAGCGACCGCTGAAATGAAGGAACGAATCTTATCAGTATTACATGGACTGGCCATAGGCAATGCAAACCCAAAGATAAACGACTACCGCAATATAATACTGCAGCAATTTCCAGCGTGGGATGAACAACAGATACAAACGAAATCTAGGCAGGTATATCAACAAATTATACACGATTACAATAATTTTTCAATTAGTACCATCGACGGTTTTTCCCAGAAAGTAATACGGAGTTTCACGTATGAGTTAAATTTAGAATCTGGGTATGCCATTGAAATGAATATTAACAAAGTAAAACGGGACCTCACCATCTTACTCAATCAGCTATTAGATGATCGTCCTGATTTATTGGAATGGATTATTCAATATGCCGAACAAAAGATAGGCAAAAACGAAAATTGGAATTACCGTCAACAACTCCTGGATTTAGCCGGATTAATCTTCTCCGAAAATTTCCAAGAATTTGATAGTTACCTAGTAGGCCAAGATACGAACCAATTATTTACTTGGTTGGATAAAGAAATCACAGATAAGTCCAAAAACTTTCTACAAGCCTTAACCCTTGCGATAGAAAACTTTCAAGAAACCTGTCAAAATATAGGTATTGATCAGGCAAATTTAAAAGGTAAAAGCACCAACAAGGTCGTATCCACCAGCAAAAAAAAATTTAAATTACAAAAATTCAGTGTTTCAGATTTACAAAAAGAAGTCTTCGATAAATTTACTGATATCCAAGAAAACTCCGATCTTTTCTTGGACAACGAAAAGAATGAACGGACAGATTTGCGTCAACAGTTGACACCTATACTCCACACGATAGAAGAACTAAAGCAATATTTCCCTAGCTACATCGCTTACAAAGCCGTCGAATCCAATCTGTATTTTCTTCGATTATTAAAAGAGATGAGTGACCTACTTGGACAGTGGCGAAAAGAAAACTCCGCACAACTTATCTCCGATGCGCAAATATTATTAAATAAACTGGGACTCGATGAACAACAAGACCCCACTTTTATTTGGGAGCGAATTGGAAATCGATATAACTACTTCCTATTTGATGAATTCCAAGACACCTCACGAATTCAGTGGAAAAATTACTCGCCCCTATTATTAAATGCATTAGCAACAACTGATGGGAAGATGAATGAGCACCTGATAGTAGGTGACGTCAAACAAAGTATCTACCGGTGGCGAAATGGAGATTGGCGAATACTCTTACAACAAGTAGAGCAGCAAATCAGCGATGCATTTCATTTGAATCCCGCAGATTTACCAACATTGGTTGCAGGCAGCACTTTACAAACGAATTACAGAAGCTTACCCAATATTATAAAATTCAATAATTACCTGTTCGCACACATCCCTGATCATCTACAGCAGGTATTAAATGACATTGTTAAAAAAGGTCTAGATGAACACGGGCAGCACTGGTGGGCATCATCAGGAAATAATCAAATGCTCTCTAAAGCCTATCAAGACAGCACACAGGAAATTCCGACTCATTTACTCGGAGAGCATGCACCTCAGGGATCGATAGAAGTTGAATTCTTCCCGGTTGATACAGGCATAAGTAGGGCAAACCGGGTCAAAGATATCTCCATTGAAAACTTATGTGAGAAGATCGCAAACTGGCTACTAACAGGGCGATATACACCCTCTCAGATCGGAATTTTAGTCCGTAGCAATGCACAGGCAAAGCAAATCATAGAGGCTTTAATGGCATACAAAAACCAACATGAATTACAGTTTGAGGTGATTTCAGGAGACGCCCTCACATTAATTTCAAATCAAGCTATTCAACTATTTGTTGAAACCTTAAAAAGCTTGGTTCATCAAAGTGAGAGCCATGTTTTACTACATGCTAATATGGTTTATTTATATCAGCTAGTTCAACAAAAAGAAGCTTTCGATCCCGAAATCTGGCTAAAATTCAAAACCAATAATCTCGCCGATTTAACAGAGGTACTTCCAGAAGCGCTCCTAGAACAATGGGAAAATCTGCAAAAAATGCCTTTAATCCATCTGGTAGAGAAACTAATAGAACTCTACGGCTTAAATCAAGAAAATAATATACATCTACCCTATTTATTAGCATTTAAAGATTTAGTCGCTCGATTTTCAAGCCAAGGTGAACGTGGAATTCTTCAATTTCTGGACTATTGGCAAGAGGACGGACAGCAAGCAGTGTTACCGGCCAATGGAAAACTTGATGCCATAGAAGTTATTACCATTCACAAATCGAAGGGATTGGCTTACGATGTTGTTATGTTGCCGTTTTGTAGTTGGAAAATAGACGGTATGACCAACGGAGATTTCTGGATCGATGTTGGGGAGACTCCATTTAGTGAATTAGGTAAAATTCCGGTAAAATACACGCAATCGATGGGAAAATCCATCTTTTACCAGCAATATTATCAAGAAATGCTCTTCAACTACATGGATGCCCTAAACACCTTCTACGTAGCCAATACACGGGCCATCCAGCACTTATATATCACAGCCCCGCAATTTAAAGAGCTCCGCGATCGTAAAACTAACGAATCGGCCGGCTTTGAAATTAAAAATGAATACATATCAGACCTGCTACATCAGGTCCTGGCAAGTAATTTATCACCTTTCATTCTGGAAGATGAAAAGATAAAGATAGACCAAGTAATAACACCGCAGGTGAAGGAGGTCAAAATAGCAGAAAATCACACCATTACCCTAGACCATTATCCGCTCTCCCAAGAACTTGAAAAAGCCTTGGAACTAGCAAATGGCCGATCGATCAATCATATTCTAATGCTCGAAAAAGCAGCACAGTTTGGGATTCTGGCGCATGAAATTGTATCAGAAGTTACCGAAGAAAACCAAATAGATCTCCTTATTGAACGGTACATCGAAGAGGGGGTGTTAGGCAGAGAAGACAAACCAGCGTTAGTAGAGCAAATCCACCATATATGGCATCATCCTGAAATTAGCACCTGGTTATCTGGGGATTATAAAACATGGAATGAGTCAAGTATTCTGACCCAGAACGGTCAGACTTTACGTCCTGATAAAGTCTTTACAAGTCCAAATGAAACAATTGTCTTAGATTTTAAATTCACCCAAGGAGATTATATTGGTCATAAATCACAAGTTGACCAATACATTAAGGCGCTTGAAAACGTCGGGTATGAGAATGTGAAAGGATACCTATATTATGCTAAGTCAAAAATATTAGTAGAAGTTAAATAAGGTTCAAAAAAAATGAGCAAACCATTTTTACGATTAGTCGCAGAAGATATTAAAGAAAGATTTGGTAATGACATTAATAATATTGCCATTGTATTTAACAATAAAAGACCCATTACCTATTTAAAAAAACACTTAGTAGCGGTGTATCAACAGGCAATTTGGTCTCCACAATTTTTTACCACCCAGGAATTCTTTAGCCAATCGAGCCGTCGTAGTCAAGCATCGGCACTAACTCAATTTTTCTACTTATATCAACTTCACAACGAGTTGTTAGCCCAGCAAGGACAACAACAGGAAACATTGGAAGAATTCTACCCTATAGCAGAAATCATCCTAAGTGATTTTAGTCAATTGGATTATGATTTAGTTGCCATTGAAAAAATATATATGGCCCTTTCAGAAAGTACCGAGATTGATCTAGCCTTCCAACACTTTAGTATTGAGCAGCAAGAATTCATTCAACAGTTTTGGCAATCCTTTAGCATAAAGGGGCATACAGCAGTCCAGCAACGCTTTTTGCAGTTGTGGCACCGCTTACCCCATTTATATAAATCCTTTAAAGCAAAGTTAAAATTAGAAAACCAAACCAACTATCCCACCATCTACAGAGCGTTAGCCCAAGGGGAAGCAGAGGATCAACATTTCTATAAACGTTATGATAAAATATTATTTGTCGGATTTAATGTACTCAATAAAGCAGAAGCTCAATTATTTAAACAGTGGCAAGACCAGGGAAATGCGTTATTTTATTTTGATATCGATCGACATTATATAGATGACCCAATTCAAGAGGCGGGATTATTTCTGCGCCGAAATCTCCATCAAACGGGACTACGAAATGCATTAGGAGATCCGCAAAATGAAATTTCAAAGCGAAGCTCCCCTATTCATTTGTATCAAGCCTTAGGTAAAATAAGTGAAGTTAAGTTACTTCATGATATACTCAAGGAAAACGAAACAAACGAACAAACATCAGCAGTTCTGTTGGCTGATGAGAGTTTATTAGTGCCTTTGCTACAGAGCTTACCGGAATTAAAAACAAATATTACCACGGGCTATCCATTAGTGCAGTCTCCTCTCTACGGTATCCTTATCCTGTGGATGGAAGTTCACCAACTTATCTCTCAGCAGAAAAAAACAAAAATACCTTATCACCTATTGGAAACCTTCTTATCACACCCGATGACAGGGGTTGATAAATCACAGCAGCAATTCATCCAAAACCAAGCAGCTCAACAGCAATTATTCGAAATAGACATCGCAAAAATCATCATAGACACATCTGTCCTACCTGATTTTTTTGTGCCCCTAACACAGGCTCTGCAAGTCATACCAAAACTCAGTGCTATCCTGCAGAATTTACTGCAAACCATGGCAACGCAGGAGCGAATTAAACAGATCGATTCCAACCTATTAATAGAAACAAGGAAAGTACTGAATCAATTACAAATGGGCTTTGAGAAACTCGGTCATCTAAGTATTGGTTTTCAAATAGGCTTAATAAAAAAAGCGATCGCACCCATTAATTCGGCTATTGAAGGAGATCCATTACAAGGATTGCAAATCATGGGGTTATTAGAAAGCAGGTGTCTGAATTTTGATAACATTTATATTTTGGGGGCGAATGAAGGTGTGTTACCCAAAACATCCAATACACCAACATTTATACCAGATAGCTTGAGAAAAGCGTTTGGATTGCCAGTTTTAGCAAATCAAGATGCCTTATCTGCTTACCTTTTTTATAGGCATTTCCAATTTAGTAAGGGAATCCATCTACTTTATAATGGTATTGTTGATCAGCACAGTACGGGAGAAGAAAGTCGCTTTATTAAACAATTACAATTCGAGACAAATTTCAATATCATAAAGCAAACCCAACAACAACCTATATTATTTCCAAAGCAAACCGAAGAACTGCTGATTGAAAAAACAGGTGCAATCTGGGATAAACTTTATCAAGACTACCTAGTCAAAGGACGGAAAATATCTGCCTCGGCATTAACTTGCTATTTGCAATCACCGATGCAATTCTTTTTAAAATACGTGGCCGATATAAAAGAACCTCCCGCGATTGCGCAGGAATTCGAAATGAATAAGCTTGGCATCATTATCCATGGTAGTATGGAAAAACTATTAGCACCATTAAAGCAAGCAGATGACTTTCAGCCCACAAGCATTCTGACGCCAAAGATAGCGCTGATTGAGCAAACTGTACTGCAAGAGATTAGTGCATTATTTCTAAGCACCTATCTATCCTTAGCAGATTTAACGAGCTTACAACGCATTATGCATAAGATTGCCTGCGAATATGTAAAAATGTACCTGCAATACGATATTGAAAATTACAAAGCTATACGCATCATAGAATTGGAAAATGATCGAGATTATAGTGTGTCTTTCCCAATCACCGTACAAGGTGAAGTAAAAACAGTAAACTTATTTGGCATCATTGACCGCGTGGATGAGGTCATCACCAAGCAAGGTGTAAGAAAAATGCGAATCGTTGATTATAAAACGGGTAGCGATAGTGTGACTTTCACAGATCTAAACCAGGTATTTGCTGCACAAACCACAAACAAAGCTTTACTGCAAACGCTATTCTACACCTACGTATATGAACAAGTAAAAGGCATCACCTCGATTGAACCACATTTGTATGTCGCAAGAAAAATGCGCGAAGACGGTACGCTGTTTAAGCATAGATCAAAACCTATCATTTTACAAGATGAAATGCTAATGGAGCAAAAGGAAGTATTTGTTGATTTTCTAAAAAACACCTTAGCCGAGATATTCAATCCGGAAATCCCGTTTAAGCATGACCCCAAGGCAACAGTATATCCTAGCGACCCTTATACCTTATTCTATCAAAACAGTAAGGAAATAGATTCCGAGCAAGCGGAATAGGAAAACACAAATCAGGGGTATAGACCTTAATCGTATACCCCTGATTCCTTTTATGACAAGGCCAGCTAATCAATTATTCTTGCTTTTTTATAGCACTTTCAGCCCTTTTCTTGGCCATTGTAATTTTATAATCAAGCCATTTATCCTTAAAAATTTTCCGCATCGTGTCATCAAAATGACGCGTGATGAACAGGTTTCTAGCACCTTTTAATTTCTCACTAACAGAATTTGCTAAGGCGCGAACAGAAATTGAATAACCTTCTGTTTCATACTGAATATAATGCCACCAACCGGCAGGCATATAACATGTATCCCCTGGATGAATTACAGCCTCATACCCCTCTAAAAACTTCAATCCCGGGTAATCTGATTCCTTACTGCTCTTTAAGTTAATTATACTATGAAAATTATAAGGAAGTTTATACATCAAATCAGATTGACTATTGGGAAATAACCAAATTTTCTTTACACCTTGGAACTGGGAGATGAACACATGGGACATATCAATATCAAAATGATTTCTAGTGGCCGAACCTTCACCACCAAAAAACATATAAGGCAACCATTGGATCACCTTTCCACCTGTCACATCGTTGTAGATGATATCCTTTTTTAATTCAGGACGAATCTTTAGCAGGTTGAACAAAAACAGACGAAGTTCAGTCGGTTCTTTCCTGATTAAATCCAAATATTCACTTAAGCTCATCCGTCCAACTGGAGGACTTGCCGCATGGTTTTGCGATTCCTCTTCTCGACCATAAATGTCAATTTGTTCGTTCCCCGCTATTTCCTTAAAATAGTCGTAACTCCATTTCGTCCAACAAGCACTATCTTTACTAATAAAGTCTTTAATAATGACCGGTTGTCCCTTATTAAGATAATCTTTAATAAACTCCTTTGGAGCAATTCCAGAAATACTATTAACAGGTTTTAATTTCACAAGATTCCCATTTTTGTATATATGCAAACATAAAAAAAATATTCTTACATTAAATAGCGTATTGTCGCTTATTTATTAAAAATAAGGGCAAAGTATGCAGAAATATCTTATAAAAAAAATGATATGATCAAGTTTCTAATATGACCACAGATCCTGTTCATAATCCATCAAGGATTTCTTGATCCGTTCAGATTCAAATAAACGTTCTAAGTCATCGCCGATGTAATCCTTAATTCTCAAATCCTCAGGATTTGATTGCTTAATGATGTAACTAGCAAACATCCGTTTGATGAAAACATCATCATAACTAAGTCCGGTCGCATCATTATTCCGATTCATAACCTCTTTATTCACCAGGACATGCCTTGCCTCTGGAAAATAAACCCAAAAAGCTGGTGTTGCATCAATTTCTGGAGTAAAGCTATCCCCTGGAGTAGCCATTGGCGGTAACTCTTGACCAGCTTCCGCGCTCTGTGGTTCTTGCTGGGTTTCTTCCGTTGTACTCTCCGCTTGTGGAGCAAAAGGATCAAAAGGATCTGCCGCTTCTGTAGCGGGCGTTTCCAACGCAGCGCCCGGTGGTAACATGGGAACATCGCTCATTCCTGGTATATCAGGCGTAATCAAAGGGGCTATACCTACGATTCTTGCCTCAAAAACGGAACGTTGTTTGTCAAAAATCCAATCTTCTTTAATTCTGAACTTAACAACCTGACTAGCATCAAAATCGCGTGATTGATAACTCGATCCGATTACTTCATTATTTTCATTGTATTCTTCCACCAAAATGGAATCGCCACCAAAACGTGCCATTACCTGATCTGCCGGTAATTTTGTTTTAAAAGAATCACCATTGGGGTCTTCTTTGGTGGGAGTTGGATCATAAGCTGTTAATTCACCTGCCTGAATAGCTTCCAATAGAATATCAATTAAACTGGACTTAGGCGAAGCAAAAGCTTTGTTCAATTTTTCTCGCAAATCAATTTCTCGCCAAACTCGTTTACTAAACGCAATATCTGTTTGTCTAATATTAGCATAAGGCACTACTTCCCTATTATCGATATCTGTCTTTATAACATACCCATCTATAACAGGAATGGTATCTGTTATTGTCGTATCTGGTTCGATCGAATTGTTTATATTGGCTTGTTGAGCCATCACGGCAGAACCAAAAAAAACAGACGAAAATAATAATATCTTTTTCATAAAATCCTCCTTCTAATGGATTAATTTGTCACCTGGAACGTAATTGGATCCAAGTTCTGTGCAACCCCATCCGGACCCACTCCTACAATATCATAAATCATGACAACTGATCCACTGGTTAAACCACCTAGTGCTGTTTTCATTTGTGAACTAAACCGCGAACCACTAGTGGTGTAGGGTCCAATAGGATCTACCCTTGGTTTTGCTATATACATATTGAATTTAGATATAGAAAAATTCGCATCAAATTCAAAATTATCTAAGGAGGCTGCAACTACATTTTGACCCCTCAACTGAACCGCAGAAATTCGACCACCTGTTTTACCAGCCACTCGGGCCGAAGGTTTAGGAATCCGCTTAACGCGAAATTTAGTGCTACTTAATTGTTGGGTTTTATCCCCAATTTTTGCAGACACATTGACTGTCGCCTCTCCTGTTGAAGAAACTTTTGCATTGTATTTTCCTTGAGAACCTGAAATAGAAACGCCAGATCCAGATACGATTAAATTTTGATGTGGTATACCAGGAGCGGATACCGAAATAGGATTATTCACTCCAATGTACAAAACATTCATTTTATCCGGGGATACAACAGCCGAAGGTCTAGCGACCTGATAAGTCATCGGCTCTGTCTCGTACGTTTTTACGGTACCGTCCGTTTGTTGAACTTGAATTAAACCTTTCCAATTAAACATTCCCTCAGCACTGGTATTAACCGAATAAGTTCCTTGGCCATCAGTGATCTGAAGAGGACTTCCATTGACCGAAATTTGTGGTGTAGATTTAGAATCGTATGCCGTTAAAAAAACCTTGGCCGTGTAAGGTTGCCCTTGAATTAAGTAAGAACTTGGCGCTACAGCAACAGCTGAAAAGCGATCTAAATTAACCACCGCCTGATCCATTTTTCCAAAAATATGTTTAACAACAGCCGATTCTGCATTTTTTGCATCAGCAGTTATTTTTTCAATAGCCGTGATTGCGGCTGTCAAAGGAATGCCATCACCAAAATTTGATTGTTCCCATGACTTCTTAAGCCCGCCGCGTGCTTTAGGATCTTCAGCAGAAAGCGAAAAACTCACTTCATTATTGGTTAATTTCTTCAGGTCATTCGCCGTTTTGTTGATTAAATCTCGTAACTCTTTGCCCCGACCTTGATTGATCATCAAGCGTGGTGATATATCGACATTGCCACGTTTGCTCACATCACCGGTGGATTCTTCAATCCCCCCGCCTTGCTCAACAAAGAGAGCAGTATATTCCGCTAACGTACTATTTAAATTCGCGACTATTTTACGCGCTTGCTCTGCTTTATCATATAATGGTTTAGCCCTTTCCGGGTTTTCTTTCATTTTGGTTTCCCGGAATGATAAAAACATATTATCTATTCCAGTCTGCGTATTTTCTGTGGAAGTTTTTAAACTATCCCCCAAATTTTTAAAAGCATCCAATAAGGAATCACTGACATTTAATGCTACTAAACCTAGTAACACTAAATATAGAATTCCAATCATCTTCTGCCTGGGTGTTTCTTTTCTTGCGGCCATAACGTGTACCTATCTATTTATTGTATCTAGTTAAAACCCTTTTATGATCTATTACCATTAGGACTCATAGCAGAAAGCATATTGCCATAAATCGCATTTAAAGAAGTTAAATTCTTATTAAACGTACTTACTTGTTCTTTGAATTGTTGCATATCTGTAGCCGATTCATTAAACGACTGCAAATCAGCTGCAGCCCGTTCAAAGGCGTGACTCAATTGAGATGCTCCGGTAGAGGCAGCATTTAATTTGTCAGCAAAATGATTGGTTGCATTTGCCGTATCAGCAACCTTAGCGATAGAAGCTACCTTGTCACCAAATGAGCGAAGTCCCTCCCCTAAATTTCCAATTAAATTTTCATCGATTTTGGCATCCTGCAAAAGCTTATCTAAAGCGGCAGTATTTCCCATAGAGCCAGCAGAATTTACCGCTACTGGTTGCACCGAACGCGTAGGTAATTCGCCCCTAAATTCTTCGTCCAATTCAGGATAAACGCGTGTCCAATCTACATCTTCCTCTGCAGAGAGAAAACCCATTATGAAAAACAAAACAGCTTCTACTGCTAGTCCAACGCCAATCATCCATTCTCCACCAGGGAAATGTAGAATTTTAAACATTAAACCAATAATAACAACACTTGCACCCCAGTTGATAAATGTGTTAATTCCGAATCCGAATTTTTTCTTTCTAGCCATTCTTAATTGCTTTTTTTTAACGTTTATTTTATTTGGTTACGCCTTTAAAGGCTAATACAGTTCTAAAACCGATATAAGATTTTGCCGTATCTTGGTATTCATATTGACGGGTTGAATTTTGAAGAAAATAACCCACATCTTTCCAGGACCCACCGCGTATAACTTTACGTTTCATGGTCTCGTGATCTTCTTTACTAGCGTGGTAGGTATAGGTAGGGTTCATATCATGAACCAATGAATAGGCCGATTCATTATAGCTGGACTGGGTCCACTCTGCAACATTACCAGCCATATTATACAGACCATAATCATTTGGGAAATAAGAGTAAACAGGCGCCGTATAAGCCGCACCGTCATCAATGTAATTACCGCGACCAGGTTTAAAATTCGCCATCAAACAACCCTTAGCATTTCTAGCAGTTGGTCCACCCCAAGGATATTGCATACCAATTTTACCCCCACGAGCAGCATATTCCCACTGTGCTTCCGATGGTAACTGATAAGGTGGGCGATCTTCCTTTTTAGCATTGCCTGATTGATTGTTAAACAATAAGGTGCGCCAAGTATTAAAGGCCTGCGCTTGACGCCAGGTTACCCCTACCACAGGATATTCATCATAAGAAGCATGCGAGAAATAACTCTCGACCATGGGTTCATTTTGTGCATAAGAAAAATCCGCTAACCAGACCGTGGTATCAGGGTAAATCAACATGGTATCGCGCATAATAAAATCAGCCCTTTTTTTATTAGGATCATTTTTAGCAGCCACCGCACCCCTTAAATCATACCATTCGTAATGATAAGTTAATTGACGAACATCCAGTTCATTTTTACCACCAATCCGATCCTCGCCCTGATAAAACATATTACTTAATTGTTCCCGTTGTCCTTCATCAGTTGCATTCCATGGAGAATTAGTTCTGACTTGCTCCCAATCAATATGACGCTCACCGTTCCCAGCATCCACAAAATAACTATCATCACCCAAGTGATTGTAAATTAAAATAGAATCTCGTACCCAATTTACAAATTGCCGGTATTCACTATTCGAAATTTCGGTATCATCCATATAGAATGGCGCAACCGTCACCTGCCGGTTCTGAGAAGTTTGGGAATGGGTAATATCCTCATCGGACTGACCTATAATAAAAGTTCCGCCCGGGATCAGGACCATACCATATGGTGCTTTGTTTTCTTTCAATCGATTTAGCCTTGCTCCCACTAATTCGCCAGAACTTTCTGGTGTACTACAAGCAGTTACAATCATACAGATTAATAAGGCATTTAGGATTAGACTCTTAACAGGTTTAAGTATCATTATTTGCTTAAATCAAATTTCATTTTTAGACGAAAAATTAGTTCAATGGACGTATTTTGCCTATCAAAAATCCAAAATGGATTCTTAAATAGCAAACAAAAGTTTCGATCCAAAGCATTTTATGAATTATTTGGACCAAATGTATCGGATACCCCATGCATTCACAAATTTTATTCCATAAGTCAAAAAACAGTGCTAATTTTGAAATAAAAGTGGTTTTTATTTCAAAAAAAATCAAAACGGTCCACAAAAACAACAGATAATATCCCTCAGTGGAGACCCCTAAAAAAAGCAAAAGAAGAATTGGTAATTGTCACAATCAATAAAAAAACAAAAAATGTTTCATCCCAATGGGACCTATGGCAAAACCAAGAGAAATAGCCTCATTAGTAAATAATTTAGTTGCTTATGAAGCCTCGCATCCTGCAGTAAATTAAATAGGTGATGGAAGAAGCTTACCAGTTGTAAACTGGTCTATCATCAAAATAATTTGTTTATAAATTTTGAAAGATCTAAATATAATAATTCTGGTTCTTCTAACGCAGCAAAATGCCCACCTTTTACCATTGTACTCCAGTGAATAACATTGTAATTGTATTCAACAATCGATTTAGGCGTTGGAGCAAATACAGGATCAGGAAATGCAGCAACCCCAGTGGGTACGTTTATGTATGCTTTTAAGGGTAATTTATTAGATTTTTCTACATACATTCCACGGTAGATCCAAGTTGAAGATACAATAGAATTTGTTACCAGATATAACATTATATTGGTCAAAATTTGAGCTTCATCAAATTTCGACCATATATCGGGATTGCCATCCTTTGTTGTTGACAAATCCGCCCACTTTCCAAATTTTTCTAGCATCCATGCTGCTGATCCAACTGGGCTGTCGTACAAAGCTATCCCTAAAGTCTGCGGCCTAGTTTCTTGTTGATGGTTATACCCTTGCTCATCATATAAGCTTCGATTTCTATGTTCCATAAATAATCTATCCTTACTATTTTTTGGTTCATTATCCGCAGAAAGAATTGCTACCATATTAAGATGTATGCCAAGAATTCTTTTAGGGTATAAATAAGCCATCCAAGAAGCAATATGGGAGCCCCAGTCGCCTCCTTGAATTATATATTTTGTATCTCCAAACAATTCATTCATTAATCCATCAAATAAACCACTAATTTTTTTAGGTCCAATAATTACATGTAACGGAGTTGAAAATGCAAAACCCGGCAAAGAGGGAACTATTACGTCATGACCGTCTAATGCGAGTTTTTCCACTAAATTTTCAAATTCAAGATAAGAACCTGGCCAACCGTGAAGCAAAAGTATTGGTGGTTTTAAACCATTATTAGTATAGTGCAAGAAATGAATTGTATGACTTTCACTTATAAACTTATAGTTTGGCAATAAATTTAATTGGTCCTGAATCTCATTCCAATTATAATTATCTTTCCAATAATTCACTAGTTTTAGTAAATCATCATACCCCACGCCATCTTCCCAACCATTTCTTTTTGGAAAATCTTGCCAGTTAAATGTTTTTACTTTTTCTAGTATAGTATCGATATGTTCTTTACTAATTTTGATTTTAAACGGAATAATGCTATTGTTTTTCATTGCCAATATGATCTTAGTTCAATCAATAAACGTTTATGAAGTAGATCTTATTATTTGATAAATTTCAGCGCTTATTTAACAGTTCTATTATAGTAAGGTATCCGCCCGATGATCTACGCCTTTGATTACCTGATAAATCTCATATAGTTCTGCGGATAAAGGTCTTAAGTATTTATAATGTATGGTGCTGATGTTTTCCCGTGTATATTTTAACCACTGAAATGGATTTACGTTTTTGCGGAAGGCAAAGAACAAGTATATCGGTGCTGAACGTTGAGCGACTTTCGGGCGGATAGGATCGCAAGACAAAAAAAGCCATCCAAAAATGGATGGCTTCACCAAAATTTCTTTATTATTTTACTTATTGACCTCTTTAATGTACTGTTCGATAGCCATGGTCATACTTGGGGCAACCGGCGTTGGAGCAGGAATATCCAATATTAAATTATGCTCCAATAAAGCTTGCTGCGTAGTTGAACCAAATGCGGCTACGCGAGTTGTATTCTGAATAAAATCAGGAAAGTTCTCATAGAGTGATTGAACAGACGACGGACTAAAGAAAACCACGATATCGTAGAAGACATCCTTTAAATCCTTAATATTCGAAATCACCGTCTTAAATAACACAGCAGGTGTGAAATCGTAACCGTTTTCTTGTAACCAACGCTGTGTGTCCTCATTAGCTACATCCGAGCAAGGAAATAAAAACTTTTCTTTGTTGTGCTTTTTCAGCACATCCTCTAAGTCTTTCGCGGTTTGTTTACCAAAGAAGATTTTCCGCTTTCGATACTGTATATATTTCTGAAGATAAAGTGCAATGGTTTCCGAGATACAGAAGTATTTTAATTCAGCTGAAACCTCATAACGCATCTCTTCACAGACCCTAAAGAAGTGATCAACAGCGTTTTTACTCGTAAAAATAATAGCAGAATAATCTGCAAAATTCATTTTTTCTTTTCTAATATCCTTAGCGGAAACTCCTTCCACATGAATAAAGCCCCTAAAATCTAACTTAAGATTATATTTCTCAGCCAGAGCGAAGTAAGGAGATTTATCATTTTCAGGTTTTGGTAAAGTAACTAATATGCTCTTTACTTTCTTGGATCTTTCTACATCAATCTGCATATATTCTTTCTTAATTATTGAGTGCCCTCACTAAAATTAAAACAGGTGCGACTTCGAGACTGCAAAGATAAAGAATTAAATAAAAAATCGAAAATTTGAATTGACCAAATAGATGAATTGCAGTTCTTGTAAATCGATATCCAAACAAAAGAACGACTAGAATTGCATAGATAATGGAGATGGTTTTAAAATAAGAAACAGGTACAAAAACCACTGCTAAAAGAAATGGCATGAGAAAAAACATGCTATTAAAATATACCAAATATAAAATTGCGATGTATTCGCGCACGATTTTCTCTAACAAAAAAATAACAGAAACAAAACGAATAAATAATATTTTAAGGATGAAAAGTAGTGCAACAAAACCCGAATTCTTCAAAAAATTCTCAAAAGTGAGATAATTTCCCTGACCGAACCCAGCCGACACCACAATGATCACGAAAAGCCCTAAGGAAAAACTAAACAAAATATAGAGAAAAATATAGGGCCATGAAGTTGCTAAATTATCCTCCTTACTGAGTTGCAGTAAAAGTCTTTCCTTATAATAGGCCTCTAAAATAATTTTAATTTCCACCGGAAAAATAATGCGTAATATCCCTAGTAGCAAAAAAAGAACAAACACGACAACCAAAATCCAAAAAGGTCTGGCTGCTTTGGTTTCACCACCTGGGGCTACCGGCATCAATTCAATAAGGGGAAGATCCGTATAATTAAACAAATAATTTTGTTTACCAGACTTCGTTACCGAACCTAATTTTTCAATCAAAATCCTGTTTTCCTTCAACGGATATAAGATGATTTCACTATATTTAAAAGCTGTAGGTAAAGAATTAAAACGAGCAGAATCGCTAGAATCAGCGTCTGGACGCGATGAATTTAAAGCCAATAGGCTATCGGCAGGTAAAACCTGCGCTTGCGTTTTTAGCGTTGAGAAAATAACACCTATCAACATCAAAAAAAATAAGCGAAAAATATTCGTGTTTTTCATGGAAGGTGTAAAGTTAGAACAAAAAAATTGTATTAATAAATTGAAAAAAATGGAATCCGCTGAAATAATTAGATGTGGTTGGTGCTCCAATGACCCACTCTATCAAAAATACCATGACCAGGAATGGGGTAAGCAAATTAAAGATGATCAAACTTTATTTGAATTTTTGGTCCTAGAGTCTGCTCAAGCAGGATTAAGCTGGATTACTATTTTAAAGAAACGTGAAAATTACAGAAAAGCATTTTCCAATTTTGACTACAGAAAAATAGCTAAATATACGCAGCAAGATATTGATAGGCTTCTTAATGATCCAGGTATTATACGTAATAGATTAAAAATTAACAGCACCATTGAAAACGCCAAAATATTTATGGAAATTCAAAAAGAATTTGGGAGTTTTTATAACTACCTCTATACGTACTTACCCAGTGCCGAACCCATCATCAACACCGCCGCCTCCCTAGGAGAAATAGCGGTAACAACGACGATTTCAGATAAAATCTCAAAGGATTTAAAGAAAAGAGGAATGAAGTTTCTGGGCTCAACCACCTTTTACGCTTATATGCAAGCAACCGGTATGGTGAACGACCACATACTAAGTTGTAGCTTTAGGTAGTTGGAACAATATTGCGGTAAATATGAGTTAGGTTACGGCATTGTCCATGATAATCTAACCCATAACCGACCACAAATTCCTTTTGAATTTCGAAACCAACGTACATAATATTATCAAAGCTATGGATTAAGCAGTCAGGTTTCATCAATAAAGTTGCCACAGAAATACTTGCGACCCCGAGCTTTTCTAAGGCATCAATCGTATGCAGTAAAGAATTTCCCGTATCCACAATATCTTCTACGATAATAACATTCCTGTCCTTTAAAGATATGCCTACACCAATCAGTTCATGTAACGCTCCTTGATCCGTCCCTTCATAAGAGGCCAGCTTAACGAAAGACAGCTCGCAGGGAATATGAATTTGCTTCATTAGATCAGCCATAAACATAAAACAACCATTTAAGACACCTACAAAAACGGGATGAAGGTGCTCAAATTTTGAATTAATATCAATACCCATTAAACGAATGCGTTTTTGAATCTGCTCGTATTCAAACAGCAATTCAAAATGCAAATTATCTATAACAATATTCTTCATGTCTTACTGATCATCCTTTTCAACATCGCGACCAAGTAAGCGCTCAATCAACGTCTTACGTATATTTTCTTCTTGGTCAATTTCGTCTACCATATCCTTAATATCATCATGATTCATCACGGAATCCACAACACCCTTAGGACGAGCAGGTCTTAAATTCTGCTGTAGTGAAACCTGATAAAAACCATAATTTGCCGGGACAGAGTCCTGTTCCAATTGATTTCGCTTACTCATGATGGAGCCATAGGTGTTAAAGTGTTTTAAAACCCAAGGCTTTAACTGCCCCGTATAATCAAAAGAAGATAAACCGGTTTTAGGTCTAGGAATGATACTTGATAGGTAAAGACTCTCCCCGATCGTCAATTCACTAGGTTTCTTACCGAAATAATAGTTTGCAGCCTCGGAGATACCATATACATTTTTCCCCCATTCGATAATATTTAAGTAAATCTCCAGCAAGCGATCCTTGCTGACTGTTTCAGATTGTTCCATCAGCCATACCAAAAGAATTTCTTCCAATTTACGCATCATGGTTTTATTTCGATTGAGATATAAATTTTTGATAAGCTGCATGGAGATCGTACTCGCTCCTCGTTTGAACTGTTTTTCTTTCAAGTTTGTCAAAATGGAGAGTTGAAAAGCTTCCAATTCAAAACCACTATGCTGGTAAAAAAATGGATCTTCCGTATTCAAGACCGTTGTCTTCAGTATTGGCGCCACCACGGCCAGCGGCGTAAAATCAGGATTTTCCTTACTGAGTAAAATATCCCGCATTTTTACGGTATCCTCGAAAGCCTGGTAGCGATAAGGTCCATTTAGAGCAGCGATATCTGCCTTTCCCCATTTCTTAACTTTCAAATTTTCATCAGCAACCTTCGAATCGAAACGTAGCGAATCAGGATAATCCAGGTTCACCTGAAAATCCATATCGTACTGCATATCGCCATCGACCTGAATACCGTCCAAATTCTCAAAGAGCCCTTTAGGAAGAGCATCAAAAAAATCCTGCGCATGGAATTGGCCGGTATGGATGGCTAAATCAATGATCCGGCCATTCTTTTTAGCATATTTTAACTGAGGTTCAAAGACAAAATCCTTTACCTTAACTTTTGTCCCTTTGATTAGTTCAATTGTATTTTCTGAAATCAAAAGTCCACCAGAAGCCAAACCTGCTGGAAGTACTAGCTGTTCCTCCGAGAGACGATGATGAAAAACCCGAAGATTTTCAGTGGACCACCCCCCTTTAATCTCCAAAGCTTCTGTGCCTTTTTTTGACACTTGATCTAAATGAAAATGCAACTCATCAAAACTAACACGCAATCCGTATTTATGCTCCAGAAATGGCACCTCGGTATTTTTATCAGCAGCGGAAATGGTCACATCTAGGGTTTGCTTACCCGAATTTATGTTTCCTTTAAAATTCCATTGACCACCTCTTTCATTTAAAAAAACATCGATATCATATTTCCCATTAGCAATTTTTCCAGCTGGTATATGGATCCCTTGCTTAGAAACACTATCTTGATAAGACAAACTAACCTGCTGCATAGATAGATTTCTGGGTATCTTTTGGAAAACCTGTTTTAACATTTGATCCATGCGCTCACTTAAATTAACAGATTCTGTCTTGGTATCAACGCTGTCAATTTGTTGTTTTTTACGAAAAAGAAAATCGTAATTTGCCAAACTATCACCTTGCTTAACCAGCGTAATATCCGCAGAATCTAACACCATATCGCCAATGGTTACATTGCCAAAAAGTAAGGGCAACAAATTAACGGAAACCTCAAACCGCTCAATAGCTGCTAATTGTTCTAAAGAATCTGGCTTCAAACGAATCTTCGTAAAGTTCACCGTGGATAAACCCGAAAACTGATAGTCACGCACCTGAAAATTTAATTGATAATCCGTCTTTAGCTTATTCTTCACCTGGTTAACAGCTTTTTCAAGCATAGCACCGCGCACGGATAAACCCCAAATTATTCCCAACACGATTAAAGAGGCCAGACTGCCTATGGAAATTATAAACCATTTCCTTCTAACAAAACTAAAATCAGGAATCTTGAACCCTTTTATTGAAAACATGCTACAAATATCATTATTAATTATAGTTAAAAATAGATAAAATACATTAAAAACATCTACATGACAAGTTATTGCACAGCATTAATTAGATTTGTATAATTAATAAAAACCCATGATTACTAAAGAACAGATTTTAGAAGCCTTAGGTCATGTAGAGGAACCTGATTTGAAAAAGGATTTGGTCACCCTTGGCATGATTGAAAATATTGAAATCCGCCCAAATACAATAAAATTTGATGTGGTCTTAACAACACCAGCATGCCCATTAAAGGGACATATCGAACATGCTTGTCGAAATGCTATTGCCCTTTTTATTTCAAAAGAAATCGAAGTCGAAATCAACATGACTGCTCGGGTAAAAGCAAGTGAAACAGCCCAGCTCAAAAACATTAAAAACATAATTTTGGTATCCTCTGGAAAAGGAGGCGTGGGAAAATCCACTGTGGCAGCTAACCTAGCTTTATCGCTAGCCCAAACTGGTGCAAAAACTGGATTATTGGATGCGGATATTTATGGTCCCTCAATCCCGCTTATGTTTGGCGTAGAGAATGCAAAACCAGCATCACTAAAAGATGCAGAGGGGAAAACTAAGATTGTGCCCATCGAAAAACACGGTTTGAAACTTTTATCGATTGGCTTCTTTACAGATCCCAACCAACCCATTCCCTGGCGTGGACCCATGGCAACGTCAGCCATAAAACAGTTATTTAATGATACGGATTGGGGAGAATTAGACTATCTTATTGTTGATATGCCACCAGGTACAGGTGATATCCATATTACGGTTGCACAAAATTACCCGATCTCCGGAGCAGTAATTGTGACCACACCGCAGCAAGTAGCCTTAGCCGATGCGATTAAAGGAATGGCGATGTATCAGATGGAAGGTGTAAAAGTTCCCATTTTAGGTGTGGTGGAAAATATGGCCTACTTCACACCCGCAGAATTACCCGAAAACAAATATTATATATTTGGAAAAGATGGTGGAAAAAGGTTAGCAGCGGATAACCAGGTCCCATTCTTAGGTGAAGTACCCCTAGTAAAATCAATAGCTGATGCAGGTGATAATGGTTTCCCTATTGCCCTGGATCAACAAGATCCTGTTTCACTTGCCTTCACGGAACTCGCTGGTAAAGTAGCGCAACAGTTAAGTATACTAGCCTTAAAATAGTTTTGCGAAACCGGTATATAATAATATAAAAGGTGGTCATTTTACATAAAATGACCACCTTTTATATTCCTGAGATGGATTGTTACAAAAACTCATCTAGCACTTGCGGCCTCATATTTATTTGCTTTCCCTCGGACCGAGGTTTTGCCGCCGACTTCCTTCAGATTACCCTCGCGTAGGACACCTTGTCTTAAGCTAACACGTCCAACTGTCAAGGCGCGCTCGGGGACTTACACCCTAGCGTTCTCGCCCATACTTGGCCCCAAAAAAAAGAGGCCGTCAATAAATGACAGCCTCTTTTATTTGATTTAATGAGTACTTATTTAGTATCCCACCATAATTTGGTGTTCAATTCATCTGCACCTTGAGCAGAAATTGCAGCATCATAATTAGCCCCATTTAAACCTGATTCCGTATTTGGATAGGCTTGTCTGTAGGGAATACCCTTGTGAATAGAAAGAGGAGCTGGTCCCGCATCAAGAACAGGAAAACCAGTTCTTCTCCAATCAACCCAACTCTCGTAGCCATTCCCTTGGTAATTAGCTAGCCATTTTTGCGTAATAATTAACTCTAAACCTTTCGTTGCGTTGTACGCTACACCTGGCTGAAGATAATATGATGCAGGAGCAACTACATCATGCATTGCAAATGAAGCTTCTATTCCCTTCTTGTAATATTCACTAGGACTACCGGAAACCCAGCCACGGAAAGCAGCCTCAGCTAACATAAATTGAATCTGAGAATATGTCGTAATGGGCATGTGATAGTCCTGAGCAGTAAATTTATTACCAATTAAAGAGACAGTTTCCACAGTATATTGGTTACTCGCATTAGCCAGTCCATAAGGCATTCCAACATACTTTCCAGAGGATACAGCTTCTTCCGCATAAACAGGAAGTCTAGGATCGCTAAGATCAGTTAATACCTCCATAATAGTTTCACTCACGGCATAATCAGTCCTTTTAGTAACAAAATAATTGTTGTATAATGGGTTTTGATTGTTTGCATCAGGCAAGAACTTAAAAAATACATCCTCATCACCACTTTCTAATACACCATCAGCTTGAGCCGCTAAAAATTCTGCTTTTGCAGTAGCTGGATCTACATCGGCAAGATGTAAAGCAGCAACCATTCTTAAACTATTAGCCCATTTTGTCCAGTGGTCTAAATCACCATCGAATAAAATATCACCATTTAACTCCTCGTCTGTATTAATTTGAGCAATTGCTGCTTTTAGTTCAGCAAAGATACCTGTATAGATTTCCTTTTGCGTGTCATATTTAGGAACCAAATTAGCTTTTCCCTGCAATGCCTCCGAATAAGGTAACATTCCCCAACGGTCAGTCATATGCAAATAGTAAAATGATCTTAATATCCTAGAAACTGCTAATTGATTAGCGTTAGAACCACCTATTAATACATAAGGTAAACCTGAAGTTGCAGGATCGGTATTCAAATCAATTACGGTTTGAATATCAGCTAAAGGTCCATTATAAAAAGGAGAAAAATCATAAAACTTATTCTGGAACCTTGATTCGTTTGTATATTGGATCTCCCCAACATATTGTGGATAGATGTCCTTTGCCCATCCGGCGATTCCACTTGTTTGAGAACCAATCTGACGGATTGCATTACTAATCAGCAATTCTGTATTGGGATTAGCAGGATTATTCGGGTCAATATTAATTGTATCAAAATCTTTTGTACAAGAAACTGATAAGCCAATTAACAAAACTCCGGTTGCTATTTTTAAAAATGTCTTTTTCATAAATTGTATTCAAATTATAAGCTAAATCTTAAATTAAAACCAAATGATCTCGTATTTGGTAATTGACCTCCCTCAAACCAAGAACCTTCTAAAATTGAAGGATCAAAGTTTCTGTTTTTAGCATAAATTAAGAATGGATTTTGCGCAATTAAAGTAAAGGAAACTTTCTTAATTGGAGTGTTTGTGAACATTCTATCAGGGAAAGTATAACCAACGCTAATTTCTCTCATTTTTATATAAGAAGCATCATACACCCAATGTTCCCAAATATTTCCAGAATTTAATTTGTCCTGATATAGCTCTTGCACATCAACATAAATATCATTTGGAGATCCATCTTCCTTAACACCATCTAAAAGCACACCACCACCATCTTCTACGGCATCACGTTTAGGATTTCCTTTAGCATTCACACCAGCGGTTTCTTCATATAATCCCGATCCGTTTCCAAACATAGAAGAAATAGACATGTAATTACCACCTTTTTGGAAATCAAGGGAAAATCCAGCGGTAATTCCTTTATAATTAAAGCTTGAAGTAAAACCACCAGTGAAATCTGGTAAAATTGAACCTAAATCAACATCAGTGGCATTTACCTTATAAAATCCATCTGCACCAACAACTTTATCACCATTTTCGTTTCGTTCGTATCCCGATCCAGTTAACATACCAAATGCTTCACCTTTACGAGCGTTAATCGCAATTTGAGGCGCACCTACAAATCCGAATGAATTACGCGTTCCATCAACAGTAACTCGTAGATTATCGACGGTAATGTTTGTTGCTGGGTCTTCATAAAGTTCAACTACTTTATTTTGGTTGATACCAATATTAGCATTTAAATTCCATGTAAAATTATCATTTTTAATTACTGATCCCCCAAGTGAGAATTCATGACCCCAGTTATCAATTTGACCAGCATTGATTAATACTGTTGAATATCCTGAAGCAGAAGTAACCGTCAAAGGAATAATTTGATCTTTTGAAGATCTATGGTAGAAGTTATAATCAAAATTAACTCGGTTATTTAAGAATCTCAATTCCGTACCGATTTCATACGAATTAGAAAGAGTTGGTCTCAATTCAGCATTTGCCAATTGATTAGGAACAGTTAACAACGGTGCACTTCCATAAGGGTTACCAATGGTATACGTTTGATATATTCTGTAAGGATCCGTATCTGTACCTAAACGAGCAATCGATGCTCTTAACTTACCATAACTCAACCAATCATTTTGAATAAATTCGGAGAAGATAAATGATCCTGAAACACCACCATATAAGTAAGAATTATTACCTTGAGGTAAACTTGAAGACCAATCATTTCTAGCATTTACTTCTAAATAAAGAAACTCTTTATATCCCATCGTCACATATCCAAATAGAGAATTCACTTTGTAATCACTGAAATACGAGGTTAATGTTGGACGATCTTTTGAAGCAGATAAAGCGTACAAATCAGGAATTGCTAAACCACCTGCGGTTCTTCCTTCATTATATTTAACTTTATTAGTTCTATTTTCTACATAAATAGAGGCACCAATATCAAAATCAGAGATTTTCTTAGAGTAGTCTATACTTCCAACGTAGTTAATCTCTTGTTGATTTTGCAAACGCATATAAAACTCATCCTGACTTAAAGTATTAGAAGCTATTCTTGAATCTCTTTCTATACCAAAGAAGTTTCCTCTAGCTACTGCAGTCGCTTTCCAGTTCTCGTTAAACTTGTATACTGCAGATACGTTTCCGTATAACCTTTTATGGATATCACTTCTTGTATTTTTATATACTTGTGTATAAGGGTTATCCCAAAACTGTGGATTTAAATTAGTTGGAGAAACCATATTCCAACTTCTATAAGTTCCATCAGGTCTCTGATATTCCTTTAATTCTTCCATACTTACGTTTCTAGCGAACCATTGATTGAAAGAACTTTGAGGACCCGTACTATAACCATCTGCAGGTGTATTAAATCTATTTTCAAAGATATAATTGATGTTAGTTGATACAGTCAATTTATCAGTTAAATCGATAGAAGCATTTGCTCCTAACCAATGTTTTCCTTGTTTAGAATTAGGTATAACACCCGTACGATTAAGATTCGTATAAGAAATTCTGGTATTAAATCCGTCACCTGATTTAGAAACGGCTACATTCGTGTTAGCAGTAACACCAGTCTCGAAAAAGCTTTTAACGTTATCCGGCTGCGGGCTAAATGGTGCTAATTGACCAAATTTAGAATGGGTAGGATCCCAAGCATACCAAGGGGCGATTTCAGTTCCGTCCATTCTTGGTCCCCAACTCTCATCCGCTGAAAAATTTAAATATTTAGCGCCATCAAGACCTTTTAGATATTCAGGATGTCTTGCTGGATCATAGTTAAAAACAATGAAATCTTTGTCGTAACCACCACCATACTCATTTTGGTACGCAGGTAATCCGTATACGTTTTCAAAAGATGTTGCTTGATTCACTTCAATACCAATTCCATCACCTGAATGACCTTTTTTAGTCGTAATAACGACCGCTCCTTCAGAACCACGTTGACCATATAAAGCAGTAGCTGCTGGACCTTTTAGAACCGTTAAGCTTTCTACATCATCATTGTTAACATATTCAGGACCTGTTATAACACCATCGACCACATAAATCGGGTTTCCACCAGTAAGCGTATTAACACCACGAATACGGATAGAAGAAGTACCAAACTTCGCGCCTGATCCACTTCTAATTTGTACACCAGAAACTTTCCCGGCTAAAGCTGTATTCAAATCTGACTGTTTTGCTTGTGTCAAATCTTCACCTTTCACTTGTTGTACTGAATATCCTATTGATTTTCTTGTACGTTCCACACCTAAGGCCGTAACAACGACTTCCTCTAAAGATTCAGAGTCGGAAACCAGAGATACATTAATGGTGGATTGCGAGCCAACGGTAACCCGTCGAGAAGCGTAACCAACATAAGAAAAATTCAGTATTGCATTATCCGATACAGAAATCGAAAATGCTCCAGCATCATCAGTTTGTGTTGCAGATGTTCCACCCACTATAGCTACGGAAACTCCGCTAATTGGAGTACCATTACTAGCAGATGTTACCGTTCCACTCACTTGACGCTCTTGTGCTACAGCCATCAATATAAGACAGTTGAACACAAAAATTAAACTGAGTAATTTTTGTTTCATAAATTAATTGTTTTAATAATGTTTCGTAATGTTTTGTTAAAATTTGTTAAACTATTGACAAATATATCATTTGGTTGAATATTCCGCAAGTTTATTACAACTACGTTTACTTTTTATTAAAAAACGATTAAAATAGTTGTTTTGATAACTAAATATCAATGAATCAGATAATTTCTTAAAATTATTGTCATTTTTGAATAACAATTTGCCTTCGACAAATAAGTATTAAAGAAGTTTTAGTGTAAAAATATTGTGAGAAAAGCAGAACGGCGCTGTTTTCTTCCCAAAAGGAGGTCCAAATTCTTGATATTTTAATAAAAATATAATCCGATTGTAACAATTTATTAATAAATCAACACCAGTACTAAATGGAATTTGGTAAGTATTTCATCTTTTTCGTAAATTAGGTTGTCTTGTCTAAGCTATCCAATAGTTATCCGCTAAACATAACAGCAGATTGGATCAATCCGTAAACGTAAACAAAGCGAAGATCATACTCTTAATCTAAGAGTTGGATCCAATAGATGCAGAGAGTACATGCAGGATTTCCCTACAATCTCGTACCTTTGCACCATGCGATTCGATATCATTACCGTATTACCCCAGCTATTAGATAGCCCTTTTGCACACTCTATTTTACAGCGTGCTCAAAACAAAGGATTAGTTTCCATTGAGGTCCATAACTTGCGTGATTATTCCAAAAACAAGCAAAAATCTGTGGATGACTATCCCTATGGTGGAGGGTCAGGCATGGTCTTACAAATAGAACCTTTCGCAGCTTGCATTGAAAAATTAAAAGCGCAAAGAGATTACGATGAAATTATCTACATGACGCCTGACGGGGAAACCTTAAATCAGACCATCGCCAATGGATTGACCTCAGCTGAAAACATCATGATTTTATGTGGTCATTATAAAGGAATTGATCAGCGGATCCGAGATATTTATGTTACGAAAGAAATTTCTGTAGGTGATTATGTTCTCTCCGGCGGAGAGCTCCCTGCGGCTATTCTAGTTGATGCCATTTCACGCATCATTCCAGGGGTGATTTCTGATGAAACATCCGCACTATCGGACTCCTTTCAGGATGGCCTATTAGATGCCCCAATCTACTCTAGGCCATTGGATTGGCAAGGAAACAAAGTCCCGGAAATTCTGCTGAGTGGTCATGAAGCAAAAATCGCCGAATGGCGTCACGAACAACAGCTTAAAAGAACTTTAGCACGTCGACCCGATTTATTAAACGATTAACCAAAATCCAGTATTTTTGCTTTTTTAATAAAATTTATTTGAATATTCAATTTTTCTGCTAATTTTGTCATGAAATGATGACACAAACTATATATACTAATCGCTGGTGGCACCTGACTAATTAAGTCGGGAAAGTGGTATATAATTAGATAAGATTTTTTCATAATCAACCAAAACCACTGCATGCTAGCCCGACGTAAAACGTCGGGCTTTTTTTATGATAAGATAATAATTGAGATATAAGATATGAACTTCAAATTCCATACGAAACACACCAAAATTTTGGCCGATACAACCACACCGGTCAGCATCTATTTGCGGCTTCGTGACACCTTTCCAAACAGCCTGCTATTAGAGAGTTCGGAACACCAAAGTCGGGATAATAACATCAGCTACATATGCTGCCAATCGATTGCCAGCATCGTTTTAGCTGAAGATAAATTACACATTAGCTTGCCCAATGGGGAAAAAATAGCCAAAGCAGCGGATGGATTAAACCTCAGAGAAGAAATAGCCCAATTCAGGAATTTATTCCAGATGGACCCGCTAGCGCAAGCTAATGTCCTAAGTAATGGATTGTTTGGGTATTTTACATTTGATGCCGTCGAATATTATGAAGACATCAAATTAACCACACCTAAGGATCCACAGCGTGCTATACCCGTGCTGCAATATCATGTATACAAATATGTGATTGCCATCGATCATTTCCGGAATCAATTGCACATTTTCGAAAACCTATTAGATGATCAACCTAGTGATTTAGAACGACTTGAGTTCTTGATTCAAAACAAAAATTTCCCAGAATATAGTTTCCAGACCAAGGGCCAGGAGAGCTCTAATCTGACAGACGAAGAATTCAGAAATTTAGTGCTACAAATGAAAGAACACATCCAACGTGGCGATGTCTTTCAGATTGTGCCGTCAAGAGGATTTAAAATAAACTTTTCAGGTGATGAATTTAACGTATACCGGGCCTTACGATCGATCAATCCATCCCCTTACCTTTTCTATTTTGATTACGGAGATTTCAAATTATTCGGATCCTCACCAGAGGCGCAATTGACCATTAAAGATGACCAGGCGAGTATCTACCCAATCGCCGGAACCTTCAAGCGCACAGGCAACCTCGAGCAAGATGAAAAAATTGCTGAAGAGCTTAAAAATGATCCAAAAGAAAGTGCAGAGCATGTGATGCTTGTGGACTTAGCCCGAAATGATTTGAGTATGCATTGCGAGCAGGTAGCGGTAAAATCTTACAAACAAGCACAATATTATTCCCACGTAATTCATTTAGGATCAAAAGTAAGCGGTAAACTGAAGCCAAATGTTAATCCTTTTGATATCGTGGCTGACACTTTTCCAGCAGGGACGCTATCTGGTGCGCCGAAACACATGGCTTTGACGCTGATCGATCGCTACGAAACCCAACAACGATCCTTTTATTCAGGAGCGCTAGGTTTCATGGGCTTTGGTGGTGACTTTAATCATGCCATTATGATCCGATCCTTTCTGAGTAAGCAAAACACTTTACACTATCAGGCAGGAGCTGGCATCGTATTAGACTCCGATCCAGAAAAAGAATTACAAGAAGTGAATAATAAAATATCTGCCTTACGCAGAGCATTAGAATTAGCAGAGAAAATATAAAATGAACAAGCCCATATTAGTCATAGACAATTACGATTCCTTCACCTATAACTTAGTACACTTATTGCAGGAACTAAATTATAGCTACCAAGTGGTACGTAATGATAAATTTGAACTCTCATACGTCGAAAATTTTGATAAAATCCTGCTATCCCCCGGCCCAGGTATACCAAACGAGGCTGGCTTACTGATGGATGTCATTCGGCAATATGGCAGCAGTAAAAGTATATTAGGTATTTGTTTGGGTCAGCAAGCCATTGCTGAGGTATTTGGAGGCACACTGTTCAATATGCCTAAACCATTACACGGTGTGGCCACTTCGCTACAAATAATAGATCCGAAAGAACCCTTATTTTTTGGATTTCCCGCTGAATCACGCGTAGGAAGATATCATTCCTGGGCAGTTGATCCCCAAAACCTACCAGATTCGTTGCAAATAACTGCCGTGGACGAAAATGGAATAATCATGGCACTAAGTCATAAACAATACGATGTTAAAGGCATGCAATTTCATCCCGAATCAGTTTTGACGGACAATGGAAAGATATTAATTGCCAACTGGTTAAAATAAAAGAACATGACCATATTAGATAAAATAGTAGCGCGAAAAAAAGAAGAAGTCGCCCTTTCAAAGAAAAGAGTAAGCGAAGAAGACCTTCGGACATACCCCCTATTCACCCGCGTTTGCTACTCTTTAAAAGAAAGTATAGCCGACCCAAACAAAACAGGTATAATCGCGGAATACAAGCGAGCCTCCCCATCTAAAGGATTAATAAATGGGCAATCAGGTGTAAAAGAAGTAGTCTCCGCTTACCAGCAATCAGGAGCTTCGGCAGTCTCCGTACTGACGGATGCAGATTTCTTTCAAGGAAGTCTGGACGATTTAACGCAGGCCCGAGAAGTACTAACAATTCCATTATTAAGGAAGGAATTCATCGTTGACAAGTACCAAATCACAGAAGCAAAAGCCTATGGTGCAGATATTATCTTATTAATAGCAGCATGTTTGGAGCCTGAGAATTTAAAATCCATGGCTGAATATGCGAAAACTCTGGGATTAAACATTCTCTTAGAGATACATGATGAACAAGAATTAAATCAGCATCTTCATGCCACTATCGATGCTATTGGAGTCAACAACCGAAACCTAAAAGATTTTAGCGTTTCGTTAAACCATTCCTACGATTTGGTCAATAAAATTCCAGATCAATACATAAAAGTTTCAGAGAGCGGCATATCCGATCCCCAAACAATTTATGATTTAAAACAAGCGGGATTTAATGCTTTTTTAATTGGCGAGAATTTCATGAAAACAAGCAATCCAGCCCAATCAATTCAAACATTTGTTAAAGACTTACAAGATATCAAATAGATTTGAGCAGGATAAAAAGCAATTTTTTAGTAAAGCATTAAATTCCTTACCTTTGTCCCAAATTAAACAGGTATGTCAGTAAAAATTGGTGAAAATATTGATTTAGGCGAATTTCCGCTTTTATTAGCTCCGATGGAAGATGTTAGTGATCCGCCATTTCGTTACGTATGTAAACAAAATGGGGTTGACCTGATGTATACTGAATTTATTTCATCTGAAGGATTAATCCGAGATGCGGCTAAATCTCGTCAAAAACTGGATATTTTCGAATATGAACGGCCAATCGGTATTCAAATTTTTGGGTCTGATATCGAACATATGAGGCAATCATCGGCCATTTGTGCGGCTGCCAATCCCGATTTAATTGACATCAACTATGGTTGTCCGGTGAAAAACGTGGCATGCCGAGGTGCCGGAGCCAGCTTATTACAGGATATCGATAAAATGGTTGCGATGACCAAGGCAGTCGTGGAAGCAACAGATCTCCCGGTTACAGTAAAAACAAGATTGGGCTGGGACGATAGCACAAAAAATGTATATGAAGTCGCAGAACGTTTACAGGATGTCGGCATTAAAGCACTGTCAATCCACGGTCGCACGCGTGCCCAAATGTATAAAGGGCAGGCAGACTGGTCAATGATCAAAGACATCAAACGAAACCCAAGAATAAACATACCCATTTTTGGTAATGGCGACGTAGATTCAGTCGAAAAAGCCGCCGCTTGGCGCATGGAATACGAAGTGGATGGCATTATGATAGGGAGAGCTTCCATTGGTTATCCTTGGATATTTCGGGAGGTCAAACATTTCTTCAAAACAGGCGAAAGATTAGATCCACCTACAATCTCAGAAAGAGTTGATGTATGCTTAACCCACTTGGTTAAATCCATAGAGTGGAAGGGTGATAAAACGGGTATTTTTGAAATGAGGAGGCATTATGCAAATTACTTCAAAGGCATCCCTAACTTTAAAGATTATCGCATGAAATTGGTCCAACTACAGCAAATGGATCAAATCATCGAAGTACTGGAAGAAATACGAGAAAATTTTACTGAGCATCAATTAGTCTAAGATCTCATCCTAAACTAGGGATTTACTCGGGAGACTTATTTCTTACGGAAAAGCGGCATTAATAACGGCATTTCGACTTTGACAGTAATGCCCAAGGCGATCAGGAAAATCACATTACCCATCCAAACATTCGTATTAAAGGCTAGGACTGAAAAACAAATACCTAGCACTAAATACCACAGAATATTGCTAGTTTGGTACGGTATTTTATAATTTCGTTGACCCCAGAAAAACGATAAACTCACCATCAAAACATACGCTAAGGTTGTTGAAATGGCAGCTCCATAATACGAGAAATCCGGGATTAAAAGCAGGTTTAAAACAATAGTTAAAAGCGCACCTAGCCCAGAAATATACAACGCATATTTAGTCTGATCAGAGAGTTTATACCAGACCGAAAGGTTCATATAAATTCCCAGCAGCACGAAATTGAATAAAAGAATCGGAACGACTGGCAAGCCCGACCAATAGAGAAGTTGCTGTTCTTCCTTACCTCTGATAAAGTTTTTAAGCCAATCAATATTTGCGCAAATTCCCAACATCACCAGCAGCATCGCAATAACGAAATACTTCATGATCAAAGCATAGGTTTGTTTGGCATTTTCATTTTTAGCATGTGAAAAAAAGAAAGGTTCGGCACCTAACCTAAAAGCCGTAACAAATAAATTAAGAAAAACTGCCAATTTGGTCACTGCCCCATAAATACCAATATCTATATCGCCTTGCTCCTGTGGTAACAAACGAGGAATCATCATTTTATCTAAATTTTCATTAATAATAAAAGAGATATTTGCAATCAAAACAGGAAAAGAATAAGCAATCATGCTTCGGATCAATGGGATCTCGATGCGGAATTTAAACGAAATAATTTGGGGAGTCAATAAAAACAAGGTCATTATACTGGCTACTAAATTAGCAATAAAGACATTTCCTAACCAACCTTCCTGAAACCAACCCTGGGTAATTGATTGCCAGAAAGCAGAGCCCTTGATTAGTCCAGGTAAAACGCTCAAAAAGAACAAATTTAACCCAACAAAAACAAGGATATTCACAATTTTTATTATGCCATAGCGCACTGGTCGTCCCTGCGCTCTTAATTTAGCAAAGGGCACAACAGCCACCGCATCGGCAGCTAGAATACCAGCGAATAGCTTGACAAAAACCAAATATTCAGCGGTTTGTTCTCCCCCTTCGTTCAGCCATAGCGCAATAGGAGAGGCAAAAGTAAAAACAGAACTTAGGAATAAAAGAACGGTTATCAAGGTAACGAAAAAACTAGAATCAAAAACCTTTTCTTTATCCCCCTCAACTTTTTGCAGGTAGCGAAAATAGGTCGTCTCCATGCCAAAAGCTAAAATGGCGTTCACCATGGAGGCATATGCATACATTTTTGTCAGCACGCCGTAAACACTTACGGCAAACTTATGCACAAAATATGGAGTCAGGACAAAATTTAGTAACCGCGATAAAATGGTGGTTGCACCATAGATCATCGTATCGCCAACAAATTTCCTGATTCCTGACATTTTATTTGATCTTATTTTTTTTGATTATTTCAAAATTTTTAAAACCCTTGATTTCGGACTCTGTATAATCCATAGAAACAACTTTAGCATCCTGGGGTCCTTCCTGAGCGAATTCCAAAAAAGATTCTAGGGCAAATTTATCACCTTCAGTTTCCATATAGACCGAACCATCTGGTAAATTGATAACAAAACCTTTCACGCCTAATTGATCAGCAACCGCTTTGGCTGAAGCACGAAAAAAGACTTGTTGAACCTGCCCACGGACAGAAATATTCCAATGTTTCATGGGTACAAAGGTAGAAGAAGAAATAGACTTTTAAACTATCTAATTCGCTTGACCTTGATATTAGGAGTGACCACTCCCTGAGACATACCCTCCAACAAAATAAGTCCAGGCGATTTACCTACTTCTAATGAACCTAGTGTTTGATCTAAGTTTAAGGCTTTTGCGCCGTTTAATGTAGCCCATTTGATGGTATCATTGAATTCCAAATGTGGAAACTCTTGGTGTAACACTTTTAATTCCTCCAAAATATCCAGCGTATCATTAGACGCTAAACTATCAGTACCCAAAATCACAGCCTCATTATTTGTTAAAAAATTTCCGATTTTAGGTAATCGATTTTCTATATATAAGTTCGCTTTAGGACAAAAACAAAAATAAACATTCTTAGCCATTCGCCCCACAAAGTCAACATCCTTAATAGTTGTATACGTATTGTGAACAAGAATAAGCTTGTTTTTATTAGGAATATAAGGCAAATAGGTTTGCAATGAATTTCGGGCTTGGGCCTTAAAACTATCCATCTGAATCCCCATTTGAGCAAAAAAATCTAAAAATTCACCACTTTTATATCGAAAGAGCTTATTTTCTTCATCGGATTCCTGATTATGAATACTGATTATATTATCTTCCGTTATGGATTTTTTCAGGTTTTTAAAAAGTTCCTTTGTTCCTGAATAAGGAGCATGTGGCGTGATGGAAGCATGTTTATAGTCAAAATGAAACTCAATTTCGCGCGCTTGATCGATGCAAGCAAATATATCCTCATTCCTACGGGCGAAGATCTCTACAAAAGTATGGTACCGAATGGGACTATCCTTCTTCACCTGTGCACTTACACCTGAATTCACGTGATCACCTACTGCCTGTATACCATTAGCATACATCAGCTTGTCCGCTTTAACCATAGCAGCGTCTTGTTTTTTAATCCCCTTTCCTCTATTATTCATGATATGGGTTAGAAACTTAGGTAGACCAGTTTTCTGAGGAACCGCCCCCAACATATGAGAAAGCTCCAAATGGCAGTGGGAATTAATAAATCCAGGAATCAAAGCGCCTTTATAGGATTCGAGTAGAGCTGTATCAATTTCACCCGGCTGATGAATACCAGTGATAATATTTTCAGCATTCATAGCTACAATTCCATTTTTAATCGCTGGCCCTACAATTGGGTAGACCAAATCGGCGGTATAGTATTTCATAAAGATATTCGTTCCAATAAAATTTAAACTTAGCAAAAACAAACAATAATAGTGGTCTGCTGGCCCACAAAAAAGCAAATATTTTTTAACTAATAAATAAAACCCAACATGCAATTGAATAATTAGCCACTATACTACTCCAAAACTGAAAAAGATTTGTCTCGAAGATCAAATGTTGTTTATTGATTAAAAAAATGATACATTTGCCGCATCAATTAGGGGTGCCTTGTTCCTAGAACACGAATAAAGGCTGAGAATATACCCTGTACGTGTTGCTTAATCCGCAACCGTACATACCTGATCTGGATAATGCCAGTGTGGGGAATGGGCGGTTAAATCATCCTTGTTGTGACCCCTTGCAGCAAGAAAGTTTAACTCAATAAAATACGTTATTTATTATGCTAAAAACGCTATTAATGACATCAGCCCTCTGGTTGATTGCATTCACGAGCATGGCTCAACTCAAGTTGACGCTACAAATTACTGATGGACAAAACCAAGCTATCCCTTTTGCCAGTGTCCAATTGAATGGCACCAGTTCCAAAACAGACCAAGAGGGAAAGGTCGAATTCGATCAATTAGAGAACAAGGTATACCAAGTAAAAATATCTTCGGTGGGTTATAAAACGCAGACGCGGGCAATAAACCCAGCAACAAATAATCAGCATAGCATTCAATTAGTCGAGACCATTTTTCAAGCCGAAGAAGTCTATGTGCTGGCTACCCGAGCAAAGGAAAATGCGGCGACAACCTATAAAAATATAGGAAAACAGGAACTCGAACAATCAAATACCGGACAAGACATTCCTTACCTGATCAATCAAACCCCAGGTGTGGTCGTTGGATCAGATGCCGGAGCTGGTATAGGCTATACCAGTATGACTATTCGTGGCTCCGATAACGAACGAATTAATGTGACCCTAAATGGTATCCCCCTGAATAATCCAGAAAGTATGGGTTCTTTTTTTGTCAACCTACCAGACTTTGCCTCCAGTACACAGAGCATTCAGATACAGCGCGGGATTGGTACCTCTACGAATGGACCTGGCGCTTTTGGCGCTTCTTTAAATTTCCAAACTGATGCCTTACAAGAGCAGCCTTACGCAGAACTAAACAACTCTTTTGGCTCGTATAATTCTTGGAAAAACACCCTCAAAATTGGAACCGGTCTATTGGATAACAAATATGCCTTTAATGCACGGCTTTCCCGAATCTCATCTGATGGGTATGTAGAAAGAGCCTCTTCTGATCTGAAATCATTTTACTTGGATGCTGGTTTATACACGAATAAACACACTTTAAAAGCTATTATTTTCTCAGGAACAGAGAAAACCTATCAGGCATGGAATGGACTTCCTGAACCCTTGTATACAGGGGATGCAACACGCATGGATGATTATGCAGATAACATGGGCTTGTACGGCGCTGAGCGGGAACGTTTTTTTAAAGCTGATCGCCGGTATAATCAATATACATATGATAACCAGACCGATAACTATAGCCAAACGCAATCTCAACTACATTACACCTATAATGCAAGCGACAAAATCACGCTCAATACAGCTTTACATTACACCCGTGGACGGGGCTATTACGAAGAATACCGGGAAGATAATGATATGAGCCATTATGGAATAAGCCCCGTAATCATCGGCGATTCCACCATAAACAGTACTGATTTAATTCGAAGACGTTGGTTAGACAATCACTTTTATGGCCTAACCTATTCCTTATTATACCGCCCCACTGCAGCACTCAATTTAACCTTTGGCGGGGCTTACAATCAATATAAAGGTGATCACTATGGCGAAGTAATTTGGGCCCGATATGCCTCAGATAGTGAAATAAATGAGAAATACTATGCCAATCAATCAACAAAAAATGATTTTAACTTCTTTGCCAAGGCAGATTACCGATGGGACAAATGGTTATTTAATGTTGATATACAGTACCGAAACATCAATTACAAGGGAAATGGTGATGACGATAAGATAAAAGATCTCGATTTTAAGGATCAATTACATTTTATAAACCCCAAAGCCGGTATTACGTATTTCATCAATGCGCAGCAAAACCTTTACTTGTCGTATGCATTCGCTAGTAAGGAACCCACCCGGAATGATTATGTTGAAAATCCAAGAAATGAATTTCCCAAACCAGAAAGCATGCAAAATCTAGAAGCCGGATATCGTATAAACAACGAACATATTTCCTTCGCGGCAAATGTATATGGTATGTTTTATACGAACCAGCTCATCCCCACTGGGGCAATAAACGATGTTGGATCAGCCTTACGCATTAATGTAAAGGACAGTTATAGAGCCGGTATAGAATTGGATGGAACCTGGAAAATTAATAAAAATTTGCACTGGGGTGCCACTGCTGCATTTAGTCGCAATAAAATCAAAGATTTCATTGAAGAGATACCCGAATATAGCCAAGATTGGTCCTACTTAGGAACAGTAAAAATAGCGCACGCATCCACTAATATTGCAAAATCACCTAGCACTATATTAAGCAATACCTTCACTTATAAACCAACCGAGGCCGTTAGCCTGAGTCTAATGAGTAAGTATATTTCGAGAATATTTCTAGACAATTCATCGGATACCAATCGTAGCATTGATCCATCCTTTGTGCATAATTTCCAAGCCATTTATTCTTTTGGTGTATGGGGTATCAAAAATATAGATTTGAACCTACTTGTAAATAATCTTTTTAATGCAAAATACGCAACCTCGGGCTATACCTGGAGTCAGCAATTTGAAAACGAACAACAAAGCAAATATTATAACTTTTATTACCCACAAGCAGAAACGAATGTCATGTTAGGTTTGAATATCAGATTTTAAATGATATTTTTAGCCCATGCGAGCAGTAATACAACGGGTAACCCGGGCAAGTTGCACGGTGGGAAAACAGCAAAGTGGTTCCATAGAGCAAGGTTTTGTGATTTTGATTGGAATTGAACAAGAAGACCAGCAAACAGATATGGAATGGCTTTGCCAAAAAATCGTCAAGCTGCGCATATTTAGCGATCAAGCAGGTTTAATGAATAAATCGATACAGGATATTCAAGGCAATATCCTGTTGATTTCTCAATTCACTCTTTTTGCAGCAACTAAAAAAGGAAATAGACCTTCTTTTGTGCGGGCAGCTAGACCTGAAAAAGCACGACCTTTGTACTTATCTATGGCCGCAAGGTTATCAACTTTATTAAATAAAGAAGTACAAATGGGAGTGTTTGGTGCTGATATGAAGATTGATCTAGTAAACGATGGACCTGTAACCTTGATCATGGATACCAAAGACAAAGACAACTTTTAATTGAAAAATTATGACCATAGAACAAGCACAAAAAATAATTGATGAGTGGATAAAAACAACGGGAGTTCGCTATTTTAACGAGCTCACCAATACGGCCATGCTTATGGAAGAAGTTGGTGAGGTTGCCCGGATTATGGCGCGCCAGTATGGTGAGCAATCCTTTAAAGAATCGGACAAGCAGGTCAATCTAGCCGATGAAATGGCAGATGTGCTATTTGTATTAATCTGTTTAGCGAATCAAACAGGCATCGACTTAACCCAGGCCTTAGCACAAAACTTAGCAAAAAAAAATATCCGGGATGCACATCGTCACCAAAATAACCCCAAGCTGCGCTGAATAAATTACGATTATTTAAATTCAATTTCGGCAAGAACAGGCAAATGATCAGAAGCAGTATTAGCCTCGGAAATTACTTCATAACTTTTCCAAGTGAATGCTGAGTTGTTGAGTAGCATAATGTAGTCGATCTCATTTTTTGGGTTGACATTTGGCGAAGTTGGACGGGGATTTTGTGTATGACGAACAAAGTGTTTTTCTAAAATTTGTATTTCCTCAGCATCTGGTTTTGCATTCAAATCCCCCATTAAGATGAATGGTCTTTTATACAAGTCAGCTAATTCATTAATAAACTTCACCTGCTCCAAGCGATTTGCCTGTTTTAAATCCAAATGCGTATTGGCTACGGAAATCACCTGTCCAGTAGATAAAGCTACGTCTACAATAGCCAAAGACCTGTTTTCACTCGCCACTGGCATAGGTAAATCATATCTTCTTTTACCAACAATTTTATGTTTGCTTAGTATCAAAACCCCGTAATAGCCTTTTTCTAAATCAATCCCTTTAGAAAAAAAATAATCCATACCGGTCAATTCAGCTAGCTTTTCAGCTTGATTCATCATTTGAGACCGAGAAACCATTATGTCAACTTCCTGAATACCGACCACATCCGCATCAGCCCCGTTGATCACATCCACAATAGATTGAATATCAATCACATCAGGTTGTGAAGGTGGATTAGCATGGTGTATATTATATGTCAAAATCCGTACAGACTGCCCCTGCACACCGCAAACAAAAAAAACAGCAAGTAAAAGAAATAAACAGCGTATAGACCAATTTTTATGGATCATAATTTCAAAATTTAAAGTCACTTATAAATCGGTTAGCAATTTAAGAAAGAAAAAATAAATCCAACCCTGAAAATTAGAAAATTAATAAACAATTGATATCTTTAGCTTATGAAAAAACCAATATTATTCCAATTATTGACAATCCTGTTTTTGTTAGGTTCTTGTTCAGTCAGACAACAACCGGCAACAGCAACAAATGAATTTTCTAAAGCAGCCGTTGTAACGGCACACCCACTAGCCTCTGAAGTTGGTGTCGCTATACTGAAAAAAGGTGGCAATGCCGTGGATGCCGCCATAGCCGTTAAATTTGCCCTCGCAGTTGTGTACCCTAATGCAGGAAACCTAGGTGGTGGTGGTTTTTTGGTTTATCGAGGAAATGATGGTGAAATAGCTTCCTTAGATTTTCGTGAGAAAGCGCCGTTAGAGGCATCCAGAGATATGTATTTGGATGAACAGGGGAATCCAATTACCTCCTTGAGTTTGCGTGGAAGACTAGCCTCTGGGGTACCGGGAACGGTAGCGGGCATGGATCAAGCCTATAAGAAATATGGATCTCTACCTTGGGCTGATCTCGTACAACCCGCTATTGATTTAGCAGCAAAGGGTTTTCCAATCACTGAGCGTCAAGCCGGCGAATTCAACAGATACCAAGAGCGATTTAAAGAACACAATCCAACCGGGGCAGCTATTATCCGCGAGATGCCATGGAAAGAAGGCGATATATTTACCCAATCGGCCTTAGCTGAAACCCTAACACGTATTGCCCAGCAAGGAAGGGATGGTTTCTATAAAGGAGAAACAGCTGATTTTATTGTTGCAGAAATGAAAAGAGGGAATGGTATAATTTCCCTAAAAGATTTGGAAAGTTATCAAGCAAGTTGGCGCGAACCTGTTGTTGGAAACTACAAAAATTACCGCATCATATCCATGCCCCCATCTTCTAGTGGCGGGGTTGCTTTATTAGCGTTATTACAGTCAGTCGAAAAGTATCCACTGGCTAAATGGGGCTTCCAAAGTGACAGTACCATTCGCGCAATGGTCGAGGCGGAAAGAAGAATATATGCTGATCGGGCCAAACATTTGGGAGATCCTGATTTTTACAAAGTGCCGATTAAAGAATTAACGAATGAAGAATTCAATCAGGCACGCATGAGAAAAATTAGCTTGCAAAAAGCGACACCTAGTGATTCAGTAAGTGCAGCGGAATTCCCAGGATACGAATCAGAAGAAACGACCCATTATAGTATTGTCGACCCTATGGGAAATGCCGTCTCTTTAACGACCACCATCAACGGATCATACGGCTCTTTGGTGTGGGTAGAAGGTGCAGGCTTTTTGTTGAATAATGAAATGGATGATTTTTCAGTGAAAGCTGGCTCACCAAATATGTATGGATTATTAGGCGGAAAAGCCAATTCCATTGAACCTGGAAAGCGTATGTTAAGTGCTATGACCCCCACTATTGTAGAGGAAGATGGGAAATTAAAAATGGTCGTTGGAACGCCAGGAGGCTCGACAATCATCACCTCTGTTTTTCAAACAATTCTGAATGTATTAGAATTCGATATGAATGCGCAGGAATCCGTGAATGCTCCACGTTTTCATCATCAGTGGAAACCTGATAACATCCAAATAGAAGAAAAAGCCATTGATACACTCGTCCGCAAAAGTTTGGCTGAAGATGGTTATCAAATCAATAAAAGAGGTGCTATAGGCCGGGTGGAAAACATCATCATATTACCCAACGGTAAGTTACAAGCAGGTGCTGATCCGCGCGGCGATGATTTTGCAGCAGGGTATTAATACACCGGTTATTTCTTAACCAAGCAAAAAGGCAGTTGTTGGATACAACTGCCTTTTTGCTTTTTCCAAGCTACTGCTAAGAAAATAGACCTTTTACTCCAAGTACTTTCCCTGAATTTGTTTGCCCGTCTTAGCACCTAAGGTTTTAAGCAATTCAATTTTTCGAATAATATTTCCAGGGCCATTACTTAATTTTTTCATTGCATCCTGTTGTTTACTCGAGGCTTTGCTTAAAATCTCCTGTACTTGATCCATATCCGATAAGAAGCCTACAAATTTATCATACAACAAACCTGCTTCCTTGGCAATCTCCATCACGTTTTTATTCTGCCTTTCCTGCTTCCAGACACTGGCGATTGTTCGTAGCGTTGCCAGCAGTGTAGACGGGCTTACGATCACCACCTTTCTGTCCCAGGCATCACTAAAAAGCTCAGGCTTTGCATTAATGGCTAAACTAAGGGAGGATTCAATTGGGATAAATAACAACACAAAATCAGGGGACTGAATGCCGTAAAGGGATTGGTAATCCTTACTGGATAGTTCGCGCACATGGTTCTCCAAAGATTGCACATGCTGTTTGACAAAGATCGCTAAATCTTCATCCGTATCGGCATTTACTGCCCTATCATAGGCCACCAACGACAATTTAGCATCCACCACCAAATGTTTGTCATCCGGCAGGTAAATAATCGCATCGGGTTGAAACCGTTTCCCATCCAAATCTCGACTGGCAACCTGTAGCTTATATTCCTGATCACGTAAGAGTCCGGACCTTTCCAACACCTTCTCTAAGATCACCTCTCCCCAATTTCCTTGCTTTTTATTATCCCCTTTTAAAGCCTTGGCTAAATTATTCGCCTCATCTTTTATTTGTGCACTTTGCATCATCAGTTGCTCCACGGCGCCCTTCAACCTACTTCTTTCGGCCGATTCATCCTGATAGGTTTTCTCCACCTTTTGCTCAAAAAGCTTAATTTTTTCTTTCAGTGGGTCCAGTACTTGCGCAAGATTCTGCTGGTTTAACAGTGTAAATTTCTGGGTTTTCTCTTCTAGTATTTTATTCGCTAAATTTTGAAACTCCATATTTAACTGCCTCTTCATGGACTCCATTTCTTGCTTTTGATCAGCGAATTTCTCCTGCTGAGCATGGAGGTAAGCTGTGGTACTCTCTAAATTTCTTTCAGCAGCTTGCTTACCTTGTTGCGCTAAGGCCAAATCAGCGATCAGTTTATCACACTGATCAGTCAACAAGCGAACCCTTTCCTGAGTCTTACCCTGTTCTAGGTTGAGCGTATGAAACTCATTTTGAAGACGCTCATGATCCTCACGTCGTACCGATTTCCCATGACGCCACAACAGTATCATTACTACAATAAGCAAGACGATAATACCGAACCAATAGACTATTTCCATAAATTCTTAAAAATTAATAAACCGGCTGTATTATTGAAGCTTTTGATGGGTTTTCCACCATAAATCAGGCATTTCACCCCCAACCGCTAATTGATAATCTTCGTAACGACACGGCACTAAATAAAAGCGCTCATTAACCGATTTTGAACCAAAATAAGGCACTTGCATCCACCAACGATCTGATTTTTTACTTTTCACAAAAACTAACTCATAATCTTCGGTTGTAAGTGTTGTTCGGTAAATCATATAATTCGATTTAGGATACATCGGGGCATCTTTCTTACGACTATAGAAACCATCGATAAAACACCAAATCATTTGTGCAATCAACATCGCAGTTTGCCCCATCGGATCAAAGTTTGGATTGAATTCATAAATCCCAAACGATGAACACTTATCCGACATCCCCGCATACCGCGCCAGTTGACAAGCCTCGTCTCCGTATAGACCGTTAGGCGTCGCGTTCGCATTGCCGCAAGCTTCCGATGCACGAATTGCCCCAATATCAAAACTCACCATATCAGCCGAGCGAATAATGGGTTCAGCTTGATCTAGTTTGCCCGCAAAAGATCCCAAGCGCATCGCATTAAAAAATAATTTTTCATACATGTAAATAGATTCCTTGCTGACCAAATAAGTTTGATAACCAATATTACTCAGGTTAAATAAATAATCCGGCTGCCGCAGAATGATATGATTTAAGTAGGTCAACGAGTTCAAGGGCATCTCGTCTGTATTCTCTTGATCCAAATCAAATTTAGAATCGATGATGGCAACATCTACACGTTGTTCTAAATTTTCATAAGCCGTATATTGGGCAAAGGTTAGATCCTGACCGCCCCCTATTAGAATGGGTAAAATATCCTGTTTAATAAGTTCCTCAAGTACCAGTTTTACAGCAATATAAGTGTCTTTCAGGCTCGCCCCGGCTTTAATATTACCTAGGTCTGCAACCTGAATGGGGTAATCCCCTTGATATAGCTCATATAAATGCCGCCTAACAACATCAGGAGCCTTTTGCGTACCATTATTGTTCACTGAAGCACGCCCCTCCTGTATCCCGATAATTGCAATTTGCGGCTTCTGATCCTCCTCCCATTGTGGGAATTCATCTACATATTTCAGCAAGGTATGACCAAATTGAGAGTTGTAATATGGCTCAGAAGAACCAATTTCGTGTACGGGAATAGGGGATAAAAAATCTGCTAATGTCATAATGAATATCTGTTTACTGAAAATATCAGCTAGAATCTACTTTGTCTTTAGCAAATATGCATTTATTAACTTACTTTTGAAGTAAACAATTTTTCAACAATAAGTTAGAAAGTGATATTAGTTACAGGCGGTACAGGATTTTTAGGTTCCAAATTATTACAATTTCTGATCGATGACGGGCGAAGTGTGATCGCATTAAAGCGCGCCAGCTCGACGATACCCGATCATCTCAAATCTTCATCCCTGATTCAATGGGTGGAGGCCGACATAACAGATTATTTTTCCCTGGAAGAATTGTTTGTGCAAGTCAGCCAGGTATATCATTGTGCAGCAAAAATTTCGTATCAAAAACACGAAACCCAAGAAATGCTGGAAACCAACATTGAAGGGACCAGGCACATCGTCAATTTATGCCTTGCCCATCAGGTAAAGCTAGTTCATGTCAGTTCAATAGCAGCTTTGGGCACCAGTAAGTTGGGCTTGCCTGTGACCGAAGAAGACAAATGGGAGGATAAGGCAATAATATCTAAATACACACAGGCCAAGTACGAAAGTGAACTCGAGGTTTGGCGAGGCATATCAGAAGGGTTAGACGCTATTATCGTGAACCCCTCTGTTATCATTGGTGTAGGAAGTGGTGGTAATAGTTCGCGCGCAATTTTTAACATGGTAAACAAAGGGAACAAAATTTATCCCTTAGGATCCGTCGGCCTAGTGGATGTAAGTGATGTAGCCCAGGTCATGATACAGCTCATGGAAAGTGACTATACCGCCGAGCGATATATTCTGAATACCCAAAACATCAGCAACCTGGATTTACTTTCAAAAATCGCTCAATTGATGGGCAAACCTGCGCCACGCATTAAAGCAACTCCTTTGCTCCTAGGGATTGCCTGGAGACTGGCTAACGCTGCATCCGTATTCACCGGAAAAAAACCAGCCTTGACACGCGACACCGCTCGGGCAGCAAATACCAAACTAATGTATAATAACACCAAAATAAAACAAGCCATTGGGTTTTCCTTTAAACCTTTAGATCAAACCTTAGCAGAGGTATGTGAGGCTTATTATAAATAAAATCAACACCCTAAACAAAAGACCGTGAAAAACTATTATATCATTGACTTTGATAGTACTTTTACCCAGGTTGAAGCCTTAGATGAACTCGCCAAAATATCGCTAAAAAACCATCCCGATCAAGAAAAGATTTACCTAGAGATTGAGAACCTAACGAACCTGGCGATGGAAGGAAAGATCTCCTTCCGAGAAAGTTTGAAAGGTCGTGTGAGTCTGTTACAGGCCAATCGTGGTCATTTAGATCAACTCATTACGCACCTGAAAAAGAAAGTATCAAAATCGTTCAGTCGTAACAAAAGCTTTTTTAAGGAAAATGCCGATACCGCATGGATAGTCTCTGGTGGATTTAAAGAATTCATCATTCCTGTGGTTAGCCCTTATTCGATTAAAAAAGAAAATATTTATGCCAATACTTTCAAGTTTGATGAGGAAGGAAATATCATTGGTTATGATGAAAACAATCCCTTATCAGATGAAGGTGGCAAAGTAAAACTCCTGCAACAGTTAAAGATAGAAGGAAAAATATTTGGTATAGGTGATGGATATTCAGATTTCCAATTAAAAGAATCTGGCCTCATCGAGAAATTCTACGCCTTTACCGAAAACATTTCCCGGCAATCGGTCACCGACAAAGCAGATCATATTGCTCCTAGTTTTGATGAGTTTCTTTATGTAAATGACTTACCCCGGGCAATATCTTATCCCAAAAACAGGATTCTTTGTTTAATCATTGGACAGGTACCTGACATTGCTGCTCATATTTTAAAGCGAGATGGTTTCTCTATCCGAATAAAGGAGAGCCTAGAGGAAAAATATGTGAAAGATGTCGGACTTCTACTCCTAGGGGATGGCGAGCATATTGCAGATGAGGTCCTCACAAGAGCCGACAAGCTTAAAACAATCGGGTATCTAGGGGATATAAAAGGAAATATTTCTAAAAACATCTGCAATGAAAAAGGGATCGTTATCTTTGATGATAAAAAAACAAAGCTGCGCAATGCCGAGTATATCCCCCGTAGAATGGCGGACTTCATTAATAATGGTGATACGGATCAAAGCCGGAATTTCCCTAATCTAACACTGCCAAAACTAAAAAAAGCACATCGTTTATTACATATCCACCAAAATGTACCTGGGGTCATGGCACAAATAAACAACATCTACGCAACACACCATATCAATATATTTTCACAATTCTTGATGACTAGAGGTGATATTGGCTATGCGGTAACAGACATTGATGCCGCCTACGATAAGCAATTGTTGAAAGAGTTAAAACAAGTGGAAAATACCATCAAGTTCAGAATTCTCTACAAATAATTCCAGGTAAGAAAAGGACGTCTAAAATGTGCTCAAGAAATACAATCTAGGTCACATTTTAGGCAACCTTACCTGAACTACACAGTAGCCTCACGCTTAGCGACTTTCAAAGTTATAGATACCCATAGGTGTTACGGCTAACGATAAAGGAATGTCCCATTCCGACACATCTGAAATTGACGGGATTGGCTCAAAATAAGATACACCAATTTTCAAGACCTCTGGGCGACAGGTACTAAAAAAACGGTCGTAAAAACCCTTTCCATACCCCACACGGTTTCCTTTATGATCCAGTACCAGTAACGGCGTGATAATCGCATCGATCATTAATGCGCTAACCTCTTCCCCATCGACAGGTTCAGGAATCCCCCAGATATTCGGCTTTAAGATGACATCGATATTATACTTAAAATGTGTTAGTCCCTGGTTGAGAAAGTCGGATTTGGAGATTACCAAAGTAATGTGAGGGTAATTTTCTGTGATCCAACGTAAAAAAGGCGTCGTATTAAATTCTTTGAACTTTTCGATCGCTAAGAAGCAGTGCAGATAATGAATAGTATCCCAAGGCAGGCTTTGCAAATGACCAAGCAACAGCAGATCTAGCGTACGTACTTGCTCCTGAGGTAGCGCCGCGCGCTTGGATTTATATTCGGTGCGAAGATCAGATTTTTTCATAAAAAATGACCTTGTGGCAAGGTTAGCCATCAAGGTCTTTAAAGGGTCTAAACCTAATTTATACTAATTCGTTTGTTTTATTTAACGCGTTCAATATAATCGCCTGTGCGGGTATCCACCTTCACACGATCACCTTGATTAATAAACAAAGGCACTTTTATCTCTACGCCCGTTTCAACGGTTGCATTTTTTAATGCACTTGTTGAGGTATCACCTTTAACAGCAGGTTCAGTATAGGTAATTTCTAATTCAACGTTTGCTGGCGCATGAGCCATAATGGGCTCATCACTTTCAAAAGCGACAATGACGTTCATTCCCTCTTTTAGAAAACGAGCGGTATCACCAAAAAGACTTTTAGGAATATTGAATTGATCAAAAGTATTATTATCCATCACCACAAAAAAATCACCCTCATCGTAAAGATATTGATAATCATTTGTTTCCACACGTGCAATTTCAACCTCCTCATCCGTCCTAAACCTATATTCGACTAATTTACCTGTTTTTATATTACGCATTCTCGCCTGATAAAATGCTCGTAAATTCCCAGGTGTACGGTGAATGTATTCTTCTACCGCAACGAGTTCTTTGTTAAAACGAAGTATATTTCCACTTTTAACCTCTGAAGCTTTTGACATATGATTTATATATTGCTATGCACAAAAATAACAAAAAACGGGAGGAAATGGCTATTTATAGTCCATTATTTGAAGATATTCCTCGCAAAAGTCATATTCGGCTTCTTGATTAGAGCCAATGATCACTAGCCGATTTGCTTTACATTTTTCTAGAAGAGCCAAATACCACTGTTCGCCATTCCTGTCTAAATTACTAGTAGGTTCATCTAGAAACAACACTGGGCTATCAGCCAAACAGGCAAGCGCCAATTTAACACGCTGCTTCATTCCTGAGGAAAAAAAACGAATTTCTTTTTGGTATACCGTGCTAGAAAATCCGAGACATTCCTGCAGTTGTGCTACATCATATCCAGGGAGGTAGTTCTTAAACTTAAAATGAAAAGTTATCAATTCATCTAGGGTAAACTCTTCGATGAGCTCCACATACGGAGCAGCCAGACTAATGGACTGGAAGGCCCCCTCTATAGGTATTTTTGCATCTTCACGCCAATACTGTAAGTCACCTTCACTAGGGGTTAAGGCACCACTAAGAACTTTGATTAAAGTTGATTTACCAGAGCCGTTAGGCCCTAAAATAGCATAACTCTTACCAAAAGAAAAGGTATAATCGAGGGATCTAAAGATCCATTCTCGGTTATACCTTCTACCTATATTTTGTAGTGTTATTTTCAAATAATCAATTCAATTAACTGTTAAATACCTGATTTCCCCTGCCCAAATCCTTTGACAACACCCCGATTAGATGCCCGTACAAAACCCAGGATTTCATCGCGTAGTTCTGTGGCCTCAAATCCAGCCTCCACTATATCCAGGGCTTTCCCCAGATTTCCGTGTTGTACGAACAATACACGGTAAATATTTTGAATTTCTGTGATTTGCTCATTAGAAAACCCTCTTCTTCTTAAACCCACGGAATTAATCCCGGCATAAGCAATGGGTTCGCGAGCTGCCTTGATGTACGGCGGAACATCCTTACGAACTAAGGTACCTCCCGTGACAAACGCATGGGAACCTATATTGCAAAATTGATGGACCGCAACCATACCCGCGAGCACCACATAATCACCAACCGTAATGTGTCCTGCTAGTGTACTTGAATTTGAAAAAATACAGTTATCACCAATAATACAGTCATGCGCAATGTGACTATAAGCCTGAATTAAACAGTTTTTACCGATCGATGTTTTATATCGGTCCTTTGTTCCGCGATTTATGGTAACACATTCACGAATCGTCGTGTTATCACCAATCTCAGCGACGGTTACCTCACCCTCGAATTTTAAATCCTGTGGTTCACCCGAAATAACGGCCCCAGGGAAAATACGACAATTCTTACCGATCCGAGCACCATTCATGATGGTTACATTCGAGCCGATCCACGTACCTTCACCAACCACAACATCCTTATGGATGGTAGAGAAAGGTTCAATTACGACATTCTGGGCAATTTTTGCATCAGGATGTATATATGATAAAGGTTGTATCATTCTTAAATTTATTATCCTTTGACTTTGACTATCTGAGCCATTAATTCCGCCTCACTGACCACTTTTTCACCAACCATTCCAACACCTTTCATGCGAGCAATACCGCGACGAATAGGCTCCAATAATTCACAGCTAAAAATGACCGTATCCCCTGGCACTACCTGATTCTTGAATCGCGCATTTTCAATCTTCAAAAATAAAGTCAACCAGTTTTCGGGATCACTAACCGTATTTAATACCAGTATACCTCCTGTTTGCGCCATTGCCTCAATTTGCAGCACACCTGGAAATAACGGGGCTCCAGGAAAGTGTCCCATAAATAAATGCTCATTCATGGTTACATTCTTTAAACCTACCACATGCGTCTCAGAGAGTTCCAAAATCTTATCAATCATCAAAAAAGGTTGACGATGAGGTAAAATCTCCATAATCTGAACCGTATCATAAACCGGCGGCGTATTAGGGTCGTATACTTTTATATTTTTTTTATTTTTCTCGCGCTTCATTTGAGCACGAATGCGTTTAGCAAAGGCAACATTTGCCGCATGACCAGGGCGAGCCGCCATGATATGCCCTTTTATAGGTTTCCCAACAAGGGCCAAGTCACCAATCATATCCAATAACTTATGACGGGCTGGTTCATTTTGATAACGAAGGGAAATATTATTTAAAATACCTTCCTGAGCAACTTCTACTTTTTTATGAAATAGGCCTTGCAGTTTTTCTAATTCACCCTCTTCCACTTCCTTATCGACGATCACAATCGCATTGGACAAATCGCCGCCTTTAATTAAATTCTGGCTCACTAAAGCTTCTAACTCATGTAAGAAGCAGAACGTTCTTGATCCAGCAATTTCCGTACTAAACTCATCTATATTACTAATAGAAGCATGCTGACTACCTAATACAGGCGAATTGAAATCAATCATACACGTGATACGGTAACCATCCACCGGCATAGCAACGATCTCCACCTGATTCTCAGGATCCGTATAATGAATATTATCAATTACCTCGAAAAAATCCCGATCCGCAAGTTGATCTGTGTAGCCAATTTCCTGGATTTTCTCTATAAATATAGCAGAACTACCATCCAAAATAGGAACTTCAGGACCATCAATTTCAATCAGTACATTATCCAATTGCAAGCCAACTAAAGCAGCCATTAAGTGTTCAATGGTGCTCACAGAGGCTCCATTTTGCGAGATTGTTGTACCACGAGCAGTATTGGAAACAAAATCAACATCTACACAAACAATGGGTTGACCATCTAAATCTATCCGCTTGAATTTATACCAATGATTTTCGGCCGCTGGTTTCAAGGTGACATTCACTTGTTTGCCCGTATGAAGCCCTACACCTGAAAAATGGACATCAGATTTAATGGTTCTTTGTTTCACGTTCATATCTAACATTCGTATTTTACAAAAAATTTTCGGGTAAAGTTAGCTATTATTTTTATCTTTTAACTGCTTCTCAAGCGCTGCTAGGCGTCTTTCCATTTCTGGTAACTTAGCATGCAAAACTTGTGAGCGTAATTCATTTTGATAAGGAAAGGCTGGGCTACCACCCCATTTTTTATTTTCCTCCTTAATCGATTTATTAATTCCAGATTGCGCTTGCACTTGAGTACCGGCAGCAATATTAATATGCCCAACAACGCCGACTTGTCCGCCCAAAACAACCTGATCACCGATCTTTGTGCTTCCGGACACCCCCGTTTGGGCAGCAATAACGGTGTTATTCCCTATTTCCACATTATGTGCAATTTGAATTAAATTATCCAATTTGACTCCTTTTTTCAATACAGTTGATCCAAGCGTTGCCCGATCGATCACAGTATTGGCACCAATTTCAACCTGATCCTCGATAATGACATTACCAATTTGTGGTACTTTTTCATAAGCCCCATCTTCTTTTGGAGCAAAGCCAAAACCGTCACTACCGATAACTGTGCCCGCATGAACAATCACCTGATTACCAATTCGGCAATCTTCATAGATTTTTACTCCCGGGAATAAAATAACATTGTCCCCAATAACCACATTATCCCCGATATATACTTGCGGATATATTTTTGCTCGTTTTCCAATCTTAACCTGCTTTCCTATATAAGTGAATGCGCCGATATAGGCATCATCCTGAATTTGAGCGGATTCATGAATAAAAACCTGTTCATCGATTCCATTTCTATCAAATCGCAATTCATTATAAAGCTTTAATAATTCGGTAAAAGCAGAATATGCGTTTTTAACTCTGATCAATGTCGAATTAACCGGTTTTTGTAAAATAAGATCTTCATTAATTACGATAATACCGGCGGTTATTTCATAAATAAAATGCTCATATTTTGGATTGGCCAAAAAAGTCAAACTAGACGCATTTGATTCTTCCAATTTGGCAAGTTGGTTCACTATCCTCTGGGAGTCTCCCTCGACCCGTCCTTCTAATAATGTTGCTATTTGTTCAGCAGAAAATTGCATTAATAAAAACTAAATTATGTGTTTATAACTTTTAATGAGCGCCCGTCAGAGAACCAATCTCTTTTGGATATGTAATCGCATATTTTTCAACCCTTTTTGCCAGCGCTTCAATATTTGACAAATCCGAGGCCTGTGTAATATCTTTTAAAGAACCATCCTTATCCAGCACACAAATATGACCGACCGTGGTATCATACGCATTATTTCCGACGACCCCATGATAGACAAAATAGCCCAACTCCTTTTCCGATATAGCAAATTTTTTCATGACCTTTTCATTTATTTGCGCTATATATTTCTCCGTAAAAGGCAAGCTACTCATTTCTGTACGAAACAAATCACGATGAATTATTTTTGAGCATAACAAACTCAAAATCGGATCCCAGTGATCAGCCCAGATCTTAATACCGGAGAGAATATCGGTATCGTCTAAACGAGTAAACCAGACTAGATGCGACTCATTAGCTAAAAAGCTCTTGAGGTCAATCCGGTTGTTCAAAAAATGGGCAAGTGCAGGTGTAGCAAATAAATCCACACCTTGACTACTAAGCTCTTTAGCCCTGGCCAAAGCTTTAATCATCATTTGTTCGGCGGCGATAACCGTCTTATGTAAGTATACCTGCCAGTACATCAATCGCCTGGCAATCAAAAACTTTTCAACGGAATAAATTCCTTTAATCTCCACGACCAACTCATTGTCACAAACATGAAGCATTTTAATGATGCGATCAAAAGAAATTACGCCTTCTGAAACACCTGTAAAAAAGCTATCCCTATTTAGGTAATCCATCCGATCTGTATCCAATTGACTGGAAACTAACTGATTTAGAAATCGACGCGGATATTCATTCTTAAAAATCGTGATAGCTAAATCCAACCGACCATTAAACTCTTCATTGAGCTTATCCATCAGCATAGAAGAAATAACCTCATGGGACACGCCCTCCACTAAGGTGTGTTCTAAAGAATGCGAAAAAGGGCCATGACCAATATCATGAAGCAATATAGCAACTAGTGCACCCTCCTGTTCAATCGACGAAATAGCTATTCCTTTGGAACGCAAGGTTTCAATAGCAAGAGTCATCAAATGCATGGCACCTACAACATGTTGAAATCGAGTATGTAAAGCACCAGGATAAACCAAATGCGTCATACTCACTTGCTTAATGTAACGAAGCCTTTGTAAATATGGATGTTGGATTAGGTCATAAATGAATCCAGACGGGATTGTTACAAAGCCGTACACGGGGTCATTTATTATTTTTTTCTTGTTCAAATGTCTCAAAAGTAATTAAAACCTAGTCTGTTACCATTTATTTTGATTCCTTACCTCAGACTAAGATACGCGCAAAGATACACACATGGTACTTAATTAATGTTAAAAATAATTCAAATTAGGGCAATTTAGTTCCATGCAAGCGAAAAACATGATTAACCTATCTTGAATATAGCACAGATCAGCAATAAAACCAACTACATTACCTCCTAGGCATGTCTAACTAAGCAGACCAAAACAAAATAGCCAAATAGGAGTTTGCAAGTAAAAGGATGATGGAATAAAATGGTAAAAAAATGAATAAAACATTTGCAGAAAAAGTCATTGAGTTTAACCAACATTTAATTTATACAGGAAAGCTTCCGCCGGACTACCGGGTGATCAATCCTTTTCAAGAATTACCAGAAACAGATTCTGTCATGCAGCAGTTCTATCGTAAGTACTACGATGATCAACAGCGCAGGCAATTCATCATCGGTATTAATCCAAGTCGTCATGGCGCTGGTATTACGGGTGTTCCCTTCACCGATACCAAACGTTTAGCATCCGCCTGTGGGATTACCATGCATAGCGCACATACCCATGAAATTTCATCGGTTTTTATGTATGATCTGATCAAAGAATATGGTGGAACAAAACAATTTTATAATCGATTTTACATCAATTCTCCTTTTCCCCTAGCCATCATACGGCGTAATGCCGCTAATCAATGGATAAATGCTAATTATTATGATGACACCTTGTTATTTGAGTTGGTTAAAAATTTTATGATTCAAACCTTAAAGAAGCACATCGATCTGGGATTAGACACCAGCGAAGTGTATGTGTTAGGAATCAAAAACGCCAAATATATCCATAAACTTAACCAGCAGGAAAAATTATTTGAACGTATTCACGCTTTAGAACATCCACGGTTTATCCAACAATATAAATTCCATCAAAGGCAAGATTATATAACCAAATTTTTAAACATCTTTGATTGAGTTACCAAGGCAAAGAATACCCCCAGATGAAGCCGTAAACTTTACTTTTAACGACCTGAAGAGACCACATTAAAACGCAATAATTGCTGCAAAACCATATAAAAACTGTAAATTAGCTTGATTAAAAAGCGAAAAAATGCAGAAAATACATATCCTTTGGGCTGATGACGAAATTGAGTTTTTGAAACCCCATATTTTGTTATTAGAAAAAAGAGATTATAAGGTAAAAACCGTAAATAACGGTGCTGATGCAGTAGAAGCTTTTCGTCAAGAGCCATTCGATTTAGTTTTTTTAGATGAAAATATGCCCGGGTTGACCGGACTTGAGACTTTAGACAAACTCAAGGCTATCAATCCATCTATTCCCACCATTTTGGTAACAAAAAATGAAGAAGAACACTTAATGGAAGAGGCAATAGGTGCCAAAATAGATGATTACCTGATTAAACCGGTCAACCCAAAACAAATCTTATTGACCATTAAGAAGTTTACTGAAAATAAACGTTTGGTTTCTGAACGCACCTCCATGGCCTATCAACAGGATTTCCGGGAATTGGGAATGCAAATGAATGATAATTTAAATGACGTACAGTGGGTAGATGCCTATAAAAAACTTTTATACTGGGAGATTGCCCTAGAGAAACTAGACGATGCAGGGATGCATGAAATACTGACTATGCAAAAGTCAGAAGCAAACCTACTGTTCTCTAAATTCATCGAGAAAGAATACATCGGTTGGATGAAAAACCCCGAACAAGCACCGACCTTATCTCACCAGTTGTTTAAGAAAAAGGTCTTTCCGAAAATGGAACCAGAGAAGCCAACTTTTTTCTTTCTAATTGACAACCTGCGTTATGACCAATGGAAAATCATCAACGAAGTGGTAAGTGACTACTATAGGTTGGAAGAAGAAGACAATTATTACAGTATTTTACCAACAGCCACACAGTATGCACGAAATGCTATTTTCAGTGGGTTGACCCCCTTAGAAATGGAAAAGAGATTTCCCAAAGAATGGCAAAATGACGAAGACGAAGGTGGAAAAAACCTGTATGAAGATCTATTTTTAGCCGATCAGATTAAACGCGTATATCGCCGAGATATTAAACACAGTTATACCAAGGTAATTACCATGGACCAAGGGAAAGAGGTGTTGGAGAACATCAATCATTACATGAAAAATGACCTGAATGTGCTGGTTTATAATTTCGTGGATATGTTGTCCCATGCCAGAACCGACATGCCCATGATACGTGAATTAGCCAACGATGAGGCAGCCTATCGTTCCCTTACTTTATCTTGGTTTGAGCATTCCCCATTATTAGACGTCCTGAAGTGGTTATCACAAAAGAATGTGCGGGTAATTATGACCACCGACCATGGTACCATTCGGGTAAAAAAACCAAGTAAAATAATAGGTGATCGCAATACCAATTCGAATCTGCGATACAAACAAGGGAAAAACCTGAATTATATTGACAAGGAAGTCTTTGTCATTAAAAACCCATTGGAGGCGGGCTTACCTAGGATTCATATGAGTTCGACATTTGTATTTGCAAAAGAGGATTCTTATTTTGTATACCCAAACAATTATAATCAGTTCGTTAATTATTTCAATGGAACCTTCCAACATGGAGGGATCTCTATGGAGGAAATGATCATCCCGTTTATTACCTATAGCCCAAAATAAAACGTGAGCCACATGCAATATAAAATCGAGAACATCACAAAATTGGCAACTGCAGCTGCTTGGTTAATGGAAAATACCCAGCAATATAAGGTGTACTTATTTAAAGGCAGTATGGGCGCTGGAAAAACAACGTTCATCAAAGCAATCTGTGCATATTTAGGTGTTCAAGGTACTACCTCAAGTCCAACCTTCTCCATCGTCAATGCCTATGACTCCGCGGTGGGTGAAATATATCATTTTGATTTTTACCGCCTAAACGACGAAAGAGAGGCATACGACTTAGGTTATGAAGAATATTTTTTCTCTGGAAATTATTGTTTTATCGAATGGCCAGAAAAAATACCAAACTTAATTCCGGAGAACGCGGTCAGTGTAGAAATCAGCGTAATGGACGATCTGAGCAGGGTAATTGAATTGACAACCATTTAATTTTAATACCAAGCAACCTTTTCTCTGGGGCGATCGTCTTACGTATAAAACCAAACAAGATTGGAACCTTCAAATACGTTATGCTTATGGGAAAAATGCAGGTCAAATGATCGTCAAGCTCAAAATGAGCTTTATCAGCAATTTGCATCAAAAATGTATGCCGTAGCCTTACGCTATGCGAAGGATACGGCAGAGGCGCAAGATATTTTACAAAATGGTTTTATAAAGGTTTTTACGAAGACAGAATACTATCAGGGAAAAGGTTCTTTAGAAGGATGGATACGCCGCGTTATCGTTAATACGGCCATTGAACACTTAAGAAAAAATAAAATGAATTTTCTATCGATGGACCAAATCACTTATCATCCTGGCGTATCCTGCCCGTCTTTAACACAACTAGATTACAAGGACCTTTTAAATATAATACAACAACTACCGGTGGGCTACAGGACCGTTTTTAATTTATATGCCATTGAAGGATATGGTCACAAAGAAATTGCTGAAATGTTACAAATAAACGAGGGAAGTTCTAAATCCCAACTATCCAGAGCCCGGATATGGCTACAAAAAAGAATTCAGAAAATGGAGGAATTAGAGTTATGAAAGAGGCAGATTTTGACAAACAAATAGCGCAAAAAGTAAAAGATCAGGAAATCACGCCACCGAGTTTGGTATGGTCGAATATAGTGGGTGTATTAGATAAGCCGGAACAAAAAAGCGCTAAAAAGCGCTATCTATCCTATACAAACCTGGCAATAGCCGCTGCTCTATTACTTTTTATAGGCGTAGCAATAAAGCTCTTCAATATCAAAGAAGCGCCAAACAAAAGTGCACTAATCACGCAAAATTCATGGACTCAAAATGACCTAGGATCTGCTAAAGATCAAAACGAAACCCCATCTGTCACTTCCCGTCCCGACGAAATTACACAGGAATTGATACCAACAGCAGAACAAGGTACCTCAATGCAAGCTAGCGCTACAGACAAGAAAGAAGTTCAAAAACAGGAGCCTCACTCAATTAATCACATGGCCAGTCAAACTACTAAAACCGTTAAATCCAATAAAAAACACCTGGAACTAGCACCTACCGTCATTGCATTTGCGGCTCAGGATGTACAGCTTGCTCAGGTAGCCTCAGCCGTCAATCAAAACAGGCCGAACTTGGAGGTAGTGAATACTAGCGAAATCGCGTATACAACTGAAATAATACCACAGGAGCGGAAAAACAAACCAAATATACTGGTCATGCTTTTGAATACCGTTACGCAAAGCATTAACCCGACACAACAAGAATTATCCTTTAATCAAGACGAAGAAGGAACTATAAAGGTAGATTTTTCTAATAGTCTAGTAAAAAATTAAGTTCAAATTATACCAAATATGAAAACAAAAACGCTTTTACTCGGAGTTTCATTATTATGCTTTACGGTCCTATGCTTTGCGCAAACCGAGGAGCAGGAAGATCAAGTGGATTCCACAAAGAAAGAATATAGCTTTGATTTGTCCATTGGCAAAGAAGATAGAGATAATGAAAAGGAATCAGATGGTAAAAAAATTACATATCCGCGCGTATACGGTGGAATTACCTTCTCAAGAATAGACTGGGGCTTTTCACGTCTTTCAGATGAAGGAAGCTTCACCTTGTCCGAAGAAAATCAATTTTTGAGTTATAAAAAAGCGTCCAATTTTGGCTTTGACGTGGCCCAGTTTGGATTAAGATTTAATGACAACTTCAAAGTATACTTAGCAGCCGGATTTGAATGGAACTATTGGAGACTTAAGCAAAATATACTTTTACTAGAGAACAATTCACCACTAGACTACATCGAACTGGATCCAGCGGCAGGTTATAAGAAGAATGTGTTGACCTCTACTTATTTTCGACTTCCGATAACTTTTGAACTCAGGTCTCGCAAATTAAAAAATGGCGAGCGGGTAAAGTTTGCCTTTGGCGCGATGACCGGTGTGCTATTAAAAGGAACACAACGGCTAAAAAGTGATCAGAATGGCAAGCAAAAGTTTAAAGACACATATAACTTCCAAACCTTTCAATTTGGCCCCTTTGTACGGATAGGATATGACGAAATAGGTTTATTTGCCAAATATTATGTCAATGATGTATTTGAAAAAAGTCCGGAACAGAAAGGATTAAGAAATGTGGCATTTGGTCTAACCCTTGGATTTTAATAGGAAAACAAAATCTAAACTGTATTTTTGTGTCGGGTTCAAAAAGCCCGACATTTTTATGGCCTTACAAAACAGTAATTCTTGTCAATATATCTTTTCTGATGTTCAGCAAACCGATCTTCCCCTGATACATGGACACGAGGTATCCTGCGAATTTCCGGGCAATCCCATTATTCAGGCAGTTGACCACGTGAATTTCGGCATTCAAAAGGGAGAAATAACGGCTATTATTGGTGAATCCGGTAGTGGTAAAACCAGTTTACTAAAGTTAATTTATGGTTTATTAGAACCTAGTACAGGAGAGGTCCGATTTAATGGTTGGTTAGTCCCTACCCGAAAAGATAAACTGATCCCGGGCCATGACGCCATGAAACTTGTATCCCAGGGATTCGATGATTTAAATTTATATGCAAAAGTATGGGATAATGTTGCCTCCCAATTATCCAATACCAATATTGAGCTAAAGGTTAGTAAAACCCAGGAAATCCTAGAAAAATTAAAAATTGACCAGCTGGCAGCAAAGAGAATTGCAGATTTAAGTGGCGGTGAAAAACAACGAGTTGCCATCTGCCGCGCCTTGATTAATAATCCAGAGGTATTGTTAATGGACGAACCATTCAATCAGGTAGACGCTGCCTTTCGAGATGAACTACAGCAAGATATTCAAAAAATAGTCAGCGACACGGGCCTCACCGTAATTATGGTATCCCACGATCCAGCAGAAGTATTGGCGATGGCTGATTTCCTGATTGTGATGAAAGATGGCAAAATCACTGACCAAGGAAAACCGCTACAGCTCTATAACAAACCAGACCACCCTTATACTGCCCGATTATTGTCAAAGAGCAATATTGTAAGTCCAGAACAAGCAAAATTATTAGGCTTGCCAGCTACCCAAGCACAAAATATTGCCATCAAGCAAGAACATATAACAATCAAAGCAGAAAATGATGGAAAATTTTGGATTAAAGAAATAAGATTTAGAGGTTTCTACAACGAGCTCGTGTTAGGGAACAATGAATTGACATTGCATATGATCCAGTATCCACTCGAGCCGATCAAAAAAAACACGAAAGTAAAAATTTTTATATCGGGTTTCCATCCTTTTCCGACAACATAATCACTAAAAGGTCAAGCACATTACTTACCTGTATGAACTCAAAAACACATGAGTTCAGGAACGGTATGATATGGCATGGTGGTATATACACATCACCTTCGGCAAAAGCTTTGCCTTAATCCGATACTATAACCATCATGCCATCTTCCCATTTATGTGCGTCATTCAATCTGACGCCGTCGTCCTATTTAGGATTTGATTTCAACCAATCCAGCATAGCGGCAAACCAATCCCTAGTATCTGTTTTGTTAATCATCCCAAAACCATGACCACCTTCTTCGTACGTAAAAAGCGTATTTGGAACACCTAGCCGATTTAAACTTTGTTGGTAACGATACGTATTTTCTATTGGAACAACTTTATCATCCTTGGCACTCATTAAAAATGTCGGCTGCGATTTTTTTGTCACTTGCTTTTCTAAGGAAAAAAGTTCAACATCCTTAGCCGAAAATTCCGGACCAATTAATTTTTCTTTGGATCCTTTATGACAGATGGAGTCATTCATAGAAATCACCGGATAGCATAAAACCGAGAAATCAGGCCGTAGATTAGCTTTTTTCAACTCTTTGGTCTGCGGATAATTGTATAATGTAGATAAAGAACCCGCTAAATGCCCACCCGCAGAAAAGCCAATTACAACCACTTGTTTATTCTTATTTTCTGTACGAATAGTTGCCAAAGCGTACTGTGCATCTTGTAAAGGACCAAAGCGTTTGTCTTTCATCGTTTCCACCTTCGGTAACCTATATGCTAACACATAAGCAGAATACCCATTCTCATTCAATCTTTTTGCCACATCATGGCCCTCATGATTAATAGCAACACCACTATAACCACCACCAGGAATTACCAGAAAAACTAGGTTTTCCTTTGAATCATTCAGCTGATAATCATAAAGTTTAGGTTTTTGCGTCTCCTCTAATTCAGCTACGGGCAAAGCAGACCCCGGAATTTCTTGGTCGCCATACAAATACCTTAATTCACCCTGACTTTGCGCTTGTAATTGTATTGCGATCATGCTTAACATTAAAATAAATATTTTTTTCATGGTTTATAAATTTGTCATGACCATTAAGTTTAAGTCCTTACAAGGCATATTAAACTTCGTGCTCATATCTTTGTTGGTTAAATTTCCATTATAAAGGTAAATAGCACTTCTAATACCTTGATTAGACCAAATCATATTATGCATCCCACCACACTGGCCAATCTCCAGAAGAATTGGCGTAAAAATATTCGTTAATGCATAAGTCGCCGTTCTTGCAACACGGGAGGCTATATTGGGAACGCAATAATGAATAACATCATATTTTCTAAAAACAGGTTTTTGATGATTGGTTACTTCGGAGGTCTCAAAACAACCACCCTGATCGATACATACATCAATTAAGACCGAATTAGGTTTCATTTTAGATACAGTTTCTTCCGAAATTAAACAAGGAGTTCGTCCATTTTTAGCCCGTACTGCCCCAATAACAACATCACTGGTCCTAATAGCCTTGTTCAGCACCACTGGTTGAATAACCGAGGTAAATACCCGCGAACCGACATTGCTTTGTAAGCGGCGCAGCCTGTAAACAGAGCTATCAAATACCTTAACCTGCGCACCCAGCGCAATTGCAGTCCGAGCCGCAAATTCACCTACAGTACCTGCGCCAATGATGACCATTTCAGTGGGTGGCACACCGGTTACACCACCTAACATTAAACCTTTCCCCTCAAAAACATTGGAAAGATATTCCGCTGCAATTAAGACAGAGGTCGTTCCCACGATTTCACTCATAGCGCGGACTACCGATAAATGGCCACCCTCATCCTCCAAATATTCAAAAGAAAGAGCCGTTATCTGCTTCTTCATCAACCCCTTTAAAACCTCTAAATCCATCAATGAAGGTTGTTGCGAGCTAAACAAAACCTGTCTATTTCGCATCATCCCTACTTCCTTAGCAGTAGGACTTGATATTTTTATAATAATATCAGCAGCATAAACTGCCGAAATATTCGCTACGATCTGAGCGCCTTGCTCACTATAATGATGATCCAGAAAGTTAGAAGCTTCTCCTGCCCCACTCTCAAAAATAACTTCATGTCCATTTTCTACGAGTAACCCGACCGATAAAGGGGTAAGGGCAACCCTATTTTCCTGGAAAGTAGATTCTTTGGGAATACCAATGGTAAGTTTATCTTTATTCCTGTCATTGCTACTTAAAGATTCTTTAGGTTGTAAGATGCCTTTTTGGGCAAGTTTTGTAACATTTATCATTTTACAAAAAAATAAATCCAGATAAAAATACGCATAATTATTTCAACAAAATAGGCATAAAGGTTTATATTTGGTAATAATTTAAGTTATAAAAGTAATTTATAGTAAGTTTGTAGACTAACCTGTTAGAATGAAAATACTAAAGCCTTTGAATCACATTAAAATTGTCCCTAGATGGATTATTTTCATGTTTGACATCGCCATTTCAGCATGCGCCTTTATCTTTGCATACACATTAGTTAATAATTTTAGGATTGATTCCTACGCTAAAATTGACTTTGCAGTAGATTTTCTTTTCTGCTTGACGTTAACTTCGTTATCCTTCTTAATATTTAAACTCTATAGCGGAATAGTTCGTTACACAAGTGCGGTAGATTCAATACGGATATTATCTGTAATTGTGTTCACCTCGATTACCATGTTTATCGTTAAGTTGATTTGCATTGCGCTGCAAATTCCGTTAGGCGTTCCCACCAATCTGATTATTGTCTATGCTTTATTTGCATTTACAGGACTAACCACCTATAGAACTTGTATTAAAATATTCTTCCAATACAACAAGTCCACCAAAAATGGTCGCAAAAGTGCCGTGGTGTATGGAGCTGGAGATTTGGGGATTGCTGTTAAACGTACCTTTGAGCATGACTTTCGAGCAGAAAAAACCATTGTTGCCTACATTGATGATAATGAAGAGAAAATAGGAAAGTCAATTGACGGCTTAAAAATCCATGGTGCAAGAGATTTTGTACGTGTGATTAATAAATATGGCGTTGACGAGTTGATTATCGCCTCAGCCAATATTGACATAGAAACTAAAAACTACATCATTGATCTGGCCCTGGAACACAACATAACTGTATTAACACTTCCACCTGTCAGTAAAATAATGAATGGTGACCTTTCACCAGCACAAATTAAACAGGTGAAAATCGAAGACCTATTAGAGCGCGCACCCATTCAGATATCCAATGAAAAATTACTCGATCAACTTAAAGGGAAACGCGTTTTGGTCACTGGAGCAGCCGGATCAATAGGTAGCGAAATATCAAAACAATTAGGCAAATACGAGCCGCAAATGATTATCCTTTGCGACCAAGCCGAATCACCTTTGCACAACCTATTACTAGATTTACAAGATCAATTTAAAAATCAGATATACCACACTTTTATAGCCGATGTGAGAAGTAATGAGCGAATGCGCCAACTTTTTGAAACTTTCAAGCCCCATTATGTTTATCACGCCGCTGCCTATAAACATGTGCCAATGATGGAAAATCATCCAAGTGAGGGCGTGAAAACCAATGTATTCGGCACACAATTGCTGGCGAATCTTTCAGTAGAATTCGATGTCCAAAAATTTGTTTTCGTCTCCACAGATAAAGCGGTGAACCCAACGAATATTATGGGGGCTACCAAAAGAATAGCAGAAAAATACGTCCAGTCCCTAAATAATCATCTTTCTACAGTCAATGGTATAAAATATACCCGATTTATTACCACCAGGTTTGGAAATGTATTAGGTTCCAACGGATCAGTAATTCCTCGCTTTCGCGATCAAATCGAAAAAGGAGGTCCTGTTACCGTAACCCACCCTGACATTACACGTTATTTTATGACGATCCCAGAAGCTTGTCAATTAGTAATTGAAGCAGGAAATATGGGCGATGGTGGAGAAATATTTGTGTTCGATATGGGTAAATCGGTAAAGATTGTCGATTTGGCAAAAAAAATGATCAAACTTTCTGGCTACGAACCATTTAAGGATATTGAAATTAAATTTACTGGATTAAGGCCAGGTGAAAAACTGTACGAAGAATTATTAAACGATTTAGAAAACACCATTCAAACACATCATGAAAAGATCATGATTGCAAAAGTCAGGAACAACGATTTAGAAAAGGTAAAAAATGAACTTCAGTCCTTAGCAAAAGAACTCGAATCCCGCAATCACCTAGATATTGTAAGACAAATGAAGGTAATGGTCCCTGAGTTCATCAGTCAAAATTCAATCTATGAACAGTTGGATAAAGAAAAATTAATCGCAAACGAAAACGGGACTACTTAATTTTTTTTTAAAAAGATTGTAAGTATTCATTAAAAGTGTATTTTTGCGTTCCGTAATCTATTTAAAACTAAGAATGTCAAAGAATAATCAAAACGTTTCTTCCACCGCAAATTTCGGATCGAAGAAATCTTTTTTCCAAGAAAATGAAAAGAGTATCATCTTTATTATAGCAGGTATCATCGTATTGATCCTATTATATATTGGATACCAAAAATTATATCTTGCTCCAAGAGCTGAAAAAGCAGGTGCACAAATGTACCAAGCAGAATACTATGCAACGATCGATTCTTTACAAAAGAAAGCAATCGATGGTGATGGTTCATTTCCAGGCTTCAAAGAAATTGCAGAAGAATATTCTAACACCAAATCTGCTAATATAGCAAATGCTTATTTAGGTGGATTATACTTACGGGAGAAAAACTTCAAATCAGCAATCAACCACCTAGAACAATACTCTGAAACCGGAAGCGAAATATTAGACCCACTTGTCATAGGCTTACTTGGTGATGCTTATTCAGAAAGTCAAATTTATGATAAAGCAGCGTCGTATTACAAGAAAGCGTCTGAAAAATCTAAAAACTCATACACAACTCCGTTATTTTTGAAAAAACTAGGTTTAGTGTATGAAGAATTACAAGATTATAAAAAGGCAATCGATGCTTACCAAAAAATCAGGGATGAATTTCCTGAGAGCTCGGAATCAACAACTATTGACAGCTTTTTAGCGCGAGTTCAAGCAAAAATATAATCAGAAAAAATTAATTACCTTTGTGGGCTACTAAAAAGTAGCCCATTTTTATTTATTGAATTTATGTCAAGTAGCTTAAAGAATTTATCGGATTTCTCTCATATCAAGGTCGCCAATGCATCGAATTATAAATTCGCAATTGTCGTGTCCCAATGGAATTCACAAGTAACTGGGGCATTATTACAAGGCGCATTTGATAGTTTAATAAGCCATGGGGCATTAGAGCAAAACATTAAACTTATTGAAGTACCGGGAAGCTTTGAATTAGTTTCAGGAAGCGACTTAGCACTAAAAGACGCATCGATAGATGCCGTTATCACATTAGGTTGTGTCATTCAAGGAGAAACACGTCATTTCGATTTCATTTGTAATGCCGTGGCCAATGGGATAGCTCAAGTTTCAATCAAATATAATAAGCCTGTTATTTTTGGCGTTTTAACAACAGACAACTTACAACAAGCCCTAGACCGCTCCGGCGGAAAACACGGAAATAAAGGAGAAGAGGCGGCCGTTACTGCCATTCAAATGGCTCAAATCAGTGCAAATAGCTAAACACCATTCGTGGTATTGTTTTTGATAATAAAGGAGTTATGAAACGTAACATGTTATTCGTTATAGGAGTTGTTTTTATTGGAACAACAATACTTACATCATGTGCATCTACATCATGTGCAGCTTATAATTCGTACCCAAAAAAGAATTATAGAGGTCGATGATCAATAAATTGGCTTAAGCAGCATTTGCTCATTAAAACATTCGCTAAAATGAAAAATAAAAAGAAAATAGTTCTCTATTTCTATAGTATAATTATTGCCTGTATAATTTCACCCATTCACTTATCGGCTCAGTCGGAAAATATCACCGAAAAGATTTTGACCAGTAGTGGTGGTAAAACAAAATGGGATAACACGCGGTATATTATGTTTACGGTAACGGGTGAGAGTAACCAAAACGCCATTACAGGAGAACGAAAATTTCTATTAGATAAAAAAACCGGAGATATTCGTTTTGAAGGAACCTTAAATAAAGAAAACATCGTTGTATTATTTAATGTTAATAACCAAAGCATAAAAAATGTGTATGATCAAAATGGAGCAACACTACCGGTAGATCAATATAAAGATCAAGTGCGCACGTTAATAGATCAATACACAATTGACTTAAAAATATTATCCCTTCCAGCCAGTATCGTTGAGGCTTCATTAAATACAAAATCGGAAAGCAAAATTATCAACGCCGAAAAATTACAGATGTTGGAATTCAGTAATTTTAATGGTAAGAACGGTAACATTTATGTTAATCAGGAAACAGGCTTAATCAAACAGCTTGATTTAAACAACAAAAGTTATTCGGTTAATGGCTATAAGGATATAGGAAACGGTTTGATATTCCCTACCGTTTTTAAAAGCAGAACCGACAGCATCGTTTACCAAAAGGTTGCTTCTTTTATCGACATGGAACTTAATAAGTTTTCAGAATTTTAAAACCAAGCAACTCCGCTAAAAGCAAATTCACGAGACCAACTGCAGTAAGGGAAAGGTATGTCAACTCGGTGCTACTGCGTCCCGGTAAAATCTTCGGGAAGACCTACTCAGTGACGCTAAAGTGTAATAGTCGAACGATTTAATCTTCAAAAACGAACAAAATCAAGTTATCTACTTTATTTCTTTAAAATAATTTTGTTTTTGAAATCAATAATCCTATATTTGCACACCGAACAACGAAATGGCCCGTTCGTCTAGGGGTTAGGACGCAAGATTTTCATTCTTGTAACAGGGGTTCGATTCCCCTACGGGCTACAAAATTTCATATCAAAACATTCAAAAGCCTGCAAATTAACGTTTGCAGGCTTTTTTGTTTTTCAGTATCTACAAATCGTTCAATTTTTACAAATAAAATAGTGAGTTATTCAGTGAGTCACTGTTATAAAACTCCAAACTCACTGGAAAGACATTAAACACTTGAACTACAACCTGTTCAGAGGTTGAACATCTTGATTTATTTCAACTGCAAGGCTAATTTTGTTTCACTTAATTGATTAAATCATGAGTACAAATTATTCTTTGCTCTTCTATCTGAAGAAATCTAAAAATTATGTTAGTGGCGCCAAGCCAATTTACATGCGCATTACTATTAACGGGCACGCGAAAGAATTATCGACTGGACGTTCGTGCGAGCCCTCTAAATGGAACTCCAGCGCTAATACAGCTAAGGGCAACAAAGAGCAATTTAAAACCTTAAATTCATATTTAGACACACTTGAGCATAAAATTGCAAAAAGCCATCTTCACCTATTAAAGCATGTCGAGGAAGTTACAGCTGAGAAACTCAAACTCAAATACCTAGGTAAAGATATTCAGCGTAATACACTAGTGAGCATATTCCTTGAACACAACAGCAACATGAAGACTTTATTGGGGAATGGTTTCAAACCAAATACGCTCAAAGGATATATTACCTCGCTATCACATATTCAGTGTTTTTTAGAGAAGCAGTATAATACGATAGATATTGACGTTCGGAAGATCGACCATACCTTTATCGCAGGTTATGAGTTTTTCATTCGTTCAGAGCTAGGATGTTCAGCTATTTCGGCTGCTAAATACATCAAACACCTGAGGAAAATCACCAACCTATGCATCGCTCACCGATGCATAACCGAAAACCCTTTCGCTTTTTATAAATCCAAAGCAAAGCCTAAACAAAAAGAATTCCTAACACAATTTGAACTTCACCGCATTGAGCAGAGAATATTCAGCATACCACGCCTCGCTCATGTACGGGACATTTTTGTTTTCTGCTGCTATACAGGGCTATCGTACGCCGATGTTAAAAAACTGGCTGATAAAGATATCGCC
>Ga0233365_1000031_pt1 | contig 115517 bp, 98 predicted proteins | sample ElkDunMinimDraft_27_FD_191535 | JGI IMG/M metagenome (GOLD analysis project Ga0233365, IMG submission 191535) | Fecal eukaryotic communites from dung pellets of Tule Elk in California, USA - Elk Dung C36 | ecosystem: Host-associated > Mammals > Digestive system > Large intestine > Fecal...
GGCTTTTTAAAGGCTAAAATTGACCAATTTTCAAAGAATATCTTTTAGAGCTTGAAGAAATGGATTTTCATCCAAAAAAAATCACAAATAGAAAGGGCTGTATCGTTTATTTTTGATACAGCCCCTTAATTCTTTTTAAAATATTAGTGTTTTTTATAGGTTAAGTACTTTAGCGAGTTACTATTTAATTTTAATAGACCTAAAAGTAATTTCATCTCCGTGATCTTGAAGTAAAATATGGCCTTTAGGTGCCTTTCCAAAATTTATCCATTTCTTGTATTTACTCTGCATGACCAGGTTATCAAATTCTGTAGAACCTCTCTGATAACTTAGAACCTTAATACCATTTAAATAGTGCGTTACTTGATTATCTTTTGTAACAACAATTCTTCCTCGATTCCAATCTCCAATCGGACGTTTTGCCCCATTTTTTTTATTCGAGGTAATAAGATCGTACAAAGAGGCCAGTGTTCGGTTGCCATTTCTTCCCATTTTTGCATCGGGATGTTTTTGATCATCAAGAATTTGATACTCTAAACCTATTGCAGATCCATTTGTTTCTTCATCCAGTGTTACAAAATACTTTACACCACTATTTCCTCCTGACGTAAGTCTAAATTCAAAGGATAAATCGAAAACATCAAATTGATCATTTGTAATTATGTCACCCCCATTGGTGGATTCGGCCCCATTAGCTTTTTCAACTCTTATCTCTCCATTGTTTATTACCCATCCTTTTTCCGGGAATTTCTCTGATTTAACACTTTTCCAGCCTTTTGAATCTTTACCATTAAAAAGTAATTTATAACCTGATGTTTTTTCAGGCGCACTTAAATTGTTTGGTTTGAGATTTACAATGTAAATGTCTTTTGGAAATTTATTACTTTTCAATTTTTTTGTTTGGATTTTAATGTCTTTGAAATATACCTTTTTTCCATCGTGTTGGTCAGCAACACTATGAACTTGCAGTCCTATAAAACCTTTTTTATCGATTGTATCAATTAAATACGCTGTTGGTATTCCATTAACCCACGTTTTTAATTCATCTCCAATAGCCTCGATCCGGATATGATTAAATTCCTCATGTTTAAAAGCCTTTTTTGCAGTTTCATTTAATTCCAGAGGATACAGCCAACCCCTTCTCGCCTCATCGTATATTCCTCCAGACCATGACCTAGAGGTTGGGTCTATCTCTACTTGCCGACCGTATACAGTACCTTTACCATTGTTGGCTTGGGGGTTATAATGGCTTCGCGTCTGAATACCTGAATTTGTTTCACTGCCCTCTATTTTGATATTAAGCTCTAAAATAAAATCTTCATATTCTTCTTCGGTTATTAAGAATGAGTTTGGCGTACCTTTAGTCATCGTTCCAACGATTACCCCATTTTCAATCGAGTAAGGGGCATTCCCACCTACTTTTTTCCAGCCATTAAGAGTTTTACCGTCGAAAAGTTTAGTCCATTCTTCAGGATTTTGTTCTTGTGCCAAGCTGCCATTGCAACTACTTAAGATTAAGTAGATAATGACTGATAGGACTAGATTAGTTTTATATTTCATCTGATTATTAGTTAGTATAATATATTAATTTTATTGTGGACCTAATACAGTTCCTTCATCGGGTACAATTAACGGTTTAACATTTAGCTCTGCGCCTGGATAGCCAATATTCTGATTGATCACTCCTTTTAAATTTGTGTTAATTGCAGAAGCGGGAACCGGCCATAGAATATGGTGAACACTAATTTTATATTCTGCCCATTTATGTTTGACTCCCTTGTTGTAAAAATTACTCTTATCGACAACCCTATCATACCAAAAGTTTATACCAGCTTGCTTGATGTTAGCGTTCGTTCCTCCTGGGCCACTAATATTCTCAAGATTGTACACCCGTCCACCGAATATTTCACAAGGCTTTCCTGATTTAGCATAGGTATAGGAAATTCTTACTAGTTCAATATGCCGATTTTCTTCATAATACAATTCTCTGGCACGCTCATCTAAAATTTCACCTATGTTTACATCCGCAGCACTTATAAGTTTTGCATTTGCTCTGCTTCTAACCTCGTTGAGTGATTGAGCCGCCAAAGCTGGCTGATCTTTCCAATAGTAGCATTCAGCTAACATTAAGTAAACCTCTGCCGAACGATAAATATACCATGGTGTTTCTCCTCCAGCCCATGTGGTTTGTAGAGGGTCTGGTACAAAAACCTTATAATGAGGCCATGAATACCATAATCGTATTGTATCTTCAGCACTCATGCTTTTACTTTTAACGAAATTCTTACCATACCATTGACTTCCATTTTTTTTCAGATCAGGATGATTATATTTTAAATCTTCCATTTTACGCCAACTGATTTTATTATGAATTCCTCTTAAATCCTCTGATTCTTTATCTGAACGCCAAAGTGAATTACTGTAGTACCAAGTTGGACGTAACTTCCCAATCCCCCTTCCATATCTTTTGTTTAGGTCCAATTCTAAATTTGTTTCACCTGCGGCTATTGCGATGTTGGTGCCCGTATGTCCATCAGGGGTCAATATATTTCCGTTATTCCAAAATGGAACAGCATTTCTCATTGACTCTATTCTTTGAGAACCCTCAGCTTCTGGGTAAGATACGACGTACATTAAACCTTCACTATTACTCATGTCTAATTTTGCCTCGACACTATGTAAATCCGTCATTAAATTCGTGTTTGGTTGATTTTTATTTGCTGTAAATCGACTTTTCATCAAGGGATGCTTAGCAACGATTTCTTTACCAATTTGGATGGCTAAATCGAAATCTTCCAGAGCCATTGCCACTTTCATTAATAGTACTCCACAGGCGGCTTTTGAGGTTCTTCCACGATCTACATTATCTGGAACCCACTCGTAGGCAAATTCTAAATCTTTTTTTAGTCTTTTCAAGATACTCCATCGATCATAGGAATAAAAATCGTATTTAGGTTCGTTGATTTCCCAATCCAAATAAGGAACATCACCGAATTGGTGTACGATTTTATAATATCGATAAGCTCTTTGAAAATAGGCAGCTCCTAAGATGGCATTTCGTTCAGCCTCATCTTTATACGTTGGTGCATCAATTCTAGCGATTATCATATTGGCATATTTTATTCCCTTGTAACCTTCAAACCAATACCAACCAACCCGCGTTGTATTTTCACTGTTTAAATTTTCATCAGGTAATAAAGCAATATCCATATTCATCTGTGGTCCTGCTTTATCGGTTGTTCCTTCCACGGCAACTTCGGACTGGATTATTTCAGTCAAAATTGGCGCGGATTCTCCGAAAAATTCATGTCGCATGTTTCGCTCACAGGCGGTTAATGCCGCTCTCATACCTTCAACGTTTGATAAAGCTATATCGGGAGCATAAAATGATAATGGTTCAGGCTTTAACCAATCTTTGCTGCAACTAAGATTTATTCCTAATAAAATAGCACCAAAAAATAGCATGTATATAAGTTTTTTTAAAATATTCATAGCTTAAAAGTTAGAGTGAAAAGTTTAGACTAAAATTGTAAGTACGTGGAGATGGGTAGCCCTGTGGAGCATCTTTGAAACCTTCCGGATCTCCAAAGTCCCATTTCGGCGACCATAATGCAGCATTTCGTACTGAAGCGGAAATTCTTAAATTTTTGATGCTCGCTTTTTCAATTAGCTTGTTTGGAACAGTATAAGAAAGGGCTATATTCTCTAATCGTATAAAAGACTTATCCATGTAATTAGTACCAATATTTTTTGAACCTATCCTTGCGTAATCATTAATGGGGTTACTCTGCGTCCAACGAGGTAAGACATAATCAGTAGCTCTATCAGCAAAAGCTGAATTATTAGCCGACCTATTAAACCCATTTTGTTGCCCCCAATTCGAATAAATAAAAACGGATAATCCGATGTTTTTGTAGTTAAAGTCGTTTCTCCAAGACCAACGAAATCTAGGGGTTCTATATCCTTGAAAAATTCGATCTTTATCCGACATCACACCATCACCATTCTGATCTTTATATTTGAAATCGCCGGGTTGCAAGCCATATTTTTCTGCTTCTTCTTCTTGTCCTAGTTGCCAAACACCAACACGTTCATAATCCCAAATTCGATCAGGATCCTGGCCAATAAACCAACGATTTTTAATATCATCAGCTTCTTTGGTGCCAATAATGTTTCCTGATTCATCTACAATATTGACCATATCACCATAAAGATTTACGAGTTCTCTTCTATTTCGCATGAATATAAAGTTTGAGCTCCAGTTAAATTGTTTGGAGTCAATGATTTGACCGGTAAGGCTAAATTCGAATCCCGTATTTTTCAATTTGCCTAAATTTGCTGCAACACTAGAAAAACCGATAATTTCAGGGAGTTCCCGATCAACTAGTAAATCTCGCGTCATCGAGGTGTAGGCATCTATAGAGCCGCTGAGTCTGTTTTTTAGAATTGCGAAATCTACTCCAATATTATAAGATGATTTATTTTCCCACTTTAAACCAAGATTGGCCATACGATTAACATACAGTTGAGAATAGAGATAGATGTTTCCACTCGAATTAATATAGGGATGTAGACCTGATGTCATATCTGATAAAGCATCATATTGACCTATGTCACGATTTCCATTCTGACCCCATGAAAGTCTTAATTTTCCATAGTTTAACCACCCAGAAGCGTTTTTCATAAAACTTTCCTCTGAGAAATTCCATGCAAAGGCTAAAGCTGGAAAAGTCGCCCTGGGGTTTTGTAAACCGAAAGCAGAATAGCCATCTCTTCTGATAGATGCGGTTAGCATATATTTACTTTGGTAAGCATAATAAATTCTTCCCATGAGTGCATCTCCAGTTTTGTACGTATCGTTGCTTTCATTTAGAGGAACACTACCTGCTTGTAATCTGTGCCATCCCAAAATATCACTTGGGACAAAATTTGAGCTAGATGCCTTGGTGCTCCAATATTGCCCCTTTTCGGCGTTTTGTAATAAGGTGACCTCAAAATGATGGTCCTTAAATTCACGTTTCCACCTCAGAACATTATCAATTTGCCAATTATAAGTTTTTTCAAATAATCTTTCTGCGCTTCCACCTTTTTCAGCCCATTCAGGATTTGATGAGGAATCATGGTTGTATCTTTCCCTCCATACGTAAGACGGAGTGAAATTGGATTGGAATTCTATTCCAAATGGAAGTTTAATTATTCCATAAATGGTGGAATTTATTGTATTGTAACGATCTATCCGGTCTCTGTACAAATTATCAAAAAAAGGATTTACCGGTGTAATATCTCCGGTTGGGAACCTTCTATAAATACTATTTGGATCATCTATGTTATTGGAACCATAAGGTGAAATAATAGCTGATTGTTGCCAATTAGCCTGTAAAAACCCTTCATTTCTATTTGCGAAATTTGTATTTGTCCCTATTCTTAGAAAAGGAGTAATTACAGTTTCAAAATTTAATCTGGTTCTAAAATTTTTAAATCGATCACCTTCAATAACGCCTTCTCGATCAATATGATTGAATGATAAGTAGTAGTTGATATTATCAGTTTTGTTAGAAACAGAGGCAGTATAATCTTGTTGAATACCTTTGCCAAAAACTAAGTCCTGCCAATCTGTAATAGTGTTCGTCATATAGTTATCAATCTCTGGCGCTTTTAACTCAAGTCTAGACAGCCATGTACGTATTAGCTGTTCTTCGGTGACTGATTGAACAGGATCTTGTTGATCATAATTGTACCAATCTAAGGGGGCAACGCCCTCTAAAATTCTGGGATCTACAAACCGTTCGGGAAATTTATCATGAAATGATTGGGAGTTTTTTCCTATTTCGTAGTCATATCTAAAATCTAAAAATTCTTGTGCATTCATTACTTTTGGCATATAGGCGTTTTCGGAAAAGCCGTAATTTGCATTAAGAGTGATCGTAGGTTTGCCACTGGAGCCTCGCTTAGTTGTTATTAAGACTACACCATTAGCGGCTTTAGCACCATATACAGCTGTTGCACTGGCATCTTTTAAGATATCAATTGATTGAATGTCATTGGGGTTAAGGTCGGCAAAGGTTCCATCAAAAATAACTCCGTCCACGACATTTAAAGGACTATTTCCTGCTTTTAATGTACCGCTGCCTCTAACTAATAAAGAAGCATCTCCTTTTGCAGAAGTTCCTTGACCAATTACGATCCCTGCGGCATTTCCTCTTAGCAAGTCTTGTACTGATCGTGGCGCTTCTTTTTCGAGTTTTTCAGCTTGAACTGATACGACTGATCCGGTTAGGTCTTTTCTCTTTGCAGTACCATACCCAACAACCACGATTTCATCAATATCTGCAAGTAAAGGATTCATAGTAATTTCTAAATTATTCTGATTTTTGACCGCTACATTTTTTTGCTGATAGCTAGCATGACTTAGAGAGAGAGTGGGGGAGGTATTGGTATTAGAAATTTCTAAGGTAAATTGTCCATTCTCGTCGGTAAATGTTCCTTTATTTGATCCTAATAATTTAACACTAACTCCAGAAATTGTGTTCCCTTCGCTCGACTTTACAGTTCCATTGAAAACTGTTTGTGATTCTTGTGAATATCCGTTAGTAGTTTGCAATAGGAATATCCAAATAGAAAATAAAATTAGTAAGTGATTTTTGTACATTATAAGTTTATTTATGGTGAATTATGGTTATACTTTCCGCTAATGCGACTTTTCGAATAAGGTGCTTTAATTATAGAAGCTGGGTTTATGCTTTGGTTATACTGCAAGTTTAAAGAATAAATAGAGCAGGTTAATGTTTTCCAATTTTTTTATTTACGAAAACGTTATAGTGTTAAGGCTTATTAATCAAGCGCTTGTAGTTGATTAGGTTCTTAGATAATAAGAGATATTAATGGAAAAATCTGGTTATAAATTTTGGGATCACATAAGATATGAAAATATCTAAAAAACATCCTATAAAGCGACTACAACTCCAAAGCGAGTCGTGATAGAATTATCAATAGTTTTTAAAAGATATTTATCTTTTTTTACTTTTTATTTGGAATTAATTATTAAAAATGTACTTTTGTAGCACTTTAAGGATGACAAATGTCATTTTCTAATTCCTGAATAGCTCAGTTGGTTAGAGCATCTGACTGTTAATCAGAGGGTCGCTGGTTCGAGCCCAGCTTCAGGAGCAAATAAGAAGCAGTTTTTCGACAAGAAAGACTGCTTTTTTTGTTGCTTTTTAAACTCATTTTGAAGAATATATGGATCCAGGTTTTCAATATTGTTTATACTTCAATTTTTTAACTTCTGACTGATTAACTATGCCAGAATATCTGAAATTCGATCGTATTATTTTTCTCAATATGTAATGTTCCACTTTAGCCAAATGATCTTACTTTATTAAGGGTCTAAGGAATTTAATAAACAAAATTGTTCTCCGTTTTTTGCGATATTAAATATTTTGGTTAATATTGCACTGGTAAAACAATGAAGCTGGAGTTCTACATGATGATGCTAAAATTTGTCAAAAATATCGGCTATTTAATCATTTGGATCTGCTGCATGTTAATAGTACGAAGCTGGTATAAATTCAGCCTCAGTACCTAAACCAAAACAAGCTGGCCATGATGCCGGCATTTTTTTTATATTAAAATATAAATCCATGAGTCTAGTAATAGTAGGTACTGTAGCTTTTGATGCTATTGAAACCCCATTTGGAAAAACAGATAAGATTGTTGGTGGTGCTGCTACCTTTGCCGGATTGGCCGCATCTTATTTTTATCCTGAAGTTAAATTGGTGTCCGTTATAGGGGACGACTTTGGTGACGATAATTTAGAAATTTTGAAATCAAAAGGAATTTCTGTTGAAGGAATAGAAATTATTGCTGGTGGTAAGTCATTTTTCTGGTCAGGTAAATATCATAACGATATGAATAGTCGTGATACATTGGTTACTGAACTTAATGTACTGGCTGATTTTGACCCTAAAATGCCGGCTTCTTACCAAGATTGTGAGTACCTTTTATTAGGAAATTTGACACCCGCTATTCAGGAAAAAACTTTAGATCTTTTAGAAAAAAAACCAAAATTAGTTGTCTTAGATACGATGAACTTTTGGATGGATGTGGCTCTAGATGGGCTTATGGAGGTGCTGAAAAAAGTTGATGTATTAACTATTAACGATGCTGAGGCGAGACAACTTTCTAATGAATTTTCTTTAGTTAAAGCAGCTGAGAAAATTCTTAAAATGGGCCCTAAATATTTAATCATTAAGAAAGGCGAACATGGTGCATTGCTTTTTGGTGACGGTCAGGTGTTTTCCGCGCCTGCATTGCCTTTATCAGAAGTGTTTGATCCAACGGGTGCTGGAGACTCCTTTGCTGGTGGATTTATCGGCTATTTGGCAACTCTTCAATCCATTAATTTTACAAACATGAAAAATGCCGTAATCTTTGGATCAGCTTTGGCATCGTTCTGTGTTGAAAAATTCGGGACAGAGAAATTGCAGAATTTAACAAAACAAGAAATTTCTGATCGTATTCAAGAATTTGTGAATTTGTCCAAATTTGATATCTAACCGATTTTAATGTGATAATATAATTATATTTTAACAAAAATAAGAGGCAATTTGCCTCTTATTTTTGTTAATAAACCACTGATAATTTGAGTTTATTTTTTTAGTTCACACCTAAATTATAGGTATTTAACGATTTTTTCATTGATTTTCGAGCTACGTGGATTCTCGTTTTAACTGTTCCAATTGGTATCTGTAGATGTTCGGAAATTTCATGATATTTAAATCCTTCAAAATACATAGTAAAGGGAATATAATACTCATCTGATAATTTCGATAAGGCATCATTAATGTCCTCCATAATGAATTTATTCTCCCCCTTATTTTTAGTAGCAGATACGACCAGATTGCTCTGGGATATTTCCTCTTCCTTAGTTATAAAAGAATTAGTTTTGACTACTCTTCGGTAATTGTTAATAAATGTGTTTTTCATGATGGTATATAACCATCCTTTTAAATTAGTACCGTCTTTAAAATTCTTAAAATAAGTTACGGCCTTTAAAAGTGTGTCTTGTACCAGGTCATTAGCATCGTCCTGATCACGAGTGAAGTTCCTGGCATAACTTTTTAGTGAATCAGAATGTTTTACTACTAACGAATTAAATTCAAACTTGTTCATACGATTTTTGATTATAGCTAGTTAACGGATACATTTCGGAATGCAGACCTAATTCTGCTAAGCATAAATTACATATACTCATGTTAATACATAGCAATTGTTATGCAAATAAAAATGAATTATTGGCAAATTTAGGTTTAATTGTTTTGCAATTTCTTTTGGGGAAAATAACCAATGTCCGAGAATCTAGGCTCTTACTACGAAAAACAATGTTTATTGATTATTAATAAAAAAAAATAGGAATGGGGAAAATGTGGAAAACTTTTATAATATATTAACTTCTCTTTCTAATGTGACTCCAAACATATTTTGGACATCGTCCACTATAGTAGACGATACATTATATATGTCATTTCCAGTGGCTTTGCCTAAATTTGTGAGTACTAATGCTTGATTTTTCCACACCTTGACCTCGCCTACAGTTTTTCCTTTCCAGCCACAAGTTTCTATAAGCCAGGCAGCAGCAAGTTTGATGAGACCATTTCCCATCGGGTAGGAAACTATGGTTGGAAATTTTTCCTTCAAGGCTAAAAAATCCACTTCATTAATTATAGGATTTTTAAAAAAGCTTCCAGCATTTCCAATAGTTGAGGGGTCGGGTAATTTCTCTACACGTATTAGTGATACAATTTCAGCGACATCTTTAATGGTGGGGTTAAGTATTCCTCTTTTTTTTAATTCAGCTTCAATCGCACCGTAACTAGTATTAAGTGTATTTTCTAGTGGCAATTGGTAGGTAACGCTGAGAATTATATATCGACCTTTATATCTGTTTTTAAATATACTGTCACGATAAGAGAATTGACATTCTTCGTTGCTAAACGTTACGCATTCACCAGATAAAGTATCAAAAGCTCGAAGTGAATATAAAATATTCATTAATTCTTGACCATAAGCACCAATATTTTGAATAGGTGAGGCACCAACTGTTCCTGGAATTAACGCCATATTTTCTAAACCGGAAAAATCGTGATCAACACAGTACCAAACCAAGTCATTCCAAATTTCACCTGCTGCAGCTGTAATGAATACTTGATTACCTTCAATAAAATGCTGTATTCCCTTATTAGCCATATGGATAATTAATCCAGTGTAGTTTTTTGTAAACAATACATTGCTACCTTGACCCAAAATAAAGAACGGAAAATCAAATTTTTTGTTCTTGTATAAAAAATGCAAAACTTCTTCTGAATCTACATTTATAAAGGAAGAGGCGGAGATTTTTATTCCAAAAGTATTGTATTTTTCAAGGTTAACTTGCTGGAGAATTTTGTTTTTCATTTTTTTGACCGAATCTTTTAAAAGTTCGAAAAATTAAACTAACTTAGTTTACATGGCTGTAAAGATAGGTAAACGCCAATTTATAAACTAATTTAATTGTAAATGGCAAAAAATGCAGACGCTAAAAGAGAAAAGATTTTAGAGGCGGCAAAGAGAAGGTTTGCTCATTATGGATTAGCAAAGACTACGATGGCTGAAATCGCTCAAGATTTATCATTTTCAAAAGCTTTATTGTACTATTATTTTCCTGATAAAAATAGATTATATGCTGCCGTTTTTGAGTCGGTAATAGATGAGTTAAGAACAGAGACCCTAAAACATATAGCCAAATCCAAATCGGTTCAACAAGCTATGGAGATTTTTCTTCAAAATAGAATCAAAGTAATAAAAGAGAATTATAGTCTTTTCGAATTTACATATTCTTTAAATAATGATCTTCCAGGGGAATTGGAGTGTGTTTTTTCTCATTTCTTTAATAAGGAAATTTCGCTTGTAATTGAAATATTAAAAAGAGGGATCGAAAATAAAGAAATTAAAGTTGATGATATTGAATTAACCGGCAGGATTTTATTGATTTCTATATTAGGGATGAGGATTGGCGTTTTACAAGAGATCAAAAGTTTATTTTTACCTCCCACAAAAATTGAATTTGAATATATCTTAGACTTACAACGAAAACTTTCGATGATTTTTATAAATGGTTTAAGAGTCTAATTTATTTTTAATTTGTTCAAAAATCATTTTAGCATGAATTCTAGAATTTTCAATAAACCATAAATGCGTATTTAAACCTCCGCATACGACCCCTGCTAAGTACATGTCTTCTATATTTGTCTCCATCGTCTCTGGATTATGAGATGGGGTACATGGTGCCTCTTTTTCGATATCTATGCCAATCTTAGATAAAAAACGAAAGTTGGGTTTATAGCCAGTTAAGGCCAGCACAAAATCATTTTTAACACTAATCTTGCCTTCAGGGGTATTAATATCTACATCATCGTGATTAATTTTCGTAATGCTTGAATTATAGAAAACAGTAATTTCAGAATTAGCAATTCGATTTTCAATATCGGGCTTTACCCAGTATTTTACTCTTGGACTTATTTCATGATTTCTAATAACTAGCGTCACTTCTCCGCCTTTCCTATATATTTCTAACGCTGCATCGATGGAGGAGTTGCTTGCGCCTACGACAATAACCTTTTGTTTCGCATAATAATGAGGATCATTATAATAATGTTTCACTTTTAGTAATTCTTCACCAGGAACATTTAAATTTACTGGGATATCATAAAATCCAGTAGCTATAATTACATGCTTGGCCAAGTAACTTGATTTAGATGTTTTAATATTAAAAATTTTATTCTCCTTTTTTATATCAATTACTTCTTCAAATAATTGCGTATTTAACAAGAATTTTTCTTCAATTCGTCGATAATATTCTAGAGCCTCAGCTCGTCTAGGTTTAGGATTAGTTGTCACAAAAGGTGTGTCACCAATTTCCAGACGCTGGGAAGTGGAAAAGAAAGTCATATTTACTGGGTAATTATAGATTGAATTGGTTAAACATCCTTTTTCAATAATTATGTGACTTAATTTATGCTTTTGTGCTTCTATTCCGCAAGCTATCCCAATGGGACCAGCACCTACTATAAGTATATCGTATATCTTATTCATAAACTTGACTCTAAAAACCCACTTCACTTTTGCGGGTGGGGAGGAATGGAATCACGATTCCCTTTTTGTTTAATTTTTTTCTTTCATTTTAAGTGAAAGACTACTCTTGTAGGGCACCATGTTCCCACTACAATTGTCGTCTAGGAATTATTCAATCGGTTGATGAATGGATGATTCTTTTTGTACTACATCAACAGTTGATTTATATAAATCTGATGAAATTTTATTTAAAAATTGTAATTGTTCAGTAATTAGTTTAGTTTCTATTGGGTTAAGCGTATCTGGAGTCAGTTCAGGAAAGTCAATAACTTGGATATATTTATTATTAGATTTTGTTGGCACAACTTCAATTGCCTTGCTCAGATTTGTTAAAATTTTCTTCAAAATAATCAAATGCTCGGAGGTATAGTTTGTTTCGGTTGCTTCCGTTAACTGTGTTAATAAAGTCGCCACGTAGGACGATAAAATATGATTTAAAATGACAAATCTATTGACTTCTTTTGTGCTTTTTTGTCTCCATTTTGGTTCGGAGAGCATACGTTGGAAAGTAGAACCCATATTGGCTGATGCAATATATAATTCCTTTCTCGATAACTTATAATTTATTACGGTTATGGTTTCACCCGATAATATTCTAACTGCCTGTGAGAGATAATTATAATTGGCAATTAATAATTGATTCAAATTGTTTTTTATTTGAAAGCTTTCCCAGTTTGGGAAGATTATATAGCTTGATAGAAACGCGATCATACCTCCTAAAAAAGTATCGAAGATGCGTTCTTTAGCAATTTCTAAAGTGTTAAGGCCTGTAAAACTCAACATGATTAAAACATATGGCGTCATAAATAATACAGCCACAATGTAATTAACTCTAAATAGGCTGTATGCAGTTAAAAAGAAGAAAATCATCAAGATAAACCTAGCTATTTCCGAAGGCACTGTAATAAGTATAATTGCACCAATTACCCCCCCAATAGTTGTTCCTAACAACCTCTGAAGATTCCTTTCTTTTGTTAAACCATAACCAGGCTTCAGTATGACCATTATTGTTAGAAGGACCCAGTAACTTCCCATAGTTCCAAAATCGAAATAATCTAAATTAAGAATGATATAGGTAGAAGACATAACGATAGCCATACGTAACGCATGACGAAAGTTGGTTGATTCCATGGAAAGATTATCCTTAATTTTTGTCCAATCTAGATGTTCCGTTTGAATGAATTTATTAGCTTCCTCTATTTCTTGTTTTTTAATATTGTTTGGTCGAATTACGCCATAATTATAGATATTGTGAATGAAGGTGCTTATTTGACGAATGCTAATTAATATCTTTTTTAATGGAATCGAATTCATTCCTTTTTCCTTTTCCAATATATCGATCTCGATCAAGATGGCTTCTAAATCATCCTTAAAATTAAATAACGGTTTGGGTGCTTTATTGGCATTTAATTGATAAGCCAGGTGATCAAGTTCATTGCAAATTTTAAGAAGTAATTGTTTAAAATCTTTTAAAATACCTGTATCACCATAATTTTTTCTAATTAATTCATAATCGTAGTGCGTGGTCATGGATTGTTCAAAAAGATCTACAATATCATTAAAAATTAAAGTTAAGAAACGTCCTACTTTGGTTGTATCTTTGATCGATCTTTTACTTTGGAATAAAAGATCTCGAACATTCTCTTGATGTTTATGTACCTCAATTTGTTTATCAATTAATTTACCATAATTTTCATTAATATTAATTCGGTTATCATAGAAATCAGCCCTAAGCCTTATGAAATCCGCAACATGTCGAATGGACTCTGATAGTTCTTGTTGCGCTAATCGATATGGTTTGGCTTGGGTGAGCGAAAAGCTAATTATCATATACCATATAGCCCCAATGGTGAAGTATAATAGAAATTGTAATTCTTCTTTAAAACTGTTGTTGTCATCAATGAAAATAATCATGATTAAAATGCCCATTGAACCTACTGTCGCTGACCTTGCATTAAAAACAGCAAACATAGAATAGATGAAACATAGCAAAGCTATTACAGCAGCCATTAACCAGACGTTCCCATTGACAAGCACCGTTATAAATTGCGTGATTAAGCATATGACGAAACAGGCTAACATGCCAGTACTACGATGTGAGGGTGCTCCTGGTGTATCAGAAAGGCCAACTAGTAATGCGCCTAAAGATATATATGTGCCCATTAAAATTTCTCCTAAGGTGGCACAGATTATAATCGGTACGATACAACCGATTGTAATTCGAAGGCCATCTGCAAAATACTGACTGTTAAAAAAATTACTTATTTCCTTAGTTTTTTCCATGATACGATTTAACAAAGATAAAGAAGGTATTAGTAAAAAACATGCATTGAAAAACGATTCTTTCTATTATTTCTTTTTGCGAGCTTAGGGATCGAATATTTATTATTAATTTTTTAAATAAACTTATTACAGTATATGAAAATGACAATTTGTTATTGAAAAATGTATTAAAATGATATATTTGTAGTGGATGTTCCCAATTTTTAGGTTATAAAACAAGATACTTTATTAATATGAGATTAAGTCAGAAAAAAGCAGCTTTTCAGAACGAAGTGCTTACTAGATTCGATTTGTTTAAAAGTTTGTTTCTTACTCTTCCATTTCAACGTGTAAGACATACAGGAACTTTGCTCCCATTTTTCAATACTCACTGTGAAAAAGGGGTCGAAGAACATAAGTCACCTGGAGAAATAATAGATAGTTTTTTTGGACAATATGAACAATATGTTCAAGAAGAGGATAGACTCGATTTGCTTTTTCGTATAGTTCAATATATTGAAAGACAAGTTGTTTTATTTGATGCTGTCGAAGATTCTTCGTTCAAGTTTGTTGGGAAAAGTGATGAAACAGGCGGATTAAAATCAATTTTTAGTTTAGCTCAGAATGATCCGCAGCTTAAGAAAAAAATTGTTAAGCGTATAAAAGAAATGTCAACTAGATTAGTTTTGACTGCTCACCCAACTCAGTTTTATCCTGGGCCGGTTTTATCGATTATCAATGATTTAATTGAGGACCTAAAAAAAGATGATATACCACAAATTCATTTGCTTCTACAACAATTAGGTAAAACTCCTTTTATTAATAAACAACAGCCAACGCCTGTAGACGAGGCAATAAGTTTAGCTTGGTATTTGGAAAATGTGTTTTATCGAGTGGCTTCAGAAATTCAAGCAAAGTTTGAGGATGAATTGGAAGTTTCCACAGAAGAAATTAATCAAATAATTGAACTGGGGTTTTGGCCAGGAGGAGATCGAGATGGTAATCCAAATGTGAGTTGGGAGAGTACTAAAAAGGTTGCAACATTATTGAGAACTATTTTGTTTAGGTGCTATTATAGAGATTTTAGAATAGTTAAGAGAAGGATTACCTTTAGAGGCGTTGAATCTTATATGGACACTCTTCAAGAATTATTATACGAAAATAGTTTTAATCCAATTGAAAATCCAGTAGATGAAACGGATGTTATTTCCCATAACTTATCTGAAATTATTCGAGTCCTGAAGGAAAATCACGATGGTTTATTTGTTGAAATTGTAGAAGACCTGAATCGAAAAGTCCAAACTTTCGGATGTTTTTTTACCACATTGGACATCCGTCAAGATAGCAGTATATTAAGAAATACATTTAATAATTTAGTTATTGCATTCCCAAAGGAAACAGGAATTGTATTTGAGAAGATAGAAGGTTCTGAAGAAAAAAAGGAAAAAGAAATAAGTTTTACGCAGGGTGATTTAAATTTAGAAAATGAAAGTGATCCCCTAATTGTTGATACGTTAAAAGTTATACGTCTGATTAGTGAAATACAAAAGGCTGGAAGCGAGAGAGCGGTTCAACGATTTATAATATCCAACTGTCAACAAGCCTCGGATATTTTAGGATTAATGCAATTATTTTTGTGGCAAGGTTGGAAAATTGAAAACCTTACAATGGATTTTGTTCCTTTGTTTGAAACAGTAGAAGACTTAAAGCACGCAGCAGGTGTTATGCGTAGCTTATATGCCAATAAGGCATATTCTGCCCACCTAAAGAAGCGTGGGGATAAACAGACGATCATGCTCGGTTTCTCTGATAGTACTAAAGATGGCGGTTATTTAATGGCAAACTGGTCTATTTATAAGGCAAAAATAGAATTGACTGCAATATCTAGAGAATATGATATTGATCTCGTCTTTTTTGATGGTCGTGGTGGACCGCCAGCTAGAGGAGGGGGCAAAACGCAACGATTTTATTCTTCAATGGGTAAGGAAATTGAAAATAATCACATTCAATTAACGATTCAAGGGCAGACGATAAGTAGTCAGTACGGTTCTGTTGATACGGCCACTTATAACATTGAACAATTATTGCATGCTGGGATTATTTCTGATTTGCAGCCTAAATCGGGGGATACTTTAACCTCCAAACAAAAAGAAGTTATTGATCAAATGGCTGGTGAAAGTCATAAAAAGTTTTTGAGTATAAGACATCACCCATTATTTTTGAAATACTTGGAAACATTAAGTCCCTTAAAAGCTTTATCCTCTATTAATATTTCAAGTAGACCAGTAAAACGAAATTCAAATAGAGAATTACGGCTAGAAGATTTACGTGCAATTAGTTTTGTAACCTCATGGAGCCAATTGAAGCAAAATATACCGGGATTTTACGGGGTAGGTACTGCATTACAATGGGCCGAAGATAATAATCTATGGTCTTATGTGAAAACCCTCTATGAAACATCAGGAATGTTCAATACGGTGATAGATAATTGTATGATGTCTATGACAAAATCCAATTTTGATATTACTGCGCACTTAGAAAATGACGAAAAATTTGGCGAATTTTGGAAAGATCTTAAAGCTGAATATGACAAAACTAAAGCCTATCTGTTGAAATTAACAGGTATGAACGAACTCATGGAAAATTATCCTGTAGAAAAGGCTTCAATTTTAGAACGCGAGAAAATTATATTACCATTATTAACTATTCAACATTATGCTATTGCGTTGCTTGACAAAGGAAATCTGGATGAGAAGACCGCTAGTATATATAAGAAGTTGATTGGCAGAACAATCTATGGTGTCGTGAATGCAGGTCGGAACATAGCTTAGAATGAATTTGAATTAAATAGAAATAGTCATTAATAGGGATATTTTTTTATTTTTGTGTGTTTTAAAATATAAATACGATGAAATTAAATACATTAATTGTTGCGACAGTTTTTGCAAGTACTACTTTATCTTCCTGTGTGTTCAAAACTGCAGATGAAAGACAATTGAAATATACACATACAACCTTAGTTGATGGTGATGCGTATGCTTTTTTTAGAAATGTTGGGACTATCGCTCCTTATGAAGTATCCTACGCAGATCACGTCTCAAAAGCTGGTAACCCACATGCTAAGGAAGTTGCTGGTAAAGTTTCACAATTTTTTGTAGAGCTACTTCCTGAAATGGATAGATTGGCAACTAAATTTCATGTAGATTTTCCTATTTTGGGAACAGCGACGTATCAAGATTCTCAAAAGGAGAATCAAGAAGTACTTCAATCAAATGATTCAACAAATCTTGATGATTCAGTTGCTTTGACCGATCTTAAACAAGCAACCTCAAATTCAACATATTCAGATGAAGCTTATTTACATCATGTTCAAGATCAATTAGCGATCGTAAATATTCATTTTAAAAGATTGTCTCGTAACACCAATAAGGAGTTGAGAGATTTTGCGCAATCTAAAACGGAAACTATTTCTCAATTGTATACCGCTATAGGTGGTGAAGAGGATGCACACGCACATCACTAAACATTTGTGAATGATTAAAAATCAAATTGTTACAGGAATAATGTCGTATGGAATGTCCGGAAGGGTATTCCATGCGCCTTTTATAGATGTACATTCAGGATTCAAATTAAACGGAATTGTTGAACGTAGTCAAAAAAAAGCGCAGACAAATTACCCAGATATCATTAGTTATAATTCAATTAATGAATTGTTAGATGATTCTGATGTGGAGCTCGTTATAGTTAATACGCCAAATGATACCCATGTTGATTTTGCTGCGCAAGCCTTAAGAGCTGGAAAGCATGTATTAATTGAAAAACCTTTTGCACCAACACTATCAGAATCTAATTACTTATTTGAATTGGCGCAAGATGTCGGTAAAGTGATATTACCATTTCACAATCGAAGATTTGACTCCGATTTTTTGTCCTTGAAGGAAGTGTTGTCACATAATATGGTTGGTAGACCAATCGAATTACACATCCGATTTGATCGATTTAAACCTGAAATTGGAAAAAAACTTTTTAAAGAATCTAACCGACCGGCCTCAGGAATCCTTTTTGACCTGGGTTCTCATTTATTAGATCAGGTTATTTCCATTTTTGGTAGACCAAAAGCGATTAGTAAAATAAGTGGAAAATATAGAGAAAATAGTGTAGTTGATGATTATGGTACTATGATACTGAATTACTCAAGTGGATTAAATGTTTTCTTAACAGTGAGTTTATTAGTGGCAGATCCTCAAGCTAGTTTTGTTTTACATGGTGATAATGGTAGTTTCATTAAAACTAGAACTGATGTACAAGAATCACAATTAATTCAGGGTATGCTGCCAAATTCTTCAGAATATGGTATTGAGGAATTAGGGAATGAAGGTGTTTTGACAATTAGCGGAACTGATAACACGCTTGTGAAACAAAAAGTAATTTCAAAGAAAGGAAGTTACATGCAGTTATTTGATGCTGTTTACGAGACTATTCGACATGATAAGCCGTATTTTGTGAGCAAGGATCAAATTAATTGGCAATTGGAAATATTGGAACCTGCTAAATAATTGTCACTTTAATTTTGTGGTAACAATTAGTTAATAAGTAATCTTTATAATTGTAAAACTTTTCAAATTTTGTAACGTGAGATATGCTGCTATAGATATTGGATCGAATGCTGTTCGCTTATTGATTGCCGATATTATTGAGAAAGAAAACCGTATTGTATTTAATAAAAACACTTTATTAAGAGTCCCGCTAAGATTAGGAGATGACGCATTTATTAATCATCACATTTCTGAAGGAAAAATCAATAATATGATTAAGACTATGAGTGCTTTTCGTAATTTGATGGACGTTTATAAAGTAAGTGATTACATGGCTTGTGCTACATCCGCAATGCGTGATGCAGATAATAGTCATGAAATTGTTGAGGCGTGTCAAAAAATAGGTATTGATATTGAGATAATTTCCGGTGCGAGTGAAGCCCAAATTATATATAATGTTCAGAGTAATATCAATATGGATAGTAATAAAGTCTATTTATATATTGATGTCGGCGGTGGCAGTACGGAGATATCTTTGTTTTCAAATGGTGTTTTAATTGATTCACATTCTTTTAATTTAGGAACGATAAGGATTTTAGATAATCAGGATCAGCCAGAAACATGGGATCAGATGAAGGTTTGGGTTCGAAATGTTACTAAAGGCTATAAAAACATTTATGGAATTGGGAGCGGGGGTAATATAAATAAATTATCAAGACTTGCTAATGATAAAGCTGATAAACCAATTTCCTACGCTAAATTAAGAGCACTATATCTTTATTTAAATTCATATTCGCTAAAAGATCGTATAAATATCTTAGAATTAAAACAAGATCGTGCTGATGTTATAATACCAGCTTCAGAAATTTTTTTGACGATTATGAAAGTAGGCCATCTTAAAAATATTACTGCACCAAGAATTGGTTTAGCGGACGGAATCATTGAAACTTTGATTAAAAAAAATTATCAGAAAACAAAGACAGAATAATTCTTTGAAAAATTAAAATAAAGGTTATTTTTGCCCTTCATACCCAGGTGGCGAAATTGGTAGACGTACCATCTTGAGGGGGTGGCGCCTGTAAGGGCATGGCAGTTCGAATCTGCTCCTGGGTACTTAAAATGGATAATTAGATGCGTGTCTAAGCTGTCCATTTTTTATTTTACGGACTTCTTTCTTAGATTCATACCTCATAATCCAAGAACAACAGGTACTATTAACCAATTTCTTTGGAAGCTACCTTTGCGAGTACAATCCTGGATTAAGATAGATCGCTCCCTCAACTGAAACTTATTTTATTAGCACAAGAACATCTGTGTAGTTCACATATTACGTCTTAAACGTTGGTTACAGATGTCTAAATGTTATTGGCTTTAACAGTAATTTCGGCGATATCCAACACTTGGATTTCTTTTTCTTTTACGCCATCACTTAACATCGTCATGCAAAATGGACATGCGGAAGCTATTACTTCTGCTTTACTTTCTATCACATCATCAATTCTTTCCATATTAACGTCTCTAAGCCCTCTCTCTGGTTCTTTAAACATCTGCCCACCACCAGCTCCACAACACAATCCATTTGATTTACAACGCTTCAATTCGACTAGATCGGCATCTAGTATTTCTAAAGCCTTGCGAGGAGCTTCATAGATATTATTTCCTCTCCCCAGATAACATGGATCATGAAATGTAATTTTTTTTCCTATAAAGTCATGTCCGCCTTCAGGAATCAACTTCCCCTGTTCAATTAAAGATTGGATTAATTCACTATGGTGAATAACTTCATAATTTCCACCTAAGCTCGGGTATTCATTTTTAATAGTATTAAAACAATGCGGACATGCTGTTACTATTTTCTTAACATTATATCCATCTAAAATCTGGATGTTGTTCATTGCTTGCATCTGGAATAAAAACTCATTTCCAGCACGTTTAGCAGGATCGCCTGTGCAACTTTCTTCAGTTCCTAAAATGGCAAATTTTATTCCAACATGTTGCAATATTTTACAGATATCACGTGTAATCCTTTGAGCTCTTTCATCATAACTACCCGCACACCCTACCCAGAAAAGTAAGTCGGGATTTTCTCCTTTAGCTATCAGTTCTGAATATGTTGGTATTTGCATTTCTTTTTCCATGTCGATTTCTTTTATTTGTTTGTCCAATTTGCACGATCTGCTTGCGGGTATTTCCAGGGCGCACCATTATTTTCAAGATTAGAAAACATGCTGTTAATAGTTGTTGGTGCCTTTGATTCTTCCATAACACTGTATTGCCTTAATCCAATGATAATTTCTAATGGGTTTATGTTGACCGGACATTGTTCTACACACGCGTTACAACTAGTACAGGCCCATATTTCTTCCCTGGTGATATAATCATCTAAAAGTGACTTTTCATCGTTAACGAAGGATCCATTTTGATCGATGATTTTTCCAACCTCAGTAAGACGATCTCGCGTATCCATCATTATTTTTCGAGGAGATAATACTTTACCAGTAATATTCGCAGGACATGCTGCGGTACATCGTCCACATTCAGTACAGGTGTAAGAATCAAGCAAGTTCTTCCAAGTCAGATCTAAAACATCCTTAACGCCAAACCTCTCTGGATCTTCGGAAGTAGGGGGAGATAAAGAGGGGTCAAACATAACTTTTACCTCTTGGGTAACAGCATCTAAATTTTTGAATTGACCTTGTTTTGTTAAACTGGTAAAGTACGTATTTGGAAATGCTAAAATGATATGTAAATGTTTGGATATTGGCAAATAATTCAGGAAAATTAAAACTCCGATGATATGAAACCACCAACAGAACCGCTCTACTGCTATTAAGCTACTAATTGAAGTAGGGAGGATAAACATGAAAGTGGAACTAATTGGGAAAGCCCCAACCTTAGCATAATTTTGAGCACCTAATGTTTGTAGTTTATAATCGGCGGCGTTCATGAAAAGGAAGGCGGTCATCAACAGTATTTCAGCTAACAAAATTAGATTCGCATCAGTTTTAGGCCAATTATTTAATTCTGCTTTATTTAATCGCTTTACTCTAATAATATTCCGGCGAACAAGGAATACCAGACATCCAATGATAACCAAAACTGCAAGTATCTCGAACGTATAAATTAAAAAATCATAGAAACCATTTAGAAATGAAAGAATCCGATGGGTTCCAAATAAACCATCTATAATTATTTCCAGCATTTCAATATTTATGACGCAAAATCCAACATACACTAATAAATGTAGCAATGCTGCGATAGGTCTTTTAAACATCTTTTTTTGACCAAATGCAACTAATAGCATAGTTTTTATCCGGAGTGGTACATTATCGAATCGATTGATCTTTTTACCTAATAAAATATTGCGAATAATAGTTTTCGCATTCTTATAGAATAGAAAGAGCGCAGTAATAAGTATAAGGCCAAATACAAATTGACTTATCATAGTTTATATTTTAGGTTTACAAATATAATTAATCGAATTAACTATGCATGCATAATAAAATATTTAGAACAATTAAAAATAAAATTAAGTCTTGTTCACTTAAGTAAGATAAATAATACTTAGAACATTTAAATTTTAAGTAGCAATTTGTAAATTGCTACGTCAACCTAACTATTTAATACTTGTATGGCTTCTAAAAATAATGTTTATGATGTAATAGTCATTGGATCTGGAATATCTGGCGGATGGGCAGCGAAGGAATTCTGTGAAAAAGGCTTTAAAACTTTGGTCCTAGAAAGGGGACGTGATGTAAAACACGTCAAAGATTATCCAACTGCATTTCAAGATCCTTGGGAATTTGAACATCATAATCAAGTACCAAGGAAAGTAAAATCAGAAAATCCAATTGCTTCAAAATGTTATGCTTTTAATGAAGATTCTTATCATTTCTTTACAATGGATAAAGAACAAGAATATGTTCAGGAAAAACCGTTTGACTGGATAAGAGGTTATCATGTAGGGGGTAAATCACTTTTATGGGCAAGACAAGTACAGCGTTGGAGTGATTATGACTTTCAAGGTCCTGCAAGAGATGGTTTTGCAGTGGATTGGCCAATTAGATACCAGGATATTGAACCCTGGTATAGTCATGTGGAACGCTTTATTGGGGTATCTGGAAATAGGGATGGCAACTCCGCTATGCCAGATGGAGAATTTATGCCGGCTTTTGAATTGAATGCGGTTGAAAAAATGATTCAAGATAAAATTCCGCGTAAGTATAAGGACCGTCACGTAATTGCTGGAAGATGTGCACATATAACAGACCCACAACCCATCCATGTTAAACAAGGAAGAACAAAATGTCAAAATAGAACTTTATGTCAAAGAGGTTGTCCGTTTGGTGGATATTTTAGTTCGAATGCATCTACCTTACCTTGGGCAGAAAAGACCGGTAATTTAATTTTAAGACCCAATTCCATTGTGGAGTCTATACTTTTTGATGAAGAAACACAAAAGGCAAGTGGAGTAAGAGTAATCGATACATTGAGCGAGGATGTGACGGAGTATTTTGCAAAAGTAATTTTTGTGAATGCATCCACTCTAGCAAGTAATTTAATTTTATTGAATTCTAAATCGGACCGGTTTCCAACCGGTCTTGGAAATGACTCAGGAGTATTGGGTAAGTACGTAGCGTTTCATAATTACCTAGGTTCAATTTATGCGTCAATGGAAGGCTTTGAAGATCAATATTATTATGGTCGAAGACCAACTCAACCAATTATTCCAAACTTCAGAAATGTTAAAAAACAAGAAATGCCATTCCAACGTGGTTATGCTTCTTTTTTTAGTGCTAGTAGAGGTAGAGGGGTAGATAGTGAACTAGGAGTAGGTGGGGATTTTAAAGATAGTCTTACGGAAGTAGGAGGTTGGGGAATAGGGATGATGATGCAAGGAGAAACAATTCCCCAGGAATCCAATCATGTTCGATTGAGTAATGAATTGACTGATAAGTTCGGATTGCCGCAATTAATTACCTCAATTCAATATCATAATAATGATCAACTTAGTATGCAAGATTTCTTAGCTCAGGGATCTGAAATGCTCGAATATATTGGGGCAAAAAATATACACACCAATATCAGTAATCAAAATCCCGGTCTTGATATTCATGAAATGGGCGGTGCTAGAATGGGAAGTGATCCTAAAACTTCCATTTTAAATAAATGGAATCAAATTCATACTTGTAAAAATGTATTTGTTACCGACGGTGCTTGTATGACCTCGACGGGAACTCAGAATCCCTCATTAACCTTTATGGCATTGACGGCAAGAGCAGCAAATTATGCTATGGAAGAATTAAAAAAAGGAAATATATAACGAGCAAAATATGCACAACAAAAAAGAGCTTCTAATTTTTAGAAGCTCTTTTTTGTTGTGCACTACGTCACATTAAAGATTATTTTTTCGTAGTATTTGCGGCTGGTTGCGCTGGTGCAGCTGTTGCACTAATTCCTAATTTTGTTTTAATCTCAGCAGTAAGATCATCTCCACCACCAAAATATGGAACACTACCATTGGAAATGTCTAATACATAAGCATATCCTTTTTCTTTAGCTACAGCATTTATCGCCGTCATTACTTTTTGTTCGATCGGCGCATACAATTCCTGCTGCTTTTTACTGATGTCTTCTTGGGCTACTCGTTGTACTTCTTGAATACGCGTTTCCATATCACGCATAGTGGTTGCAATAGCTTGCACTTCAGTATCAATAGTCTCTTTATTTGCTTCGCTTCTACTTCTTAATTTTTCATTGGCATCATTCTGGTGTTTTTGATATTCCGTGTACATACCTTGAAGTTCTTGTTGTTTTGTATCACTCAAGGTCTTCATTTGAGCTTCCGCGGCTTTGAATTCATTGGTCGATTGTACGATTTCAGCCGTATTTATGTGTCCAATTTTTTGTTGAGCATTGGCTGCATTCGATGCTAATAAAATTCCAGATGCTAATAATACACTTTTCAATAAATTTTTCATGCTTTTTCTGTTAATCTTATATGGTTATATAAGGTATTTTTCTTGTTTATATTATGAATTTAAAATTAGTTGCGCAATAATAATAAAAAAAATTAATTTGATAAAGCGCTATTAGGTTTCAATCCCAATTTAATTATAACTTCATCGCTTTTATCTAATTTAGGATTTGCATAAAGAAATGAAACTTCACTTCTTTTGTCTAAAATAAAATCCAATTGTTGTTCAGCTGCAATTGCTTGTATCGCTTTCTCTACGCGTGTTTGAATTGGTTTCATTAAATTTTCTCTTTGTTTAAATAATTCACCATCCATACCAAATTTCCCTCTTTGGAAATCTTTGACAACCTTTTCTTTATTGACTATTTCATCTTCTCTTCGTCTGCGTAAGTCCGGATTTAATTGTGCCTGTTCAGATTGATAAGCTTGATACATTTTCTCAATTTCTTCATATTGCTTATCGACTTCAGCTTGCCATTGTTGGGAAAGATTGTCAAGTTGTGTTTGTGCTGATTTATATTCAGGAATATGTTTCATGATATAATCAGAATCTACATAAGCTAACTTTTGAGCAAATGATACACTGCCCATCATAGTTAAAATCGCTATTACTAATGCTATTCTTTTCATCGACATAATTATATTTTTTTATTCTATTCTATGATTAAGACCGTTATTTTTAAAAAAAGTTTAATTTCTAGAAACCACCCATGTTCTGAATAATACTAAAGGTGAAATTCTGCTTCCATCTACTTTCATCTAATCCTGGAATTGGATCAAGGGCATGACCATAATCAATACCTAACATTCCAAAGATTGGTAAGAATATACGTGCTCCTACACCAACTGAACGACGAACCTTAAAGGGATTTACCTCACTAAAAGTGTTCCAAGTATTTCCGGCTTCTGCAAAAGCTAAAGCAAACACGGTTGCTTGCTCATTAAGCATTATTGGATGACGCAATTCAATTTGATATTTTGTGTATATAGCACTTCCTGATTGCATGGCGATTCCTTGTTGATTTCTACCTGTAGAAGCAGGAATAATTGATCCATTCGCATATCCGCGCATTGCAATAATTTCCGAACCTTGTAAGAAATCGAAACCTTGCATTCCATCTCCACCTAATTTGAAACGTTCAAAAGGGGAAGTTGGAGTTTCGTCACCGTAGGTTCCTAAATATCCGAATTGTGCTTGAGTTTTCAATACTAATTTTCCGACAATCTTGGTGTACCACTGTGAATCAAATTTCCATTTATGATATTCCGTCCATTTGAATTTTTCATTCTCAGGTGCTGTCGCATAGTTGATGTTATTCATCAATGAGTAAGGCGGAGTTAACTGAACACTGAACTTTAAGTTAGATCCAGATGTTGGATAGATCGGTGCGTCAATAGAGTTTCTACTGATCTCTTGGGTAAAGTTAATATTATAAGCTGTACCATCAGAGAAGATGAAGTAACTACCGTAGTTTTGTAAATAATATCGTTGATATGATAAAGAACTATTAATCTGGAAATAATTATCTGGCCACTGCAAACGTTTACCTAAAGTTGCGGTCACACCATGCATTTGTATTTTTGGATTTCCATCATACCCTTCATAACGGCCAGTTTGCCAATTATAGTATTGTGACTGAGAATTTGATATGTAGGCACTTAATCCAAAGTAGATCGGTTTTTTACCCCCAAGCCACGGCTCTGAGAATGAAAAACTATATGATTGATAACGTTTTCCAGAGGTTTGACCTCTAATACTCAACTTTTGACCATCTCCACGAGGAAGAGGTTTCCAAGCTTCTTTATTGAAGAAATTACTTGTTGAAAAGTTATTGAAAGTTAAGCCTAAAGTTCCAATAACTTGTCCCGCGCCATAACCGCCTGATAATTCGACTTGATCCGAGGGCTTTTCAGCAACTGAAAATTCAATATCTGTTGTACCTTCCTCGTAGTTCAAATTAATTGGCATTGGCGTGACTTTTTGCTCGTCAAACATACCCAATTGTGAAATTTCTCTAACACTTCTGACAAGTAATTCTCTTGAATATTTTTGTCCAGGCTTAGAATAAATTGAACGTAACACCACGCGATCATTTGTCACATCATTACCTTTTAAGATGACATTGTTGATCGTGTACTGCTTCCCTTCAAACATTTGTATTTCTAAATCAACTGTATCAGAATAAATCTTTTTAATCACGGGTTGAACAGTAAATGTTAGGTAGCCATCATTTTGATAAATAGCCGCTATATCATCTGAATTACGAGTTGGACCTGATAGTTTACTAGTTAATTTTTCTTCACTAAATACATCTCCTTTTTGTATTCCTAATAGGATATTAAGGACAGAATCTTTAAATTTTGAATTACCAGACCAGTTAATATTACCAACATAATAACGAGGTCCTTCGTACACTTCCATGTCGATAGCGATTTCATTCTCATCAAACCTCCATACCGAATCTTTGATAATTTCAGCATCTCTATACCCTTTATCTTGCATTTTTGCAATTAGGTTAGTTTTAGCTTCTTCAAATTTATCTTCTTTAAATTTCCCTGGACCAAAAACGCGAAACCATGCTCTAGGTTTGACACCCTTCATGTATTTACGTAATTGTTTATCAGTAAACTCTTCGTTACCAGTAAAATTAACACTGTTGACTTTTATTTTTTTATTTCTTTTAACATCGACTATAACATTCTCATTGTTAGCCTGTGATGAATCTTTCTGAGTTGTAATTTTAATTTCTGGATATAAAAATGATTTTTCTCTTAAAAATTTCTCAATCGTATTACGGGTGGTTAATAATAAATTGTCGTTAACAATCTTTCCAGCATTAGTGTTTAATCGTTTACGAACTTCATCCGTTTGCGATTTACTCAATCCATTTATATCAACCCGAGTTAATCGCGGTCTTTCTTGAACTCTTATTTCTAAAAATATGTTATCTTCTTGGATATTGGTAGCATATAATTCCACGCTTTCAAAAAGATTTTGATCCATTAAATCTTTTATAACATTTGCTGTTTGTTCACTTGGAACTTCTATATATTGGCCAACGCTTAGCTTGGAAATTGTTATTAATACTTCACTGTCTAAATATTGGGCCCCAGTGACAGAAACACCACCTATAACATAGTTTTTTGGATCTAGGTAGCTGATTTCATCCGGATTGTTCAGATTAATTGGTCTGTTTCCCGGGATTTGTGCTTGCGCGAAGTTCCAAATTATGAGAGTCAGTAAAGTAGAAAATTTTATTATATGCTTCATTTACTTTTTATTAAGTCTGCTAAAGTACAGCAAAGTCTTGTTAATTTTTGTTAAAAGAAATAATCGAAAATCAGCTTTTATAGCAGTTTAATCAATCTGCCGCAAAAGTAATGATTTCTCATAATTGTTCACTAATTTTCCCAAATCTTCTTTCGCGATTCTGGAATAAATATATACATTCAAATAAGTTTTCACTGCTAAATTCTGGCCACATAATTGGAAGGAAAAATAACTCAGAATAGGCTATCTGCCACAGCATATAATTACTGACTCTTTGTTCTCCACTGGTTCTAATTAATAGGTCAGGGTCTGGTATATTATAAGTATACAGACTATTACTTAAAAGCTCTTCAGTAATTTCTTCGATTTTTAAATCACCATTTTTTACTTTTTGCGCAATAGATTTGGTTGCATCTAAAATCTCCTGTCTAGATCCATAACTCAAGGCCAATGTTAAAGTACATCCTGTGTTGTTTTTAGTTTGCTCAATTGTATCTTGTAGGGTTGCTTGACAATGCTTAGGAAGATCAATGGTATGGCCAATGCTATTTACTCGGATATTGTTTTTTTGAAAAGTAGGAAGTTCTTTATTTAAGGAGTCTACTAATAATTCCATTAATGCATTGACTTCAATTTCGGGTCTATTCCAATTTTCTGTTGAAAAGGCATACAATGTTAAGTAAGATATGCCGATTTCTACTGCTGCTTCCAAAGTTTCTCGTACAGCTGTTACACCATTTTTATGCCCGAAAACACGGACTTGCCCCTTTTCTTTTGCCCAACGTCCATTGCCGTCCATAATGATGGCTATGTGCTTGGGGAGGTTAGTATGATCTATTTTATCTTTGTAATTCATTGGGTCAAATTCTTGAATTCAATATTAGCATTCCAAATTATATAAAAAAAAGGCATACAATTGATTCGAATTTTGGTTTCAATTTTTTTAAATTTTGGATAAAGATACAGGTTTTACAATAATCCTTGCACATTAAATAGTGTTAAAAGACGTGTTTAGTAAGATATTAGTAATTTCTGACATCGATTCCCCATAGTAGTTTCTCTCTTAGAATGCTGAAATACTGATCGTTTGGTAGCCGAATCAGGTTGATACTATACGGAGCCTTGGTAATAAGTAGTGTTGTTTTTGTAGATAATATGTGGCTTTTTGAATCGCAACTTAAAATGTATTTTTCTGTTCGACTCTCAATTTCTAACCTTAATTGCATATTTTCATTGACAACAATAGGCCTAACATTTAAGTTATGCGGAGAAATCGGCGTTATTACAAAGTTGCCACTTCCAGGCATAATTATAGGGCCACCACAGCTTAAGGAGTAAGCCGTCGAACCAGTTGGTGTGGCAATAATTAGTCCATCAGACCAATATGAATTTAGTAATTCATTATCTAAAATCGCATTAACCGTAATCATAGCGGATGAATCTGAACGCAAAACTGTAATGTCATTCAATGCAATACATTCATCTTCATTTAAACTACGGTCTGAACTTGATACCTGAAGCAATGCCCTTTTCTGAATTTGATAATTATTTGATAAAATTAAGTTCAGTGCTTCTTGAATTTTATTCTTAGAAATATTGGCTAGAAAACCTAAGCGACCAAAGTTAATTCCAGCAATCGGAATACCTGAATTTTTTATAAAAGTTGCCGCGGACAATATGGTACCGTCTCCTCCTAAACTTAACATGAAGGAAATATGGTTGGGTAAGTCTTTTTGAGATTTAAATTTTTTAAATTTAAATTTAATATTACATAACTTTCGAAGGAAAGTATAGAAATCATGATAAATATAAACCGTTACATTATTTGCTTCCAAATAGGTGAATAATTCTTCGACGTAACCTACTACGGATTGATTGAATTCCCTGCCATAAACTGCAATTGCCACCTCTTTCATGCTTGTCTAATAAATTTGCCCAAAGATGGGAATTTCTATAAATTAAATGTTTAAATAATTCATTAATAGTTGGTATCTTTCTTGGGTATCGGTGTTATCTGAACCGTCATTAAAACTTGCTTTAACAACATAATCGTGTCTCCATAATGAAGCTAATACCGACGAAACATTATTTTTATTAACCTTTATAGTCAATTCATATTTTGTACTATTATCGATCGGTCTTATTCCTGTGCTGATAATTTTTGTATTTTCTGATTCAATAATATGGGCAATATGCGTAAGGGTGTTGTCTCTTTCTTCTATCTCTAGAACAATTATAGCACCTTTATCTTGTAATGATAGCATTTCGTTTAGCGATTTCATTAAATCTCGTAAGGTAAGGACGCCTAAATATTGATTTTGATTATTTAATACAGGTAAAATATCAAGCTGATTTATTTCCATTATTTGTAAGGCATCTAATATATGCTGATAGTCGTAAAGATAAATGAATGGGAAAGTAATTTGTATATCCTTGATGAATTTCGATTCATCGTCAATAGAAAGTAAATCCTCTTCGGTAATAATACCTAAAAAATCTTTTTTATTAACGACGGGTAATTGATGGAAGTGGAGCTCATTAATTTTATCCAAAGTATACGCGACCGTGGCATTCGGATCAATCTCTGTGTAGAGTGTCGATATATTTTCACCTATGTACATAATACCATTTATAAATTTAACTCCAAAAATCAGAAAACGTTTAATTCTGATTTAAATAATTTTATCTTGCATTGCTAAGGTAAAGAAAATATATAATTTGATGTAAAATAAATCGATGTTTTACTGTACTTAAAAGTATTTGTGTAATTTTACGCTACTTTAATATGAGCGGTAACTATATGGACTTGCAAGAGCAGAAGAAGTTTATACAAATAAAAGAAGTAATACGTAAAAAAAGCCCAAAATTTGCCAAATGGATACCGGAACCTTTAGTTAGTTATTTAGAGCGCATAATTCACGAAGATGAAATAAATTATATCATGAGAACTTATCATGATAAGTTTGGCTTAGATTTCGTAGACTCGTTATTGAACGAATTAAATGTCACTGTTCATTTAGAGGGGATAGAAAATATCCCTAAGGAAGATAATGTTATTTTTGCATCAAATCATCCTTTAGGCGGTTTAGACGGTGTGGCATTTATGCAAGCTATTGGAAAGTATAAGAAAAATGTTAAGTTCTTGGTGAATGATATTTTGATGAATATTCGAAACCTTGAACCTTTATTTGTACCTGTTAATAAATTAGGAGGGCAAAGTAAATCAGGAATACTTGCTATTGAAAATGCATATGCTTCTGATCAAGCCTTATTGGTATTTCCAGCTGGTTTGGTTTCTAGAAAAAGGAATGGCAGAATTGTCGACCTTGAATGGAAAAAAAGTTTTATTAATAAGGCAAAAAAAAATAAAAAAGATATTGTTCCTGTTTATATTGAAGGACGTAATTCTAATTTCTTCTATAATTTAGCGAAAATTCGGAATTGGTTAGGGATAAAAGCTAATATTGAAATGTTATATTTACCAGATGAGATGTTCTCGCAAAGAGGGAAAAATATAACAATTAGGATTGGAAAGAAAATACCATATACAACGTTCGATAATAGTAATAATGAACGCCAATGGGCAGCAATTGTTAAAAATATGGTTTATGCAATGGCTGACGGTAAAAAATAATATATGCAAGAAATAATACAACCGGTAGATAGAGTTCTTATCAAATCAGAACTGACCAAAAACGCGTTTATTCGATACACAAATAATGGAAATAACGAAGTGTATTTGGTTAACTATCATACTGCTCCTAATATTATGAATGAAATAGGCAGACTGAGAGAACTTACCTTTAGGAATGCTGGTGGTGGTACTGGTTTGCCACTTGATATTGATGAAAATGATACTAGTGAGCATAATTATGATCAATTAATAGCTTGGAATCCCGATGATGAAGAAATTATTGCGGGTTATCGTGTTATTAAATGTGAAAACGCGATTTCTAAAGATGGAGAAGTTCATCTTTCTACTGCCCATTATTTTGAATTTTCAGAAGAGTTCAATAAAGATTTTTTACCTAAAACATTAGAATTAGGAAGATCTTGGGTACAACCAAAATATCAACCCGCAATAGATAATAGAAAAGGTCTGTTTTCTTTAGATAATCTTTGGGATGGTTTAGGAGCCCTAGTTTTATTGAATCCTGATGTGAAGTATCTGTTTGGTAAGGTAACGATGTATCCGCATTATAACGCCAAAGGCAGAGACTTACTGATTTATTTCATGAATCATTATTTTCCAGATAATGATAATCTAGTAAAGCCTGTAAAGGAATTGAATGTGGGTTTTAAAACTGATGTTTTAGAGTTTAAAGGGATGTTTGATGGGCTTGATTATAAAGAAGGATATAAAATTCTAAATACAAAAATTAGAGAGCTTGGTGAGAATATTCCACCACTAATCAATACTTACATGAATCTTTCTCCTACAATGCGAGTTTTTGGTACTGCAAGAAACAATGAATTTGGTGAAGTGGAAGAAACAGGAATTATGATCAGTTTGGATGATATATATCCAGCGAAGAAAGAGAGACATATGTCAACTTTTGAAAGGGACAGGCATTTTGGAGAGCGTCCCCAAAAAACTAGGTAGTACAGCAGTTAGTCTCTATTCAATTTCTTGTTTGATCATTTGTGTATAGAAGAAATGATAAATTAAAGGGGATTATCAAGTAATCGTTATCCCCTTTAATTTAAATATGATGCTTAGAATAAGTCATCTCAATATGTGGAATGTTATCCTCTAAGTATTCATCACTTACCTTTATAAATCCTAGGTTTTTGTAGAAGTTTTCTAAGTACTTTTGTGCACTGATTCTGATAATGCTGTCGGGAAAGGAAATAAGCATATGATCAATGGCTTTTTTCATTAGTAAAATGCCTAAATTTTGCTTCCTATATTTAGGATTGACCAATACTCTTCCAATTGAAGGGCAATTTTCATAGGACACATTTGGCGGCAGTAATCGTGCATATGCCAAACAAATATCATTTTCCATTAAAAATAGATGATGTGCTTTAAGGTCTTTATCATCACATTCGGCGTAAAGACATTGTTGCTCAAGCATAAAGACATCAATGCGTACTTGAATAATTCTATACAGCTCTAAAGCTGTTAATTCTTCAAAGGATTTTGATATCCACTTCACTATGTCCTTAATTTAACAATGATTTTACGACCTCTGAAATAGTTCTACCATCAGCTTTTCCAGCTAATTTTTTGTTAGCCTCTGCAATCACTTTTCCCATATCTTTTATAGAAGTTGCTCCTAATTCACTAATAATTAACTTTACAGAATCTTCAATGGCACTTCTGTCTAATTGTTTAGGTAGAAAACCTTCGATGACTTCTAACTCTTCAATTTCAATCTGAAATAAATCGTCGCGATTTTGTTGTTTATAGATTTCTGCTGATTCTTTGCGTTGCTTAGCTAGTTTTTGCAACACTTTTATTTCAATTTCTTCAGTTAACTCTTCTATGTGCCCTTTTTCAGTTTTAGCTAATAGTATAGCTGCTTTAATAGCCCGTAGACCTCTTAATTTAACTGAATCTTTGGCAATCATTGCAGTTTTGATATTTTCGTTTATTTGTGTTTCTAATGACATAATTCTTAGATGTTTTCTCTTTTGATAATTGTTCCATTAGCTTGAGCTGATGGCATTATTAATAAATCATTGATATTTACATGTTTTGGCCTTGAAAGGACAAAAGTAATAGTTTCCGCAATATCCTTACCCGACAGGGGAGTTAAACCGTTATAAACAGATTTTGCCCGCTCTGTGTCCCCGTGAAACCTAACTTCTGAAAATTCGGTTTCAACCATTCCGGGGTTAATGGCCGTTACTTTAATACCTTTTTGTAGTAAGTCAATACGCATTGCTTTATTTAAAGCATCAACTGCGTGTTTGGTAGCGCAGTACACGTTTCCATTTGGGTATACTTCTTTTCCGGCTATTGAACCTAAATTAATAATATGTGCATGGGTACTTTTTTCCATATAGGGAATAACATTTTTTGTCACATATAATAGACCTTTAATATTTGTATCAATCATGCGATCCCAATCCAAAATATTACCATCTTGAATAGGATCGAGGCCTTGACTTAACCCTGCATTATTAATTAGGATATCAATATTTTTCCAAACTGATGGTAAATTTTTCAGTTCATTTTCTACATTCTCCGCATTTCTAACATCTAATTTAAAGAAGTGTACTTCACAACTGGTATTAATTTCTTGAATATTTTGCTTCAGATTTTCCAGCTTATCGGTTCTTCGTGCGCAGAGTAAAAGTCGATATTTACCTTCTTTGGCTAATTCTACTGCACAAGACTCACCGATACCTGAGCTTGCCCCAGTAATTAAGACCGTTCTCATTTTTAGTAATATTTTATATTAAGTAATATTTTCTAATTATTGCATTCGTAAATAGTGCAAAATCCAAAAGTCTGTACTCTTACTTTACATGAACTAAAACCAACGTTTCTGGTGATTTCTGCAAATCTTTCCCCATCAGGAAATTTCGCAACTGACTCAGGTAAGTATTGGTAAGCTCTCTTATCTTTGGATATTAATTTCCCTAAAGCAGGTGTAACCTGATGAAAATAAAAGTGAAATAACTGTTTGATCGGAAATGCAGTTGGATTTGAAAGTTCCAATACAACAGCTTTTCCTCCAGGTTTTAAAACTCTTAATATATCTGTCAAACCTTTTTCAAGATTTTCAAAATTTCGAACCCCAAAAGCAACAGTTATAGCATCAAATGTATTATCGGGGAAAGGGAGTGTCTCGGAGTCCCCCAAAACGACCTCAAATTGATTTTCTAAGCCCCGCTTTTTTATTTTTTCTTTAGCTACATCTAGCATACCCTGGGATATGTCTAAGCCAATTATTTTTTTAGGGTTTAAAATACGAATAGCTTCCAGTGCAAAATCTCCAGTTCCAGTTGCCACATCCAAAATTGTTTCGGGGTGTAAACTTTTTAAAGATCGAATAGCTTTTTTCCGCCAAATCGTATCGATCCCCATTGTCATAAAACGATTTAAAAGATCATATGTTGGCGAAATGTTATTAAACATATCAGCAACTTGTTCTTTTTTACTTCCTTCTTTTCTATAGGGCTTTACCGCAGATGAATCATGTGACATATGTACAAATATACAATAAATAGTAAATAGATATATTTGATTTAAAGACGAGCTATTTAAATGGGAAATATACCTGAATTACTTCGCGAATTGTGTATTGAAATCAAGAATTATTTTATGTATTGATCGGAACCATATAGATGATTTCTATATGGTTATTCACATTATTAAGTATTTTCCACAATTGTTGTAAAGTGTTTATTTTCAATTTACTAATTAGTGATAAAAAAAATTATCAACATCAAATGTTGAATACCATGGTCGCTCTTACTAATGAAGATCAATGATTGCTAAAGTCTAATTCTTTAACTGTTTAAAACTTGTCAAGAAGTCACGTTTAATTTTTCTTACATTTGTTAGCCAATCGGTAAAACGGGGTTGATATGCTGTAGAATTATCTATAGAATTATCTATTTCAATATGTCTTTAGAAAACGAATTTACAAACAGTGCATCAGGTCAACCTGGACGCGCAAACTTCAATAAAAAGCGAACAAATCTAAACAACTTAATAAGTGGTTTAGGTAAATTACCACCTCAAGCATTAGATTTAGAGGAAGCAGTGCTTGGCGCCCTAATGTTAGAGAAGAATGCACTGAGTGAAGTTATTGATATTTTAAAGCCAGAATCTTTTTACAAGGAATCTCATCAAAAAATATTTCAATCCATTTATAACCTATTCCAAAAAACTTCACCTATAGATTTATTAACGGTTGTCTCTGAACTGAGACACATGGGAGCATTAGAAATGGTTGGTGGGGCTTATTATATAACGCAGCTTACAGACCGAGTCGTTTCTGCAGCAAATATTGAGTTTCATGCTCGAATTATTTCTCAAAAATATATTCAAAGAGAATTAATAAAAGTATCTACAGAAATTATAAATGCATCCTATGATGAAACCAGTGATATCTTTGATCTCTTAGATCATGCCGAGAAATCTTTATTTGATATTGCTCAAAATAATTTAAGAAGAGATTCTAGGAAAATGGACGATATCATGCGTGAGGCTATAAATAACTTAGAGCTCTTACGTGATAGAACCGATGGATTAACAGGAATTCCCTCTGGACTAACTGCTTTGGATCGAATGACTTCAGGTTGGCAACCTTCAGATTTGGTAATAATAGCGGCCAGACCAGCAATGGGTAAAACTGCTTTTGTCCTTTCAGTGGCCCGAAATGCAGCTGTCGATCATCAAAAGCCAGTTGCTGTTTTTTCTCTAGAGATGTCATCCGTGCAATTAGTCAATCGTTTAATTGCTGGTGAAACAGAAATTGAACAAGAAAAATTAAAAAAAGGAAGCTTAGCCGATCATGAATGGCAACAACTTCATTCGAGAATTGGCAGGTTAACCGAGGCCCCATTAATTATTGATGATACTCCCGCTCTCAACGTATTTGAATTTAGAGCAAAATGTAGGCGTTTAAAGGCGCAGTACGATATTCAGATGGTAATAGTCGATTACCTCCAGTTGATGCACGGAAAAGCAGAAGGTAAAGGTGGAGGAAATCGGGAACAAGAAATCGGTAGTATTTCACGTGCTTTAAAGTCAGTTGCGAAAGAGTTAAATATCCCAGTATTAGCCCTTTCTCAATTAAGTCGTGCAGTAGAGTCAAGACCCGGAAATAGCAAGCGGCCTATGTTGTCCGATTTACGTGAATCTGGATCTATTGAACAGGATGCTGACATGGTTCTTTTTCTTTATCGTCCTGAATATTATGGTTTAATGGAAGATGAAGAGGGTAGATCTACAGTTGGAGTCGGTGAAGTAATAATTGCTAAACACCGTAATGGTGAAACGGGTATTGTTCCATTACGTTTCATTGGTAAATATGTCAAATTTGTTGATTTAGAAGATGATTTTTCTGGAATGGGAGCTGATTCGGGTAATTTCAGCGATTTTGGCGGTGGTTTCAGTAATTCAATGCAACCATCCACTGATTTTGGTGGACAAGCAGGAGGTATAACTATGCCCTCGAAAATGAATGATATGCCAGATGATGCTCCTTTCTAATCAATTAATATTTTAGTAGAAAAACTGTCCGGTTGAACGGAAATATGTTAAGGAAAGTTAATCCTTAATTTCTATTTTAAATAGTTGTTAAAAAGTAGGGTATTTTTACTAAATTTGGGACTCCCTTTTTAGTGGTAATACTTACATAAATTTAGGAAACTATTTTGGATTATTTAGCAGAATTAAACCCTTCTCAAAGAGCTGCTGTAGAACAGATTAAAGGCCCAGTAATGATTGTTGCTGGAGCAGGTTCAGGAAAAACACGTGTCATTACATATAGAGTAGCACATCTTATAAGGCAAGGAGTCGATCCCTTTAATATTTTGGTTTTAACCTTTACCAACAAAGCCGCAAAAGAAATGCGCGAACGTATTATTAAAGTGGTTGGTTTAGAAGCAAAAAATATTTGGATGGGAACTTTTCACTCGATCTTTGCTCGAATATTAAGAGTAGAAGCTGAACTGATTGGCTATCCTAAGAATTTTACTATTTACGATACAGATGATACCAAAAGTTTATTACGTTCCATTTTGAAAGAAATGAATCTTGATGATAAACTATACAATGTCAACCATGTTTACAGTAGGATATCCTCGGCGAAAAATAATTTGATTTCGCCGCAAGAGTACAATAAAAATGCTGCACTCTTAGCTGAAGACCAATCGAATGGTCGCGGACAATTAGGTGAGATTTATATGATGTATGCGCAACGATGTTATCGTGCTGGTGCAATGGATTTTGACGATCTACTTTTTAAAACTAATGTGCTGCTAAATAAACACCCTGATGTTTTATATAAATATCAACATCAATTCAAATATTTAATGGTAGATGAATATCAGGATACTAATTTTTCTCAATATTTAATCGTTAAACGATTGGCTGCGGTGAATGAAAATATTTGTGTGGTTGGAGACGACGCTCAAAGTATTTATGCCTTTCGTGGTGCGAATATTCAAAATATTTTGAATTTCCAAAAGGATTATCCAGATGTTAAGGTTTTTAAATTAGAACAAAATTACCGTTCCACTAAAACCATCGTTAATGCGGCCAATAGTATTATTGTGAACAATAAACATCAACTTGAAAAAAATGTGTTCTCAGATAACGAACAGGGTGATAAAATCAAGGTGAATCGAGCATTTTCAGATAATGAGGAGGGGAGAATTGTTGCAGAAGCTATCGCAGAAGAAAAGGCACTCAAGGGTGGTGATTATAAAGATTTCGCTATCTTATATAGGACAAATGCACAATCTAGATCTTTAGAGGAAGCGCTACGCAAAATAAACGTACCATATAAAATTTACGGAGGAACTTCTTTTTATCAAAGAAAAGAAATAAAGGATTTAATAGGTTATTTCCGACTAATTTTTAATCCGAATGATGAAGAGGCCTTAAAACGAGTGATTAACTATCCTCGTAGAGGAATTGGAGATACCACTATAGATAAAATAAGGGTTGTAGCAGATCAGCAACAAATTCGTTTATGGGATGTGGTCGTAAATGCACAAATGTTTATGGATGGTAGAAGTGCTGGATCAGTGACAAATTTTGGCTTAATGATTCAAAGTTTTCAAGCACTGGCAAAAACAAACAGCGCATTTGATACAGCCATGTATGTCGCTCAACATTCAGGAATTTTGAAATCACTCTACGAAGATAAATCTGTAGAAGGATTAAGTCGATATGAAAATATACAGGAATTATTGAACGGGATTAAAGAGTTTTCTGAGAGAGAGGATTTGGAAGAGAAAGGCTTAGATGTTTATATGCAGGATATAGCTTTGTTGACAAATGATGACAATGACAAAAATCCAAATGCAGATACCGTTTCTTTAATGACAATTCATTCATCCAAAGGCTTAGAATATCCGATGGTTTTTATTGTCGGATTGGAAGAAAATTTATTTCCATCTCAATTATCCTTAAATTCGCGTACAGAACTAGAAGAAGAGAGACGATTATTTTATGTCGCAGTTACACGGGCAGAAAAAAAATTACATTTGTCTTATGCAACATCAAGATATAGATGGGGTTCTTTAAATAATTGTGAGCCAAGTAGGTTTTTAGATGAATTAGATCCAAGTTGTTTAGATCTTAATTTTAATCCCAAAGGTCAGTCGCGTGTCAACGAGGATTTTAACTCCGAACGTTTAAATTGGCAACGAAAGGGTCAAGAGGATACATTTTCAAAACCAAAACCGAAAGTTCTGAAAACGACTTCAATTTTACCAAAGGCACATGTGCCATCTGTTGGGTTTGCGCCGTCAGATACTTCAAATTTACAAATTGGGATGGAAGTAGAACATCTTCGCTTTGGTTTTGGAAAGGTTATAAATTTGGAAGGCAATAAATCAGATATAAAAGCAACTATTTTTTTCAAAGACTTGGGACAGAAGCAATTGTTGCTTAAATTTGCCAAACTTAGAATTATTGAATAATACCAGTAAAGATTTTAATATATACTGCTCCAAAAAAGGAGTGAAGCATAAGAAATATGATTTTTGATTATAACAGTACTCGACCAAATCTAATTTTAGCAGAATATGGCAGAAATGTGCAAAACATGGTTGACCACATTTGTTCAGTGCAAGATAGAAGTGAACGTAATCGCCTAGCACAGGTTGTTATAGATATGATGGGTGTCCTTAACCCGCACCTTAGGGATGTTTCAGATTTTAAACATAAATTATGGGACCATCTTTATATTATATCAGACTTTAAGATTGACGTTGACTCACCTTATCCTATTCCTAATAAGGAAGAAATACATCATAAACCTCAGCATCTAGAATACCCGAATCATCGAATTAAATTCAAGCATTATGGGTTTACGGTTGAGCAAATGATACAGAAAGCAAAGGCACTTCCGGAATCTGAAATTAAGCAGAAGATGGTTGTTGGAATTGCTAACTTTATGAAAATGGCTTACTTGACATGGAATAAAGATAGTGTTTCAGATGACCAAATTCTACTGGATTTACGAAATCTCTCACAAGGAGAACTGGAATTGCCTTCAGATACAGTTTTAACTAAACTTGATTTTAGAACGCCTCCTCCAGGAAGTCGGACGAAAACAGCGGGCGGGAGCAACTCTAATCAACAACAAGGGAAACATCAAAATAATAACAACAATAAAAAAATGATGAAGCGCCCATCAAATAATAATTACAGTAACAGCAACAGTAATTACAGTAGCAACAACAACAGGAAAAGAAAATAGAAAAAATATATAAATGGAAGAAGCAATTGTCAATTTTAAAATCGTCGATTGCTTTTCCTGTTTATGGACATATACTATACTATGAATGCATTTGAAATATACGGAGGTAAACCTTTAAAAGGTGAAATTATTCCTCAAGGAGCAAAAAACGAAGCTTTACAAATAATATCTGCAGTTCTATTAACTGCAGAAAAAATGCGAATCAGCAATGTGCCAGATATAAAGGATGTTAATAAATTAATAGATTTATTAGCCGCCATGGGCGTTACAGTCTCTCGGATTAATGATGATACGTACGAGTTTGAAGCTAGAAATATTGATATAGAGTATTTTCAGTCTGAAGAATTTAAAGAAAAAGGAGGTAGCCTAAGAGGTTCAATTATGATAGTTGGACCATTATTAGCTCGATTTGGAAAAGCTGCTATTCCAAAACCAGGAGGAGATAAAATTGGTAGGCGTAGGTTAGATACGCACTTTATTGGATTTGAGAAATTGGGGGCGAAATTCGTTTACGACTCAGAGAATCATTTCTTTAACGTTGATGCGACACAGTTAAAAGGCACATATATATTATTAGATGAAGCTTCTGTGACCGGAACTGCGAATATCGTTATGGCTGCAGTTCTCGCTGAAGGAGTTACTACTATTTATAATGCTGCATGTGAACCTTATCTTCAGCAATTATGTAAAATGTTGAACAGGATGGGAGCTAAAATATCTGGAATAGGTTCAAATTTATTAACAATAGAGGGCGTACCATCTTTAAGCGGTACTGAGCATAGAATGTTGCCAGATATGATTGAAATAGGTTCTTTTATTGGATTGGCTGCAATGACGGGTTCAGAAATTACCATTAAAAATGTTTGTTTCAAAGAATTGGGTATTATCCCTACAATTTTTTCTCGTCTAGGAATTAAATTTGAACTTCGTGATGATGATATATTTATTCCAGCTCAAAAATCCTATGAAATTGATACCTTTATTGACGGTTCTATATTAACGATCTCCGATTCGCCTTGGCCGGCATTTACACCTGATCTCTTGAGTATTGTTTTAGTTACTGCTATTCAAGCTAAAGGTAATGTATTAATTCATCAAAAAATGTTTGAAAGTAGATTGTTTTTCGTTGATAAGCTAATTGATATGGGTGCACAAATAATTTTGTGTGATCCCCATAGAGCTGTCGTTATTGGTTTAAATAATCAAAACAAGCTTCGCGGCATAGAAATGACATCACCTGACATACGAGCAGGGGTATCCTTATTAATAGCAGCTTTATCTGCTCAAGGCAAGTCAGTTATTTATAATATTGAACAAATAGAGCGAGGTTATCAAAATATTGAAAATAGGCTAAAAGCTTTAGGTGCAGATATCCGACGTGTTGAAGCGCAACCACTCGGTCATTAGCTCTAATTGTCTGAATAGTGTTAAATAAATTATTTAAAGTTTGAAAACATGTTCAGCAATCATATTTTTGATATAAATTAAATGTTCTAACATATAAACATGAAAAAAATCACATTATTATCCGCCTTAGCTGCAATTATCCTTGCGTCATGTGCTGGCAACCCTGATGGTAAAAAAGCTGAAGTAAAAGATTCAGTTGAATTAACCTCCTCTGAATTAGTAGGTACTACTTATGCAGTAGATACTCAAGCGTCTAAATTAGTATGGAATGGAACTAAAGTTACCGGTGCACATACCGGTACGGTTGATTTTAAGAATGGTGCATTAACCGTTGATAATGGCATAATCACAGGGGGTAATTTTGTATTAGATATGCATACCATCAGTTCAACGGATCTAGAAGGTGAATTTAAAGAAAAGTTGGATGGCCATTTAAAGGCTGACGATTTTTTTGGAACGGAGACACACCCTGAGGCATCTTTTGTTATAACTGAAGTAAAACCGGGGACATCAGCAAATGATCTTCTAATTTCAGGAAATTTAGTTATTAAGGGAATTAGCAAAAATATTACTTTTGATACTAAAATAGCAGAGATTTCAGATACTTCTTTGAAAGCCACCGCAGACTTCAATATTGCCCGCGAAGATTGGGGGGTTTCATATGCAGGTAAAGCAGATGATTTAATCTCAAAAGAAATTAATTTCAAGATTAGCCTTGTTGCTAACAAATAGACCTTATTTGTTTATTTCGAAAGCCTTTAAATGTACTTTAAAGGCTTTCTTTTTTATATATTTCTAATTGAATTCTCTTTCCTTATTTTTGTAATTAAATAAATATTATTTTTTGATGAAAGTTACCCTCCTTTGTGTTGGAAAAACAGATGATAAACATGTTCTCGAAGGTATAGATGTATATAAAAAACGTTTAAAGCACTATACTAATTTCGAGATTGTAATAATCCCTGATATCAAAAACAGTAAAAATCTAACACAAAACCAGCAAAAGGCAAAAGAAGCGGAAATTCTTTTGAAAAATATTAGCAACATAGATTATGTTATTTTATTAGATGAACGTGGGAAGGAATTCAGCTCCATTGAATTTTCTACCTTTCTTGAGAAACAGATGCTATCAAGTGTCACACAACTTATCTTTATCATCGGCGGACCATATGGTTTTGATGATAATATTTACCAGCGTGCAAATTTTAAAATTTCTCTTTCTAAAATGACATTTTCGCATCAAATGATTAGAATGTTTTTTGTTGAGCAACTTTACCGAGCTTTTACTATTTTGCGTAATGAACCATACCATCATGAATAATTTTATGTAAATTTAAACTAAAATACATCTCATATATAAACAGGAGGATATTATGGATCTAGATAAATTTAAGAGAGATTATAAGTATAAAAGCCAAGAAGGGGCCCATGGCTCAGATTATAATAAGTGGATAATAATCATTGGTGGAGCAATTGTTATATTGTTGGCTTATTTGATGAGCTAAGTTATCCCTAATAGGATCTAAAGTGAAAAACCATTGTAAAATTTTGAATTACTCAGCAGAATCATACTTGATTATTTCAGTAATTTGATGTTTCTTTTCATAGAGAGTTTTCATTAAATCTAATGAAATTACCGATCAAGTTCTCTCAGTTGATAAATTGCATTTATATCGTCGTCTGTGATTTTAAAAACTCCTCCCAAGCGACTTGGTCTGTCTTAAAAGTTAACTCTTCAAGTTTCAACTGTGTAATAGGAATCAAACGAAAAGATTGAGATTTTCCTTCTATTGATTTTTCAGTAAAATCGAATGATTTTGTGTTAATTTTGGGATATACAGGTGTTAATGATTTTATTAAGTAATATATCGAAATAATTTGACTTTCATTAAAACTTGACTTTTCGTAAAAATCGGTGGTATAAATGTGTTTTATAACTTCGATATTCATTCCAGTTTCCTCTATATATTCTCGTTTTAATGCTTCGATCAGTCCTTCACCATATTCTAGTCCACCGCCAGGAAATTTTGTAAAAGAGACATTTTCAGTTCTTTCATCACTTATTAAAACCTCTTTCTTATCGTTGATTAATATACCGTATACCCTGATATTAAATAAAAACATAGTGGAATTGTTATAATTAGCTTATCTCGTACTTTAGATTCACCATTAGTTATTCAAAAATCTATTTATAAGTGTCTAATAGAAAGTTTAAAGTGGTTGAAAGCCAGTGCTAACTGATTCTGTTTCTAAGCCGACAATCGAATAATGTTTCGGTAAAAACCATGAGAGTGTTGTCATATGCAGTTTGTATTCCTTTTCGCTTGCGAAATTCTTAGGTGTTATATTAAATACGAGATCTTTTGTTACCTTTTCTTCATCATTATAATTTCTAGCAATTAACATGATCATTGGATTTCTGATGCCGTAATAAAAAAGAAATTCTCTTATTTGTTGTCGAGCATATTGAGGTAATATTTCTTCTGAGGGCTGACCTACTAAAATTTCCTCATCCTTTCCAATTACAAAATCTGTATTGTTACGGGAGAAAATATGTTCATCAGTATAAAATTCATTATTTATTTTCAAGTTTAATAAATCGCCATAACTGAACATCCAATCTGGATTGTCCCTAGAGGTATTTATTGCAACTCCAAAGCCCTTTTGTAGTAACTGAGATAACTGATTTTTAATGACGTAAGCTTGAAAATTTTCATCTTTTTCTACAGTTCGTAAATTAAAGTAAGGAAAACCTTCTGTGCTCATTATAATCTCAGGTTCAGCTAGCGCTAAATTTGCCTCGGCAATATTCTCAATAAAACTTTCAATCCATTTGTTATCTCTTTCCTCTAAGGGGATTGTTACTAAATTGTTTATGACAATTGTCTTCTCCAAATCACCAAAATTTCCTGAATCAGAATGGGCATCAAAAAAATGTAAATTACTCATATGTTATTTGAAAATATGGCTAAAAGTACTGAATATTGTACTAATGTTAAAAGTTTAATTAAAAATAGATAAGATTAAACCTTTCAACAGGCTAATGGAAAACTGGTTTATTTTATTATTTTTGTTAAAAAAGGAAACACTTTAATGTCAGATTTAAATACGACAAGACCAGTGCAATTTAATTCAGCAAAAATAAGCTACGAGGAATTTCGTCAATTATTAGTAGAAGATTATAAACTAGCCGTTGAAAGCCGTTTTGTGAGTTTACTAGGGAGAAGAGAAGTTCTTACTGGCAAAGCTAAGTTTGGAATTTTTGGTGATGGAAAAGAATTGGCACAGATCGCCCTATCAAAGGTTTTTAAACCTGGTGATTGGAGATCGGGATATTACAGGGATCAAACACTTGCTTTCGCCTTAGGAATTAGCTCTATATATAATTTTTTCTCACAATTGTATTCTAACCCAAATTTAGAGGCGGATACTTCCTCAGGGGGGCGTCAAATGGTTGCCCATTTTGCTACACCATTAATTGATGAATCTGGTGACTGGTTAGATCAAACTAAAAGAATAAATTGCTTTTCAGATATTTCAACAACTGGTGGTCAAATGTCTAGAATCCTAGGCCTGGGGCTTGCATCAAAATTATATAAGGATAATCCAGATCTTTCACATAAGACCAATTTTTCAGCGCAGGGTGAGGAAGTTATATTTTGTACAATAGGTAACGCTTCAACTTCTGAGGGTGTATTTTGGGAAACTGTCAACGCCGCTGGTGTAAAACAAATTCCGGTGGTGATTTCTATTTGGGATGATGGTTATGGAATTTCAGTTTCTAACGATATTCAAACGACTAAAGGAAATATTTCAAATTTAATGCGTGGTTTTCAAGAGGATGAAAACGGCTATGGTTTTGAAATATTTCAGGTTAAAGGCTGGGATTATGCAGGATTATGTGAGGTATATGAGAAGGCTGCCGATTATGCCAGATATCACCATAAACCTTGTTTAGTTCATGTAATTGAAATGACGCAACCTCAAGGACATTCAACTTCAGGATCTCATGAACGATACAAGTCAGCAGAAAGATTACAATGGGAGGCTGAATTTGATTGTAATAAAAAAATGCGAGAATGGTTGTTGGATTCAGGAATTATAACTGAGAGTGAAATTAAACAATTAGAACAAGATGCTAAGGATTTTGTCAGGCAGGAGCAAAAAAGAGCTTGGTCTGATTACAGAAAAACTATGCAAGTAGATTTGGATGAAGCTATAGATGTTCTGAAAAATATCGATCATGAAATAGTTGAAATTCCTTTGAAAACTCTTTTGTCAGTTACTGAACCAACTTTAAAAGAAGTATATGTTAATATCCGTCGTGTTATTAGAGAGTTAAGAGGGGTTGAAGTACTCGGAAAGGACAGGTTATTGACATGGTATAAGCAAAGAACGCTTATTAATCAGGAGCGATTTAACGATAAACTTTTTGTAGATACACAGTATTCTCCATTATTAGTTGCTGAGATTCCAGCAATATATGATCATGAATCACGTATAGTTGATGGCAGAGAGGTTTTAAATTCGTGCTTTAGAGCAAATTTTGATCAAGATCCAAGATTAATTGCATTTGGGGAGGATGTTGGAAAAATTGGCGATGTAAATCAAGGTTTCGCTGGATTACAGGAAGAGTTTGGGGATCAACGTATTTTTGATACAGGAATACGTGAATCAGCAATTATTGGAAAAGGTCTAGGATTAGCAGTTAGAGGATTTAGGCCAATTGCTGAAATCCAATATTTAGATTATTTGATTTATGCAATGCCTGTATTAAGTGATGATTTAGCGAGCTTAAGTTATAGAACTAAAGGTAGACAAAAAGCACCCTTAATTATTAGGACAAGAGGCCACCGTTTAGAGGGAATATGGCATTCAGGATCACCTATGTCTGTGCTATTAGGAGGATTGAGAGGTATTCATATATGTGTTCCGAGAAATATGACACAAGCCGCAGGAATGTATAATACATTGTTGAAATCAGATGAACCTGCCCTAGTTATTGAGTGCTTAAACGGTTACCGATTAAAAGAAAAAATGCCGAATAATGTTGGTGAGTTTACGGTACCCATAGGGAAAGCAGAAATATTAAGGGAGGGAAGGGATATAACTGTTGTATCTTATGGATCTACGCTAAGAATTGTACAAGAAGCTGCTATGGAATTAGATAAAATGGGTATTTCCCTTGAAATAATTGATGCTCAATGTTTGTTGCCATTTGATAGAGACGGGTTATGTTCAAAATCTTTAAAGAAAACAAGCAGGTTACTTGTCGTTGATGAAGATTATCCAGGAGGAGCATCTTCCTATATTAGTCACGAAATTTTAGAAAAGCAGGGTGGATATTATATGTTAGATTCGCAACCTAAAACCCTAACCGCAAAAGCTCATCGACCACCATATGGATCAGATGGTGATTATTTTACGAAACCTTCAGTTGATGATGTGATCGAAACAGCTTATCAATTGATATCCGATAGTAATCCTATTAAATACCCTCCTTTTAGCTAGGAGAGTATTTAATTATTACATAGAGAACAAGGAAGCGGCTCCAATTATGGCCGCGTGTTCTTGATATCTTCCAATTTCTATATTGAATTTTTTCAGTACTGATTTGTCAGGAAATACTTTATCCCATGCCTTTACTATATTACCTCCAATGATAAAGGATCGACAATTGTATTTGTTGCTAAAGAAAGTTAAAAAACTTAGTAAATTATTTCTATATTCTGCGAATACCTGAGAGAGTTCATCAAGATGTTCATGATTTTCTAAGATTTCTCGTAAGCCTTTTTCTTTAACACCAGTTAATTGCTCAAATCTTCCAACAAAAAACCTAGTAACCAGAAATTCTTCATAAATGGAATCTTTAAAAGGTGTATTCCATAGGTCAGCATCAAATGCTTTAGCGTTCTTTTGCCACACAGCGCTTCCTAAGCCGGTTCCTAAAGTTATACCTAAGATACGATCGTTATTTTGCATGCCGGATCCATATACTTCTCCCTGCAGGAATGCGGCGGCATCATTGATGTATCGAATACTCATTTCTTTATTTCCTAAACTAGCTTTAATTGGCTCGGAGACATCTAAGTTATAAATACTATCATATTTTGATTGATCTTTCATTAAAGCAACTCCTTTGTCATAATCAAAAGGTCCAGGGGCTGCAATCCCAATTTGGGAGATTGATAAATCGAACTTTGAAAGGCACGATTTCATATTTAATGTCCAATCATGAAAAATCGATTTAGCACTTTCTAATGAATTTACATGTGATCTTGTAATGGTTCCTTCTACAATAGTCCATGTGGATTTTTCAACAATGGCGGAAGTAATATGTGTTCCACCAATATCGCATGAAAGAATATATTTGCTATCGTGCATTATTTAAATAGGCCTTATATTTTAATAGATGGTCTGCTAGTACTAGTGCTGCCATAGCTTCTACAATTATTACAGCACGAGGGACTACGCACGGATCATGACGTCCTTTCCCAGAAATGGTCGTAGCATTACCTTTTTCGTCTACTGTTGCTTGATCTTTCATTATTGTAGCGACAGGTTTAAAAGCAGTTTTAAAAGTAATGTCCATTCCGTTGGAAATACCGCCTTGGATACCACCAGAAAAATTGGTTAATGTTTTTGTTGTTGAATCTTGATTTATAAAAAGATCATTGTGGTCGGACCCGAGCATTTGAGAGCCATAGAATCCCGATCCATACTCGAAGCCATGAACGGCATTGATACTCATCATAGCTTTAGCTAAATCAGCATGCAGTTTATCAAAGACAGGCTCACCTAATCCTACAGGTACATTTCGGATTATTGTTGAAATTCTACCGCCTACTGTATCCCCATTTTTTTTAACCACTTGAATGAATTCTTCCATTTCCTTAGCAGTTGCTGGATCAGCACAGCGAACAATATTTTCTTCCCTACTCTTTAAGAGCGTGTTTAAATCGGAATTGTCCAAATTTGGTGCTTCAATTTTTCCGACACCCGAAACATGCGCAAAAATTTCTATGCCATGTTGTTTTAAGAATAGTTTGGCAATTGAGCCTGCAGCTACTCGAGCTGCTGTTTCTCTAGCAGATGAACGTCCACCACCACGGTAATCACGGATCCCATATTTAGTTTGATAGGTGAAGTCAGCATGAGAAGGTCTGTACTTATCTTGTATATGTGAGTAATCTTTTGAACGTTGATCTTCATTAGGAATTAAAATGGCAATAGGTGTCCCAGTAGATTTTCCTTCAAATATTCCGGACAAAATTTGTGCGGAATCACTTTCTTTTCGTTGGGTGGTAATTTTTGATTGTCCAGGCCGGCGTTTATCTAATTCAGATTGAATATAATTCACATCTAATTCTATAAGTGGGGGGCACCCGTCAATAATTACCCCAATTGCTTGTCCATGGGATTCACCAAATGTTGTAATTTTAAATAAATCTCCAAAACTATTTCCTGCCATAATCTTTTAATGCTCGTAAATATATGAAAATTGCTATTAATTTTTTGACCTTATATTTTTTTAACTTATTCTTCTATTTCAAATCCCTGAGTTTTAAGGTGCTCCCAAAATGTAGGGTAGGATTTTTCGACAACTCGTGGTTCTTCAATAACAATTTGGTTAAAGATTAAAGCTAGAGGTGCAAATGCCATTGCCATTCGGTGATCTTCATACGTTTGAAACGTTATGCTTTGAGGTTTATGAAAATTTGAGGTTTTTAAATGATAGATTTCTCCATCTGCTATCAATTCTACACCAAACTTGGCTATTTCACTTTGCAAAGCATTTATTCTATCTGTTTCCTTAATTTTTAAAGTTTCAAGTCCAGTAAATGTTAGATCTTTCTTCTGTGCTGCAGCTAAAACGATGACGGTTTGTGCTAGATCTGGACATTCTTTAAAATCAAACAATGTTTTAGTCGAAACATTATTTGACTTACGTAAATGAAGGCCATCTTCTTTGAAGCTTGAGTCAACTGAAAAATGTTGCATAATTTCTGCAATTGCCATATCTCCTTGTAAACTCTGTTCCTTTAATCCTGGCAGAATGATATGCCCTTCCTCCGATAGTGCCACCATGGCATACCAATAAGATGCAGCGCTCCAATCAGGTTCAATAAAAAGGGTAGATGACTTGTACTGTTGGTTATCAATCTGTATTTGATTATCTGTAAATACATAGTTAATTCCACATTCATTGAGCATTTCAAGTGTCATCGTTACATATGGGCGAGAAGTCAATTCACCTTGAATATCTAAAATTAAACCTTTTTTTAAATTTGCTGCAATTAATAGGAGTGAAGAAACATATTGACTGCTTATATTCCCTTTGATCGAAATTTGCCTTTTGCTCTGAAACATTCCACCTTCAATAATAAGTGGCGGAAATCCCGATTTCTTTTGATAATGGATATCTGCCCCGAGTTCTTTTAGTGCGTCTACCAGAATACCGATCGGGCGTTCTTGCATCCGCTGGGAACCAGTTAAAATAAAAGTTTCCTTAATTAAATTTAAATACGAGGTAAGAAATCGCATGGCCGTTCCTGCCGGGCCGACATCAATTGAATTATCTTTAATCTTCTTGGTTTTAATTTGAGTCAGAATAGATTGTAAGGTTACTGTATCCGCTGCTTCTGACAGGTTTTCAATTTTTACGACTCCATCACTAAGTGCATGAATAATTAAAGCACGGTTACTCTCTGATTTGGAACCAGTGAGTTGAACCGTACCGTTTATTTTTTTTGTTTTATGTTTTAATTTTAAGCTGTCAGCCATGTTAATTATGCCTCAGTTACCGGTTTTACATTCATAATTGAGTTCTGTTTACGGATGGACTCATTGTGTAATAACTCTAAGTATTTTATTGTGAATTCTTCATCTAAATTAAGAGCTTTCGCTAATTGTACTCTTTTTTGAACGATTTCATCCCAGCGACTAACTTGAAGGATAGTCACATTATTGTCCCTTTTAAATTCACCAATTTTCTCTGCAATTTTCATTCGATCTCCAATCTGTTTGATAAGCTGATCGTCGAGCTTATCGATTTGACCACGAAGTTCTGCAAGTTTATCTTCGAAAGCTGGGTTGTCAGATTCTGGTTTACGAACAGAAATATTCGCTAATAGGTCAGATAATGCTGCTGGAGTAACTTGTTGTTTTGCATCAGTCCAAGCTACAGAAGGATCTATATGTGATTCAATTATTAAGCCCTGCATATCCATATCCATTGCCTTTTGTGTAATATATGGAATCAACTCTCTATTTCCGCAGATATGACTTGGATCATTAATTATTGGTAATTCAGGAGCAATGGTTTTTAATTGTATAGCTAAATCCCACATAGGTTCATTACGAAATGCCGTTTTCTCATAAGAAGAGAAACCACGGTGAATCGCTCCTATTTTTTTTATTCCTGCTCTGTTAACTCTTTCTAAAGCACCAATCCATAATGATAAATCCGGATTAACAGGGTTTTTAATTAATACCGGAACATCAACGCCTTGTAAGGCATCTGCAATTTCTTGAACTGTAAAAGGGTTTGCTGTCGAACGAGCTCCGATCCATAAAATGTCGATACCAGCTTCCAAAGCTTCTTCTACGTGTTTTGCTGTTGCAACTTCCGTAGCCGTTAATAAACCAGTTTCTTCTTTGGCTCTTTTCATCCATTGTAATCCAATGCTTCCGATGCCTTCAAATTCTCCCGGACGAGTACGTGGTTTCCAGATACCTGAACGTAATACATTAACTTTTCCGGTATTTGCTAATAGATGTGCTGTAGATACTAATTGTTCTTCAGTTTCTGCACTACATGGACCTGCAATGATTAGGGGCTTATCTCCTGTATCAATCCAAGATTTTAAAGGTAATATGTCTAATGAATGTTTCATTGTCGTATGTTTTATGTTTTTATCTAGTTAGTTGATTTAAATTTTCTCGTTTTTAATATATTCTCCCATAATGCTAAAGTTCACGGTGTGTTTTAAGACTTTGCGAATTGCTGCATCATAATCTGCCTGTTTTTTCCATTCAACATCGACATAGAAATCATATTCATTTCTACGACCAACAACCGGCATGGATTGAATTTTACTTAGGTTGACGTTTTGTTCTGCAAAACATTGCAACACTGTTGCAAGAGCGCCAATCGTATGGGATGTTTGAAATGACAGGGATGCTTTATTTATGTTACTGTGTTCTTCTAATTCATTTGAAAGAATTAAAAACCGAGTTGAATTTTTTTTGTTTGTTTCAATTCTTCTCTCTATAATTTCTAATCCATATAGTTCTGCAGCTGCCTCACTTGCTATCGCGGCAGTTTTTGTTAATTTTTCATCAACAATTTTTTTTGCACAGGCGGCAGTATCCATTCCCTCATTGATCGCCCAATCAGGATGATCACCTAAAAATTCATCACATTGACGAATAGCGATTGGGTGAGATTCAACCGCATTGATATCTGAAAGTTTGACGCCTGGAAGTGCTAAAAGATGTTGATGTATGTTTAAATAAACTTCCCCAATTATATGGAATCTAAAATCTCGAAGTAAGTTATAATTAGGTAAAATACTCCCAGCTATAGAATTTTCAATTGCCATAACTACGTAATCTGCCTTGCCTTGTTTAAGCAAATCACACGTTTTTTTGAATGATTCACATTCAAGTGTTTCAATCTCTTTTCCGAAGTATTTAAAAGCAGCCTCTTCATGGAAAGAAGCCTTAACTCCTTGTATGGCAATTTTTATTTTTTCGTTCATTATATTTTGTAATTCGTTTTTCAAAAAAAAAGTTCCAAACTTATTAAATTTTGGAACTCCATATATTTTGCCGCAGAATATACTAGTTCCTTCTTTTATTTTTAAAATAAAAGAACCAAAAATTCGTATAGTTCGTTTGCGTCTGCATTCTCATTTAATTTGCTTCAAATATATAATTATTTTATATTAAATGCAAAATATTTTGAAATAAAATGTCTTCTAATTAAAGAAATAATATGTGTATTTTGCTGTTTTATTCGTTGTATTTTTTGGATAAAAACATCATTGTTTTTAGCATTTATTTGTTTGTAAATTAATGTTTATTTTTTGCTTTTTTTTTATAAAAACTTAGTTTAAGTTGCTTAATGACTATTAAAACTTTTTTTATATCTAGATAAATAGTTAAATAAATAGCGGTAAAAATACTCGTTTTTTTATTGATTTTATTGTTTATTTTAGTGATATTTTATTGCAAATATTATTGCTATTTTTAAATATTTTAGAGCTAAATTAATGCTTACATACAGAGTTGTACCTAGATGATAAATAGTAATATTTTATTCTTGATTTGGATTAGTTCTCCAGAAAGGTAAAAAAAATTATATTTGCGGATACAAGTATTGTTAACAAGTATGTTCTACATTTTAATTTCTGTTATTTGCTCAGTCACTGTTTCTGTTATTATAAAATTAGCAAAGCAACAGTCCATTAATTATTTACAATTATTAGTCTGGAACTATCCAGTGGCTTTACTTTTAACTTTTTTTGTTCTCAAACCAGAGATTATTACTTGGCAAACCAACTTACCATGGCATCTTTATCTTCCGTTAGCTTTCTTGTTACCTTTTATTTTTATTTGTATTGCGTTGTCTATTCGTTTTGGTGGAATTGTTAAAACAGAAATAGCGCAGCGATTATCTTTATTTATTCCTTTAATTGCAGCCTATCTGTGGATGAATGAAGCAATGCTTCCTAACAAATTTATCGGTATAGCAGTTGGGCTAGTAGCCATCGTATTTTCAATCGGTTGGAATAAGGCTTCTAGATATGTCACAACAAAAATATGGATTTATCCCACTATAGTTTTTATTGGTATGGGAATAATTGATATACTTTTTAAAAATGTGGCGCAGTTATCGGATATTACCTACATGTCTTCTTTATGGATTGTATTTACACTTTCTTTAGTATTCGCTATCCTTTTTCTTTTATATTTAATCGTAATAAAAAGACAAAGTTTTGATTTATTTGCGATATTATACGGAGCTGTTTTGGGTGTTTTTAATTTTGGTAACATCGTTTTCTATATGAAGGCACATAAGGATTTACCTGATAGCCCTTCTATCGTATTCTTAGGTATGAATATTGGCGTGATTGCATTAGGATCCCTTGTCGGATTGCTTATCTTTAAAGAACAGCTTAGCATTTATAATAAGATTGGTGTATTTTTAGCAATAATTTCAGTAATCTTAATTGCGTATCTGTGAGTTCAAGCGAATATATCTATAAAACAATCCAAGAGCCCGCTTCGGGTATATTTAGAGATAAAGGAAGTAAGTTTATTGGCTACGCATTCCCTTTTGAGAATGAATCTATATTAAAAAATATATTAACAGATATTAAAGGAGAACATCCAAAGGCTCGACACTTTTGTTGGGCTTATAGGTTATCTCCTGATCGAGAAGTGTATCGCTTAAGTGACGATGGTGAGCCATCGGGTACAGCTGGTCGACCTATTTTGAATTCTTTGCTTTCAAGTGATTTAACTAATATTCTTGTCGTCGTTGTCCGATATTTTGGGGGGACTCTTTTAGGAGTTCCAGGCTTAATAAACGCATATAAATCGGCCTGCCTTGAAGCACTTTTGGGAGCAACTGTCCTGGAGTGCACTGTTAACGATATTTACAGTGTTACATTTGATTATATTCAAATGAATGATATCATGCGAATAATTAAAGAAAATAATATCAATATTATTGGTCAAAGTTTTGATACAACCTGTCTACTTGATCTTGAAATTAGTAAGTTGCAATTAGATATCGTTCTAGAGAGATTGAATAAAATATCTGGAATAGAATTAAATTATAAACGGACCATATGATTAATGATTCTGAATTGATTTTAAATGCGGATGGGAGTATATATCACCTAAATTTATTGCCAAGTGATATTTCTGATACAATAATTTTTGTAGGTGATCCGGATAGAGTTGTTGAGGTTTCCAAATATTTTGACACCATTGAAATTAAAAAGGGAAAACGAGAATTTATTACACATACAGGTACAGTAAGAGGGAAGCGAATATCTGTTATATCTACCGGAATTGGTACGGATAATATTGATATTGTTTTAAATGAATTGGATGCTTTAGTGAATATTGATTTTAGTTTAAAATCAATAAAACAGGACATTAAATCTTTAGATATTATCCGTATTGGGACATCTGGCTCCATTCAAGGAAATATAGCAATGGGTACTATTATGGCATGTGATTTTGCAATCGGTTTTGATGCACTCATGCAATTTTATATAAAAACATATTCACAGCAAGAAAAAGAGATTCAAGATGCAATCATTACATCTTTTGATGAATTAACTTTTCATCCCTATGTTGGACATGCTTCACCGAAATTACTCAAAAAATTTGCATTTGATTTACCAATTGGAATAACAATGACTGCTCCCGGTTTTTATGGACCGCAAGGTAGAAGTCTAAGGACTAAGAATGTTTATCCTAATTTGATTAAAGAGGCCAATTTGTTCACAGTTATGGATAGAAATATTACCAATATAGAAATGGAAACTGCTGGTATTTATTCCTTATGCAATATGTTAGGTCATCATGCAATATCTATTAATGCAATTTTAGCAAGTAGGGTAGTTGAGTCTTTTAGTCAAAATCCACATGCTATTATTGATAAAGCGATTCGTCTAATTTTGGATCGGATTTAAAGTCTAAATTCCGATTGTTCCTTTTCTAGATGAATCAAATCGTAATAAAATAAACAACAAAATTGTAAATGACCAAAGGGAGGATCCACCATAACTAATGAAAGGTAATGGAATTCCGATCACTGGAACGATGCCGATAGTCATTCCTATATTTATAAAAAAGTGAAAAAATAAGATCGAAGCTACTCCATATGCATATATCCTAGCGAATGCTGTTCTCTGTCTCTCCGCTATATTTATCAAACGTATGAGCAGGGTGAGGTAGAAACCAATTAAAACTACTGAACCTACGAACCCCCATTCTTCTCCAATAGTACAGAATATGAAGTCAGTGCTCTGTTCCGGTACAAAATTATATTTTGTCTGTGTGCCCTGAAGATATCCTTTACCAAATAATTGGCCAGATCCAATTGCAATCTTTGATTGATTTAAATTGTAACCTTGACCTTTAGGATCATCCATTTTTCCCAGTATTACGTCAATCCTATTTCTTTGATGGGATTGTAATATGTTTTCATAAGCAAAATCGACACATAAGACGTAAACAGAGGATACGAGCAAAAGAACCAACATATTAATAACATTCTTTCTTTTCTTTCTCAATATAAAAGCGAAAAATCCACAGATTAATGTAATTAGTCCAATAATTATCCACTGGTTAAGTAGCAATGCCAATACAAATAAAAAGATGGCTAATGCCCCAAATATTAAAACACCTGTACTTAAGTATCCTTCACGATAAAAAACAAAAATTAGCGCAAAAAAGGCTAATGCTGAACCAGTATCTGGTTGCAGCATAACGAGCACTACAGGAAAAAGTATGATGGATACTCCAATAAAAAGGGTTTTGAGATTTGGATTTTTATTTGTCTGATTACTTAAAAAATAAGCCAAAAGCAAACATGTTGCTAGCTTTCCAAATTCCGAGGGCTGTAATCTAAAACTACCTAATGGTATCCATGCTTGATTACCACCTACATTCCTTCCTACAATTAATACGACAATGAGTAGAATGATAACAACAATATAGATAATGGGAGCGGAGGAAATAAAAAAACGAGAATCAATAATTAGAATACTTATACCTATAATTAAGGCTGTAAAAATATAAATGCTCTGTTTCCCATAGTTGGTTGCTAAATTAAATAATCCAGGATTCTCCGGATCGAATACAGCCGCATGTATATTAAACCATCCAATTAAACATAAGGAAAACCACAATGCAATTGTAATCCAATCGATCCTACCAAAAAAACTTTTGTTTTGAACGTTATTCATGGTTTCTTCTTAATTGACTATGATGTACAACTACGTAAGATTCCTCTTTTTTTGTTGGATTTTTTGCCGCAGATCTATTTAATGTGTTTTTATCTTTAGTTAATTCTTCTTTCTCTTTTTTAGGTTTTTTGAGTTCTGGTAGTAAATTTCCATTATATATTCGGTCCTGGATATATTTAGGTAAAGTTATCGTATCGTTTATGTATTTTTCGACTAACATGCTGGCCATCGGTGCAGCCCATGTCCCTCCATATCCAGCATTTTCTACAAAAACAGCAATTGCAATTTTCGGGTTATCTCTAGGAGCAAAAGCAAAGAACACTGCATGGTTTTGACCATGAGGATTTTGTACAGTCCCTGTTTTTCCGCACATTTCAATTCCTGCTATCCGAGATGCAGCGCCTGTACCACCTTGATTGACGGCCTGACTCATACCTTCAATCACCGGTTCATAATATTTGGCATCGACGCCAGCAGAAATTTTTTCGGTAAATTCTTCTTTTACAATTTGTTTTTCTCCAATACCTTTAATTAAATGCGGACGATAATAGAATCCTCTATTGGCAACAATTGCCATAATATTGGCCATTTGTAAAGGTGTTATTCCTAATTCTCCTTGACCTATAGATAAGGAAATATTGAATCCTGATCGCCAAGCACCGCTTCCATAACGTTTTGTGTAAAAATCTGACGTAGGAACTAAGCCTGGCTTTTCTCCTGGCAAGTCAATGCCTAAAGTGTGTCCTAACCCAAATTTACTTAAGGATTCACGCCACAAGTCATATGCTTTAGGTCCACTCATACCTCTTGAATCTATCATTTTAGCATAGGTGTAACCATAATAAGTATTACAGGACATTTTTATGGATTTAACTAGACTAGTTGCCCCATCAACATGTGTACACCGCATTACTGCTCGTCCTCGCCCATACCGATATCCGCCAGGGCAGTAGAAAACAGTGTTTTGGTCGATAACTCCAGCTTGTTGCGCGGTCAATGCAGATACAACTTTGAATACAGAACCTGGTGGATAAGATGCTTGTATAGGGCGATTGAATAAAGGTTTTGTTTCATCTTCCAGCAGTTTCATGTAATTGTTCCCTAAATCCCTGCCAACCATTAAATTTGGGTCATAGGAAGGACTACTAACAAAACTTAAAATTTCACCAGATGAAGGTTCTATAGCAACGATAGAGCCCATCTTGTTTTTCATCATTTTTTCGGCTAAAATCTGAAGATCCATATCAAGAGATGAAATTAATTCATCTCCAGTTACTGCAACTGTGTCATACTTCCCATCCATAAATTTACCTTGAGGTCTATTTAACGCGTCAACCATTTGGTTTTTTACGCCTCGTTTTCCTCGAAGAAGATCCTCATATGCTCGCTCAATTCCCGATGCACCAATATAATCTCCAGGTCGATAAAAACCGTTAGATTTTTCGATGTCACGATCATTTACTTCCTGAATATAACCAAGAAATTGACTTGCTATACTGTCAGGATAACTTCTAACAGTTCGATTTTGCGTGTAGAAACCCCTGAATTTATAGAGATGCTCCTGTAGTTTTGCATAAGTGGATGATGATAGTTGCTTCATAAATTGTGAAGCTCGGTAGGGAGAGAACGATTTTGCCTTTTGCATTCTAGTTTTGAAATCAATCGTATCGATTCCAATAAGGCTGCAAAATAATAAGGTATCTAAATCTTTAACTTCTCTGGGAGTAACAAGCAAATCGTAAACAGGTTCGTTTTGAACCATCACTTTTCCATTTCTATCTAATATTATGCCTCGAGCAGGATATACTATCACCTTTCTCATTACATTATTATTAGCAGATAATAAATAGCTCTCGTCTATTATTTGGATATAAAAAAGTCGTGCAACAATTATTATTGCAATAGAAATGAAAATTCCTTGAATGACATATTTACGGTTAAAGTAACTATTGTTCATGAATAAAGTCCGTGTATTTAATTACTTAATAAACGAGATTTTCTTTTATATCCCAATAAACTAATTAGCATTATTAACAAGATAGTAAAAATACTACTCAATAAAATACTAAGTAAAGTGCTTTGATAATTAGAAAAGCTAAAGTATTCAACATGTAATAAAACAATATGATGAATTAATGTTCCTATGGAAATGTAGGAAAAAAACCACTTAGAACCCATGTTTCCTAAAGAAGGCGTGTCAAATGAGTTTTGAGCATCAACATCTAAGGTTATTTTATAAAAAAATATCCTAAACCATACTAAAGCGACCCCGGCAGCAGCATGCACACCAATTGAATCGTAGAATGCATCAATGGTTAAGCCTGTTAAAAAAGCCAGTACATATAAAATAAAATTAGGTGTACTTATGGGAAACAAGAAAATAATTAGAATATAGGGGAAAGGGGAGGCCAAATTGTAGTACCCAATATTTTTGAACAAAACAACCTGTAATGCAATTAGTGCAACAAAACGTAAAATATTTAATAAAAGAATTCTACTCATTATTGTCTTCTGTCAACGCCTCTAATTTATTTTTTTCATCTTCTAAAAGATCTTTTACAACATATACATGATTGATATTGCTGAAGTTTGTTTTTAATTTTATTCGCACATCTAAAAAGCTTTCGCCGGAAGTCAGACCTGTTTCCTCAACCTGACCAATTTCTATTCCCTTTGGAAATAATGAAAATCCAGATGTGTATACTTTTTGACCTTTTTGTATAATTACATGATTTGGAATATCTCGAACTAATGCGAATCTCGGGTCAATATTATCGCCCCAAACCAGGGATCCAAATACATTTAAGGTATCTAACGTTACCGAAATTCTACTATCTGGATGTAGAAGCGATTGGATGGTGCTAAAATTATCAGAAACATTCAATACAATACCGACAACTCCATTAGAGGTAATCACTCCCAGACCTTTTTCGATACCTTCTTTTTTTCCTTTATTAATCGTGATAAAATTACTCTTTTGGTGTGTACTGTTATTTACTACTTCAGCCATGGTAAAAAGATATCTATTTTGCTCTAGTGAGTCTTCTATCTGAATAGAATCTTTCGTGTCTAAAAGAATATAATTTTGTAGTTGCTGTCTTAAATGTGCATTTTCCTGAGCTAAATTTTTATTTGTTTCATCTAAAGCTAGGTAGCTTTTCCATGAATTTAATTTATCATAAAATGAACCGACTACGATATTGGAGGAATTTATAAAAGTTGTCCGTTGAAAACGATTATTTTGAACAACAAATAGCAGGGAGGCGGTGAAAAATAGAATAAACCAGAAAAAGGCGTTGTATCTTACCAAGAAAAGCCACAGGTTTTTCATTATTATTCTTATTTAATAAATACGCGATATAATATTAAAAACATTATATCGCGCACTTTTAATTATTTTAAATATTACTGCATTAAGAATTTGAAGCGACCAATGTTTTTTAAAGCAATACCCGTTCCACGAACAACCGCACGAAGTGGATCCTCTGCTACATGTACAGGTAACTTAGTTTTCGCTTGAATTCTTTTGTCTAATCCTCTTAATAATGCACCCCCACCTGTCAAATAAATACCAGTTTGATAAATATCTGCTGACAGTTCTGGTGGAGTTATTTCCAAAGCTTTCAATATAGCTTCCTCAATTTTTGATATAGATTTATCTAAACAATGCGCTATTTCGGTATATGAAACCGTGATTTGTTTAGGAATTCCAGTCATTAAATCTCGACCTTGCACCGCGAAATCTTCTGGTGGCTCAGTTAATTCAGGGAGAGCTGCACCAACTTCTATTTTGATTTTTTCAGCAGTTCTATCACCAATCATAATATTATGTTGTCTTCTAATGTACTGCACAATATCTGAATCAAAATTATCTCCAGCCACACGAATAGATTGATCGCATACGATTCCAGATAAAGCAATAACTGCAATTTCTGTTGTTCCACCGCCGATATCGATAATCATATTACCTACAGGTTCTTCTACATCAATACCAATTCCAACTGCAGCTGCCATTGGTTCGTGTATTAAATAAACTTCTTTGGCCCCAGCTATTTCAGCCGAATCACGTACAGCGCGTTTTTCAACTTCAGTAATTCCTGAAGGAATACAAACGACCATTCGTAATGATGGAAAAAACCAACTCTTACCATTATTAATCAATTTAACCATTCCTCGGATCAAATGCTCTGCAGCTGTAAAGTCTGCAATTACACCATCCCTAAGTGGTCTTACTGTTTTAATATTATCATGAGTTTTTCCCTCCATTTGCATCGCTTGTCGACCGATAGCGATTACCTTATTTGTTGTGCGATCAAATGCTACGATTGACGGTTCATCAACTACCACTTTATCATTATGAATGATCAGGGTGTTAGCTGTGCCTAAGTCTATTGCAACTTCTTGTGTAAACCAATTAAAAAGCCCCATTTAGTTGTCAGAGTATAATATATATTGTAAATGCAAAACTAATGAAAAAAAATGGTTTTATGTTAAGCCATTGGGAGAAAAATCGTCTTTTAAAAAAACAATTTTAGTCTAATTTCGCGACGTCTTTTATTGTATAGTTACACCAATATAATAATTAAAGGTATCTACCTTTAAAGTTTCCTTTGTTAGCCCTTTAAATTTCATGTATTTGAATTCGGTATTCGGTCTTATTAAGATTCTATTGCCATATTGATCAATAAGATGGACAGGCATATCAAAACCTTTTACCTCCGACACCCAACGAATCATAAATTCTCCGGGTGAATCTTCGATTATCTCTAGTGTAGGAATTGAAGTTCTTCGAATATATTGCTCGAATGTCCGCGTGAAATCAAATCCAGATTTCGTGTTTAAATAAGTTACTATATCAGAGTAATTTACGGTTTTCAAATGAAATTCTTCATTAAGTCCCCGTAAAATTTCTTTCCACCTTTCATCATCGTCAATTATTGTTCGCAGCATATTATGAAAAACCCCACCTTTATTGTACATATCTCCAGAACCTTCTTTATTGACATGGTATGGTCCCTGTAGAGGTATGTCATTTTTTATTCCTCGTCGATTTCCATTTATATAGGACTGGCTAGCTTCTTTACCGTAGTAATAATCGATAAAGAGGGCTTCGGAATAATTGGTGAAACTTTCATGAATCCACATATCTCCTAAATCTTTTGCTGTTATATTATTGCCAAACCACTCATGACCAGATTCGTGTACAACAATGAAATCCCATTTTAAACCCCAACCTGTTTGTGATCCATCGCTACCCAAATATCCATTTTTAAATTTATTTCCATATGCTATAGCACTTTGATGTTCCATGCCCAAATGAGCCGTTTCGACAAGTTTATAACCATCTTCATAAAAAGGATAAGGACCAAACCAATGTTCAAACGCTGTTAATGTTTCATTTGCATTTTTTTTCAAATAACTAATTTTGGATTTATTTTCTTTAAGAATATAATAATCAACTGATAAGGGTCCATCTTCACCAGCAAATGTTTCTTTAAAATGAGCGTAATCACCTATATTTAAAGCGACGTTATAATTATTTATTGGATTGCTGACCTTCCAATGGTATTTCGTGAAACCATCTTCCAATTTTTCTATAGTTATTAACTTGCCATTGGAAACATTCATCACCTCATTGGGAACTGCTACTGAAATCATCATACTATCCGGTTCGTCGGATTGATGATCCTTATTTGGCCACCACACACTTGCTCCTAATCCTTGACAAGCGGTTGCAACCCATGGTTTTCCTTTACTGTCTTTTTTCCAGTCAAACCCCCCATCCCATGGTGCACGAGTAGCTTGAATAGGATTTCCAGAATAATAAACTTTGAATGAATCAATTTTGCCAATTTCCAGCTCGGTCGGAAAGTCTACAAAGACGGCATTATACTCCCTTGTAAAAGTCAACGGTTTGCCGTTGTACTCGACCTTTTCTACGCTTAAATTGTCAAACAAATCAACTTGTAACCTCTTAAAAGGTTCAACTACTTTAAATTTAATTTTGTTATTTCCTGATATAAATTTTTTGTCTATATCTACCTTTATATCTAAGTGATAATAAAGTACATCATAACAGGTCCGTAATGGTGTAAGTTTTCCCCTTAGTGAATCTGCTCTATTATATATATCTTTTGCTTTCATTAGTTGAGCATAACTCATATTAATGATGAACAAGAATAGTAATCCTAGTAAAATAGGTCTTAAATTAATCATGCGTTGAATTAATTATTTTAGGTATTATAAATTCTTTTTTTTCGAGTTTCGAAATAACCTTCAATTTGTGCTAGATCCATTGCATTTAAACATTTTTCCTTTGTTAAACCGCCTTTTCTTGCCACGTAGACTCCATATTGCATGTCTAAAAAACCATCCTTCCTGTGAGCATCGGGGTTAATGGATAAGATTACACCTTTTTCCAGTGCGTACTGGTGCCATCTCCAGTCTAAATCTAGACGAAGAGGGTTTGCATTAATTTCAATAACTACTTGATTTGCAGCGCAGGCGTCAATAACTTTTTTATAATCTATTGGGTATCCTTTACGAGATAACAATAGTCTACCAGTCGGATGTCCCAGAATGGTCGTGTACCTATTTTCTACAGCTTTTATGATTCTTTGGGTGGCCTTACTTTCATCCATTTTTAGATTACTGTGCACAGATGCAACAACAAAATCAAATTGGGAAAGGATCTCATCGTTGTAATCTAGTGAGCCATCGGAAAGAATATCTGATTCAATTCCTTTAAAAATTTTAAAAGGTGCTAATTCTGTATTTAATATGTCAATTTCCCTCCACTGTGCTTCTAAATTTTCTACCTTAAGACCATTTGCATAAACAGCGGATTTAGAATGATCACATATTCCTAAATATTGTAAAGCCAAATCTTCTTTACAGTAAGTGGCCATTTCTTTTAATGTATGAACACCATCACTATAGGTGGAGTGGTTGTGCAGTGTTCCAAGTAAGTCACTATACTCAATTAGGGTAGGCAATTGATTTGATTTTGCCAGATTAATTTCATTATTTCCTTCTCTGAGTTCTGGCTCAATATATGAGAGACCTAACGACTCATAAATATGTAATTCAGATTGTTTTGTGGTAATTGCTCCAAGTTCTAATAAGGACTTCACGTGTGCCAACGATCCTGTTGTGATGAGTAGGTCTTTAGCAAAGTTAATTTTAGAACTAGAAATAACACTAAAGGGAAAACCATTATTATCCTTAAAACTTATTTTCTCTGAATCATTATTGACGTCAAATTCAAAAGATAACGATTTTATAGCTTTCAATACTAGTTGCTTCTCTGCGTCAAGGATGATTTCTACTTTTTCTATAACTTCCAGTTTCCTTCTAAAATCACCTGTAAAACTGACTTGGGCATCAGGAAAAGTATTGATTAAATGTGCGAGGATCAGGTCTGCGGATGGTTTAACTTTAGCATATAAAAACCAACCCTGGCTTGCGATTGTAAATTCAATAGCTTTTATAATATCATTTTGGGTTTTCAAACCAAACCCTTTTGCTTGAATTAGTCGATTTTCATTACAGGCATAATATAATTCTCCAACGGATTCAATTTCGAGGTCCTGCCAGATTATAAGTATTTTTTTGGGCCCAAGGCCTTTTATTCTAAGCATTTCTACTATACCTTCGGGTGTTTCAGCTAAATACTTTTCCAATTCAGGAAATGTGCCCGTGGTAACGATTTGTTTTATTTTATTTGCCGTACTAGGTCCAATGTGGGGTTGTTCGCTTAATTCTTCTAAACTTGCTTGAGTAGCCAAGAAAGGTAGCTTCTCTATTCTAAATGAAGCATTAGTCATAGCTTTAATCCGAAAGGAATTTTCCTTATGCAACTCCATTAAATGTCCGCATAATTTAAATAATTTGGCTATGTCTTTGTTCTCCATGATATGCATATGTTTGTTCAATTTCAAAAATACAAATCCGTTCCTAGATTTAAGACTTAAGTAGAAATAATTGTCCGAGCAGGTACTTTATAGAGATTAACCTAAGGCATTTATTTTATTTAATATTAGTAATCTCACTATTTGATGTAAGGTTAGGTGATAAAATAGGTTTAATAGCCAATAAATTATGCTATAGACTGACTTGCCCAAAGCTAAATGCATATTACCTATTGGCTGCTTGTCATTTGTCTTAGCGATATAATCGCTTTTGGGAAATAATATAAAAAGTTAACAGAAGAAGAATTAGCAATTTAATTGCCGTAACAAGTAAGGCAACTGTGCGTCAAAATAAGAGTAATTTGACGCACGTTAATCAGTCTTGTGATTTTCTACCGTACTTGAATTAGTTTCGGCGCGTTGATATTTATGAATAATTAAACGAATACCTGAATTTTTAGTTAGAAATTTAATTGACCAGTTGACAAAGGTTACCATTCGGTTTCTAAATCCAAATATGGAGACTAAGTGGACAAACATCCAAGTTAGCCAAGCTATAAATCCTTTTAAATGTAAATTTCCCATATCAACTACTGCACGATTTCGACCTACCGTGGCCATTGAACCCTTGTCAAAGTATTTAAATTTCTCTACTTCTGTATGACCACGTAGGATATTAAGGATATGTTTTGCAACAAATTTTCCCTGTTGCTGTGCAACTGGTGCAACACCAGGTAAACCACGGGGATTATCTTCCGTTATCATAGCTGAAACATCTCCTATTGCGAAAACATCCTTTAATCCGATAATTCTACAAGATTCATCCGTTTTAATTCGATTTCCGCGTTCTATATTTTTGGGGTCTATTCCTTCGGGCATTTGTCCCATAACACCAGCTCCCCAGATTACAGTTTTAGTCGGGATTTTTTCACCTGAAGACAACGTAACTGTGTTACCATCATATTCCGTTACAACCGTATTCAGTATTATTTTTACACCTAATTCGGAAAGATATCTTTCTGCATCAACTGATGATTTTTCTGATAAAGCCCCTAAAATTTTACCCGTGCCTTCTATTAAAAAGACTTTCATCTCATAAGTTGATAATTCAGGGTAATCTTTCTTGAGCATATGTTGTTGATATTCAGCAATTGCACCAGAAAGTTCGACACCAGTAGGCCCGCCTCCAACAATAACGAAATTTAAATAACGTTCTCTATCGTCTGCATTTTTTCTCAGAACCGCCTCTTCTAAGTTTTGTAATGTATAACTGCGGATATTTAATGCTTCTACAATGTTTTTCATGGGTAGAGCATACTTTTCCACCTCTTTGTTACCAAAAAAGTTAGAGGTAGCTCCTGTGGCAACGATTAAATAATCATAGTCATAATCTGCCACAGAGGTATGAACCATTTTCTGTTCTGTATCTATCTTTAAAACTTCAGCCAATCGAAAACGGAAGTTATGCTGGTTCTTAAACATTTTTCGAACCGGAAAAGAAATGGAATCAGAAGCTAATGTACCTGTTGCAACTTGATACATTAATGGTTGAAATGTATGATAGTTATTACGATCTATTAATAAGACCTCTACCTCTTTATTTTTCAATTGTCGAGCAACTTCTACACCACCGAATCCTGCACCAATAATGATTACCCTAGGGAAGTTTCTTTCAGAACGATTTAGTAACATACACTATGTTGTTAAAATTATTATAAAATAAAATACAAATATCTGACATTTTCTCTCATTATCTATAATATTATTACCATTTATTAAAAAAAATAACAGCCTTATCAACCCTTTATAGGTTTAAATGATTTGTATTCAAAGGATTGTAATGATTATAGTTAGTGTAAAAAGTACACTTTTATTCCTCGGAGCTACCCTTAATTTTAATTGCCAGTCCATTATTGTTTTGATTAAGTCGAATCTGACACGAAAGCCTACTATTTTCATCAGCATCAGGTAATGTATCGAGCATATCGAGTTCCTGATCTTCCGGAATTGCAAGGTTCTCCAATCCTTTTACAATTTCAATATGACATGTTGCACACAATGCCATACCACCACATGTGGCTAAAATATCATATTCTGAAGCTTTTAAAATTTCCATAAGACTTAAACTTACGTCGGTTGGGACAATAATATCCTGGCTTGCTCCAGACCGATCTTCAATTTTTATTGTGATAAGATTTTCCATCATTAAAATGCGTTAACACCATTTACCGTTGTATATTTAAAACTTAATTTTCGTTCAGGGTAGACAAATTTAAAAGCACTTTGAACCATTAATGCAGCCTCATGATATCCACATAGGATTAGCTTAAGTTTACCCGGATATGTGTTAATATCACCTATTGCGTAAACTCTATCGATATTAGTAGAATAATCTGTCGTATTAACTTCAATAGCATTTTTATCAATTATTAAGTCCCAGTCGGCGATCGGACCTAATTTTGGACTTAAACCATAAAGAGGAATAAAATGATCTGCATTAATAAGAATTTCTTCTTTGTTTAGATCGGATAGTGCTATATTTTGTAAATGGTTTGTACCATTTAATTGGACTAATTTATGCGAAAGTAACAAGTTAATTTTTCCATTTCGGGCAAGATTAAATACTTTTTCTACCGAATCTGGAGACCCCCTGAAGCTATCACTCCTATGTACTAGTGTAATTTCTTTTGCAATATCACTCAAAAAAATGGTCCAATCCAAAGCGGAATCACCTCCTCCAGCAATTACAATTCGTTGATCCCTGAATTTTTCCGGTTGCCGAATCATGTAATGAACATATTCCTCTTCGTAATCTTTCAAATTACCAATGTCAGGTTTTCTTGGTTCAAAACAACCTAAGCCTCCAGCAATGACGACGACTTTGCAGTGAATGGTAGTGCCTAATGAACCAGAAATAATAAATGATTCATCTTTTTGTTTCTGTAATTCATTCACCCGTTCACCTAAGGTAAACGTGGGATTGAAAGGGGCAATTTGCTCCATTTGTTTATCTATTAATTGCTGTGCTGTGATCGTTGGATGTCCTGGAATATCATAGATGGGTTTGTGTGGGTATATTTCAGATAATTGCCCTCCGATTTGAGGTAATGCATCTATTAAGTGACATCTCATTTTTAATAAACCAGCCTCGAAAACTGCAAATAAACCGACTGGTCCTGCTCCGATAATACAAATATCTGTTGAAATCATAAGTTATCTGTTTCTAAATTATTATAAATTGTATTCAATATTCTAGTGAAATTTTCAAAATCTTCGTCTGTTAAATTCTCCCAAGCTCTCATTCTAAAGTCCTTCACTATTGGCGCTAAAGTTTCGACTTGATTTGTCCCTAGTTCTGTTAAATGAAGATATTGACTCCTGCGGTCAGATGGATGTTGGATTCGTATCACATATTCTTTTTTTATTAATAAATCCACAATCCTGGTTAAAGTTGGCTGATCCTTTCCACATTTTTCCGCTAATGATTTATGAGAAAGATTTTGAAACTCATTTAAAATTTTGATTACAGACCATTGATCAACTGTAAGATCAATCCCATTGTGTATAAATGCGGCTTGTGCATATTGCTTTACCCTTCTTGCTGTTCTGTCTAGAACAAATGAGTATTGATTAAATTTTTCCTTTAGCATAACAATTATTAGTGTGACAAGTAAATATACTAAATTTCTTTTGAAAGTCTAAGAAGTCTTTATTGGTAATCACTTAAAAGAGCTACAAAAAAGTGGATTTAGGATAAAACTGATTCCAAATAATTTGGTGATATCTTATTCCCTTAAAATGAAAAAGGACCGAAATTCATTAAGAATACGATCCTTTTTGTATGGTAATTAAATGTTTTACCGTAATATTAGATGACTGGCACTAAAAGCTTTAGTTATGTCATTATCTTTTCAAATTATTTTTTACCCATAAATCCATTTAAACTTATATTCTTTTTCTGGGATTTTTAATCTGTCAGCTAATCGAGTCAATCTATCGGGTAATCTCATGAGGTAATCTCGTGCTTTTTCCCCTTTATCATTTAGATCATTAACTTTATCAATTTGCCAATCAGCTATTAATTCTTTTAAAATATCTACATAATCGAGCGCAGTATATACGCCTAGCCGTTGTGCAGCATCGGAAAAATGATCAAATGCTCCTCCTTGCGGCTCACCAGCTTCTCTTAATAAGTGTGCGGGCATAACAATTTTCTTTCGCATCATATCTTCAAAAGCTAACATGACTTCTGAGGGGTCAACTTTTATTGCTTGTGAAACGAAAGACATGTATGCCTTAGCATGTCGTGCTTCATCAGATGCAATGACACCGCACATTTTTGCCAATAATTTATCGCCACTTTTTTTGGATAATCCAGCAACACGTCGATGGGAAACATTAGTAGCTAACTCTTGGAAGGAAGTATAAATAAAATTTCTATAAGGATCAGCACCAGTCCCAATGTCGAAGCCATCTTGAATTAGATATTGCGTAGAAATCTCAAACTGTCTCATATCAATCCGACCCGAGAGGTACAAATATTTATTAAGCAAGTCTCCATGACGATTTTCTTCGGCAGTCCATGCGCGCACCCATTTCATCCATCCACCTTGTTCACTTTTATTCACTTCTTCAACCATGGTCAGCCATGATTCATAGGTGGGTAATGCTTCTTCGGTGATTGTGTCTCCAATCAGTACCGCTACTAAATCGTAAGGAAGTTCTTTTGCGCTTTCCTGTAAATCTCTCACTTCTTCAAAAAAGGTACTTCTAGATGAATCTGGTAAAAAATCAGCGGGTTGCCACATATCTTCTGCAGGTTTCAAATATTCAGACATTTCATTTAGCATGAAAGGTTCTAAATAAGTCATAACCTCTTTTCTGGAGCCTTCTGGGATATTTAAAGGTAGTTCTTGCATAATTAGAACAAAGATAATTAAACTTACTTTAAAAGATCTAATCTTTTTTTTATGCGAGAAGTAATTAACATTTTTTAGGTTATTAAAATTTTAAAACCTTTACCTATAGTCGTGTTTACATATTCTATTTTCAAAAATTCATTATATAAACCTGGGTAACGATGTTGCAATTAAGTACCTTATAATTTTTTTTATAAAAAAGGTCCATAATATTTACATCCAATCTACTTATTAATTCATGATATGTTTTTATTAAATGGTAACTTTGTAAGACGCGTAACTAAACTTATAGGATTTGAATACAATCGATATAAATAAAGTAAGAAAAACTTTCCCCATATTAAGGCGTAAGGTGAATGGACATCCATTAATATATTTAGATAATGGTGCCACAACTCAAAAACCTCAATCGGTTATTGATGCCATAGTTTATTATTATTCGGAAATGAACAGTAACGTTCACCGAGGTGTTCATTATTTGAGTCAAATTTCTACAGATGCATTTGAGGTTACTCGAAAAAAGGTTCAGGAATTTATTAATGCTAAAGAGGACTATGAAATTATAATAACTAAAGGTACAACTGATGGTATAAACCTAATTGCAAATTGTTATGGAAAGGAATATGTTACTGCAGGTGATGAAATTATCATTTCGGCAATGGAACATCATTCCAATATTGTTCCTTGGCAAATGTTGTGCGAAGAAAAAGGCGCCGTTCTAAAGGTAATTCCTATGAATGACCATGGTGAATTGGACATGAGTGCTTATAAATTATTACTAGGGCCTAAAACAAAAATGGTTTCGGTTAATTATGTCTCAAATGCATTAGGAACAATAAACCCAGTAAAAAAAATTATCGAGCTCGCGCATCAGCATAATGTTCCTGTTCTTCTTGATGCTGCACAAGCTGTTCAACATGTAAAAATTGATGTACAAGAACTTGATGTAGATTTTCTAGTTTTTTCGGGACACAAAATGTACGGTTCAACTGGAGTAGGTGTACTTTATGGTAAGGAAAGCTGGCTTAATAAAATTCCACCTTACCAGGGAGGAGGAGATATGATTAAAGATGTCACGTTTGAAAAAACTACCTATAATGATTTGCCTTTTAAATTTGAGGCAGGCACACCAAACATTGAGGGCGGTATTACCTTAAATGCTGCCATAGATTTCATAAATGATTTGGGCATCGATAATATTAAAAAATATGAAGACGAGCTATTAAGTTATGCTACCCAACAATTAGCTGCTGTTCCGGGGATAAAATTTATCGGAACTGCAAAAGAGAAATCTTCTGTTATTTCCTTTATCGTTGAAGGCACACACCCCTATGATATTGGTGTTATTTTAGATAAGCTAGGTATAGCAGTTCGCACAGGGCATCATTGTGCTCAACCAGTAATGGAACAATTTGGTATACCAGGAACGGTTAGAGTGAGTTTGGCTGTATATAATACAAAAGAAGAGATAGATATCTTAGTTGTAGCTGTTAAAAGGGCAGTTGCTATGTTGATATAAAAATGAAAATATGACAATAAATGAAATACAAGATGAATTAATTGAAGATTTTTCGTTTTTCCAAGATTGGATGGAAAAATATGAATTCATCATTCAATTAGGGAAAGAATTGCCCTTAATTGATGAAGCAAATAAAAAAGATCAATTCATCATTAAAGGTTGTCAATCTAAAGTTTGGCTCTATCCAGATTTAAAAGACAATAAATTATATTTTACCGCAGATAGTGACGCTGTAATAACAAAAGGGTTGGTTAGTTTAATGGTAAAGGTACTCTCTGGTCATACTCCTAAACAAGTAGTGGATGCAGATTTGTACTTTATTGAACAAATTGGACTACAGGAACATCTTTCTCCAACTCGAGCAAATGGACTGTTGGCTATGGTTAAGCAAATGAAGTTATATGCCTTGGCATTACAGACAAGAGTTTCTTAATTGAAATATTTAAGTTAATTATCTCATTTTGAGGTAGTAAAAATATTATAGCTTTAAGGAAGTAGACGCTACTTTTTTGCCAAAAAATATTTCTGCCTTTTTATTAAATTCGGTACTGTCATCAGTTGTGAAAAACTGGTTTTTTCTGGTTTTGCTGCATCTTTCTTCTACCTCAGGATGCCGAACTAAATAATCTTCTAAACTTTTTGCAACGAGGTTACCTTGAGAGATAATCTTTATTTTGTTTGGTACATATTTCTTGATTATAGGTAATAGTAAAGGATAATGAGTACACGCTAAAAGAATGGCATCGATATCTTTTGATTGTGCTAATAATTTCTGAATATCCTGTTGCACAAAAAAATGCGCACCTGCACTATTTAATTCGTTGTTTTCTACTAATGGAACCCAGAAGGGGCAAGCATGTTGGAAAACCTCAATTTCAGGATGAAATTTTTTAATTTCAATTAGGTATGATTCCGAAGCAACTGTTCCTTGGGTAGCTAATATACCGACTTTGTTACTATTTGTAAATTGATCAATAATTTCAGAAGTCGGACGAATTACACCCAAAACTTTTTTTCCGACTGGCAAATCATTCTGTTGAATTGTTCTCAATGCTTTAGCAGATGCGGTATTACAGGCAAGAATAACTAAGTTGCATCCCAAATCAAATAATTTGAAAACACATTCCTTAGTGTATTCATAAACAGTTTCGAATGATCGCGTACCATAAGGCACTCGTGCATTATCTCCTAAATAAATATAATCATATTCAGGCAATTGATTTAATATCTTTTTAAAAATGGTTAAACCACCGTAACCAGAATCAAAGATTCCAATGGGGCCGATTTTTTGATTTTCTAGCATAAAAAAAAGCAATAAGTTCTTTTCCTTATTGCTTTTTATGAATAAGGAATCTGTTACTTAAGCAAAGATGGTTTTTCTTTATATAATTTCCACATTAATTCTCCAAATAATGTATTCGTCCAAGCAAACCAATGACGTGTAAAATTTTTCGGATCATCTTTGTGAAAAGATTCGTGCATAAAACCGGTTTCCCCATGTGTTCTTTTTAGCATTTGAACACATTCTCTTATTTCATTATCGTTGGTTGAAGTAAATGCCCGCATTATGATGGACATTGGCCAAATCATATCTCTGCCAATATGCGGTCCCCCAATACCTTCAGCGTACTTACCCTTAAAGAAAAAAGGATTTTCTTTTGAAAGAATAAAAGCTCTAGTCCTTTGATAAACTTCATCGTTGATATCAATAGCATCTAAGTATGGCAAAGCTAATAAGCTTGGTACATTTGCATCATCCATCATTAAGTAGCTCCCAAACCCATCTACTTCGAAAGCATATACTTTTCCATGAATGGGATGATCTACTATACCGTGCTGTTTAACGGCTTGTTCGACTTCCAATGCTAAAGATTCCATTTTATCAGCGAGATCAGTATTGTTTTTTACCTTTCTTAATATCTCAGCGGATTGTTGCAAACTCTTTACTGCAAACAAATTAGATGGTATCAAAAATCCAAAAATACTGCTATCATCTGATGGTCGAAAACTTGAAACAATTAAACCAACTGGTTTGACAGGGTAACCATATCCGTCAACCTGGAGCGTATCAGAGCCTCTTGATGTAGTTCTTTCAAATTTATATGGTCCTAAATTTTCCTTACGCTGCTGTTCAATAAATGTTTGAAGCGTTTTTTCCTGAGCTTTGACCCATGTGTCATCAAATGGTGTGGCATCATTTGTTTCTTTCCAATAACGATATGCTAATCGAATAGGGTAACATAGAGAATCAATCTCCCATTTCCTTTCATGCATACCAGGTTTCATGTCCGTGTGGTCTGAAAACCATTCACCTTTTTTATTTGGATCATTATAAAATGCATTTGCATACGGATCGATATTAATACATTCAGATTGCTTGTTAATCAAACCTAGTATTAATTTCTTCAATTTTTCATCCTTGTTTATAAAGGCGATGTAGGGCCAAACCTGCGCACCACTATCTCGAAGCCACATAGCGTCAATATCACCAGTAATTACATAGGTAAGCTGTTTGTTTCCTTTTGTTTCATCATAAACAGTCGTATCAAGCGTATTAGGTAGACAGTTATTGAACATCCAACCAAGCTCTTTATCAGCGACATTTTTTTGAAATTCTTTAATCATATCTTCAATTAATTTACTGGAGAAATGACGATCTTTTTCAGCAATACGGACTACTGGAAAATTGGATTGTTCACTAGATAGTGAAAATTTGCTAGTTAACATTCCTGCTCCTAAAAGAGCAGAGTTTTGAATAAAGGTTCTACGCTTCATATCTTAATTCGTTGGATTTAAAAATTATATATTGTCCCAATATACAAATTGTGGGCGAAATATCTTGTCACGATTAGCAAAACGTTTTAGCAAAATTTCGATCTTTTTATACCCTGTCGTAAAATAATATAATTACCTTCGTTCAGTTTTAGGAATAAATTTTGTTAGTACACTACTAACTTTTTCGAATTAACTTTTATGAAACATTCGCTATCATATTCAATAGCCGCTTTTCTTACTCTTGGAACACTTGGAAACATCCATGCCCAGGTAAAAAATCATCCTTATTCTTTTCAGAATTTACAAAAATTTGATGAAGAATTATACTCTCCAAATACACGGTACCATACTGCTACTAAACCAATGTTGTTTAAAGGCAGGTTATTAGAGAAAATGGATTCTATCCAATCGCTAAATCCAACCTCATCTGAGAATTGGTTTATGAGAAAGATTTTCAATGAACACTTAATTGAGGTGGAAAAGGAAGACCATACATTTTATCTAGATGTTTTACCGGATTTTGTCATTGGTTCTGAATTATTGAGTGATGATAAACGCACAACTTGGTTAAATACAAGGGGAATCCAGGCTGGAGTGACAATAAAAGACAAGTTTACTTTTTATGGTAATTTTTTCGAAAACCAAGGTGTTTTTCCAGAATACTTGGATGAATACATTCAAAATAGTTTAGTTGTTCCTGGACAGGCGATGTCTAAAAAAAGATTGGAAAGAACCAAAGATTGGATGTATGCGACAGCTAATTTCACATATGATTTTAGTGATTATTTTCAAGTAACTTTAGGGTATGATAAAAATCATATTGGAGATGGGTACAGATCTGTACTTTTATCTGATTTTTCATCTAATTACTCTCATTTAAAATTTACAGGAAAAATTGGAAATGTTCAATATACTTCAATTTGGGCTTATATGAATGATCCACGAAATCCAAGAATCGATTCCTTGAATTCAGGGGGACGATACGGTGATGGAATCAAGTGGGGTGCATTTCAATATTTAGATTACAATGTTACTAATAGACTTTCAATTGGGTTTTTCCAATCTGTTATTTGGGCCAATCGTAACCAAGCAGGTCACAGAGGATTTGATTTTAATTATTTGAATCCTGTTTTGTTTTTAAGACCCGTTGAGAATAACAATATTTCCTCACCAGATAAAATGTTCTTAGGATTAAATGCAAAATATAAGGTGTTAGATAACGCTACTATCTATGGACAATACCTACTTGGAGAATTTACAGCCAAAGAATTTTTTGCGAACAATGGTTATGTACATAATAAGTGGGGTGCGCAATTGGGTGCAAAGGCATTTAATATTTTTGGCGTTCAAAACTTAAATATTTTGGCTGAGTATAACTTAGTTCGTCCTTATACGTACCAACACTTTGTTTCCATCTCGAATTACAGTAATAGGGGGGAACCCTTAGCACATCCGCGTGGTGCAAATTTTAGAGAATTAATAGGATTTGCTAATTACTCATGGAATCGATTCGATTTCACATTACAAGGAGTCTATAGTCGATATGGGACTGATCCAACGGATTTAATTGGTAATTCTATTAATTATGGTGGGGATATATTTCAATCCTATAATTCCTATCCTAACCAATATGGAAATAAAATTGGTCAAGGTGTAAAAAATGACATGTATTATGCTGATTTTAAAGCAGCTTACGTTTTAAATCCAAAATATAATCTTCGTTTCGAGGTAGGGTATACGCAGCGATATAATAAGACTCAAGGCATAGGAACTCAAAAATCAGGTATTATAAATGTTGGTTTGAGATCAAGTTTCCGTAATTTCTATGGAGATTTTTAAGATTATCTTATCTTTAAGAGATAAAAATAGAAAATGAAGAAGATATTAATTTTAAATGGCCCGAATTTAAATTTATTGGGTATTCGGGAAAAAAGTATTTATGGTGATCAGTCTTTTGAAAGTTATTTTGAAAGTTTAAAACAAAGGTTTTCAGCTATTGAATTGCATTATTTTCAAAGTAATTCTGAAGGCGTTATTATAGATAAACTTCACGAAGTAGGTTTTTCATTTGATGGGATCGTTTTAAATGCCGGTGCATATACGCATACCTCAATTGCGATAGCTGATGCTATAGCTGGAATTTCCACACCAGTTGTCGAAGTCCATATATCAAATGTCCATCAACGTGAAAATTTTAGACAGCATTCTTATCTTTCAAAAAATTGTAAAGGAGTAATTTTGGGATTTGGCATTGATAGTTATAGATTAGGGGTGGAAAGTTTTAGTGATTAACCGTTAAAATTTAATGGGACAAAACTTTCTATTCAACACTTATTTTGTTTCTAATTCCTAAATGCAAAACTAACGAAAGTATTGCTCCACCACACATCACACCTAGCATAGGCCATGCGGTTTCGTTATGGAGGAAACTTACTAAACCGGAAGAGAACGCTCCCAATGCCATTTGAATACAACCTAAAAGAGCCGAGGCACTTCCAGCTAAATTTCGGTTAATCGGTGATAAGGCAATTGCTGATGTATTTGGGAAAATGAATCCATAACCAAATAAAAAAGAAAACATTAGTATTAAAATAACAGGTAGGGTTAGTATTCCCATAAATAGGGCGAGGATCATACAAATACCAATAAATGCCTGCCATATATTTGCTATTTTACTAATTTGTGCACTCGTCCATCTTTTTAGAAAATACCTATTTAATTGTGTAGCCAAAATCATGGCAGAGGCTACAAAAGCAAACGCCATTCCGTATTCACCTTTCGTAAGTCCATAATATTGCTGCATAAGATATGATGAACCAGCTAAATAAGCGTAAGTACCTGAAGAGGCTATGGATCCTATCAAACAATATGACAGAAAAGTTTTGTTTGTAAATACTTGCCAGAAATTCCCCACAATTGCTTTGGGAGCTAAAGACAACTCTTTATTTCCGGCGTAACTTTCTGGTAATAAAAATTTCGTACCTAAGAATATAGCTAAGGATAAAACGGCTAAAAATAAAAATATAAAATGCCAATCTAAGTGATTAAGCATAAATGCGCCAATGCTCGGGGCTAATATAGGTGATATGCCTATGACGAGCATTAGCAGACTAAAAACGCGCGCTGATTCTCTGTTATTATAGTAATCAGTGACCATTGCCCTAGCGCCCACCATTCCTGCACAACTGCCCAAAGCTTGTAGAAATCGTAAAACAATTAAATGATTAATGTCCCTTGTGAAAATACATAAAATAGAGGCAACAATATAGATAGCTAACCCAACTAATAATGGTTTTTTTCGTCCATATTTATCTAGCAGTGGGCCATAAATTAATTGTCCAAATGCAATACCTATAAAAAAACTCGTAAGAGAAAGTTGAACTTTTTCTACCGTAGTACTAAAATCTACTGCAATATTGTCAAAAGCAGGTAGATACAAATCGATAGAAAAAGGACCTATTGCTGAGAGAAGTCCTAAAATTAATAAGGTAACTTTCCTATTTGTTTGCAAGGTTGACATCTGAAATGTATTAAAGGTCACGCGCAATCTTATGATTTAACGTCGTTATTTGTTTTTTTCTACTGGTTTTTTGAGTAGAATAAATATTCCTAAAATTATAAAAGGAATACTTAGAATCTGTCCCATATTTAGCAGCATACCTTGTTCAAATGCAACTTGATCTATTTTTACATATTCTATTATAAATCTTGCTGCAAATAATAATATCATGAAAATTCCAAATAATTTACCTGGCCTTGGCTTTGTATCTTTTTGGTAAATTGTCCATAATATCAAGAAAATAATCGTGTAAGCGATAGCTTCATATAATTGAGCAGGATGTCTAGGAATCTGGTCTATATGACTAAATACAACTGCCCAGGGCAAATCGGATGGATTACCGATTATTTCTGAATTAAAGAAGTTTCCTAGTCGTATAAAAGCACCCGCCACAGGGACTACTAACACTAGTCGATCTGCAATCCAGATAAAGTTCGTTTTTGATTTCCTAGAAAATAACCAGGTAGCAACTAAGATTCCAATTGCCCCCCCGTGACTAGCGAGGCCGGTAAACCCGGTTAATTGCCAAGAGTTGTTTATTTTTTGAAACGGAATGAAAATTTCTATGAAGTGATTTTGATAATACGCCCAATCATAAAAAAAGCAATGTCCCAATCGAGCACCTACGATGGTACCTACGAAAATATAAATAGTTAATTGGTCTAAGAGATCTTGTGTTTTACCTTCTTTTGTAAAAACTTTGAGCATTATAAAATAAGATGCTACAAAGGCTAATAACCAACAGAGAGAATAATATCTAACACCAAAACTGCCAATTTTAAAAATTTCCGGTTCTGGTCCCCAAGTGATAAAACTTAAAATATCTATCATATGTAATAAAAATGTACAGTAAAGATAGGGTTTCGATTTTTATTTTTGCGAAAAATCAATAAATACTTATTTTGTAAATATTAATTTTACAAAATGGCAAAAAAAGAAATAAAAGACCAACCAAATGTTTCTGTTGTTACAGAGAAGTCGTTGGCATTTTTTAAGGAATATATAAACAACCCCTCACCGACAGGTTTTGAATGGGCTGGACAACGACTTTGGTTGGATTATTTGAAACCGTATGTTGACGAGACTTATATTGATAATTATGGATCGGCTGTAGGTATTGTAAATCCCGAAGCATCTTTTAAAGTTGTTATTGAAGCACATGCTGATGAAATTTCCTGGTTTGTTAATTATATTTCAAACGAGGGTCTAATATATGTTGTCCGTAATGGAGGTTCTGATCATCAGATTGCTCCATCTAAAAGAGTTAATATTCATACGGAAAAAGGTACAGTAAAAGCTGTGTTCGGTTGGCCTGCTATTCATACCCGATCAGGTGAAAAAGAAGAGGCACCAACACTTAAAAATATATTTTTAGATTGTGGCTGTACTTCCAAGCAAGAAGTGGAGGAATTGGGGATTCATGTAGGATGTGTTATTACTTATGAAGATGAATTCATGATATTAAACGATCGATACTATGTTGGTCGTGCCTTAGATAATCGAGCAGGTGGGTTTATGATCGCCGAAGTTGCTAGGCTCTTAGTTGAAAACAAAAAGAAATTACCTTTTGGATTGTATATCGTTAACTCTGTACAAGAGGAAATTGGACTGAAAGGTGCCGAAATGATTGCAAATTACATTAAACCAAATGTAGCGATTATTACGGATGTGACGCATGATACGGGTACGCCGATGATCAATAAAGTAACGCAAGGCGATTTAAGCTGTGGTAAAGGGCCTGTAATTTCCTACGCACCTGCTGTACAGATAAATTTGAATAAACAATTAGTCGAGGTTGCACAAAAGAATAATATACCTTTACAAAGACAAGCTTGTTCACGTTATACGGGTACGGATACAGATGCGTTTGCTTATTCCAATGGTGGAGTACCATCTGCTTTGATCTCCCTACCTTTACGTTACATGCATACAACAGTAGAAATGATTCATAAAGATGACGTTGATAACGTTATTCGTTTAATTTATGAAATGATTCTTTCAATCAAAAAAGATCAAGATTTTAGAACTTTTACAAAATAAAATATTTAGAATGGAGAACAATAATAACGATATTGAAAATCAAGAGATTAGTATTGAGCTGACAGAAGAAATTGCAGAAGGCGTGTATTCTAATTTAGCTATAATTACACATTCAAATTCTGAGTTTGTAGTGGATTTTATTAGATTAATGCCTGGAGTTCCCAAAGCTAAAGTTAAATCTAGAATTATATTAACGCCGGAGCATGCTAAGCAATTACATAAAGCACTTCAAGATAATATAAGTCGATTTGAAAATCAGAATGGAACGATTGCCACGAAAGATTTTGCATTTCCACTGAACTTTGGAGGAGCAAAAGGGGAAGCTTAGAAATTCTCTCTTGAACTACGTTTATTAAACAAATAATTACCATCATTAAATTTAAGTAAGTCCACTATGGATATTAATGTAAGGAATCTTAGTAAAAAAGACTACAAAGATTTGAAAAAATCGATGACAGAGGCCTACCAGGGCTTAGGTGATGTGTGGACAAAGGAGAATATTGTAGATCTTATTGATATTTTTCCTGAAGGTCAAATTGCTGTTGAGGTAGATGGAAAAGTGGTGGCATGTGCTTTATCAATAATTTTAGATACATTAAAGACAAATGTATATGATAAATACTATGCTATTATTGATGATGGAAAGTTTGATAAGCATGATTTGGATGGTGATACATTGTATGGCATTGAAGTTTTTGTTCATCCAGATTTCCGTTCATTACGATTAGGGCGTAGATTGTATGATGCTCGTAAAGAATTATGTGAACAGTTGAATTTGCAGAGAATTGTTGCAGGGGGGCGAATACCTAATTATCACAATTATTCAGAAAGCATGACTCCTCGAGCGTATATTGAAAAGGTCAAACGAAAAGAAATATACGATCCTACACTAACGTTTCAATTATCAAACGATTTTCATGTCAAAAAAATAATAAAGAATTATTTACCTGAAGATAAAGAATCTTTGGAGGTAGCTACCTTATTAGAATGGAATAATATTTATTATGAACCTGACTCTCGGTCAAATTCTGCATCTAAGCAAACCATACGTTTAGGGTTAGTTCAGTGGCAAATGCGCTCATTTAAAGACATTGAGGAATTCTATGATCAGGTTGAATTTTTCATTGATACCGTAAGTGATTATAGTACTGATTTTATTCTGTTTCCAGAATTTTTTAATTCACCTTTAATGAGTCCATATAATGGACTTCCGGAACGGCTTGCTATGGAAAAATTAGCAGAACACACGAAAGATATTATTGAAAAAATTCAACAATTTGCTGTTTCGTATAATGTAAATATTATTGCAGGCTCTATGCCCTTAATGGAACGCGGTAAGTTGTACAATATAAGTTACCTATGTCACCGAAATGGTAGTTTGGATTCCTTTAAAAAAATTCACATTACGCCAAATGAAATGAAATATTATGGACTTGTTGGCGGGAGTGAAGTTAAAGTTTTTGATACCGATTGTGGCAAAGTTGGTTTGTTAATATGTTATGATGTGGAATTTCCAGAGTTAGGTAGAATTTTAGCAGACCAAGGAATGCAAATATTATTCGTTCCATTTATGACGGATACTCAAAATGGCTATATACGTGTACGTTCATGTGCACAAGCGCGAGCAATCGAAAATGAGTGTTACGTTGCTATTGCGGGTTCTGTCGGAAATTTACCTAGGGTAAATAATATGGATATACAATATTCTCAGTCAGCTGTATTTACGCCATCTGATTTTGCATTTCCTAATAATGCCATTAAAGCGGAAGCTACTCCAAATACTGAAATGGTGTTAATTGCTGATGTAGATCTTTATGCGCTTCGAGATCTTCATCAATATGGTACGGTGAAAACTTTAATGGACAGGAGAAAGGATTTGTATGAGGTGAATTTATTGAAATAGGTCATTAAAATAAAAACATTACAAAACAGAGACTCATTGCAGTATGGAGTCTCTGTTATAGCTGATTAAAGATTTCTAATCCAAATGTTCCGATATGAGACTAAATCACCATGATCTTGTAGAGCGATTGGACCCGCACCATGAGCGACCATTCTTGGTAAACCAATATACTCTGTCGTGCCTTGAAGCTCTGTGTTATATTGTACAACAACACCATTATGAATGACGGTTACCATTCCCCTCTTAATTAAATGTCCATCTTTATTAAATCGAGGTGCAGAATACAAAATATCATAGGTATGCCATTCACCGGCGTCCTTCCGTGCCTCAACCAATGGAGGTGTTTGTTTATATAGACTGCCAGCTTGACCATTAGTATAGGTTTTGTTATCGTTATTATCTAGGACCTGTAATTCATATAGACCTTGAAGGAATATTCCACTGTTTCCACGGCCTTGTCCCTCTCCTTTAATTACTTCAGGGCTTTTCCATTCAATATGCATTTGAAAATCCTCAAATTTTTCTTTTGTCAATATTGCCCCAGCTCCTGGTTTAACCGTTAAAATACTATTTTCAACTGTCCAGTCAGCCTTGCTTACACTGTCTTTTTCGCTGACCCATTGCTGTAGGTCGTTCCCATCAAATAATATAATGGCATCTGAGGGTGCTTTATTTAATTCGGTCGTAACTACCTTAGGTACAGGGCTGTAAAACTCAGTGTCCTCTGGTTTAAATTTTGTTTGTGCTGTGGCAGCAGAAATACCACCTAATAATAAGAATAAAATAGAATATTTGATCATCGGTTTATGTTTTATTTGGGTTAATATAAGAATAATGATTATTTTTAAATAGAAAATAAATAAAAATTAGAAGCGCAATGGCAAATATAACTCAGAAAATCTCATTAGAGAATGTTAGATTTTATTCTCCAATTGGGTATTATGAGGAAGAACAAATATTGGGAAATGAATTTTTTGTTACTGTAACAGTGACCTATCCTTTTAAAAATCCTGATTCAGAAGATTTAAATAATACGATTAATTATGAAGAACTTTATCAAATTTTAGTGGAAATTATGAGTCCCAAAAGAAAGCTATTGGAATCTGCAGCTGAGGATATACTGAATAAAATTATTGAAAAATATAGTTTTATTAGCGGCGCTGAGATTAGCATTCGTAAAACAAACCCACCATTTGGCGGTGATGTAGCGAACTCGGTTGTGTCATTAATATATATAAACGACCATTAGTTATCGGTTTCAAGACATTTTGTCTGTACTTTTAATAAATTAATGACATTTTGTCTCTGTCTTTAAGGTGTTTTATGCAATGGTACGTTCATTGATATTTGCATATTATAATTTAAAAAAATAACGTTAAGGAGGAAAAAATATGGCATTATTGAAATTACCTGGAAAATCCTATAATATGGATTCTGTAAACCCATTCGTGAATAATGTTTTCGATAACTTATTCAATGATTCATTTATTTCAGATCGTTTAGTAACTCGAATACCAGCAGTAAATATCACGGAATCTGTGGAGGGCTTTACAATTGAACTTGCGGCGCCTGGCCTGCAAAAGAATGATTTTAAAATAAACATTGACAAAAACATTTTAAGTATTGCTGTTGAAAAACAGGAAGAAAAGGTGCATGAAGGCAAGGTTTATAGTAAAAAAGAATTTAACTATAGTTCCTTCGCAAGGTCCTTTACTTTACCTGAAACAATTGATTATAGTAATATTACTGCAAATTACAAAGACGGTGTATTGGAAATCGCAATCGGTAAAAAAGAAGAGGCTATTATTGCCAAAAGATTAATTGAAGTAGAATAATTTTTTGCACTCAATCGAAATGAAGGGTAACTTTTAGTTACCCTTTTATTATATATGCCATGTACAGGTTGCTAGCACTAAAGTGCAAGTCCCGAGCATGCTATTACAGTTAGAAATGTTAGCCGCTATCGGGTGTAACCATTCTGGGGCGGCATCTGAATCTGTAGGTAATGCTAGGTAAGGTCTATGGTGGAATAGTAAATGAATAGTAGTTACAAGGAAGCTGTAGCAGCAACACGAGAAGAACCGTGTTATTTTATTGGGGAAGTAAGTATAGAACTACTCTACATATTGGTTGACCTCGGGAGTAAAGAGAGTAGAACAGAGAATGTTTCCCTGTTCTACTACTTGATTATTATATAATCAATATGAATTATTTTAATCCAGCTAAACTTTCCTCTAGTATTTTGATCTTCGTTTCCGTATCAGACTTTTTATTTCTTTCATTTTGAATGATTTCAGGTTTTGCATTTTGGACAAAACGTTCATTTGAAAGTTTTTTATCAACAGAAATAAGAAATCCTTTTAAATAATCAATTTCTTTTGTTATCCGTTCGATTTCTTCGTCAATATTTATATGATTTTCTAGCGTTACATAACATTCAGCTTTACCAGCCAAAAATGTTAATGCACCAGAAATTTTTTCATCTACAAACTTAATTTCATCAATATTAGCAAGTTTCTGAATATTTCCTTGGTATTTTCTAAAATCTATTGCGGAAGAATTAATAGATAGTGGGATTGCAATTCGAGGTGAAATTCCTTTTGCATTCCTTAAGTTTCTAACCTCAGAAATAATTTGTTGAACAGATTGAAATTCTTTTATTAAAGAGTCATCATATTTCTCAGCAACTGGATATGGGGCTACAATGATACAATCTTTAGCGTTACGAGATCCAAATAATTCATCATGCCATAATTCTTCTGTTAGAAATGGCATAAAAGGGTGCGCCAATGTCAAAACTTTTTGAAATAGTTCTTTTACTTTCTCTAATGTTTCCGCTTCGATTGGTGCTTGAAATGCGGGTTTAACCAGCTCAAGATACCAAGCACAGTAATCATCCCATATTAATTTATAAATTGCCATTAAAGCATCTGAAAGTCTATAGTTAGCAAAATGCTCCTCAATCTCAAAAACAGCTTGGTTAAATCTATTTTCAAACCAAATTGCAGCTATTTTTTGTTCTGCTGTCGACTCTGCTTGTATAGTTTCCCATCCTTTTACTAACCGAAATGCGTTCCATATTTTGTTTGCGAAATTTCTTCCTTGTTCACAGTATGAAATATCAAACATTAGATCATTGCCAGCAGGGGAGGAAAGTAACATACCTACTCTAACTCCGTCTGTTCCATATAGGTCCATTAACTCTATTGGGTCAGGTGAGTTACCTAAAGATTTTGACATTTTTCGTCCTTGTTTGTCACGAACGATTCCAGTTAGATAGACATTTCTAAATGGAGGCAACTGTGTGTATTCATGACCCATAATAATCATTCTCGCGATCCAGAAAAATAGAATTTCTGGTGCAGTCACTAAATCATTAGTAGGGTAATAATACTTGAACTCTGGATTTTCCGGATTTGTTATACCGTCAAATACAGATAATGGCCATAAACCTGAGGAAAACCAAGTGTCCAACACATCATCTTCTTGATGAAGGGAATGTATTGATTTCCCCTGCTTTTCAAACTCTTTTATTGCTTCTTCTTCCGTTTTAGCAACGACCCAATCATTGTTTTCATTATACCAAGCAGGAATCCTTTGACCCCACCACAATTGTCTTGAAATACACCAATCTTTTACATTCTCCATCCAGTGTTTATAGGATGCAAAAAACTTTTCAGGGATTAGTTTTATGGTTCCGTCTTCAACGTAAGTTAATGCTGGTTTTGCTAACTCGTCCATTTTAACAAACCACTGCATTGAAAGTTTTGGTTCAATTACAGCATCAGTTCTTTCTGAAAAACCAACTTGAGATTTGTAATCTTCTACTTTCTCTATATGATGTGATTCTTCTAATAATTTTGCAATTTTCTTTCGTGCAATGAAACGATCTTCACCAATTAATATTTGGGAGTTCTCATTTAAGGTACCATCATCATTTAAAATATCAATAATTTGAAGGTTGTGTTTCTGACCCAATTCATAATCATTTAAATCATGAGCTGGCGTAACTTTCAAACATCCCGTTCCAAATTCCATTTCAACATATTCATCAAGGATAATCGGTATCTCACGATTGATTAATGGAATTAAAACTTTTTTACCTACAAGATGCTCATATCTGTTATCAAGAGGGTTTATACAGATAGCAGAATCCGCCATTATTGTTTCTGGCCTCGTTGTCGCAATTACAATGTTTTCATTACTATCCTTAACCTGATACTTAATATAGTATAATTTTTGATTAACCTCTTTTCGAATTACTTCTTCATCTGAAACCGCAGTTTTACCTTGAGGATCCCAGTTGACCATACGAACACCCCTATAGATATACCCCTCCTTATGGAGTTTAATAAAGGTATCTAATACAGCTTCAGAAAGATCTGGATCCATGGTGAATTTCGTTCTTTCCCAATCGCATGATGCACCCAGTTTTTCCAGTTGTTTTAAAATTATGCCTCCGTATTTCTCTTTCCACTCCCATGCATAACTTAGAAATTCCTCTCGAGTAATAGATTTCTTATCAATTCCTTTCTCTTTTAACATGGCCACTACTTTAGCCTCTGTAGCAATAGAGGCATGGTCAGTTCCAGGCACCCAGCATGCATTTTTACCTTGCATACGTGCTCTTCTGATTAATACATCTTGAATAGTATTATTCAACATATGGCCCATATGAAGTACTCCTGTCACATTTGGCGGAGGCATAACTATTGTGTATGGTTCTCTATCATCAGGGATTGAACGGAAAAATCCATTTTCCTTCCAATAGGAATACCATTTATTCTCAACTTCTTTTGGATTGTATGTTTTTGCAATGCTCATGGTAATTTTCAATTCTAAAAGGAGCACAAAAATAAGGATTTCAAAACTATTTTCCCATTGCATTTAAAGGTATTAAATAACAAATGTTAATTAGATAAAAAATTATTGTTAATTAAATATTACCAATCCCTAAATAAGTGTAAATTTGGCAGCAAATCGTTTCCATATATGCAAAAATATGTAGTTCCGTTAAAAGCATTTCTGACATACTTTGGGTTTTGGTTATTGATGTGTTTTATTGATCGATTGATTTTTATTGCCAGTTTTTTTAATAAAGTCGATTGGTCAGATTTTGCAATTATTTTTCGAATATACTATCAAGGATTAGCACTTGATTTATCCGTCACTGCCTATATATGTGTATTACCATTTCTTGTCTCAAATATATTCAGCTTTTCTAATCGTATTTTCAAGTATAGATTCTTGAAAATTTATACATTTGTCGTTCTTGTTTTATTTTATTTGATCACATTTATTAATCTAAATATTTATAGAGAATGGGGTGATAAAATATCAAAAAGAGCAATAGACGCTATTTTTGAAGATGCATTTGGCGCTTTTGCATCCGCGGGTTCAGGGCCAATTATACTTCCAATTTTGTTTCTTGTAATAACAATTGGATTATGCTACTTGTTGTTTTTGTATCTCCTTAAGTTTGTTAGACATCAACCTATTCAATTAATTTGGGTTCAGGTTATTCAATTTATTTTATTTTCCTTTTTATTATTTTCGTTCATCCGTGGAGGCTATGGAAAAGCCCCTATAAATCAAAGTCGAGCTTACTTTTCACCAATTTCGTTCTATAATCATGCGGCAGTTAGTACCCAATGGTCGCTACTAAGGGAATATTTTACTCGGAATCAAAAAATGCGTTCCCCCTATAATTATTTTGAGGATTCAAATAGGGCTAAAGATTTACTTAAACCAGTATTTTATTCTAATCCAGATTCTAGCATGAAGATTCTGACAACGGATAGACCAAATATAGTACTCATTGTTCTAGAAAGTTTTGTTGCTGATTTAATAAAATCAATGGGCGGGCAAAGTGGCGTTACCCCTCATTTTGAGCGTCTTATAAAGAGAGGAGTTCTCTTTGATCAAGTTTATGCAGCTTCAGATCGATCAGATAAGGGACTTATTGGTGTGTTTTCAGGTTTCCCTGCTCAAGGACCTGAAAGCATAATTAAGTATATTGATAAACATGAGCATCTTCCGGGAATAACACAAGAACTTCATCAAGGTGGATATCATAATTCTTTTTATCATGGTGGTCAAAGTGAATTTTATAATATGAAATCATACATGCTCACTCATGGTGTTGAAAGGGTTGTAGATAACTATAATTTTAATCCATTAACTTCTCGGACTGCCTGGGGGGTTTATGATCATATAGTTTTCAATAAGATGTTAGAGGATCTGAACAAGGAAAATCAACCTTTTTTTAGCAGTATTTTTACGTTAGTTAATCATGAACCATTTGAACTAGAAGGTAAGTATAAATTTGGCCGCAATAGCAACGTAAACAAATTTAAAAGTACTGCATATTATACGGATCAATCTATCAATGATTTTATTAAGAAAGCAGAAAAAGAGAAGTGGTATAAAAATACCTTATTTATTTTTATAGCTGATCATGGTCATCGACTCCCTTCTGAAAAATGGGATATTTCCCATCCAAATCGATTCCATATTCCAATGTTGTTTTACGGGGAAGTAATAAAGCCAGAATATAGAGGCTTAAAAGTAAGTAATATTGGGAATCAAACGGATTTGGCTGCGACATTATTGAATCAAGTAAACTTATCGGTTCAACGATATCCATGGAGTAGAGATCTTCTTAACTCAACAACAAGTTCGATCGCTTTTTATAATTCGAAGGATGCGTTTGGGGTGATTAATTCACGTCAAATGCTATCATATGATCGAGTTGGAAATCTCGTCAATTTTATAGGTAATAAAAAGTACCCATTTGCTCAAAATGACAGTTTAGTTCATCTAGCAAAAGCATATTATCAATTAGTTTATGAGGATTTTATGAAATACTAAATGATTATGAAATTCAACGGAATGTTTGCCTCAAATTTAGGTTTAATCGTGAGATTGTTAATCATCATGATAATTTACTCATTACTTCGAATTGGGTTTTATGGTTTTAATTATATGCATTTTCCCCAAGTCACCTTTTCTGAATTAGTGGTAATGTTGAAAGGTGGGCTCGTCTTCGATTTAGCGGCCGTATTATACTTGAATATGCTATTTATTCTTATGCAAGCAATTCCTAACCCTTTGCAAAATAATATTGTATATAAGAAGGTTGGAAAATGGGTTTTTGTAGGAGTTAATGCACTAGGAATCGCATTGAATCTTGTTGATTTTGTTTATTATCCTTTTACACTTAAAAGGACAACTGGGACTGTATTTAGGCAATTTGCAAATGAAGAAAATATTTTCAAATTATTTTTTGATTTCCTAATTGATTACTGGTATATACTGCTTTTATTTATTTTTCTTATTTGGGTACTGGTCAAGAGTTATTCTTGGATTATCGTTAGGCCCTTTAAAATGACATGGAAATATTATCTAGTTCAGTTTATTTGCCTACTTGTGAGTATTGCCTTATTTATAGGTGGTGTTCGTGGTGGATGGGCACATAGTACACGACCTATTACTTTAAGTAATGCAGGAGATTATGTCAACTCCCCCGAGGAAATGAACATTGTATTAAATACGCCATTTTCAATAATAAAAACTTTAAAGGCCATTAGTCTTAAAGAAGAAAGATTTTTTACTGATGCTGAGTTGAAATCAATATACCCCGTGATACATACGCCACAAGATTCAGGTGAATTAAAAAAACTTAATGTAGTTTTTTTAATCTTGGAAAGTTTTGGCAAAGAACACATTGGGTTTTTTAATAAGAATTTAGATCATGGAAATTATAAGGGATATACCCCATTTTTAGATTCATTAATATCTCAGTCTTTAACATTTAATCGATCATTTGCTAATGGAAGAAAATCAATAGACGCTCTACCCTCAATTATTACAGGTATTCCTTCCATTGGTGAACCATTCGTCCTATCTATTTATTCTGGAAATAGAACGACTAGTTTAGCCAAGATTTTAGCTGATCAAGGTTATGAAACAGCCTTTTTTCATGGAGCACCGAATGGAAGTATGGGGTTTTCTGCCTACCTTAAACTTGCAGGGGTACAGCATTATTATGGAAAAAATGAATATAATAATGACCAAGATTTTGATGGTATTTGGGGGATCTGGGATGAGCCTTTCATGCAGTATATGGCTAATGAATTAAATGAACTTAAGGAACCTTTTTTCAGTAGTTTTTTTTCACTATCGTCTCATCATCCATTTAAAGTACCTGAAAAATATAAAGGAAAATTTCCCAAAGGTACTCTTCCTCTACATGAACCTTTGGGCTATGCCGACTATGCCTTAAAGCGGTTTTTTGATAAAGCCTCTAAAAGTAAATGGTTTACGAATACAATTTTTGTTATTTGTGCTGATCATGCGAGTATGACTAAGTTCCCTGAATATAATACCATGGCAAACTCATTTGCAATTCCTATTATACTCTATCACCCTGGCGGAAATTTAAGGGGTGTTTCAGATCGTTTAGTTCAACAAATTGACATTATGCCAACTGTATTAAGTTACTTGAATTATCAAAAGCCATACTTTTCTTTTGGTACCAACGCATTAGATAGTACTCAAAACAACTTTTTAGTAAATAACATTGGCAGTGGATATAATTTTTATATGAATGATTACTTTATGAATTATGATAACGACGAAGTGAAATCATTATATAATTTAAAGAAGGATCCGTTGTTGAATAATAATCTTTTAGGAGTTCAACGATCAGTCCAAGATTCTATGGTGAAAAGCTTACGCGCATTTATTCAGCAATATAATAATCGGATGATTCATAATAAATTGACCGTTGATTAATCCAGTATTTCTTTAGCAAAATTATAACGAAGCAAAAAAGCTTGTTGGTTATCAACATGTCCTTTTGAGAAATGAAATGAAGCAATAAACTTCCCTTCTAATCTTTTAGTTTTAAAAGGAATCCACCCAAGATCAATTCTATCATAACTAGCTCGATGATAAAACGGATCTCCATTAGGAAGATTCATTGGTTTACCAAGGTACAAACTGTTCTCTAAGAAAAATCTTTTATAACCAACATATATAGTGGATATAAAACCGGATGCTACTTTCATACCAGAAACATTTCGAATTCGATCAAACCCAATCGCGGCACCTGTTTGTATGAGTAAAGAATCTAAAACGGTAGAATTACTTAGGTCCAGTCCTACATTGCCCATCAAAATCCCATTATCCTGTATATGCTCATCTAAACTATCATTGCTTGATAAAGCATTATGATATAATAATCCATCATTTTTGATGAAAAATTTTCCTAAATTATATCTTCCACGTATTCCAGTAATAAACTGTTCTCTGTTTCTTCGACCTTGTTTACTTATCCAATCAATATAAACTACTTGTTTAAAATTGCTATTCTTATATTGGAAATACATTCCTTCTAAATTTGGTCGGTCGTACATTAAAGTATCTGCTAAGACCATCTTAGGAATGTCTTTTAAGGTTAGATCTCTGGGAATAAAACCTATTGCAAAATCAATATTTGTGTTATTGTAATTGTAATAAGCGATTGGATTTACTCTAGTTCTATTTTCTGAATTAAGACCAAATTCCTGGTTAATATGAACTCCCCCATAAATGCGATGATCTTTTTCAATTTGAAAATAAAATTTTGGAGAAATTGTTGTCCCAAAAAATGTTTTCGGGATTGTATATGGAGTTTTAAATTCTCGATTGTCGGCATAACCAAAGAAGTCCACCCCAAATCCAAATTTTTGTGCTTTAAGAGGACTTTGGAATAAGGAAATTATACTGATAAATAAAATAGAATATATTAAGGGACTATATGAGCGCATTTTTAAAGTTACGATTACACAATTATCAAATGTAATCAAAAAAACAAAAGGTCGCTTTGAAAAACAAACGACCTTTAATATTCCTTATAATTCTAAATTAAACTTCTAATAACAATCTTGCTGGATCTTCTAATAACTGTTTAACACGAACTAAAAAGCTAACAGATTCGCGACCATCTATGACGCGATGATCGTATGATAGCGCAATATACATCATAGGACGAATAACTACTTGTCCATTTTCAGCAATTGGACGCTGAATAATATTGTGCATACCTAAAATAGCAGATTGAGGAGCGTTAATAATTGGAGTTGACATCATTGACCCAAATACACCGCCATTGGTGATTGTAAAGGTTCCCCCAGTCATTTCATCAATACTCAATTTATTATCACGAGCTTTTCCAGCCAATTCAGCAATAGTCTTCTCAATTTGATGAAGCGCTAAACTGTCGGCATTTCTAATAATTGGGACCACTAACCCTTTAGGTGCGGATACAGCAATGGAAACGTCCACAAAATCTGAAAAAACAATTTCATTCTCTTCAATACGCGCATTGACGGATGGCCATTCCTTCAGTGCTGTTGTTACAGCTTTGGTAAAAAACGACATAAAACCAAGGCCAATTCCGTGTTTTTCTTTGAAAGTATCTTTATATTTTGATCTAAGATCCATTATCGGTTGCATGTTAACCTCGTTAAAAGTTGTTAACATGGCAGTTTCATTCTTCACGGTTACCAATCGCTTTGCAATTGTTTTACGAAGTGAACTCATTTTCTCACGACGCTCATTACGTCCGCCTACTGAAACGGGAGCTGAAGGTGTTACGGGAGCCGATTTAGCAACAGGTTTTTCAGATGCAGGTGTTACTTGAGCCTTTTCAGCATCTTCTTTGGTAATTCGACCTTCTTTTCCAGTCCCTTTAATAGTTGCAGGATCAATTCCTTTTTCTCTCAAAATTTTCGCAGCTGCTGGAGAAGCAGTTCCAGATGCATAACTTTCAGGTTTTTCATCTTCTGACTCAACATCTGATTCTACTTTTGCTACTTCAGGTGCCGACTCTGACTTCGGAGTCTCTCCATTTTTATCTGTACCTTTTGCTGCAGCATCTCCTTCTTCAATTGTACATACTACTGCACCAATTTCTAAGGTATCACCTTCTTGGGCAACAATACGTAAAATACCAGCTTTTTCAGCAGGTAGTTCAAATGTTGCTTTGTCTGATTCCAATTCGGCAATATTTTCATCCATTTCGACGTAATCACCGTCTTGTTTTAGCCATTGGGCCAAGGTTACTTCGGTAATTGATTCCCCAACCGAAGGGACTTTGATTTCTAAGCTCATATATTCTTATTTTAAACCCTCTTATGCATTAATAGTTTTACTGTACAACGGATGGTTAAACAATTTGTTTATTCAAATGATTTATTAATTATAGCTTCTTGTTGTGCAATATGTTTTTTCATGTACCCTGTTGCAGGGCTACTACTTTCTGACCGTGCATAGTAATCCGTAAATTCAATGTCCGTTTTGCGAAGTACGCGACAATAGTACGGCCATGCGCCCATATTTTCATTTTCTTCCTGAACCCAAATAAATTCTTTTGCTTTATTGTATTTATTATGGATTGCTTTAATTTTTTCAATAGGTGCAGGATATAATTGTTCAATCCTGACAATGGCAACATCTGTACGTTTCTCAGTTTGTTGTTTTTCAAAAAGATCGTAATAAATTTTGCCAGAACAAAATAATACGCGTTTCACTGTTGATGTTTTTACATAAGAATCATCAATTACTTCTTGAAAGTTGGTTTTTGTAAAATCATCCAATTTTGAAACAACCTTTGGATGACGCAGTAAGCTCTTTGGTGTAAAAACAACAAGTGGTTTTCGAAAATCACGCGTTAATTGTCTTCTTAATAGATGGAAGTAATTAGCAGGAGTAGTACAATTTGCAATAATCATATTATCGTTTGCACTAAGTTCTAAAAAACGCTCGATTCGACCAGAAGAATGTTCCGGACCTTGTCCTTCCATACCATGAGGAAGCAATAGAACTAATCCATTAGATCGTTTCCATTTTGTTTCTGCACTTGATAAATATTGATCAATTATAATTTGCGCACCATTATAAAAATCACCAAATTGAGCTTCCCATACGGTGAGCGCTTGTGGGTTGGCTAATGCGTAACCATACTCAAATCCTAGAACACCGTATTCAGATAGTAAGGAATTATAAATGTTAAAGCGTTCCCCGCCATTAAGATTAGCTAAAGGAATATATTTTTCTTCAGAGTCTTCTAAGGTTAACACGGCATGTCTATGTGAAAATGTACCGCGCTGAACATCTTGACCCGAAATCCTAACACGTTTGCCCTCTTCTAATAATGTTGCGTAGGCCATTAATTCACCCATTGCCCAATCGTACGCGTCATTCTTAATCATGTTCGAACGGTCTTCAAACAATTTGGAAATTTTTCTAAAGAATTTCTTGTCCTTAGGTAGGCTCGTAATTTTTGCTGCGAGATCAAGAAAAGTGGAAGAAGTAACTTTTGTTTTTACTTCTACATGAATATCGTTTTTCTTTGCAGCGTGTAATCCTTTCCAAGCACCCCCAAACATTGGAATTTCTTCCTCTAAATTTTCTACTTTTTTAGAAAGGTTTAATTGTTCTTGTAAATAGTCTTTAAACTCTTTTTCAATGCTTTTTATATATTCGGCATCTGATGTTTTCTCTTCGATTAATTTTTTCGCATAAACATCTTTTGGATTTGGATGTTTTTCAATAGCCTTATAGAGAAGTGGTTGTGTGAATTTGGGTTCATCTGCTTCATTATGTCCATATCTGCGGTAACATAGAAGATCTATAAATACGTCAGTCTTATACTTTTGACGATACTCAACAGCAAGATTAATAGCATAAACTACTGCCTCAGGGTCATCACCATTAACATGAAAAACTGGGGATGATGTTATTTTTGCAACATCAGTACAATAGGTTCCAGATCGAGCATCTTTATAATTTGTAGTAAAACCGACCTGATTGTTGATAACGATGTGTATAGTACCACCAGTTCGGTAACCTTCTAATTTAGACATTTGAGTGACCTCATAAACTACTCCCTGAGCCGCAATTGCAGCATCTCCGTGTATTAAAATAGGAGCAATTTTTGAAGAATCCCCATCATATTTCATATCAATTTTTGAACGAGTAATTCCTTCTACAATTGGTGCAACTGTTTCTAAATGGGATGGGTTAGGAGCTAATGATAAATGAATATGTTTTCCATTATCTGTGGTTATGTCAGATGAATAACCCAAATGGTACTTTACATCACCTCCGAACTGTAACTCAGGATCTTCCTCCGCATACATTTTGCCTTCAAATTCAGAAAAAATAGTTTTATAAGGTTTTCCCATTATATTGGCTAATACGTTTAAACGACCTCTATGGGCCATACCAATCATAAATTCCTGAATTCCTAAACTAGCTCCGATTTCAATTACTGAATCTAGTGCGGGTATAAGACTTTCTGCACCTTCAAGTGAAAAACGTTTCTGACCCAAGAATTTCGTTCCCAGAAAACTTTCAAAAACAACGGCCCTATTTAATTTTTTAAATATGTGTTTCTTCTGTTCTACTGAATATTTTGGTTGATTCCTGTCAGCCTCCATATGGTCTTGCAACCACTTGATTTTTTCAGGATTACGAATATACTTGAATTCAGCTCCAATTGATCGGCAATAAGTATCTTCGATTAATTGTCGTATTGCACTTAATTTTGCAGGTCCCAAGCCGACTTCAACTCCAGCATTGAAAACAGTATTCATATCTTCTTCAGATAATCCAAAAGTTTCAAGTTCTTTTCCTGGATAGTATTTTCTACGTTCACGAACTGGGTTTGTTTGTGTAAATAGATGTCCACGATCCCTATAACCGTGTATCATATTTAGAACACTAATTTCTTTCAGAGCGTGCTCTGAAACGTTTTCCGCTTCAGCTGAAACACCTTCAGAAGTTTGTCCCAAATCAAACCCTTCAAAAAACTTTTGCCATCCAAAGTCTACAGCGTTTGGATCCGCTTTGTATGTTTGATATAATCCATCGATATAAGTCGATGTAGCATTACTCAAATATGTCAATTTGTCCATGTGGATTGGGTAATAAAATTTTGCCAAATTTATAAATAAATAACTAAGTTTCGCTCATTTTACATGATTAAAAACGTCGTTTAAGTATGTTTTTTAAATAAATGCAATATAGGAAATAAATTATAGTCTATTTTCAATATGGTGTAATGGTTTTAGTTGACTCATCTTAATTATACTTTAAAAACAGATTATTCTTTTATAAAATTTAATCGTTTCAACTGCTCTTGCCAGCTAGGAGAGGTGTTTTCTTTCATACTCGTCCCTGAACCTGCCAAATGTGACCAAAATCCATAGGTGCTTGCAGGTGCGTAATCCAAAAGATACTCTTCAAAAAATGCAGCGCCAACTAGCCAATTAGAACCTACTTCTTGTAAAAAATATTTAGAAATCAATCTTCGGGCGGCATACGTAAGGTTGCCTTTTTCTTTCAAAATTTTGATTAAATTATCTACAACAATTTCTCCCGTGCTCCCGTTTTTCCAATTTGTTAATTTCTCCTCATTAATTTCAGCCGAGGTTATCTCGCTAAAGTCGTTATTTATCTTAAAAAAAACGTTTGGATACTTTTTTAGCATAAATCTGAAATAATCTCGCCAAAATAATTTGATCATTAAACGCTCATATTTCTTTTTATTTTGGGATACCTTTGATTTTTGCATTTGATGGTATACAAATATAGGGGATAGGGCTCCGACGGCGATATACGGTGAAATAAACGTGAAATTTTCTTCACCCATATAATCCGGATCCAATAAAAGTTGTAATTTGGTCAAAGCGCTTTCTTCACCACCAGAAATTAATTCTGAAGAAAGGTTATGTATTTCATGGTCTTGATAACCTAATTCATTTAAATTAGGAACAGCTGTATGCTCTAAATGCGATGGGGAATTTATCTTTGTTGGTGTCTCCCAGGCATCACGAACTGTACTTTCTCTTTCAATTTTCTTTCTAAAAACATTGAATTTATCGGGAATATCTTTTATGGGAAACGGTAAGTCTTCTTTATGAAAAAGAGTATGACCAATAAAGTGTTTTAAATTTATTTTAATTTCCCATAAAGCTGTTTCAACTCTTTCGGAAATTTGAGTCTCTCGGGAAGCGACCTCTCTATGGTGATACACCTCATCTACCGCGTACTTGGTGCACAAGCCAGGGAGTATATCTTCTGGATAACCTACAAAAGTCATTAAATCACTATTTAACGCTTGTAAATTGTCTTTTAATTCTTTGACTGATTCTAGGATAAACTTAGCACGGTTTGTTCCGGTATTGTGCTGATTAAACTGATTTTTACTATAATATCTAGGATCAAAGCAATATACGGGTATAATTAAGTCTGATTTAGCTATGGCCTCCACTAAAATTTCATTATCGTGTAACCGTAAATCATTACGAAACCAAATAAGAACTACTTTTTTACTCATATTATTTTATCCCCTTGAAATTGCGATAATAACAAATATAACCTAATAAAGATTCTCCACAAGGCAGATAGTACGAATTTTTACACATTTAAGACATTATTTGATTTCAATGGACGAAATTCAATTTGTTAAATATTAAATTTGAAGAAACATTTTTTATTATATTATTGTTAAGATTGCATGAATAAAATGTCTATAAAAGAAGGGTTGTGATGGAGGTGTTATTGTCCGGGCTAAACACCTATTTAGGTAGAAGAGCGATGGGAAATCTTGCTCGAGAAAATTTTAATGTGCACGGAATTGTTAGGGATATTAAACTTTTCAATTCTACAATGGTAGAAGAATCTACTGCGGTTGTTCAAGAAGTTGATTTGTTAAGAAAAGGTGATAAGTTTGAGCAATTTAAAATAAAAAACGGTTTAGAACTTGCCATATTTATTACTCATATTCCCTCACTAGGAGAGTATGTTAACCTCAATTTGGAGATTATCACGCTTAAAAATTTTATTCAACTTATACGCCGGAATAATTGTCAACGGATTATTTACATTGCACGGTTAATTGATAAACCTTTTATACATCATATAGAGAAAGTGTTGGAAAGTTCTGGATTGACGTTTACATTGATTTTAAAAAATTTGGCTATTGGAAAAGGAAGTGTTTTGGATAAATACATGCATCAATTAATCAATGGTAAATTTTTAGCCTATAATAAATCATTTGCTGATATAAAGTTCAATCCAATTTCTGCATTGGATTTGTTGAGATGGATCTATAATGTTGACTGGAATAAAAATTTTAAAAACCAACTAATTGAAATCGGTGGACCTCAGACGATAACGATTCAAGAAATGTTTCGATTATATAAAAAAACATTATATCCTCAAGCATCTGTTAAAAGCTTCAAAATTCCTGGGTTGATCATTCGATTATTTTTTAAAAATATATATAATATTCAAAAGGAAGATCAGAGTGAATTCATGCGGCTAATGAAGAAAGAATATCCTATTGATAATTCGACTTGGAAAAAGACCATGGTTTTTTCATTTACTCCCTTAGAACAAGTTATACGCATTGATCAGTAGGAATAGCTTTATTTATTGACCTGATTAGTTTACATTTGTAGTAGTTGAGAATATTACTATGGGATATAAAAGTTTGGAAGAATGTGTAATAGATTTGGAGCGAAATGGGCATTTAATACGTATCAAGGAAGAAGTTGATCCTCATCTAGTCATGGCATCTATCCATATGCGAGTTTATGATCACCAAGGTCCGGCTTTGTACTATGAAAATATTAAAGGATCGAAATTTCCTGCAGTTTCAAATTTATTTGGCACATTAGAACGTTCAAAGTTTATTTTTCGAGATACCCTTGACCATGTTAAAAAACTTGTTGATGTTAAAATGAATCCATCAGTGGTCCTTAAGAAACCTTTTCAGTATGCAAATTCGTCTATGGTTGCACTTGGGGCATTACCGTGGAAAAGGAAAACTGGTGTCCCAATCAGTTATGGGCAAACAAAAATTAGTGAGCTACCACAAGTGGTAAATTGGCCTTTGGATGGTGGTGCATTTATTACCATGCCGCAAGTTTATACAGAAGATGTTCATAAACCAGGTATTATGAATGCTAATCTTGGTATGTACCGGATTCAGCTAAGTGGTAATGAATATATTACGGATGAAGAAATAGGACTACATTATCAACTGCATCGCGGAATCGGCATCCATCAAACGAAGGCAAATCAATCGGGTCAACCGTTAAAGGTGAGTATCTTTGTGGGGGGGCCTCCTTCTCATCCACTTTCTGCAGTGATGCCTTTGCCAGAGGGGTTATCAGAAATGTTATTTGCTGGGGCCCTTGGAAATAGAAGGTTTCGTTATTTTTATGACGAAGAAGGTTTCTGCATATCAGCCGATGCTGATTTTGTCATAACAGGTACTGTATATCCGAATGAAAATAAACCGGAAGGTCCTTTCGGGGATCACATTGGATACTATTCGTTAGTTCATCCATTTCCTTTGATGAAAGTTCATAGAGTTTACCATCGCAAAAACCCTATATGGTCCTTTACAGTGGTTGGCCGACCTCCTCAAGAAGATACAAGCTTTGGGGCGTTAATACATGAAATTACCGGGAATGCAATCCCTCAACAAATTGGAGGGCTACATGCAGTCCATGCAGTAGATGCCGCTGGAGTACATCCTTTGTTATTTGCTATTGGCAGCGAACGATACACTCCTTATCAGCAGCTTGATAAACCTCAAGAGCTTTTAACTATTGCAAATCAAATATTAGGAACAAATCAACTAAGTTTGGCTAAATTTCTTTTTATTTCCGCAAACGAAGATAACCCTTCTTTAAATATACATCGGGTAGAGGACTTTTTTACACATATTTTCGAGCGTATAGATTTGCGAAGGGATCTGCATTTTATGACCAATACAACTATAGACACGTTGGATTATTCTGGAGATGGATTAAACTCGGGATCAAAAGTTACATTTGCTGCTGTAGGTCCTGTTAAGCGTCAATTAATAAGAGAATTGCCTGTAAATTTTGATTTACCAAGGCCATTTAATCATGCTAAATTAGCACTACCAGGAATTATTGTACTTGATGGTAAACCATTTACAACATACCAACAAGAGGCCAATGATATCAATGACTGGATAAATGCCAGTAAAGAGGTGAATTGGAATGGAATTCAATGTATTGTTTTGGCTGATGATGCTAATTTTGTCTGCGAAAATGAAAATAATTTTGTTTGGGTAACCTTTACACGTAGTAATCCTGCCTCCGATATATATGGGATTGATAGCTTTACTAAATTCAAACATTGGGGGTGTAATGGCCCCGTAATTATTGATGCTAGAAGTAAACCACATCATGCCCCTGAACTTATCAAAGACACTAAAACTGAACGGATTGTTGATCGACTCGGAATTAAAGGAGCATCTTTACATGGTATAATTTAGCACATTCAATCTCTAGACCTTCCAAATAAGGGAAATGAATTATTTAAAACAATGCATAAAAGCAACTTTTCAATTGCTTTTATGCATTGTTTTTTTCGTTATAAGTCTCTTTATACAAGTAATAACCGGCCAATGATGTGTAATCTTTAATGTGTTAATATTTTCCTTTTATCTTTCTTGAATTTGCTCGAATTAAAGCTTATCAATATTTACTAATATTTAATTGAAACACGTTAGTTTTTAAAGTATTCATATTTTTTATGATAAATATATAATTATTAACACTATTTGTTGTTATAATTTCAATAAAATTTAAAATTTGTTATGAATTTAATTTTATTATTCTTTTCTTTGTTTAAATATTTAACGAAAATAATAGTACTTATTAAATTGATATAATATGTGTGGTATAGTTGGTGCATTCGAAATTAAACAACCAGTCGAGGTATTGCGATCCCAAGTCCTTGAGATGTCCAAAAGAATTAGACACAGAGGTCCGGATTGGTCTGGGATTTATAGCTCTGATCGCGCTATTTTAGCTCACGAAAGGTTAGCTATTGTAGACCCGAAATCAGGGAGTCAACCATTATTTAGTCAGGATGGAAAAGTTGTATTAGCAGTTAATGGTGAAATTTATAATCATCAAGAGTTAAGGAATTCATTGCCTGATTATAATTTTACAACACAATCAGACTCCGAAATTATTTTAGCCTTGTATTTAGAAAAGGGTAGTGATTTTGTTGAAGAATTAAATGGAATATTTGGTTTTGCATTGTATGATGGGCGAGACAATACATTTTTTATAGCTAGGGATCATATGGGGATTATCCCCTTGTATCTAGGTACGGATGACTTAGGCCAATTATTTGTTTCATCCGAACTTAAATCTTTGGAAGGATTCTGTAATGAAATAGAGCAATTTCCTCCGGGACATTATATAGATAGTAAGAATAGTTTAAATCCAGTTAAATGGTATAAGCCTGATTGGGAGTCCTATGATAATGTAAAGAACAACGAAACAGATATTTCTGTATTAAGGAATGCACTCGAAGATGCTGTTCACCGTCAATTAATGTCTGATGTTCCGTATGGTGTATTGTTGTCAGGAGGTTTGGATTCTTCCGTAATTGCGGCTGTAACTAAAAAATATGCAGCAAGAAGAATTGAATCTAATGATGAAGAAGAAGCGTGGTACCCACAGTTGCATTCTTTTGCTGTAGGTTTAGTAGGTGCCCCTGATTTGATCGCGGCAAAAAAGGCCGCTGAGCATATTGGGACTATACATCATGAGGTTAATTTTACTATTCAGGAAGGTTTAGATGCGGTCAGAGATGTTATTTATCATCTGGAAACATATGATGTTACTACGATTAGAGCTTCAACGCCAATGTATCTGTTAGCTAGAGTTATTAAATCAATGGGTATAAAAATGGTTTTATCTGGTGAGGGATCTGACGAACTGTTTGGTGGTTATCTTTATTTTCACAAAGCTCCAAATGCACAAGAATTTCATGAAGAAACCGTACGAAAACTAAAAAAGCTGTATTTATACGATTGTTTAAGGGCTAACAAATCATTAGCAGCGTGGGGTGTTGAAGGTCGTGTTCCTTTTCTTGATAAAGAATTTATTCAAGTTGCTATGAAGTTAGATCCAGAAGATAAAATGATTAAAGATGGGAAGATTGAAAAATGGGTACTTAGAAAAGCATTCGAGGACTATTTACCTGAAAGTATAGCATGGAGACAAAAAGAGCAATTTTCTGATGGTGTTGGATATTCATGGATTGATAATTTAAAAGAACAAGCTGAACAGAAAGTCAGTGATATGGAGTTTCAATCAGCGGCAGAGAGATTCCCTATTAATCCACCTAAAAATAAAGAAGAATACTTGTATCGTAGTATATTTGAATCACACTTTAAGTCTCCTGCGGCTGCAAAGACTGTTCCCTCTGTCAAGTCTGTAGCTTGTAGTACCCCTGAAGCGTTAGCATGGGATCAATCTTTTCAAAACACAAATGATCCTTCTGGTCGTGCTGTTGCAGCAGTTCATAACCATAGTTATGAAAAAAATACTAATGAAGCTGTTACTATTTAAATGAATAAATCGCAAAGATGGTATTTATTATTTTGTTACCATCTTTGCGATTTTAAAACTTTATCTTATTACCCAATTATTTAGTTCTTCATATCAATAACAAAGAACGAGATCAATAATTAAATTCATGTTTGTTTGATTTACTAGGGATGCTGATTCTTAGCTTTGTTTTTTTTAACCAATACGTAACTAATCCATAAAATCAGTAACCATAATGGAATGAGTTCAACCGATATTTTTAATCCCGTAAACCACATCATTAATAAAACACCTAATAAGAATAATAAACTAATATAATTACTAATTGGATATAGTATAGTTGGGAATTTTGTTTTTATTCCTAATCTATCTTTTTCTTTCCTAAAGAAGATATGAGTTAGGGTAATCATAATCCAATTAATTATTAACGCTGATACAACAAGGGACATCAGAATGTCCAAAGCTTGCTCTGGGATCATTTTGTTAATAACAACTGTTATAGCAACAATGCCTGCAGAAACAAGGATTGCAGCCACCGGCGAATGATTTTTGTTTAATTTTTTAAGAAATTTAGGTGCATTACCTTGTTCAGCTAAGCCATATAACATCCGCGAATTGCTATACACACAACTATTGTAAACGGAGAGGGCTGCTGTAAGGACAATAATATTTAAGCCATTTGCGATAAGTGAAGTGATATATATAGTTTGACCGAATAACTCAAACTCAAACCCTTTTAGGCTCGCAAATACTTCTACGAATGGACTAGTATCAGCTGTAATATACCGCCATGGCATGAGGGAAAATAAAATGAATAATGCGCCTACATAAAACACTAATATCCGCCATAGTACTTGGTTAGTAGCTTTCGGAATGTTTTTCTCAGGATTTTCAGCCTCCGCTGCTGTTATACCAACCAGCTCTAAGCCACCAAAAGAAAACATAATTATTACAATGGCTGCAAGTAGACCGGAAAATCCTGTCTCTGAATTTCCACTTAACCAACCATGAGGGAAAAATCCCCCATCATTATATAGATTTTTTACTGTTGCATTTTCACCGCCACTGCCTGATACTAACAAATAAACACCAAAGATAATCATGGAAATAATTGCAACGACTTTTATAATGGAAAACCAAAACTCTGTTTCCCCGTACACTTTTACAGAGGCAAGATTGATAACGTTGATAATGATAAAAAAAAATAAAGAAGAGGTCCATAAAGGAATTTCGGGCCACCAGAAATGAACATATTTACCAATGGCGGTCAATTCAGCCATGCTTACTAAAATGTAAAGTATCCAATAATTCCATCCTGAAGAAAAACCGGCAAAAGGTCCCCAATATTTATTAGCAAAAGAACTAAAGCTACCAGAAATTGGCTCCTCAACAACCATTTCACCCAGCTGCCTCATAATAAAAAAAGCAATTACTCCAGCTATTGCATATCCTAATATGACGGAAGGACCTGCTAAGATAGCGGCTTTACCCACACCTAAAAATAATCCTGTTCCAATGGCACCACCTAAAGCAATTAGTTGAATATGTCTATTGCTCAGGCCTCTTTTTAATTCTTTTTCTGGTTTATTTTGCACTATAATACGGTTATCACTTGAAATGTTAAAAATATAATTTGAAGACGAAGTTATCTTTTAAGTGGTCAGTAAGAAAATGGTAAATCATTAATGAAAACAAGTTTATCTCTTCAAACTTCATAATTGCCGATGAATTATGCAATATATAGCTAAATCGACAATTAGATGCTAAAATTATAATTTATTTTGAAATGAAAATTATATATTTTTCAAAAAAATAATAGCTCCCTATTATTAGAGAGCTATTAAAAATTGCAAATGTTACTTATCTAATGACTGGTTAGTATTACATCCGCAACCTTTACTACAGCCATAGGAATTTTTCTTCTTGAATAAAAAAGGCTTAAACACTACATATAGAGCAAAAATGAATAATATAAAAATGATGATATATTGTATAATTAACCCCATTATTTTAGAATTTGATATGCAATTAGGGCAGCTACATAAGCTAGCCCAGTCATAAATAAAGTTTGAATTAAAGTCCATTTCCACGAACCAGTTTCCTTTCTCACCACACCAATAGTGGCCATACATTGCATTGCAAATGCATAAAAAAGTAACAGTGATATTCCTGAAGCAAAGTTATAGGCAGGTTTGCCCGTGTTATTATTTATCTCAGCATTCATACGAGTCAATAACGTTCTTTTTTGTCCATCATCCTCAATATCAATATCTCCACCTAAACTATAAACAACCGCCATTGTACCTACAAAGACCTCACGAGCTGCAAAAGATGCTATTAGTCCAATCCCCATCTTCCAATCATACCCTAAAGGTCTTACCAAGGGTTCTATTCCCATCCCGATATAACCTAAAAAAGAATGTTCAAGTTGATAGGAAGCCACTACCTGACTTAATTCTTCCTCTGGCAGGGTAGGGTTATTTTCTACTACAATATTTTCTGCATTATAGAAATCTCTAGTAGGACCAAAGTTACCTAAAACCCACAAAACAATCGAAATCATTAATATAATTTTACCAGCTTCAAACAAAAAGCCAGAAGCTTTGTCCCATACGTTTGTTAGAACATTTTTCCAATCCGGGAATTTATAAGTTGGTAATTCGAAAATTAAATAGGAAGATCGTACACTCTTAATTATTTTGTTTAAAATCAGCGCAGACCCTAAAGCACCAAAAATTCCTAAAAGGTATAATAAGAATAAAGTGATTCCTTGAAGATTAATTCCAAAAAAAGATTGATCAGGGATTATTAACCCAATAATAACGATATAAATCGGAAGCCTTGCAGAACACGTCATAAAAGGTGTTACTAACATTGTTAATAGCCTTTCTTTGGGATTCTCAATATTTCGAGCTGCCATAACTGCCGGGATAGCGCAAGCCGCTCCAGACATTAAAGGAATAACGGATTTTCCATTTAACCCAAAAGGTTTTAACCATCTATCCATTAAAAATACAACCCTGCTCATGTACCCCGACTCTTCCATTAACGATATGAATAAGAAAAGTATAACAATTTGTGGTATAAAAATAACGATTCCTCCAATTCCTGCAACAATTCCCTCGATAAAGAGTGAAGCTAACGGCCCTTCAGGAATTATATTAGCCAGATAGGCTGTTAAAGTTGCAAACGAATTATCAATCCAGTCCATGAATGGTCCAGACCAACTGAAAATAGCTTGAAAGATTAAAAATAATAGTCCATAAAAAATTATGTATCCTAACACAGGATGAAGTAATAACCTATCAATTTTTGAGGTAGTATTTAAATTCTTATTTTGTGATTTAATAATAATCGCCTCCATTGCTTTATTAACAGTATCATGCCGCGCAAGTGACTCTGCCTTTTGCATTTCGGAAATATTCAGATTATATTTAGTTCGTATCTTTTCTAATGCTTGTTTTTTATCGTTGTCAAGATGACTAACCTCTTCTTGAGCCAAGTATTGCCATGTAAGATATTCAGTTGCTAATGGAAATACTTTTTTAGCCTCTTCCATTGCATCCCAGTAGACATTATTAATATTGAACGTACTAAAGAAGGGGGGGGGAATTAGCTCTAAATCTGCAATTAATTTATCTAAACCTTTCCCTGATCGCGCATTTGTTTTGTAAACTTTTGTTTTAAGATAGAATTCTAACTGATCAAAATCGATCTGAATCCCTTTACTCCCTAATTCGTCCATCATGTTTATCACAAAAACTGCTGGCACACCTAATTCTCTTATTTGTTGATAAAGAATAACCGAACGGTTTATGCTTGCAGGTTCAGCAACTACTATGGCTAAGTCTGGGTAATGTTTATTTTCTTTTTCACTTAGGATCTTAAATACAATTTCTTCATCTAAAGAATTAGGAAAAAGCGTGTAAGTACCAGGGAGATCAATAATATGATAAGTCTTTCCATTCGCATTTAAGGAGCCTTCTCTTTTTTCAACAGTTATACCTGGGTAATTGCCTACCTTTTGATTAAGTTTTGTTAAACGATTAAATAATGAGGTCTTCCCGACGTTCGGATTTCCTACTAATACGATATTTTGGTTTTTCATTAAATTATTTCTGTGATAATCAATTTAGCTTCTGAAACGCGAACAGCAATGAGGGAATTGTTTTCAAGGATATTTACACATATTGGTCCATCAAAAGGGGCTTTATGTTTGATTTCGATCACCGATCCGGGATAAAAACCTAATTCATAAAATTTAGCAGGAATATCTGAAGTTTGAATGGAATGAATTTTAACAATTTCGCCAATTTTTAGTTTGTCAAGGCTATTATTTTGCTGCATTCGTATAAATTGTTTAGCAGTTTTAAAAAAAATCAATATTAGCAAATATATATAATTAAAATCTTTTAAATTGCATATTAAGTCACACAAATGTATTATTAAGATATGGCAAATATCGAAGAACTTATTAAAGTTAGAAAGTTTGCTAGCCCATGGCATCGGGCTACAATTAACGTAGTGTACACCAGTAATTGGTTAAATTTGATGCTAGAAAAAAGAGCTGGATCCAAGGAAATTACCCTGCAACAGTTTAATGTTTTAAGGGTTTTAAGAGGTCAATTTCCAAAGCCAGTAACGAACAGTTTATTAAAGGATCGTTTATTGACGCAGACACCTGATATAAGTAGGCTGGTTGACCGAATTGTAAATAAGGGTTTAGTTTCAAGAGAAAAAAATAAGTTGGATAAGAGAGCTGTTGATTTATTAATTACTAAAAGAGGTTTAGATTTATTAGATGAAATTGAAACATTAATGATGTTAGATGATGTTTTACCTAATAATCTCACGCCGGAAGAATGTTTTCAACTTAGTGATTTGCTGGATAAATTAAGGGGAAAAACTGAAGAATCCGATTAAGTCAAACTATGTCGTACGTACGTGGATTGAAATTTGACGATCCATAATCCCCTTACACATACAGGAGAATTAATGTTCGTGCTTATGATCCTGTTTAATAACTTCCTCCACAGGATGATGATGGCTATGGTCATGCCCGTCAAACAAAAAATTTGCTAGTGAAACCAAAACGCCTAAAAGAATAGCTAGCATTTTCTTCTTATTAAAAGTATGATGATCAGCGGATCCTGATTCAAATAGAATTGTTGTCGATATATGTAAAAATATACCGATTACTACAGCCATTATTTTATCAAAATATTGTGCAACATTTCCTATTTCACCTAAACTTATTCCTTTGCTTGTCAAAAATCCAAGGGGTGTCATCAGGGCGAAAATCGCAATAAATAAAACAATGCTTTGTTTTTTTAGACTGGTATTAATTAATAAGCTACCTAATGCAAATGCTGCTGGAATGTGATGAATAGCGATCCCAAAAACCAGTTCATTTCTGTGGCCAGATGCTAAGGGAAAACCTTCTAAAAATGCATGTAGGCATAAGCTAATTAATATTGCGATGGGGAATGCTTGATGGCTTGTACCATGTGGATTTTTGTGAATATGACCATGTTCAATTCCTTGTGAAAAGTGCTCTAAAACTAATTGAAATAGAAACCCACCCAGAATATACAAACCAATAACTTCTCCTGAAGTAGTATGTCCATGGTAGACCTCCGGTATTAAGTGTAAAACCGTTATCGCAAATAAGTATGCTCCACTAAAAGAAAGTATAAGTTTTAATAGTTGAGTATTGTCTCTTTTAATGAAAAATACCGCGATTCCACTAATTAATGCTGAAATAAATAAAATGGATATAATTAAGAAACTACTCATGTTAAATTGGAAGTTGAAGTATATTGTGGTTCGAAAAATTTAGGATAAAACCTTTTGAAGAGGTACCCGGTACTCATGCCGATTAAAGTACCTATAATAGCACCAAAGAGAATATCCAAGGGATAATGAACCCCTACATATATCTGGGAAAATGATATTGATGCAGCCCAAAGAATAGCCAACCATAAGGTATGCCTCCATTTACGTTTAAATAATGCAATCCAGAAAAAAGCCAAAGCAAAGTGATTTGTGGCATGAGATGAAGTAAAACTATATCCAGAGCCACATCGAGCCCGCAGATTTACTTCGCCTTTAAATACAACATCATTGCATGGTCTCACTCTCATAACTGATTTTTTTATTAATTGAGAAGAAGTGAAATCTGAAATACCAAAAGTTACCAAAGAACAAGCAACGATTAAAATACCAGTTTTTCCATAATGTTTAATAAAAAATATTATTAAAAATAGATATAGAGGCGACCATGTAAATGGATTTCTCAAAATAGGTAACAGCCAGTCAAATACAAGATTACTTAAACCTTGATTGATGATAAGAAAAAGTTCTTGATCGAATTGAATAATTTTTTCTAACATATATTATTAAATAGAATGATGGCATAAATATCTAAACCAAATCTATAAAAAAAATGCAATACCCGACTGTTTATTGCAAACGAAACATTGTTGCAACAAATATATGTAATTGTTTGAAAAAAAGAATAAAAATTTATGTTAATTGTTTAATTCCATTAAATTTACAGCCATTAAACAATTTACTTATGGCATTAATAAAATCTATTTCAGGAATAAGAGGTACTATCGGTGGTAAGCCAGGTGATAATTTTACACCTATTGATATCGTAAAGTTTACGGCAGCCTATGGAAAGATTATCACGGAGAATTCAAATAATAAAAAAATAGTTGTAGGCCGAGATGCGCGTGTTTCTGGCGAAATGGTTGTTAATCTAGTAATAGGTACTCTACAAAGTATTGGCGTTGATGTTATTGATTTGGGTCTCTCTACAACACCCACCGTCGAAATTGCGGTCCCGATGGAGCAGGCTGCAGGTGGAATAATTTTAACGGCTTCACATAACCCTGGTCAATGGAATGCATTGAAACTGTTAAATGAAAAAGGAGAGTTTATTGATGATGAAAAAGGAAAGGAAGTTTTAGAACTTGGTGAGAGCTTAAACTTCGAATTCTCCCAGGTAGAGGATTTAGGAAAGGTAATTAAAGATGGTTCGTATCTTCAAAAACATATTGATGCAGTATTAGCGTTACCCTACGTGGATGTTGAATCTATTAAAAAAGCACAATTTAAAATTGCAGTCGATGCTGTAAATTCTACAGGAGGCTTTTTTATCCCCGAATTATTAAGTGCATTAGGAGTAGAAACAATTTATAAAATTCATTGTGAACCCAATGGTTTATTCCCACACAATCCAGAACCATTAAAAGAACATTTAACTGATTTGTCAAAAGCGGTAATTGAAAATAATGCTGATTTGGGCATAGCGGTTGATCCAGATGTTGATCGTCTAGTTTTTATGATGGAAAATGGGGAATTATTTGGAGAGGAGTACACGTTAGTTGCGGTTTCCGACTTTATACTGACACATAAAAAAGGAAATACTGTTTCTAATCTATCATCGACCCGCGCATTACGTGATATAACATTAAAACATGGTGGAGAATACTTTGCAGCAGCAGTAGGGGAAGTTAATGTTGTAACTAAAATGAAAGAAGTGAATGCGGTAATGGGTGGGGAAGGAAACGGAGGTGTTATTTATCCTGATTCACATTATGGTCGCGATGCCTTAGTTGGGGTGGCTTTATTTTTAACACATTTAGCTCAGCAAGGAAAAAAATGTTCTGAATACCGTGCGGAGTTACCACAATATTTTATGTCTAAGAATAAAATTACTTTAACACCCGAATTAGATATAGATAATTTATTGACGAAAATGCAGCATAAGTATGCACACGAAAACCATTCCACAATAGATGGTTTAAAAATTGATTTTGAGCATGAGTGGGTACATCTTAGAAAATCCAATACAGAACCTATAATACGTATTTATTCTGAAGGTCCGACACTTGAGGCGGCTGAAGCAATTGCAGCAAAAATTATAGGTGAAATTAAAGAGATTGTCGGTTGAAAATTATGGAATTAAGATTTTTCTTTCATAGTTAAAGTACTATTGATAAATAGTTAGAAACAATCAGGTATAAGATAATTACAATTAGTTTTGTTGAATAAAAAATATATCATATCTTTGCAACTCATAAAATATTAACAAATATATTAATAACAATGTACGCAATAGTAAATATAGCAGGACAGCAGTTTAAGGTTGTAAAAGACCAATTTCTTTTTGTACACCGGTTACAAGGGGATGAGGGCGCTAGTATTGAATTTGACAATGTATTGTTAGCAGAAGACGGTGGTAAATTTACTGTTGGTACTCCAAGTATCTCAGGCGCTAAAGTTTCAGCTACTATTTTGTCACATTTGAAAGGTGAAAAAATTATCGTTTTCAAAAAGAAACGTCGTAAAGGTTACAAAAAGAAAAACGGTCACCGTCAACACTTCACTAAAATCCAGATTACTGGTATCAGTTTATAATTGAATTTTTAATCTGACGAAAGTCATAAATTAAGATAAAGAAATGGCACACAAAAAAGGTGCGGGTAGTTCCAAGAACGGCCGTGAGTCACACAGTAAGAGATTAGGTATCAAGATTTTTGGTGGTCAAAAAGCTATCGCTGGAAATATTATTGTTCGTCAACGTGGTACCAGACATAATCCTGAAACTAATGTAGGTATAGGTAAAGATCACACATTGTACGCTTTGATCGAAGGAACTGTGGTTTTTCGTAAAAAAGCAAACAATAAATCTTATGTTTCTGTAGTTCCTGCAGAAGAAAATAACTAAAAATTTATAAAATAACATTAAAAGCCTGCTTGGAAGATTTCAAGCAGGCTTTTAATGTTTACTAAGGAAATAGTTTGGAACTTCTCTTGGATGTTCGTTAGTAGGTTTAAAGTTAGCGTGCGGGTACGTTGGTCTTATAATCCTAGTTATTTAATGTGCAATTGGTAAAAGGTAAAAACTACCGCTATATTAGCAGATTACTATTACAAAGTAAGCTGCACCTATCCACGCAAAGCTATGTCTGTTTTCGCAATCCATACGCCAGTAATGCCTCAGGGTTTAATCGTATTGTATTCATCTTGGGTAATCAGTTCCAAATCTAGCTCATCTTTTTTCTTTTTTAATTAATCCACAGCGGTTGCGGTGGATTGGCCTCCTCCACACAATGGAAACGGCGGTGGTGGTACTAGACCAAACCCTACTAAAGAAAAGCAAAAAGCAATAACTAATAAAACAAGGTCTGATTGCGATGGGGTAACAACAGTAAACAATCGAGCATCTTTATCAGCACTTTCTAAAGTTATTGATTCTATAAAGAATAAAAACACAGAATTTGCGGTCGCAATAAAAGTTTCTGATCCAACCAATAGTAATAATATCATTATTTACAATTCCTATACTAACAGTAAAACTAATTCGGTTAATATTTCACCAAAATGGGATAAGTCGAATGGGGATATGATTGGATTTATGCATAATCATCCCGGGGGAAGTTCTCGATGGTGGTTAGCAATAATTATGTTTATACCATTTCAATTAAAAACGCGTCTAATTTTACTATGATGAAGGATATGGGATATAATCGAGAAATTGAAGTTAAAAGATTTAAAGAATTTATCTATACTAGATTATATAAAAAATAATAATTTTGATGCTAATAACAAATCTCATATGCAAGAAGCTGGAGAATATGCTTTACTCAATTTATATGGTAATATAATTAATTTAACCAAGCGTAAGACAGGTGACAGTGCAAATGCATCAATACTAAAACTTGATGTTAATAAAAAAGTTAAATATTCTAAACCTTGTTAATTATGAAACTAAATAAAATGAAATCAATTCTTCTCAGTTCCGTTTTAATTCTATTGTCGGTAGTAGTATATTCGCAGCAAAATGTATTAAGTTATTTTACAAATAGCTATTTAACTTCTGCAAATAGTTTGAATGACTTAACAGCAATTACAAATTACAGAAAACAAGTGTCTATTCCACCAATAATTCCTGATGAGCTGTCAAATAAGAAAGCTTATTTTAAAGTATCATATAAACCATCTTCAACTTCAACATCAGTTCCAGGTTTGATAGATGTTAGTTTTGGATTGAACAATGGAACCAAGAGCACCATTGAAAAAGATTTTAGTGCATATTTCGACTTAATGCTTGTAGATAGTGAAGAATCAGATTTTGAAAAGGAAATTGTTAAAAACCAAAATACCCACGGCGGTTATTTTTTCAAGAAATCTGATAATTTTATTTATTTTATAATAAAATCAGAACCTAAACAGGATCGTATATTGGCATTAATTAAGATTAATAATCTTACAGACGCTCAGAAAAAGGCATTTGCAAAAGATTTTATATTAAAAACGGTTTTCAAATAGCATGTATACATAAGCCACTGTGAAGCTGATGAATTTGCATTATTATCATTATATGGTAACCACAAGATTGGAGAATAATCAAATGCTAAAATCCTAAAATTGGATTCAAGTAATAGAGTTAAATCAACTAATCCTTGTTAATTATAAAAAGAATAAACATGAAAATTATATTTATTTCCGCTATTTTGATATTATGTAACTTATTTGCTTTTTCTCAACAAAAAACTTTTAATTATTTTTCAAATAGTTATCTGACTACAGCCAATCATTTAAATAGTTTGACTTCTATAGCTAATTATAGAAAACAAATTTCAATTCCTGCTATTGTTTCTGATTTAATAACAGAAAATAACGCCATTTATAAATTAGCTTATAAACCTACTACAACATCACAAAGTATTCCAGCATTAATAGATATTTCAGTTAATACTAACGACGACATTATTCAAACTTTTGAAGAGTCTTTTGGTATGTATTTCTCATTTATAATAGTAGATGAGGACGAGAACACTTATATTAAAGAAATTGTTAAAGCACCAGGAATTGAAGGGGGGTATGTATTTAGAAAATCAAGTGGTATTATTTCTCTTCTGATTGAACCAACTTCCAAAAATCATTTGGTTCAAGCAACTATTTATGTTAAAAATCTAACAGATGCTCAGCAAAAGGCATTTGCAAAGGATTTTATATTAAAAACTGTTTATAAGTAATTATAAAGCCACGCTGAAGCTGATGAATTTGCATTATTATCATTATATGGTAACCATATTAATCTAACTAAACACAAGATTGGAGAACAATCAAATGCTAAAACTGGATTCAACTAATAGAGTTAAATCATCTAATCCTTGTTAATTATAAAAAAAAAATTAAACATGAAAATTATATATGTTTCTACTATTTTGATATTAAGTAACTTATTTGCTTTTTCTCAACAAAAAACTTTTAATTATTTTTCAAATAGTTATCTGACTACAGCCAATCATTTAAATAGTTTGACTTCTATAGCTAATTATAGAAAACAAATTTCAATTCCTGCTATTGTTTCTGATTTAATAACAGAAAATAACGCCATTTATAAATTAGCTTATAAACCTACTACAACATCACAAAGTATTCCAGCATTAATAGATATTTCAGTTAATACTAACGACGACATTATTCAAACTTTTGAAGAGTCTTTTGGTATGTATTTCTCATTTATAATAGTAGATGAGGACGAGAACACTTATATTAAAGAAATTGTTAAAGCACCAGGAATTGAAGGGGGGTATGTATTTAGAAAATCAAGTGGTATTATTTCTCTTCTGATTGAACCAACTTCCAAAAATCATTTGGTTCAAGCAACTATTTATGTTAAAAATCTAACAGATGCTCAGAAAAAGGCATTCGCAAAGGATTTTATATTAAAAACTGTTTATAAGTAATTATAAAGCCACTCTGAAGCTGGTGAATTTGCACTATTATCATTATATGGTAGTCATATTAACCTAACTAAAGATAAGATTGGAGAACAATCAAATGCTAAAATCCTAAAATTGGATTCAAATAATAGAGTTAAATCAACTAATCCATGCTAATTATAAAAAGAATAAACATGAAAATTATATTTATTTCCGCTATTTTGATATTATGTAGCTTGTTTGCTTTTTCTCAACAAAAAACTTTTAATTATTTTTCAAATAGTTATCTTACTACAGCCAATCATTTAAATAGTTTGACTTCTATAGTTAACTATAGAAAACAGATATCAATTCCTACAAGGATTCCTGACCAAATAACAGAAAATAATGCTATTTATAAATTAAGTTATAAACCATCTACAACTTCTCAAAGTATTCCAGCAATAATAGATATTTCAGTTAACCCTAATGACGAAATTATTCAAACATTTGAAGAGGATTTTGAAACGTTTTTTTATCTTATGTTAGTAGATGAGGACGAGAATAATTATATCAGAGAGATTGTTAAAGGCCCAGGAGTCGAAGGAGGGTATTTATTTAGAAAATCAAGTGGTATTATTTATCTTCTGTTTAAATCAACCTCCAAACAACATATAGTTGCCCAGGCAACGCTTGAAGTTAAAAATCTAACAGACGCTCAGCAAAAGGCGTTCGCAAAGGATTTTGTGTTAAAAACTGTTTATAAGTAATTATAAAGACACTCTGAAGCGGGTGAATTTGCATTATTATCATTATATGGTAGTCATATTAACCTAACTAAACATAAGATTGAAGAGCAATCAAATGCTAAAATCCTAAAATTGGATTCGAGTAATAGAGTTAAATCAACTAATTCAGGCTAATTATAAAAAGAATAAACATGAAAATTATATATGTTTCTACTATTTTGATATTAAGTAACTTATTTGCTTTTTCTCAACAAAAAACATTAAACTATATTTCAAATAGCTATTTGACTTCAACCAATCATTTAAATAGTTTAACTTCTGTAGCTGATTATAGAAAACAAGTATCACTCTTTTCTGAGGTTACTTTCCGAATATCAGAATATAATGCTATCTATAAATTTGGTTATAAACCTACTACAGCTTCTCAAAGTATTCCAGCATTAATAAATATTTCAATTCTTACTAAAAGCGACATTGTTCAAACTTTTGAAGAGGATTTTGATAGGTTTTTCACCTTAGTATTAATTGATGAGGATGAAAACAATTTTAATAGAGAAATTGTAAAATCTACAGGAATCGAAGGAGGGTATATATTTAGAAAATCAGGTGATCGTATTTATATTCTCATTAAATCAACCTCCAAACAGCCGAAGGTTCGGGCAATAATTCAAGTTGAAGGTCTTAAAGACGCTCAGAAAAAGGCATTCGCAATGGATTTTATATTAAAAACTGTTTATAAGTAATTATAAAGCCACGCTGAAGCTGACGAATTTGCATTATTATCATTATGTGGTAGTCATATTAACCTAACTAAACATAAGATTGGAGAACAATCAAATGGATATTCCGGGGAAAGTACACCACGCATTCCGCGTGAAAGTGCACCAGTGAAAGAGTTCAATAATACGCACTTATGCGTCACTGGTATTCAAAGTTAGTGATTTTTTTTCTTCCTCAAGGATTTT